>Ga0194112_10002657_pt1 | contig 25387 bp, 21 predicted proteins | sample TA2MahC400mmetaG_FD_146191 | JGI IMG/M metagenome (GOLD analysis project Ga0194112, IMG submission 146191) | Freshwater microbial communities from Lake Tanganyika, Tanzania - TA2015016 Mahale Deep Cast 400m | ecosystem: Environmental > Aquatic > Freshwater > Lake | place: Tanzania: Lake... | reverse complement strand
CAGAGTGGGGTTTGCTCACGTTTGTTGTTCGAGGCGGCCTCCTGACCGCCAGCTACTCGCTCGGTCAGGAGACCCCCGAACTGGCTCGGTCGGAGACCGGCCAGAGCGGGGTCTGTTCGAGGCGGTGTCCTGACCGCCGGGCAACCAAGGCCCCAGGAGGCATCCCGTGAGATCAGGCTTTTCTCCCCAGGCAATTCTGTTTCGGCTGCTGCTAGGCCTCAGCGCGGTGGGGCTGGGCCTGTATCTCACGGGCTGGGCCAGAGCGGGCGTGGCCGACCTGGCGGACAGCGGCGGGGCCTCGCCCGGTCCGGACCTCGCCATCCAAAGCATCACGATCACCCCGGCCTATCCCGCGCCAGGCCAACCTGTCAACATCGAGGTGCGCATCGCCAACCGGGGCGACGCCAATGCGAGCGGCTTCACCACCTTCCTCTACGTGGATCCCCCTGGTCCGCCCCAACTCAACACGCCGGACACCAGCTTCGTCTATGTTTTCGGGCTGAACGCCGGCAGGACCTATGTCTGGACCTATCGCAACTATGTCTTCGACGCGGCTGGCTGCGGTCACGCGGTCTACGCCTGGGTGGATCGCGACAACGATGTTGCCGAAGATAACGAGGCCAACAACCTGTTGGCGCTCCAGGTCTGTGTGGGCATGACGCCAACGCCCACCTTCAGCCCCACGCCCACGCCTACCGCCACGCGGACCGCGACGCCGACTTCGCCTCCCTGCCAGCCCGACACCTATGAGCCGGATAACGGCTGCGCAACAGCCAAGACCATCACCACGGACGGCGTGCATCAGATGCACAACCTGTGTCCGGTGGGAGATGAAGACTGGGTCAAATTCACCGCCCGCGCCAACATCACCTACACACTGGCGACCACCAATGTCGCCGCCGACGCCGAAACGGTGTTCGCCCTCCACAACCGCTGTGACACGCCGCCGCTGGCATCCAGCGCGCCCGCCTTCGGCAATGCCGCCGAGATGATCTGGGAAGCGCCCGCCGACGGCGACTACTACCTCAAAGTCAGCCATCACCGCGCGACCTATGGGCAAAACACCGGCTACGAGTTGCTGATCATGGCCGCCACGACCTGCGAGGGCGATGCTTTCGAGAACGACGATAGCTGCGCGGCAGCGCGTGACATTGCGGTGGGCGGCGTGGCGCAACGGCGCCAGTTCTGCAAAACCGGCGACCAGGACTGGGCCAAGTTCACGGCCCTTGCTGGCGCCACCTACGTGATTTCGGCGACCGCCGCCGGCCCCGACGCCGCGCCGGTGCTGGGCCTCTACAACGGCTGCGCGTTCGGGCCGCCCGCGTCACAGGGACAGCAGCTCGAATGGACTGCGCCGACGGGCGGGGTGTTCTACATCAAGGCCCAGAACCATCAACCGAATCTCTACGGCGATACCACCCGCTACGATCTCGCGGTCGCCGTGACGGCCTGCGCGCCCGACAGCTTCGAGCCAGACAGCAGCCCGGCGCAGGCGGCCCAGGCGCTGCCGACCGGCGCCGAACAGACGCGTGACTTCTGTCCGGCCGATGATATGGATTGGGTGCGCTTTCCGGCGGTCCAGAACCAGCTTTACGTCATCGAAACCTTCGAGCTGGGCGCGGATGCGGATACTCTGCTGTGTCTTTTCGGCGTGAACGGCGCCACGCAAATCAGATGCGATGATGACGGCGGCGGCGGGCTGGCTTCGCGGCTGCGCTGGACCGCACCCACAAGCGGCGACTACTATCTGCGCGTGACGAACCAGAACGAAGGTTCAGGCGGTCCTACTTCCGTCTATCGCCTGGCGATCAGCCAAGGCGAGCCGTTGGATACCTACGAACCGGACAACTCGGCCGGCCAGGCGCGCACGATCCCGACAGATGGCGCGGCGCAACGCCACAACTTCACCCCCGCGGCCGACGAAGACTGGGTGCGCTTCGATGCGGTTGCGGGCGAGCCTTACGTGATCCAGACATCGAACCTGGCGGGCGATTGCGACACGACTTTGCACCTGGTGGACAGCGACGGCAGCACCGAGCTGGCGCGCAACGACGACTACGGCGCGGGAACCCGCTCGCTGATCACCTACATTTTCTCGCGAGCTGGTACGTACTACGCCCGCGTCCATCATTACCGCACCAATCGGGCCGGACATGGCACGGCCTACGATCTGTCGGTCACGCGCGGAATCCAGCCGCCCACGCCATCGCCGACCCCCACAACGCTTCCCACGCCCGGCGCATCGCCGACGCCGCCAGCCTCTGGCGTGCTGACCTTGATCGTCACCAACCGCGAGCGGCTGGAGGCGCTGTACGGAGCGACCGCGGCGACCAACGTGATGAACCGGCTGGCGCTGCTCGCCGCAGATGCGCGCGTGCGCGGCCTGGTGCTGCGCGCCGAGAACGATGCTTCCGCGCTAACTGCCTACACGCTGTGGAACGCCACGCCGCTGAGCACGACCCTGACGAACAACGCCGCGGCCGCGGTGCGTAACCTGGTGTTGACGACGCTAGACACGAATCCGAGCGTCGAGTACATCGTGCTCGTGGGCAACGACCTGGTGATCCCCTACCGGCGCATCCCTGACCGCACTCGCTATCCAGAGAGAAACTACCAGGCGTTCGTCAGCGGCGGCACGACGATTTGGGCCGCATGCCGTGACAGCATGAGCCTGACCGATGACTTCTACGGCGACCGCCAGCCGCATGTCATCAACGGCCAGGAGGTCTACGTGCCCGATTACGCCATCGGCCGGCTGCCCGAGGGCGCGGACGAGATCGTCTCCTTCATAGATACCTTCCTGGCGCAAGGTCAGATCCAGCTCCAGAACGTCCTCGTCACCGGCTACGACTTCGTGATAGACGCAGGCCAGGCGATCTCACATACGATTGCGACAGACCTGGGGCCGGGCGGCATGGTCAACGGCACGCTGATGAGCGACTGGTGGCAGGCTTCCGCGTTGAGCGGCCTGCAGCTTGGCGCAAGCCCGCGTTTCGGCGTCCAGTTCATCAACGGCCATGCTTCGCACCATCTACAGGGCGCGCCGCTGGGGGGCGGCGTCGCCGATAGCGATATCGCAAACTCGACCACGGCGGACTTCACCCGGTCGCTGGTGGTCACTCTGGGCTGCCATTCGGGACTGAACGATGTGGGAGGATTGCCCGCCGGCCTGGATTTGGCGCAGGCTTTCTTCAGGCGCGGGGCGAACTATGTGGCCAACACCGGCTACGGTTGGGGGTCGAACGCCGGCCTGGGCTGGTCCGAGCGGCTAATCAACAACTACGTCAGTGCGCTGACTCAGGGCTCTTCGACCACGATCGGGAAGGCCCTGATGAGATCCAAACAGCGCTACTTCAGCGAATCCAGCGCCTTCGACGCTTACGACGAGAAGGCGATGCAAGAATGGACCCTCTACGGGCTGCCCCACTATCTGCTCGTCAGCGGCGGTCTGCTGGGGCCCGATGATCCATTTCCCAGTGTGAAGATCACGACGACGCTGCCGCTGGACGCCGGCCCGGTGCGCATCGGCGGGTTGAGCTTCAGCCTGAACGGCTCGTTCGGCGCGCTGGATCCACATCAGACGACCGATGGGACGTTCTACGGCATCAACCAGGGCGTGCAGGTCGTCGCGGGCCAGCCCGTGCAGCCGCAGTTCACCGCCAATGTGACAGCCCCTGGCACAGGTCGCGTCCACGGCGTCATTCTGAACAGCGCCCGTTACTCGGAGACCGCCAACCTGAATCCGCTAGTCTCTCAGCCGGTCAATGAATGGGTTCCGCCCGAGCAATGGGCCGAGCCGCCGGTCACGCGGGATGGCTGGCAGCCCGGCCGGCCGCTGGCCTTGCAGAACCTGACGACCCCGCGCGGCGCAACAGACACGCTGCTGACGCAGTTGGGGCAGTTCCACGGGCAGACCGGCGCTGAACGGCTCTATGACAGCATGGATCTGGCGCTGTTGTACTCCGATAGTCCTGACTGGACCCCGCCGCAGATCGCCTATGTGGGTGAGCGCGTCGAGGCCGCGAGTCGCGTGGCGACCGTCAAGGTGGAGGCGCACGACCTCTCGGGTATCCTGGGCGGGAAAGCCACATACACGATCGGGGATGGGCAGTGGCGGAGCGTTGACCTGGCCTATGATGCGACTCTGGCGAAGTGGACGGCCGGCATCCCCGCCGGTCCGGGCACGCGCTACTTCGTGCAGGTGATAGACATGGCCGGCAACGTCGCCATCGCCGACAACAAAGGCCGCTACTACGACACCCCTTCGCACTACACGCCGCAGTTTCTGCCGCTGATCCGGCGCTGATTGGCCGGGCGGTGGGTAGGGGCCACGTTATCACTCTGCCAGCCGCATCTGCAGGCTGCGCACCGAGGCGGGGGAGTGGCCTTGATAGTGGTTGTTGAAGTAGCCGTAGACGGTCACGCCTGCGCGCAGATAGCCGGCCACCTGCTCGGCCCACAGATCGAGCTGCGCATCGCGGTTGATGCGCACATGGCTGAAGTCATCGTCGGGGATGTCGGAGCGCCGGCCCAGCCAGCGGATGTAGACGAAGGCCGCGGTGACCGCGTCGAGCCGCGGCATCCATGCGTGTTGCACCAGGCACAGGGCAACGGCCTGCTGGCGCAAGAGATCGAGCAGCCTGGGGAAGGTCTCCTTCGCCAGCCACGAGCGGTGGCGCACCTCGAGCGCGTAGCGAAAGCCGGTCGGCAGCGCGGCGAGAAAGGCCGCCAGCGTGTCGGCCTGGTCGGCGGCCCACGACGGCGGCATCTGCAGGAGCAACGGGCCGAGCTTGCGATCGAGCTGCGTCATGGCAGCCAGAAACGCGGCCGTTTCATCGGCGCAATCGGCCAGCAGCTTCTCGTGGGTGATGCTTTTGGGAAACTTGGCCGCAAACTGGAAGCCTGCAGGCGTGCGTTCGCGCCAGCCTGCGACCGTGCTGGCCCGCGGGATGGCGTAGAAGGTGGTGTCCAGCTCGACGGTGTCGAACTGCGCCGCGTAATGCGCCAGGAACGCGCTCGACCGTGTCCCTGGCGCGTAGAACGGCCCGACCCACGAGGAGTAGGTGAAGCCCTGGGCGCCGAGGTGGAGACTCGACGGCGCGGATGCGTTGTCGCCGAACAGGCTGAGTTGGTTCACGTGACCGCCAATGCCGGGGACAGACGGCAGGAGACAGTCTGACCCCTGTCCCCTGACTCCTGTCAAAAGAACCCCAACTGATCTTTGGCTTCCTGCGATATCATGTCGGGGTTCCACATGGGGGTCCAGACGACGTGCACATTGATCGCATCCAGGTCAGGATAGGCCCGATTGACATAGGTCTGAACGCCGCCGATGAGCTGCGGGCCAATGGGACAGCCGGGACTCGTGAGGGTCATCTTGATGTCCACGTGCTTGCCACCCACGACCTGAATGTCGTAGACCAGCCCCAGGTCCACGATGTTGAAACCCAGTTCAGGATCGTAGACGTTCTTGCGGATGGCCTCGCGCACGCCCTCGACCGTAGGCTCTGCCGAGGCAGTCGGCCCGGCCCGAGCCGACGGGCCGGCATCGGCCTCTGGGGGCCTGGGCTCATCGTTCTTGCCTCTGAGCCGATTCAATAGCGACATCTTCTTCTCCGTTTTCTCGTTCTCTTGGGGCGCAGGAGGTCAGACTGCGACCAGGATGTCCTCGCCTGCGATCTTGACCTCAAACGTTGGCGCGGGGTCTACCGCGGGCATCCGCAGCGCCGCGCCGGTGCGCACGTCGAACCGCGCGCCGTGCCGCGGGCAGATCAACGCGTGGTTGTCCAATTGCCCCTCGCCAAGCGGCGCGCCGTCGTGCGTGCATACGTCTTCGATGGCGTAGAAGCGGCCATCGAGATTGACAACCACAACCTCGACGCCCTCCACTTCAACGATCTTCTTGGTTCCCGGCGGGATGTCATCCACGCAAGCAACTCTCACATAGCCGGTCATCATGCGCTCCCGGATAAAGGTGGCTCGCAAACTGAAAGCCCCGTCTCAAACCTATCACCAGTGTACCAGCCCACCAATCTACCAGCCTACCAGCTCACTCATCCTCTCCCAACCCCCACACCGCGGCCTTCAGCGCCTTCAGCGGCAGCAGCGCACACTTGATGCGCACGGGACCGACCTCGATGCCGAGAAGGTCCAGGATGCTCTCCTTGTTCCAATCTTTCAGCTCGTCCAGCGATTTGCCGATGATCTCCTCAGACATCATCGAGGCGGCCGCCCGGCTGATGGCGCAGCCGTGGCCGGTGAAAGCGACATCTGCGACCTTGTTGTCTGCGATCTTCAACTCTAGCGTGATCTCGTCGCCGCAGAGCGGGTTGCGATCGTGATAGGTCAACGATGGGTCGTCCAGGTGACCGAAATGGCGCGGGTGTTTGTAGTGATCGAGGATCTCCTCGGCGTACAGATCCATCATAGCGCAAATATCTCCACGACTTTGTGCAGCCCCTTCACCAGCATATCCACCTCTTCCTTCGTGTTGTACAGATAGAAGCTGGCGCGGGCGCTGGCCGCGATGCCATAGCGTTCGTGCAACGGCTGGGCGCAGTGATGTCCCGCTCGGATGGCGATGGCCATGCCGTCCAGCGCGGCGGCGATGTCGTGCGGGTGAACGTCGCCCAACACGAAGGACACGAGGCCGCCCCGTTGATCGGCGGCTGGCCCGAGGATTCTGAGACCTTCCACCTCCGACATTCTCTGCATCGCATAGGCGGTCAGGTCGCGCTCGGCCTGATGGATTGCCGCCAGGCCGGCCCGCTCCAGGTAGGCCACGGCTGCGCCGAGGCCGATGGCCTGCGCAATGGCCGGCGTGCCGGCCTCGAACTTCCAGGGCAGCTCGTTCCAGCGCGACTCGCGCAGGTGGACCTCGCGGATCATATCGCCGCCGCCCATGAACGGCGGCATGGCGTTCAGAATCTCGCGGCGGCCCCACAGCGCGCCGATGCCCGTCGGACCCAGCATCTTGTGACCCGAAAAGACCATGAAGTCCACATCCAGGTCTTGCACATCAACGGGCATGTGGGGCACGCTTTGGCAGGCATCCAGCAGCACCAGCGCGCCGGCCTTGTGGCCGGCGGCCGTCATCTCCTTCACCGGGTTGAGCGTGCCGACGACGTTCGACATGGCCGTGAAGCCGAAGAGCCTGGTGCGCGGGGTCAACAGCCTATCCAGATTATCCAACACCAGCGTGCCGTTATCGGCCACCGGGACGAAGTCCAGCTCGATGCCGCGCTCGGCCGCCAGGATCTGCCAGGGCACCAGGTTGGCGTGATGCTCCATCTCGGTGAGCAGGACACGGTCGCCCCGCTGCAGGTTGGCGCGACCCCAACTGTACGCCACCAGGTTGATCGCTTCGGTGGCGTTGCGCGTCCAGATCACTTCCTTGGGGCAGCACGCGCCGATGAACTCGGAGACGCGCGCACGCGCCGCCTCGTACTGGGCGGTCGCCTCTTCGCTCAAGGTGTGCACCCCGCGATGCACGTTGGCGTTGGTCTGCCGGTAGTAGCGGTCCAGCGTGTCCAGCACCGCCTGCGGCTTCTGTGAGCTGGCCGCGTTGTCCAGGTAGACCAATGGCCGTCCGCGCACCTGGCGCGCCAGAATCGGGAAATCCGCGCGGATCGCGCTGACGTCTAGCGCGGTAGATTGGGAATGGGTAGATTGGGTCATGGTTGCATCGTACTCTTCACCACACGCGCCCTTCATCGGCAGCCTCTTGCTCAATACAGCCAGATGCTCTGCGTCCGTGCGCGGCTCACGGGTTTGCCAGTCGCCGCGCCGCTTCTTTGGCCGTGTTCAGCCCCAGGGTCGCGCACTTGAGTCGCGTCGCGGCGATTTCGCGTCCCATCAGGTCCAGAATGGCCTCGGCCGGCGTCCCCTCCACAGCAGCCAGCGTCTTCCCTGCCAGCATCTCTGTGGCGATGGATGCGCCTGCCAGACTGATCGTGCAGCCATCCCCCTCGAACGAAATGTCGGTAATGCGACCGTCGCCCGCGACCTTCAGGTAGATCGTCACCACGTCGCCGCAGCCAGGGTTAGTCCCCTGCGCGCTGGCGTCGGCATCTGCCAACGCGCCATAGCAGCGCGGGTTTTCGTAGTGATCCAGGAGGAAGTCTATGTAGGCCTGGCGATCCATCTACAATCCCAACTTCCGCGCAATCTCCCCTTCCAGCTTACTCTTCACGCCCGCGACCGGAATGCGATTGAGCACTTCCTCTAAGAAGCCCTGGACGACCATCCGCTCGGCGTTGGCGCGATCAATGCCGCGGGCCATCAGATAGAAGATATACTCGTCTGGCACCTGGCCGGCGGTGGCGCCGTGGGTGCAGCGGACGTCGTCGGCCTCGATCTCCAGGCCGGGGATGCTGTCGGCGCGGGCCTGCTGGCTGAGCATCAGGTTGCGGTTAGCCTGGTACGCGTTGGTCTTCTGCGCTTGCGGATAGACCTTGATGAAGCCCTGGTACACCGATCGTGCGCGGTCTTTCAATGCGCCCTTGAAGAGCAGATCGCTGGTCGCGTGGTCCGCCTTGTGAAGCTGATTGGTATGGTGATCCAGGTGCTGCCGGTCGCTGGGGAAATAGAGGCCCAACAACTCGCCGCTGCTGCCGGCGCCCAATAGCTCCATGTTGAGCCAGTTCTTGCTGAGGCGGCTGCCCCACGAGCCGATGAAATGGCGCAGCGAGCTATCGCGCTGCAGACGCATCCGCTGCGTGCTGAAGTTCCAGGCGGTCTCGGCCAGGTTCTGCAGGTGCAGATAGTTCAACTGGCTGTTGGCGCCCGCGATGAGTTCCACGACGCTGTTCGTCAGGCCGCGGTCCCCGCCGATGAAATCCTCCACCAGGGTGATCGCCGCGCCCGGCTCTGTCACGACGAGAGTGTGGTGGTAGCCGGCGAACCTGCCCGCGCTCTGCTGGATGACGGCCTGCAGCGGCCGATCCACCACCACGTTACGCGGGGCATAGACGAACGCGCCGCTCGTCCACAAGGCGAAGTGCAACGCGCTGAACTTGTTCTCGTCGAGCGCGACGCTGCTGTTGAAATACTTCTGCACAAGCTCTGGGTGATCGCGCACGGCCGTGTCGAGATCGCAGAAAATGACGCCGCGGGACGCCAGGGCCGGCTCCAGTTCGTGCACACGCGTTGCGCCGTCCTGGAACGCCAGACTGCCGGCGCTCTCGACCTCGGCGAGCGCCTTGCGGACGTCCGCTGACAATTCATCGGCCGCGCCTGCGCCCGACACAGGCACATAGTCATCCAGCCTGAGGCCGGTCAACCGGGTCCGGCGCCACGTCTCCTCGCTGCCCGTGGGCCAGGGGATCTCCTCGAAGAAGCGCCAGGCCCGCAGCCGCAGATCCAGCATCCAGGCCGGTTCGCCCTTCGCCTGGGAAACGACCTCCACAGGGGACGTGGCCTCCATCGCCAATGTTTGTGTCGTCACTCTTGTCTCCGTTGCTGAGGGTAGACAAGGGCCTTGTCTACTTGTCTACTCATCCCTTGCCTACCCGATCGACCCTTCCATCTGCAACTGGATCAGCCGATTCATCTCCACCGCGTACTCCATCGGCAGCTCTTTGACCATCGGCTCGATGAACCCAGAGACGATCATGGCGCTGGCCTCGTCTTCGGCCAGGCCGCGGCTCTGGAGGTAGAAGAGCTGTTCCTCGCCGATCTTGCTGACCGACGCCTCGTGCCCGATGGTGACGTCGTCTTCGTCAATCTCGATGTACGGATAGGTGTCTGATCGGCTCTTCTCATCCAGCAGCAGTGCATCGCAGACCACGTTCGACCTGGCGCCGGTTGCGCCCTTGCTGACCTTGAGCAGGCCGCGATAGGAGGCGCGGCCGCCGTTTTTGCTGATGGACTTGGAGATGAGCTGACTGGAGCAGTTCGGCGCGGCGTGCACCAGTTTGCCGCCGGTGTCGAGGTGCTGGCCGCGGCCGGCGAACGCCATGGAGAGGATCTGGCCGTGCGCGCCGTCGCCCAGCATGTAGACCGAGGGGTACTTCATGGTGGTCTTGCTGTTGTGCACGATGAAGCCTTGAGAGATGAAGTTGCCTGTTCCCTCAACCTCAATATCCCACGTCGGCACAGCCTCGGCCGATGGCTCTGACACTCCGACTTCGGCCACTTGAACCGCATCCGGCAGTTTGATGCTCGACCGACCGACCGCACGATGATGCTTATACTGCGCTGGGACACATTCCTCGGCCTTGCGCAGCAGGGCCGGACTGAGATGGGGCAACAGCCGCTCATCCCACGGGAAGGCAAGACGATGCGCGCTGTGCGCCACACACTCGACGCCCATAATGGTTACGGTCTTGGGTTGATCGAACTCAGTGTACAGGCGCGATGTGATGCCGAGGGTGACGAGCAGCGACGCCACATCTTCCAGCAACTCGCGACTGGCTGACTTCAAGCTGAAGCGGCGTTGCGCCAGCACGTATCCGTCCGCATCCAGGTAGCCCGCGATGAAGGCCAGGCGTTGCGATTCGGGCAGCGACCATACCCACCGCGGCACACGCTTCTCGCGCGCGCCGCCCACGAAACTGTTCAGGCGAAAGAACTCAGCTAACTCTTTGCTGCACCAGGCAACGTGTATGCCGTCCGCGCGCTCGACTGGCGGCGCATCAATGAGCATCGTCATCGTGTCCATCAAGCGGCCGCGCGCACGATCCGCGACCGGTGTCGAAAAGCCGATCGTGGCCCAGCGGATCATGTCTTCGGTCTTGCCGGCCTGAGTCCGGATGTCGCCATCGCCCAGCCAATAGCCAAACAGCCACATGATCTCATCGGTGGTGTATTCCACGTCAGCCATGCGCGACGGGCGTTCACGCGTCATCACTAGCCCATCTGCATATTGATTGCGTGAGTTGAATTGGGTCGTGAGCACCGGCTTCACCAGGCGATGTGGCTTACCGTACTCCACGGAGACACACGGCACGATCGCTTCCTTCAGATGATCCGCGCGCACGTACCCCAGGCGATAACGGCCCAGCTTCTTGGGCATCGCAGCATCGCAGGTGTATGAGTAGAACGGGTGATTGGCCGTGACTCGCAGCTTGCGCTCGCCGACCGAAACAGTATGCACAGGTTGATGGCCGGAGAAACGCTTGCCGAGCACGCGGCGGAAGCAGAGTCGCCCCGCAGCCTCGTCGTAGGACAGAACATGCTCGCCAACCTCAAGGTTCTCGATCGGCTTCACCCCCTCGGGCGTCGTGACCGTCGAACCTTCGGCCAGGCAGCCTAGATTCGCGTCTACCCACTCCATGGTCCCACCCTCGTAGACCAGCGACCGCTGCGTCACCAGGTTGTAGACATTGGTTGACCAGTTCTGGATGGTAGTATATCGGCAGCGGGCGTTCTTGCGCACGATGATCTCGATCACGCCGGAATGCAGCGAGTCGGTGGAGTAAGTAGGAGCAGTACAACCTTCAATATAGTGCGCGCTCGCCCCTTCATCCACGATGATCAGCGTGCGCTCGAACTGCCCCATGCTCTGCGCGTTGATGCGGAAATAGGCCTGGAGCGGGATGTCGAGATGGACCCCCTTCGGCACATAGACGAACGACCCGCCGGACCAACACGCGGTGTTCAGCGCCGCGTAGGTGTTATCGCTCGCGGGCACCACGGTGCCGAAGTATTCCTTGTAGATGTCGGAGTGCTCGCGCAGGCCGCCGTCGCTATCCAGGAAGATGACGCCCTGGCGCTCCCATTCCTGTTTCAGGGAATGATACACGGCTTCACTTTCGAACTGCGCCCCCGCGCCAGCCAGGAACTTGCGCTCCGCCTCTGGGATGCCCAGCCGGTCGAAGGTCTCCCGGATGTCGCTGGGCACATCATCCCAGCTCCGGCCCTGCGTCTCCACCGGCTTGATGTAGTAATAGATGTCCTGGTAGTCAATCCCACTCAGATCGGGGCCCCACGTCGGGATCGGCCGGGCGAAGAAGATGTCGAGCGCCTCGTGACGTAGCTGGCGCATCCAGTCCGGCTCGTTCTTCATCCGGCTGATCTGTTCGACGATCTCGTGGTCCAGCCCTTTCCGCGCCTTGAAGACGTAGTTCTCGGGCTGGCTCCATCCGTATTTGTAATCGTCCTTGACGCTATCAAGCGCCTGACGATCGGTGTCTGTTGCGGGCATGATTCCCCCGTAATGGGTAACCTGGTAGATTGGTACATGGTAGCCTGGTAACTTGGGACTCGCCTCGGTGCACGCCCAATCTACCAACCTACGCCTTCTCCTGTCCCACCATCGGTTCCCCGTATTTCTCGCGCACCCAGCCATAGCCTCTGGCCTCGAGCTCCAAGGCCAGGCCTGGCCCACCTGACTGGACGATGTGGCCGTTGTAGAAGACGTGTACGAACTGTGGTTTGATGTAGTTCAGCAATCGCTGGTAGTGGGTGATCATCAGCACGCCCAGGTGCGGCCCGATCAGGCTATTCACCCCTTCCGCCACCACGCGCAGGGCATCAATGTCCAGCCCAGAGTCGGTCTCGTCCAGCACTGCGATCTTGGGTTCGAGCATGGCCATCTGCAGGATTTCGGCGCGCTTCTTCTCGCCGCCAGAGAAGCCATCGTTCAGGTAGCGCCGGGCGAAGGCCGCGTCCATGTGCAGGCGCTCCATCTTCTCCGTCAACTCCTTGCGGAACTCGCGCATCGGCATCAACTCCGAGCCGATGGGTTTGGCGCCGCCCCCTGCGGTCACTGCCTGCTTGGCCCTGTCCGTGTAGCCGCGCACCGCACTGACGGCCTGGCGCAAGAAGTTCGCCATGCTGACGCCAGGGATGGCGGTCGGATACTGGAAGGCCAGGAAGAGGCCGGCCTTGGCCCGCTCGTCGGGCGCCAGCCCCAGGATGCTTTCACCATTCAGCAAGATGTCGCCCCCGGTCACCTCATAGTGCGGATGGCCAGCGATCGTGTAGGCCAGGGTGCTCTTGCCAGAGCCGTTCGGCCCCATCAAAGCGTGCACCTCGCCCTGGCTGATGGTCAGGCTAACGCCCTGCAGGATCGGCTTGCCCTGGACAGAGGCGTGCAGGTCTTTGATCACGAGTTCAGTTGGCATGAAGTTGACTCTCCTTGAAATAACGCTGTGCGTAACGTATTCCGTATTGCGTATTCCGTTCACCATCAATTGAGGCATTGTCCCAAATAACGGGGGACATCAATACGCACTACACACTACGCCTCGATCCTGAACTGGCACCCATGATGGCCGTCCAGTGTGCACGCCACCAGTTCCACCGGTTGCCTGACAGCATGGGTCAGCATCTCCTCCTCCATATCGCAAATCGCACGGTGGACGCGCGCCAGCTCGTAATAGGGGCAAGTGTACTCGTGGAACACGATGCCATCAGCATTGAATGTGACTTCGGCCAGGATGCCCTTGGCGTTGAGCAGTTCGGTCAGCTTGGCAGCGCGCTCGGCCGGCGATAGGCCGGCCAGGTGGCGTTCATACGGTTCTGCCAGACGACGGCTCATGCGGCCCAGGAGCTCTTGCACCTTCCCCGGCCCTTCACTGACGATGATCTCGCGCAACAACGAGTTGGTGAACTCATCGTAGTGGTGCGGGAAAAGCGCACGGCCCTTCGGCGTCAGCGAGTAGAGGTGTCGCGGCCGGCCGCGGCCCGCGCGCTCGATCTCCTGCTGGATGTAGCCATCGGCCAGCAGGCCGGCGACCTGCTGGCGGACGGCCGTGGCCGTCACGCCCAGGGCATCGCCCAGGTCCTTGACCGTGGCTGTGCCCTGGCGCTGCAGGATGCTCAACACCTGCTCGGCCGGGCTGCCGGCCAATTGAGACGGGATCATGGCACTAACCTCGCACGATACAACGCACTGAACCTGCGCCAGCCTATCACACTGCGGTAATATAGTCAAATTCCTATGTGTAAATTATCTATATTCGGGCGACGAGAGACAGTAGGGGGTGTTCCAATGTTGGGTTCCTGAACTGCCTACCTCTTCACCAACCTCACCAGCCGTCGCCAGCCGCCCCGCACATCCAGCCGCCGCATCTGCCAGGTGCCCACGATGCCGTAGGGGAAGAACAGCACCAGGAGGATGTAGCCGATGCCCAGGATCAGTTGCCACGTGGTGCGGAAGAGCGGCTGGTCGGCCAGGAAATTGCCCAGCAGCCGGTTGACGATGGCCCCGATCACAGGGCCGAGGAGCGTGCCGACGCCGCCGATGATCGTCATCAGGAGCGCCTCGATGGTGCGGCCGACGCCCAGCGTTGTCTCGGGCGTGATGTTGCGCAGATAGAGCGCGTGCAGCGCGCCTGCCAGACCCGCGATCATCCCCGCCACGACGATGCCGATCAGCTTGAACTGAAACGGGTTGTAGCCGATGGAAGCCGCCCGTTGCTCGTTCTCGCGGATCGCGATCAGCACGCGGCCCGTGGGCGAGTTGACGATCCGCCGCACCAACAGATACATCGAGACCAGGAACGCCAGGGCCAGATAATAGAAGAGCACACGCTGCGCGGTCGGGCTGATCCACGCGGGCACAGGAAGATCGTGCAGCCCCTCATCGCCGCCGGTGAAGGGCCGCAGCTCGCTCGAGGCGGCCAGGATCGCCAGCACCTCAGCGAACGCCAGCGTGACCATCGCAAAGTAGACCCCGCGCACCCGCAGCGTCACGATGCCGATCAGGACGCCCAGCAGCCCCGTGATGAGCAGCACGCCCAGCACGATCACCAGCAATGGGACCACGCTCATGAAGAGCTCCGGGCCGCGGGGCAGCGCCCAACTTTGCGTCAGGTTCTTCCAGGGGATCCTCACGAGGGTGAGGGCCGCGACATAGGCGCCCGCGCCGAAAAACATCGCGTGGCCGAATGAGATGATGCCGATATAGCCCAGGAGCAAATTGTAGCTGAGCGCGAAGACGGCCAGCACAAAGACCTCGACCAATAACCCCAGGTAGAACTTGTTGACCAGCACGGGCAGAAGCAAGGCCATCGCCAGCAAAGCCAGACTGAACCATTGCGCTGTCAGTTTCCGAACCAGCTTCTTCAGCGCCCCTGCCTCCTGACTCCTGACTCCTGCCCCCTGCCCCCTGACTCCTGCCCCCTGCACATCTTTCATGGCTCAATGTCCCCCTTCCTTCTTGGCCCCAAAGAGGCCGGCGGGCTTGATCAGCAGCACCAGCCCCATCAGGCCCACCAGGATCGCGTTGGCGACCAGGGGGCTGAGCCGGTACGCGGCGAACGCCTGCGCCAGCCCGACGAGCAAACTGCCCACCGCTGCGCCCGGAATGCTGCCCATGCCGCCGATCACCACGACGATGAAGGCGCTCAGTTGAAAGGACATTCCCATCAGCGGCGACACGCCGACGAACGGCGCGGCTGCTGCGCCGCCGAAAGCCGCCAGCCCTGCGCCCAGGGCAAAGACCACGGTGAAGACGCGGCGCACGTTGATTCCCAAAGCCTGCACCATCTCGCTGTTTTGCACGCCAGCGCGAATGATGATGCCGAGCCGCGTGCGCTGCAACAGCGCGTATACCACGATGAACAGGACGCAGCCCAGAGCGATCAGAAAGAACTTATAGTAAGGAACCATGCGCTCCACGACCTCGACCGACTGCGCCAGTGCGGCCGGCTTCTCGAGGTTGTAGGGATTGAAGCCCCAGATGTTGCGCACCAGTTCTGACAAGACATAGGCCAGGCCCAGGGTGAGGAGGATCTGAAAGATCGGGCGTTTGTAAAGCGGACGGATCATGCTCCATTCGATCAGCGCGCCCAGCCCCACGCCCACCAGCCCGCCGGCCAGCAGAGCGATGACGAAGCGCACGTTCGAGTCGGCGACAAGGGCCACGCCCCCCTTCAGACCGAGCTTGAGCAGCGTCGGCGCGAGCGGCGGCGGCAGGTAGGCGCCGAACTGCCCGCCTCCCAGGTCATAGTAGACCGTCGTGGCGACATATGCGCCGACCATGAAGATGGCGCCGTGCGCGAAGTTCAACACATCCATCAGGCCGAAAATCAACGACAGCCCCGCTGCGATCAGGAAGTAGAGCATTCCCAGGGTCAGGCCCTGGATGATGATGCTGACGATGGCTTCCAGGCTCATGACTCACCCTCCCGCGCCCAAATACCGCTGGATCAACCCCTCATCCGCGGCGATTTCCTTCATCGGGCCGCTGTGCACAACCTGGCCCGCATCCACGATATAGCAGTGGTCGCCGATCCCCCTGGCCACCGTGAAGTTCTGTTCCACCAGCAACACCGTGATGGCTGACTTCAGGTTGTGGAGGGCGGCCATCACCTGCTCGACCAGGATCGGGGCCAGCCCTTTTGTCGGCTCGTCAATCAGGATCAGGCGATTATCAGGCACGAGCACCCGGGCCAGGGCCAACATCTGCTGTTGGCCACCCGAAAGCTGGCCGCCCTTCAGCCGGCTAAGCCGTTTCAGGTCCGGAAACAGCCCGAAGATGAAGTCGGCCTTGCCCGCCAGATCGCCTTGCCCCCGCTCAGAGATGACCAGGTTCTCCTCCACCGTCAGATCGGTGAAGACGCCTCGGTCTTCCGGCACATAGCCGATGCCGCGGCCAGCGATGGCATGGGTGGGCAGGCCAGCGATCGACTGCCCGCCGAGCATGACCTGGCCGGCGCGGGGCGGCGTCAGGCCGAGGATGGTGCGCAAGGTGGTCGTCTTCCCCGCGCCATTGCGGCCCAGCAGCACCGTCACCTGGCCCTGGTCCGCCCGCAGCGACATGCCTTGCAGGATGTGAAACTGGCCGATGTAGGTGTGGACGTCGCGGAGTTCGAGAAGTGCGGTCATGTCGCCTCGGATGCGTGTTGTGTGTTGCGTATTATGGTCTGCGCGGCTTGCTGATTCATCACGCCGCCAGCGCGCCGCCGCCCAGGTAAGCTTGCTGGACCGTGGGGTTGGCCGCGATCTCGGCTGGCGCGCCCTCCGCGATCACCTTGCCGTGCTGCATCACGGTGATCCGGTCCGACGCGTTCATCACGATTTCCATCTTGTGCTCGACCAGCATGATGGTCTTGCCGCCCGCGGCTTTGATCCGGCCGATCACCTCCATGATCGCCGGCACCTCCTCGCGCGAGATGCCGGCCGTCGGCTCGTCTAGCAGCAGCACCTCCGGCTCGGTCGCCAGCAGGATGCCGATCTCCAGCTTGCGCTTGTCGCCATGCGGCAGGCTGGCGGCCGGGAGGATAGCCTTGTCGCTCAACCCCACCAGCTCCAGGATCGCCGCAGCCCGATCGGTGTAGCGGCGAAATGCGCGATAGTCGTGCAAGAACCGGAAGCTATCGCGGCCGCGCGCCTGGGCCGCGATGCGCACGTTCTCCAGAACGGTCAGGTTCGGGAAGACGTTGGTAATCTGGAAGGAGCGGCCGATCCCCAGCCGCGAGCGCCGGTGCACCGGCAATGCGGTGATCTCCTTGCCCTTGAACATAATGCGGCCCGCGGTCGGCTTGTAGACGCCGGAAAGGAGATTGAACAACGTGGTCTTGCCTGCGCCGTTCGGGCCGATCACCGAATGGAACGCGCCCGCCCGCACCTGCAGGCTGACCCCATCTACCGCGCACAGCCCGCCGAAGCGCTTGCTCAGGTCATGGGCTTCCAGGATGATGTTGTCTGACATGCTTACTCCCGTTGCTATTCTCCATCATCAATCCCTCCTGCCATCACTTCTGCTGATTGAGGCGAGCGGGCCCTGGCCGAAGGATGCGGCTCCTCTTGTAACCAGGACCGCATCCTTCGACTACACTCCGCAGAAGACGCTTCGTTCCGCTCAGGATGCTATCGTGTTGGCGCGGTGCAGGAGCGTCTACTGCTTCGGCGCGGTGATCTCCGGCGCGCAGTCTTCGGGGCTGAGCTCCTTCACCAGCTTGACCGAAGGCTTGCCGTCCGGGCCCGCGATCACTTCCGCGGTGTACATCGGTTGCAGCGCGTGGTGATCTTCCTTGCGGAAGGTGAACTTGCCCTTCGGCGCATCCCAGCTCATCCCCTCCATCACCGGGATCAGCTTCTCCGGGTCCGTGTCGCCGTTGGTCTTCTCCAGCGCCATGACGATCGCCTGCGCCGCGGCGAAGGAGGTGTCGGTGAAGAGGTCAGGCGGCGCATTGAACTTCTTCTGATGCTCGGCCACCAGCCAGTCGTTCACCGGGTTCTTGGGGAAGGTGTAGTGATACTTGATCAGCCCCTTGTTGCCGATCAGACCGGGGGAGGCGGCCAGCGACAGATTGTCGGGCACGCCGGTGGTCAGTTTCATCTTCTTCAGGACGCCCTGCTCTTGCAGTTGGTTGAACAGGGGCGTGGCGCCGGCCCAGGCCACGAAGAGCACCTCGGCCTTGCTATCCATTGCCTTCTGGAAGTAGGGCGTAAAATCGGTCGTGGCGGCGGGCGCGAAGATCTCGGCCACGAACTTGCCGCCGTTCGCCTCGATGATCTGCTTCCACACCTTGATCTGATCCTGGCCCCACGAGTAGTCAGGCGCCAGGCCCGCGAAGGTCTTGCCCAGCTCGCGGACCGCGTACTTGGCGCCGGCCAGCGCGTCGTTGGATGCGCTGGAGCTGGTGCGGAAGATGTACTTGTTGAAGCTCGCGCCGGTGATCGCATCGGCGGCTGCGGGCGTGACCACGAAGATCTTCTTGTACTCCTTGGCGACGCCGGCCACCGCCAGCGCGACCGCGCTGCTGGGGGTGCCGACCAGGATCTCGACGCCGTCCTTCTCGATCAGCTCGCGCGCCCGCTGCGTGCCGACGTCAGGCTTGCTTTCGGTATCCTTGACGATGATCTGAATCTCGCGGCCCGCGACCTTGTTGCTGCCCTTGGTCTGATATGCCAGGCCCAGCTCGAACCCGCGCTGGAGCATCTGGCCATAGGCCGTGAGGCCCGCGCCCACGTCGGAGAGGACGCCGATCTTCAGCGGCTTGGCCGCGACCGGCGCCGGCGGCTGAGTGGGCGCGGGGGCCTTGGGCGGTTCCGGCGCCTTGGTTGGCTCCGGGGCTTTGGTCGGCTCAGGCGCTTTCGTGGCCGCGGGCGCGGCGGCCTTGGTCGGCTCGGGCGCCTTCGTCGGCGGAACCGGCGTCGGCGTCGGTTGCGCGCAAGACGTCAGCAGGACGCTCAGGATGAGCGTCAGGGATACGATCCAGTAGAGACGTTTCATGCTCTCGCTCCTTGTGTGAGATGGTGTGGTTGAGACTCAGGCCCTAAAGGTCTCCAAGACCTTTAGGGTCTATGCGCTGAACAGACCTTCGATCCCCGGACATCACCTCCTCTGCTCATCAGCCCATGGCCCGCCGGCCTCGATGCCGGGCCGGCCCTTCCGCCGTTGGCTCGGTCGGAGACCGGCCAAAGCAAGAAGTAGGTCTCCAAGACCTTTAGGGTCTATGCGCTGAACAGACCTTCGATCCCCGGACATCACCTCCTCTGCTCATCAGCCCATGGCCCGCCGGCCTCGATGCCGGGCCGGCCCTTCCGCCGTTGGCTCGGTCGGAGACCGGCCAAAGCAAGAAGTAATGCTTCTTGCCGACCCTAAGACTCCGCGAACATCGCGCGCAGCTCTCGCTTCAGAATCTTCCCGGCCGCCGAGATGGGCAGCGCAGGCAAGAATTCGACGCGCTTGGGTGTCTTGTAGCGCGCCAGATTATCGCGCAGGAAGGCCAGCAACTCCTCGGCCGTGGCCGACGCGCCAGCCGCGAGCACAACACACGCCAGGCCGACTTCACCCCACTTGGGATCAGGCAGACCGACGACCGCGCACATCTGCACGGCCGGATGCCGATAGAGCGCCGCCTCGATCTCGGCCGGGTAGACGTTTTCGCCGCCCGAAATGAACATATCCTTGAGCCGATCCACGATGAAGAAATACCAGTCCTCGTCATGGTAGGCCAGATCGCCGGTGTGGAACCAACCCTCGCGATCCACCGCGGACGCGGCGGCCTCTGAGTCGTCCCAATAGCCCGTGCAGTAGCTCGGCCCCTTCAACACCAACTCGCCCACCTCGCACGCTGGCAGGCCGCGATTGTGTTCATCCACGATGCGCGCATCCACGAAGAAGTTCGGCCGACCGATGGAGCCAGCCTTGCGCAGCGCATCTTCCGGCGCCAGCGCAAAGATCCCGGGGCCGAACTCCGTCATGCCGAAGCCCTGCTTGAACCGCACGCCCTTCTCCCGCGCATATTTCTCGACCAGCGGCGCCGGCAGGGGCGCGCCGCCCGATGTGCAGAAGCGCAGGCTGCTCAGATCGGCCGCGGCCCAGCCGCCGAACGCGCCGCGGCCTGCCCGAACCTGGGTCAACATCTGGTACATGGTCGGCACGCCAGCAAAGACCGTGACGCGATAGCGTGCGATCAGGTCGAGCGCCTGCGCCGGGTCGAATTGCCGGGTGAGAATCGTCGCACCGCCGAAGATCACCTGGGGCAGGGTGTAGACGAACAACCCGCCGGTGTGGAACATCGGAAAGACGTTGAGATAGACATCGTTGTGGGTGATGTCGTGGATGACGGTGTTCAGCGTGTTCCAGGCGATCTGGCGGTGGCTGATCTGCGCGGCCTTGGGCAGGCCGGTGGTGCCGCCGGTGAAGAGCAGCGCGGCGATGTCTTCCGCCTCCAGCGTTTCGCACGTCACCGGTTCGCCTGGGGCCGCGTCCCGCACCGCGTTGAGGTTCAGGCTGTCGGCCACGCCCGATCCCTCGATGTGCAGGTAATGGGTCACAGAGGCCGAGGCCGGGCTGGCCTGGAGCTGGGCGATCGTCAGCCGGAAGTCGTCAGAGTAGATGATCGCCGTGGGTCGGGTGAGCTCGACCAGCCGGCACAACTCCTGGGGGTGCAGCCGCCAGTTGAACGCAACGTGGATCGCGCCGAGCTTGCCGAGCGCAAAGAACAGGTCCAGGTGCTCGACGCCGTCGCGCGCAAAGATACCCACCCGATCAGCCTTGCCGACACCCACCTCGCGCTTCAGGAAGTTGGCCAGCCGGTTGGCGCGCTCATTGAGCTGGGCATAGGTGAAGTGCGGCTCGCCGGGCTTGCCCGCATCCACGATGGCCAGCCTGTCCGGCGAGTAGACTGCGCGGCGGCCCACGTAGTCACCGATATACATCGCGCCTCCTCAGTCCTGAAGATCACCGCGTCCAGCGCCACGCGTTGCACGCCATCGCCATCCCACCGCCCGTGGCGCAGAAGATCACGTTGTCCCCTCGTTTTGGCCCGCGGCCGCGCTCAAGCGCATCATCCAACGCGGCCGGAATGCACGCCGACCCAAGATAGCCCCATTTGTCCATGATCCAGTGCGTCTTGCGCAGCGGTTGGCCCAGGTTCGCCATCACGTATTCGATCGTGCGCAGGTTGAGCTGTGTGAACAGATAGAAGCCAATCTCGTCGAGCGTCAAACCGGCCTTCGCCGCCGCCTCTCTGACGAGGGGCGGCCAGTTGTCGCTGTTGAAGGTGGCGGGAAACTTGCGCACGAACTGGACGCATGGCTTCCCCAGTCGCTCGACGGTCTCGGCCGTGGCCGGCCGATACGCGCCGCCGGTGTAGATGCCGAGTGCGTCGTGATATTCTCCGCGCGCCGCCAGCTTACCTGCCAGAAAGCCCGGCCGGTCCCCTGCGGCCACGATCACCGCGGCCGCGCCGTCGGCGAAGAGAGTACACGTGTACTTGTCGGTCCAGTCCAGAAACCGGGTCATGGCATAGGCGCCGACGACCAGGATGTAGCGATACGCCTCATCCGTGGCGATGAAGCGAGCAGCCATGTCGAGACCCGTGACCCAGGCCGCGCACGCGCAGTTGATGTCGAACGCACCCGCGCGTCCTGCGGCCAATTTGGCCTGCACCGCCGAGGCAGTGGCCGGGCTGATGTAGTCCGGCGTGTCGGTGGCGACGATGATCAAATCGAGATCAGCCGGGGCCAGCCCTGCGCGTGCCAACGCCTGCCGGCCGGCCGCCGCCGCCATATCAGAAGTGGTCTCATCGTCGGCCATGACGTGGCGCTCATGGATGCCCACGTTCTGCACCAGCCAATCCCCGACGTTCTGGCCGAGCAGCCGGTCCAGGTCCGCGTTGGTGACGATCCTGGCCGGGATGTAGCGACCCGTGCTGACGATCTGCGCGTGGCGAATGGACATGGTGGGTCCTATCAGCCTCTAGCTCTTCTGCTCTGCGAGCAGAAGGAACCGGACCACCGCCTCGACAGCCGCCCGAGGCGTCTCCAACGGGAAGAAGTGGCCGGCATTCCGCAGCATGTGGACCCGGCTGCCCTGTATCTGCCTGGCCAACAGCTCGGCGTTGCCCATCGGCACAACCTTGTCATGTTCTCCGAACAGGATCAGGGTCGGCGCACGCACTTCCTGGAGCCGACGCTCGAAAGACGCCGCCTCCGAGATCAGCCCCAAACCGATCATCATCTGCGCGTGATAGGCTGCGGGGTCAATCGGGTTGCGGAGCCGATAGTCCAGCCACTCGGCCACCGTCTCGGGTTGGGCCTCGCTGAAACCGGGCGCGCAGCTCACCAGGATGCCGCGACGGAAACGCTCGACCGGGTCGCCTGTGACATCGGTCAGAACTGCCATCGCCTCGGCTGTGATGGGGATGTGGCGCGGCCCGCCGAAGTTGGTGGCCGCCAGGATCAACTGGCCGACGAGCTCTGGCCTGCTGAGCACGAGAGCCTGGGCCACGAACCCGCCCATCGAGTGCCCCATCACCGCGGCGCGCTCGATGCCCAGCGCCTGGAGCAAGCCAGCGGTATCGTCGGCGAGCATCTGCGCGGTGTACGGGCCGGCAGGCTTGTCGCTGCCGCCGACCCCGCGGTTGTCGAATGCGATGACCTGGAAGTGCTGCGTCAGGCCGGGGATCATCTTGCGCCACATCCAGCGGTCATAGCCGAGGCCGGCGATCAGCGCCAGCGGCGGCCCTGAACCTGCTGTCTCATACGCGATCTGAATGCCATTTGCCTGCACTACGGGCATACGATACCTCCTTGCACCATCACCCCCTGGCCTGCATGGCGCAGCCAGGGCAGGCTCGGCACGATTCCCAACCGTTCCGCCTCCTCCTGCAGCCAGCCGCGGAAATCGGGGTGGGCGATCGCGGTCAGCGCCTTCAGGCGCTCCCGAACCGAACGCCCTCTCAGCTCCGCTACGCCGTATTCGGTGACGATGGTATCCACATCCTGGCCAGGCACGGTCACCTCTGCGCCGGGTGTGAGCATGGGCACGATGGTGGAAATGGCGCCGTTCTTGGCGGTCGAGCGCAGCGCGATGATCCCGCGGCCGCCGGCCGAGAGCTGCGCGCCGCGATGGGTGTCGAGCTGGCCGCCGGTCCCGCTGAAGTGCCGCGGCCCGATGCTCTGCGAGCAGATCTGGCCATAGACATCCACCTGGAGCGCGGTGTTGACGCTCACCATCTTGTAGTTCTTGCCGATCACGTAGGGGTCGTTGGTCACGCGGCCCTGCTGAAACTCGACGGCCAGGTTGCGGTCAATGAAGTCGTAGAGCTTCTGCGTGCCCAGGGCGAACGCGCCGACCATCTTCCCCGGCCAAAGGGTCTTGCGGCGATTGGTGATGACGCCGGCCTCGTACAAGTCCACCATGCCCGTGGTGAACATCTCGGTGTGCACGCCCAGGTCGTGGCGCTCCATCAGAAACGCGGTGATGGCGTTGGGGATGCCGCCGATGCCGAGCTGAATGGTGGCGCCGTCTTCGATCAACTCTGCGATGTAGCCGCCGATCAGGCGATCGGTCTCGTCGGCCGCCGCGCTGGGCAGCTCATATGGCGGGATCGCGCTCTCGACGACGTGGCTTACCTCGGAGATGTGCACCTGGGTGTCGCCCAGTGTCCAGGGGATACGCTCGTTGACCTCCAGGATCACCAGGTCGGCCGCGGCCATCAACTGGCGCTCGATGACCAGCGAAAGGCCTAACGACATGTAGCCGTGTCTGTCGGGCGGGGTGACCGTGCCGAAGAAGATGTCCAGGTGGTTGCGCGTCGCGTGCAGCTTGGCGCTGGCGGCCTGGTGCAGATTGTTGGGGATGTAGGATACGCGGCCCTGCGGATGCACCTGCCGATCGGGCGCGCCGTAGAACCAGTTCTCGACATAGAAATGTCCCGCCATCTCTGGCTTGAGTATGAAATCGTACTGGCGCAGCGGCAGGCACACGCAGACCGTCACATCCTCCACACGCTCGGCCTGGGAACCAAGTGCGCTCAGCAGGCCGGTCGGTTCCGCCGCAGCCATGGCCGCGCCGATGATCTGCCGCGACTGCACCAGCGCGACGGCATCGGGGATGGAGAGCAATTTGCGGCGGTATAACGTCTTGGGATCCATGGGCTACCTCCGCCTGGCGGACGGCATGGCTCGTATTTCGTATTCCGTATCCCGTTTCACGGCACAATTACGCAATACGCACTACGCACTCCATCTCACGTCCCCACCACAATGCCCCCATCCACCCGCAGCACTGCGCCGGTGATGAAGCTCGCCTCGTCGGAAGCCAGGAACAGATAGGCGTTGGCGATGTCGGACGGTTCGCCCAGGCGACCGAGGGGCGTGCGCGCCCGCATGTTGTCCAGAATCTTCTCCGGCATGGCGCGCACCATCTCGGTGGCGGTGAAGCCGGGCGCGACGACATTGACGCGGATGTTGTAGCGGCCCAATTCGCGCGCCCACACCCTGGTCATGCCGATGACGCCAGCCTTGGTCGCCACATAGTTCGTCTGGCCGAAGTTGCCGTCCAGCCCGACGACCGAGCTGGCGTTGAGAATCACGCCCCCGCCGCCCTGGATCATGTGGGGCGCCGTCGCCTGGGTGCAGTTGAACACCCCCTTGAGGTTGACCGCGATCACCTGGTCGAAGTCAGCCTCCGACATCTGGCCCACCAGCGCGCCATCCCGGAACTTGACCAATTGGCCATCGCGCAGGATGCCCGCGTTGTTGACGAGCACGTCAATCCGGCCCCACCTGGCCATCACGCCGTCCACCCAGGTCTGCACTGCGGCCCGGTCGGTCACATTGACCACGGCAAACGAGGCATCCGGCCCGAGCGTCTTGACGACCTCCTGGCCGAGCGCCTCGTTCAGATCGCAGATGACGACTCTGGCTCCCTCTTGGACGAAACGCTGAGCAGTCGCCCGTCCGATGCCGGCCGCGCCGCCGGTGATGATCGTGACCTTGTCTTTGAGTCGCATGGATGATTTTGCCTCCTGTGGCTGATCTCTACGCTGAGCTATAGTATTACTACCCCCACCTGACGCACGCCGCGCCCCACGCATAGCCGATCCCGGCCGCGACGATCACCATCAGATCCCCATCCTTGAGCCGGCCTTGCTTCAGTCCCTCGACGATCGAAAGGGGTGCATCCTGTTGGCCAATGTGACCGTAGTCGGTGAGATAGACCGATTGATCTTCCCGCAGCCCCAGGCGCTGGAGC
>Ga0194112_10002652_pt1 | contig 25403 bp, 28 predicted proteins | sample TA2MahC400mmetaG_FD_146191 | JGI IMG/M metagenome (GOLD analysis project Ga0194112, IMG submission 146191) | Freshwater microbial communities from Lake Tanganyika, Tanzania - TA2015016 Mahale Deep Cast 400m | ecosystem: Environmental > Aquatic > Freshwater > Lake | place: Tanzania: Lake... | reverse complement strand
TGTCCGAGACAGTACCTGGGACGCAATGTCTATGTAATCATCCGTCGTCCGAAGAAGGAATAGACGGCGGTAGGGGTTGTTACCGCATCGGGCAGGGTGGGGGATCAGCTAATTGTGTCCCACAGCCCTGTCGCGGAAAGGGGAGCGGGGAGCGGGCAGCGGGGAGCGGTGGACGACGAAGGGGCAGCAGGCAGCGGGCAGCGGGCAGCAGTGGGGCAACAGGCAACGGGCAATGGGCAGCGGTGACTGGACGGAACCCGTCGTCCACCGCTGCCCGCTGCCTGCTGCCCGCTGCCCTTTCCGCGCCGGCTGTGGGACACAATTAGCTGATTCCCCACCCTGGCCGGTATGGTCTCAGCATCCAACCCCATCTAATCCTTCTTAGGCCGCCGTATTACTACATAGACATTGCGTCCCAGATACTGCCTTGGGCAATCGATCTTGGCGCCGGTCCCGAATGCCGTTACGGTCTTCTCGAAGAACGCTTCCACGCCGTCGACAGTCAACTTGGCGGTTTCCTGGACTACCACGCGGGCCATCATGAGGTGGATAAGGCATGCCAGATTTCGATTACCAACGGGCCGGGTGCACCACACATACTCACACTCAAGCAGCGTGTCGTCCTGCTCCTTCTCAAGACGCTGTACGAACAGAGCAACCGGATGATGTCCGGGACGCTCGTGACATTCTCGCTCCTATCCGGCGTGGATGTGAGCTACAAGACGGTGGAGCGTCTGTACTCCGATCCCGATGTGGAAATCGCCCTGGCGAATCTCCACCGGTTGATGATAGAGCGGCGGGGAATAGCGAGAACTGATGCTACCGGAGATGGAACGGGTTATGCGTTGAGCATCACCCAGCACTATTCCACCACGGTGGAGCGCCAACGTGAGAAGGCCAAGGAGAACCAGCCGGGAGGAGCTGGAACGGATAAGCCGGGGAAAGCCGCCGCATCGGGAAAGAAGGTCAAGAGATGGGTGTATTCGTTTCGTCTCCTGGACCTCAGGACCCGTCTGTATGTAGCAACCGGCTCAAGCCTCAGGAGCGAGCGTGCCGCCTACGAGGCGGCGCTCAGGTGGCTCGACCGGATGGGCGTGGTGGTCAACTCCATTCGCTTGGACAGGTACTATTCCTTCCCGAAGGAGGCAGCACGGTTCAAGGGAGCCAAGGTATACCTCATTCCCCGGAAGGACACCGCAAGCCACATCCCGATAGTACCCGAGTGGCTCCAGGCCATGCTGGGATTTGTGGACACACCGATGGAATATCTCCAGCAGTACTTCCTTCGAGAGCACTCGGAGGCTGGATTCTCGGCGGATAAGCGTATATTGGGCTGGGCAATCGCCCAGCGCCGGGATGATAGAATCGGCACTGCCGAAACGTGCCAGTCGGCGTGGCATAACCTCTTGAACCTCTACGGTCCGGATTATCCCCTACTGGCCGGGCCTGGGACCAGATGAATTGTGTCCCACAGCCTTCCGCGCCAATGAATATATAACATCAACTCGATTATCCCGCCCGCTGGTGGCTCGATGGCCGACGAAAGACCCAACCTGGCGATAATAGGCGGATCGGGTGTGTACGACCCGTCCCTGTTCGATAACGTGAAGGCCGTGAAGGTGGGAACGCCCTACGGCGCCCCGTCGGGGCCGATAGACGTCGGGGACTTCATGGGCGTGAGGATGGCGTTCCTGCCGCGCCACGGCAAGGGCCATACCCTCCCGCCGCACATGGTGCCCTACCGGGCCAACATCTGGGCGCTCAAGAGCCTGGGCGTCGAGAGGATAATCTCGCCCTGCGCCGTGGGCTCGCTGCAGATGAAGTACCGGCCCGGGACCATCATGCTCCCCGACCAGTTCATCGACTTCACGAAGGGCCGCCGGTACACCTTTCATGACGGCGGCAAGACCGTTCATGTTTCCTCGGCGGACCCCTTCTGCCCCGAGCTTCGCAAGCTGATCTTCGACGCCGGCAAGAGGCTCGGCGCGCCCATCTTCGGCAAGGGGACCTACATCACCATCGAGGGACCGCGCTTCTCGACGAGGGCGGAGAGCCGCATGTTCCGGGAGTTCGCCGACATAATCGGCATGACCCTCAACCCCGAGATACAGCTCGCGATAGAGCAGGAGATGTGCTACGCCTCGATAGCCCAGATAACCGACTACGACGTCTGGGCCGAGCGCCCCGTCACGCAGGAGGAGGTCTTCTCGACGCTCCAGAAGAATCTCAAGAGGACCCAGGAGCTGCTCAAGGCGGTCGTCCCGCTCGTGCCGGCCGCCCGCGGGAAGTGCCGGTGCGGCGAGAGCCTCAAGAACGCGGAGGTGTGAGGTTGGACAGGCCCGAGTCGTTCCGCTGCAAGCTCGTCACCTGGCAGGAGATTGCGAAGTGGACCGCCGGCGTCGCCCGGATGGTCCGGGAGTGCGGCTGCAGGCCGACGGTGGTCATCGGGCTCACCCGGGGCGGCTGGGTGCCGGCGCGCCTGCTCTGCGACCACCTGAAGGTCAAGAAGCTCTACGCCATCAAGACGGAGCACTGGGGCGTCACGGCCAACCCGGACGGGAAGGCGCTGCTCACGCAGGAGCTGAACATTAACATCGAAAACGACTCCGTGCTTGTGGTGGACGACATCACCGACACCGGGGAGAGCATGACACTCGCGATGGCCCACCTGGGCAAGATGAGGCCCAGGGAGCTTCGCAACGCCACGCTGCTTCACATCGCCCACTCGAAGATAAAGCCGGAGTTCTACACCGTGAACGTCCCCAAGGAGAGATGGACCTGGTTCATCTTCCCCTGGAACCTCAACGAGGACATGCGGACCCTTCTTCCCAAGACCCTGTACGCCCCGAAGAACGAAAGGGAGATCGGCGCGGCGTTCCGCAAGCAGTTCAGGATATCCCCGCCGCCGGAGGTAATCGGGACGACGCTGCAGGACCTGGAGGCGGAGGGGAATGTCCTGAGGCAGGGGGCGAAGTGGGCGAGGAAGGGCTGATACCCCTCTTCGTGCTCCATGCCGGTGAGTGCGACCGGGGCAAGTGCACCGCGCTCAAGCTCGCCCGGGCCGGGATGGCGCGCCTGGCCGGCCGCGGCGGTGGCTTCCCGCCCGGCTGCATCTCCCTGGACCCTTTCTCGAATGCGCTGCTCTCCCCCGCCGACGCGCCCCGGGCAGGGCGCAAGGGCATCGTGGCGCTGGACTGCTCCTGGGACAGGGCGCAGGCCCGCCGGTTCACCGGCCGGTTGCGCGGCCGGAGGGTGGAGCCCCGGGCGCTCCCCTACCTCCTGGCGGCCAACCCGGTCAAGTTCGGCCAGCCCTTCACGCTCTCCACGCTGGAGGCGCTCGCGGCGGCGCTCTGTATCGTCGGGCGCCGGCGCCAGGCCGAAAGCCTGCTGGGCCTGTACACCTGGGGCGCCCGGTTCCTCGAGGTGAACCGGGAACCGCTCGAGAGCTACGCAGCGGCCCAAGACGAGCCCGGGGTCCGGCGGGCCCAGGTGGAGTACGTGGCTCCCGGGTAGACCGACGACGCGTTCGCGCAGGATGCAAGGCGTGCCATGCTAATCCTTCAAAAGGTTCAAATACACCAATCTGTATCGAGAGCCGGCGGAGTGAAACCGGCATGGCAAGATTCCCTGAGGCGGAGCGGAGGAGGCTCGACAAGCGGGTCTGTATGAACTGCAGCGCCCGGAACTCCATCCGCGCCACCAGGTGCAGGAAGTGCGGCTACGAAGGCCTGAGGATAAAGGTCAAGGAAGTCAAGAAGACCTGAGCACCCGGGCCACGAGGACGAGGGGCGGGACCATGGACGAGATGGACGATGGCCGGGAGACCCCCGGCGAGGGCGGGCTCATTAGGCGGCTCCAGACCGAGCTTGAGATCATGCAAAGGCACTTGCACATGCTCCAGACCATAAAAGCCAACGAGCCCATAGGCATCATCCGCCTGGCCGAGCTCCTGAGGCACCCCCAGCACAAGATCCGGTACTCGCTCCGGATCCTCGAGCAGGAGGGCCTCATCCGCCCCTCTCCCGAGGGCGCCGTCACTACCGAGAAGATGAGGGAGTTCCTCCCCCAGCTCGAGTTCGTGCTGCGCGAGATGGAGACTACCGTGCGGAAGCTTAGGGAGACATTGGGCGCAAGCCCGCACATGCCGCCGTAGCTCAGTGGTGGAGCGCCCGGCTGTTAGCTGGAATCCTCCAGTGCAGCAACCGGGTGGTCGATGGTTCAAATCCGTCCGGCGGCGAACCCTCCAATCATTTCGGGGGCGGCGCTCCGAGGCACCTCGGCCATCGAGGCAGTCTGTCCGAAAGTAGGGTGGATAAGGTGCAACAATGATGTCCACCTATAGTCGTTGGGGGTCCCCACCCAATCGACAGGATGATGGATGCTCATAGCCCCAGCCAAGAATTCAATGCGGGCGGGCAGCTCACGCTAATCCGATTAGCCCTGCCCGCCTTGGCGCCAAGACAATGCTTGTTATATGGCCCTCATCCTCCATCTGGTGCAATTGCCCAGGATGTGCCTGATCCAGAACTTCGTCAGCTCGAAGCGCACCAGCGTCCTCCGAGGCACCCACGATATGCGCCCGAATGTCCAAGTCGCGTACAACAGCATCGAAAGGAGGAAAAACATCCATTGGATGACGGGGTTCTCGGACCGGGTCTTGCCCTCGAGCTCATCGCTATCGCGGTACCCGACTTCGATGACCCATCGATGGTCATATAGGTCCGCCAGCATCAGGGCCTTTTCATGCGTCACCGGCCAGGAGGTGCCAAAAACGAAGTGCTTGGGCCGTGCTTTCTTGATCTCTTCTTTCATGCGTTCGTTCTCGGGGGCCGGGACAACAAAAGAGGACCCGGACTGCTTGAAGGTCCGGATGCTCTCGACAGACCAGAAGGCTCTGTCGGCAAGCATCGGGTCTATAGGGACTACGGACATGGCATCGCTCAGGGCCTGTGCAGCCACCGTGGGTATCTGATCGACCTGGGTACGTTTATGTATCGGCAACGGCAGAAGATGCTCTCCCTGAACCGCCTGGATTGTAAGGATTTGATGGGCGAATTCCGTTCCGTTTGTTTTGGCGCTGCCTATCGTGGACGGATCCGGCTTGCCGAAGACTGGCTCCTCGGTGAGATCGATGGCCGCCGGGATCGGTTTATTGAGAGCCCCGATCTTTTTTGCCTCGGCATGTATATGTCCAAGGGCCTTCCGAGCGGTCTCGAATACCTGATCGAGCGTCAGTCCCTTGAGACGGTAGTAGAGGGTGTCCCCGTCCGGTATCTCCCTCCCTTGGAGGCGGGCGGCCTGTGTATACGGGCTGGGGTATTCATTGCGCGCGATGCACTCTATGAGCGTCAGAATGATCTTCTTCTTCGGATAGGCGCAATTGGGCGCATCCGAGACAGAAAGATTGTCCATGATGGACGCCGCCAGGGATTTCCTGAGGGCCCGTCTCCATTTCCGGACGACGTGTCGTGGTATCATGGGCGTGGTGCGTTCCCGGCATGACCAGGATAGTCTTACCAGGCATTAAACATATGGGTACTGGTTACCCATATATACGAAAAGGAATGTTTAAATCCACAGGTCTACTTACTATCTCCGGTGGAGCACCCATGGCCGTAAAGTACGGGTCCATAATCATCTACTCGGTGGGACACCAGCCCCAATCGGTTCAGAACCTATTCTGCAAGAAATTCATGGGCCAGGAAACCAGCGCGCAGAAGGGCAAGTACCGATACCGTAGAAGGGGGTTCCTTGATTACATCCCCTATCACCGATTCATACGGGGTGTCCTGCTTGTAAGATCGAAGGATTCCGCCCGGGTAAGCAGACAGATCAGGGAGTTTGGCGGCAATGTGCACGTTCGCAAGGTCGTCCTTACGAGGCGTGACATCAGGGACTTGGGGCTTGACATCGCCTGAAGCACCATCCGATGGCTTAATTCGGTCCCGTCAGAGATATAGACTCACTTTCGGACAGACTGCGAGGGACGTAAGAGGTCAGCCGTGTGAAGTTAAAAGGATATTTGGCCCATGAGATAGTAGGTCCTGCCCCCTTTGACGGAGGGTATGGACCACTGATATGAGGGTCTGGTATATTTCGGACCCCCTCTTGGACCTGGTTCCCCCGCTAATCTTTCTCGCCACTACACTATGCCTCAGGCCTCTCTCGGCGGCGTTGTTCGTGGCGTCAACATGGGGATTTGTAACAAATACGAAGAGCTGATCCTTGTATTTAAGCAAGTTTCCCACGAATTTCCCACAGATTCTTGACGAATACTGTCGTTCGAGACGAAACTTCATTTTATGAAACAATCTCTCGGTATCCTCGACGGTGCCTTTATGGTTGTAACTCATGGACTCCTCAAAGGTCTTCTTGAGAGTCCTGTGAATGAGCGCACCTTCCTCGCCATGGAACTGTTCAAGCTCCTTTGAGTCCCCGAGGATATGTGCCCAGCAGACCTGCTGGGGACGATTTCCGGTTTTTCTCGCAAGGGTTTCATACGCCGAGAAACGGTCGTGGATATCCACACCGTTGGGCCTGGAACCTAGAACGTTGAGAGGAACCTCATGGCTCCGCGAGGACGCTATGACATAGAGAGCCTCGCCTTTGGTGATGAACGCCCACAGGTATGCGTTCTCGCCATCGACCCTCCATGGTGTTTCGTCCATGTTCCTGGCGGGAGCATTACGGATATCCTGAAGCAACTGGTCATAGTATGGTCCGAAAGCGTTGGCAACTTGAGAGAGTATCGACACCACCTCTCTTTCAGAAATGGAAAGACCGAAGGAGGCGTACACCACCTTGGGAATGGCCTCTTCCGTCAGTCTAAGACCTATCTTGAGCCAGGTCACGAGGAGCATTGAACGGAGTCCGAGTCTTGCTTTCGGCAATACTCCTGGGACTTCGTTCTCGACGATACATTTGCAGTCCCTGCAATATTTCCTTTCAATCAGGTACCTCGTTACAACAGGTTTGCACCTTGGAATATCCTCGGCGGTCCTTTCACGGATCTCCTGTACTTCACTCAGGTTCCTTCCGCAACAGCGTGTGCATTTCTCTATTGGGACCTTGATTATGGCATCGACTGTATCGGGCATCTTGCGGAAGAATGGTTTGTGGCCGGGTTGGGCGCCCGGCTTCTTGGGATTCAGGGATTTGGTTGGTGATTTGAGTATGTATGGTTTCCCGTTTTTCACTCCTACTGTCTCTGGATGACGGGCTTTGTACTCCTCGAATTCCCTCTGGACATCTTCATATTTCTTCTTTGTCTCTTCAAGTTTCTTTTTGAGTTCTTCGTTTTCTCGCTTTAATCGTTCGTTTTCTTGCTCCAGCTGTCTGGATTTCTTATCTTCAATCATTGCGACACACCAACAGATAGACTCTATGTCCGATAAATCTGCGCGGGCAATCGACTTTGGCACTCGTGCCGAATTTTGTGACGGTGCGTTCGAGAAACCCGACGACCTCGTCGGACAATGTCAGGTTTCCTTTCTTGAGCTCTATTCTACGCATGAACAGTAATAGATATCTATAGATATCTATCTTTCGGTGAGCGACGCGTCATGCAGCTCAACGCTGGGCAAAATCAGTCGTCTGTAGCTTCAGATGGCTGACCTCTTACCGAGGGACAAATCCTATATACGAGTACGACATTTTAATCAGCACCCTCTGGACCGGAGGAGTGCCCTCCATGTACGGACATCGAGTTCGCAGGGCAGCGGCGCTTGCCGCCGTGCTCGTGCTCGCCAGCATCCCCCTGCTCCCGCCGGAAGCCGGCGCCGAGGCCTGGACCAAAAACGACATGGGCCAGGCCTACGCCGGCAACGCCTACTACGGCCTTCGCGGCGTGGCAGTCGGCGACGGCGACCGGGACGACCGCAACGAGGTATACGTGACTTCATATGATGACTCTACAGTGTACCAGTACACCTTCACCGAGGCGGGCTGGGTTTCCAACGCCATATTCACCGGCGGGACCTACATCTACCGCGTGCTCGTCGGGGACGGCGACGACGACGGGAAGACCGAGGTCTACGCCACCGGCTACCGGTACGCAAGCGGCAGGTACGGCCCGATGCTCGCGCAGGTCTACTACGACAGCGACCAGTGGAATACCGAGTTCATCACGACGCTGGGCTACTACACCTACAGCGCCGCGATAGGCGACGGGAACAACGACAACCGGACCGAGATCTATACCGCCGACTACTACGGCCACGTCTACCAGAACTCGAAGGGGACGAGCTGGGACTCCCAGGACATCGGCAACACCACCCCCGCCGAGAACAGCACCTATGCCGTGCTGTACGGGATCTGCGTGGGCGACGGGGACAACGACGGCCGAAACGAGATCTACAGCTCGTCGCGGATAGGCTACGTCGACCGGTACTCGTTCGACGAGGGCGCCTGGAGGCGGACGGTCGTCGGGAGGGGGGAGCACAACCAGCTCTACGGAGAGAACTACTCCTCCATCTCCGCGGTCGAGGTCGGCGACGTAGACAACGACGGCCGCAACGAGATCTACGGCGTCTCCTGGACCAATGCCTCCGTCTACAGGTTCTCCTGGAACAGCTCCTCCAAGAAATGGGACATGACCACCATCGCCACGCTGGGGAACAGGGTCTACGCCTACTCCGTGGCCATCGGGGACGCCGACGGCGACGGCCGAAACGAGCTCTATGCCGGCACCTACAAGCAGGTGTACAAGGTCTGGTACGACGACAAGAACGGGGAGTGGAGGTCCGTCGGCGTGGGCGGCGGTAACCACTACATGTACGACCTGGCGATAGGCAGCGCCACCGGGGACGCCGGCCAGGTGGAGCTCTACGGCGCCTGCCTCGACGGCCACGCCTACCAGTTCTACACCGACAAGGCCCCCCCGGCCAACCCGATTGTGTCGAGCGACACCCATCCCGTGCCCGGGAACTGGTACAACAGGAGCGTGGTCCACGTCATGTGGAAGGACCCCGGCTACGACATCAGCGGCATCGACGGCTACTCGGTGGCCTGGGACAAGAGCCCCACGACCGTGCCGGACGCGACCAAGGACTTCGAGGAGAAGGTCCACGAGATGAACAGCACGCCCCTCTCGGACGGCAAGAGCTGGTACTTCCACATCCGCTCCCGCGACAACGCCGTCAACTGGAACCTCTCGGCCGCCCACTTCGGCCCGATATGCATAGACACCAGGCCGCCCGACTCCCTCTCCCTTCGTATAAACGACGGGGAGGCGTACGCCTCCGGGCGCAAGGTGTCGCTCTTCCTGGAGGCGACCGACCCGACCCCGGGCGCGGGCGTGGCGCTGATGTCTTTCAGCAACGACGGCGTCCTCTGGAGCCCGTACGAGAGGTTTGCCGCCGAGCGCCACGAGTGGGACATCACCCAGCCGCGCTACGGCGGGAACGACAGCGACGGGCTGAAGTACGTCCACGCCAGGGTGATGGACGGCGCCGGAAACGAGATGGCCCAGGGCAAGTGGGCCCGCGCCGGCGTCTTCCTGGACCGGGGGGACCCCTTCGGCCTCTCCGTGCTGATAGACGGCGGCGACGAGTTCACGACCGACCCCGACGTCGAGCTGGGCCTTTCAGCCTCCGACGCCGCCTCGGGCGTGGCGTCCATGGCTTTCAGCAACGACGGGGTGGCCTGGAGCGACTGGCAGGAGTTCGGCAGCACGGCCGCCTGGTCCCTGACGCAGGGCGCCGGTGGCTCCGGATCCGACGGCAACCGCAGCGTCTTCTTCCGCGTGCGCGACGGGGCCGGCAACGCCGCGGGCCCGGTGAAGGATCACATCATCCTGGACCGGGCGCCGCCCGAAGGCCTGTCGGTCACCATAGACAACGGCGCCGAGTACACCACCTGCGCCACGGTGCAGCTTGCGCTCTCCTGTTCCGACCCGTACCCCGGCTCCGGGCTCACCGAGATGGCGCTCTCGAACGACGCCGGGACGGCCGGCCCCTGGGAGCCCTTCTCCTCCCGTGTCGACGGATGGAGCCTGGTGAGCGGCACGGGCGGCAAGGACGCCGACGGCCTCCGGACGGTCCACCTCCGATCCCGCGACCGCGCCGGGAACCTGGCGGGCCCGGCGTCCTCCTCCATCTTCCTGGACCGCGTCGCTCCCGACCCGGTCTCGGTGGTCCTGAGCGGCGGGGCGCCGTACACGAACAAGCGGCAGGTGCAGCTCGCGCTTGCCGCCGACGACCCGTCCCCGGGCTCCGGGGTCTACGGAATGCAGCTGAGCGAGGACGGGGTGCGCTGGACGGACTGGGAGGCCTTCTGCACGAGCCTGCCCCACACGCTCGGCGGCCCGGACGGGACGAAGACGGTGCATTTGCGCGTGCGCGACCGCGCCGGCAACCTGGGCCCGGTGGCGCAGGACTCGATAGTGCTGGACACCCTTCCCCCGGTCATTACGAACGTGCGGGTGATGGGGGTGACGGACAGCTCGGCCATAGTGGGCTGGTCGACCAACGAGGACGCCGACAGCGCGGTCCACTACGGGACCACGGCGGCCTACGGCTCCCGCGTCTTCGACCCGTCGCCCGCGACGGACCACGCGCTGACGCTCAGGGGCCTGTCGGCGAAGACCACCTACCATTTCCAGGTCTCGTCGGCGGACCTTGCCGGCAACCCGCCCTCGCGGTCGCCCGACCTGGTCTTCACCACGGCGGCGGTGCCCGACACCGGGCCGCCGATGCTCTCCGGGATACGCGTCGACGGAATAACGGACGTCCTGGCGGTGGTCTCCTGGAGCACGAGCGAGCCGGCGGACGGCAAAGTCCGGTTCGGCAAGACCTCCACCTTGGGCCAGAGCGTCTCGGAGCCGGCGCTCTCGCTGGACCACTCGCTGGTCATCGCGGGGCTTTCGCCCTCGACCACCTACCACTTCCGGGTGGAGTCCACTGACTCCTCGGGCAACGGTCCGGCGACGGGCCCGGACATGACCTTCACCACGCTCTCGGCGCCCGACACCGCCCCGCCGGTCGTGATGAACGTGAGGGTGAGCGGCATCACGGACCGGCTGGCGATCGTCACGTTCGAGACCGACGAGCCCGGCGACACACTCGTGGAGTACGGCAACACCACCGCCTACGGCTCGGTGCTCTCGGGCGGCGCGTTCGTGACCATCCACGAGGTGACGCTCTCGGGCCTGGCGCCCGTGTCCACCTACCACTTCAGGGTGGGCTCCAAGGACGCCACTGGCAACGGGCCCTCTTTCAGCGGAGACCTCTCGTTCATGACGGCCGACCGGCCCGACACCGCCGCCCCGGTCATCTCCCGATTGCGCGTCGAGGGGGTTTCCGACAGGACCGCGACCGTGCTCTGGGAGACGGACGAGCCCGCCGACAGCCTGGTCGAGCTGGGCGTGACGGTCAATTTGGGCACCACCGCAGCCGACCCGTCGTTTCGGCTGCAGCACAGCGTGACCGTCTCCGGCCTCAAGGCCAACACGCTTTACCACATGAAGGTGCGCTCCACCGATCCAGGCGGGAACGCCGCGGCGAGCGGGGGCCACTCGTTCCGGACGGCCAAATCCGGAACCGGGGGGCCCGACACCACGCCGCCTGTGATATCGGACGTGAAGGTGTCGGGAGTGACCGACAGCCTGGCGCTCGTCACCTGGCGCACGGACGAGCTCTCCTCGGGAGAGGTGGAGTACGGGACGACGATGGCCTACGGCCTGAGGGCCTCAGACCCGTCCCACCTGAGGGAGCACGGGGTCCTGCTCGTGGGGCTCCGGCCCTCGACGGAGTACCACCTGCGGGTGAAGGCCGAAGACATCCTCGGCAACGGCCCGTCGGCGTCGGCGGACCTCTCCTTCACCACCTCGTCGGGCCCGGACCGGACGGGGCCGGTGATCTCCGACGTGCGCGTCCTCAACATCACGAAGGGCTCGGCCACCATAACCTGGCGGACGGACGAGCCGGCCGACAGTTTGGTGGAGTACGGCCCGGACGACCTCTACGGGACAAGGCGGGCCTCCCGCATCTTCACGACCGAGCACGTCATCACCCTTGCGGGCCTCTCCCCGGGCGTGACCTACCACTTCAGGGTCGGCTCGACGGACCCGACGGGCAACCCCTCGGAGGCCGGCCGCGACCTGACGTTCACCACGACCGGCGGCGGCCCGCAGCCGGGGCCGCAGCCCGGCGGGGGCCTGCCTGCCGTCACCGTCGACAACCCCTGGCCCTGGGTCGCGCTGGCGGCCGGGCTGGTAGCGGCGGGCGCGGGAGCCATCTGGTACCGCAGGAGGCGGTCGCGCGACCAGGCGGCGCCCAAAACGGCGCCCGAGGGCGCCGCTTCACCGGTCGGTCCCGCCGGGCCGGTCGAGCCGCTCGAGACGCTCGAGATGGAGGCCGCATCGACAGGCGCGGCGGCGGCCGTCCTCGCCCGGTCGCGCCAGCCCGGGCCAAAGCCGCAGCCGTCACCGGAGTCACATGCCCCCCTGAGGCACATCCGTTGCCCCTCCTGCAAGACCCGCATCCCCCTGTACAAAGAGGGACCGCAGCAGATCCAGTGCCCCGGCTGCGGGAAGAAAGGCCCCTACAAGCCGAAAGTGTAGGAAGAGGGGCAGCGGGCAGAGGGCAGAGGGCAGCGGTGACGAAACGAAACCCGTCGTCCACCGCTCCCCGCCGCCCGCTCCCCGCTCCCTTATTAATCCGTTTAGAATATGTATCAGAAAATGCTTATATTCAGTAGATTATCTTGTTATTTAATGCGGCGCCCCGGGCGCCGCATGGGATGTGCTACGATGCCCCGAAGGAACCCGTTGCGTGCGCTGGCGCTGGCGTTCGTGATACTGGCCGCCGGCCTGGTGATGCTCCCGGCCCCCGCCGCCGCCGAGCAGTGGGCAAAGGTCGACATGGGCAAGCCCTACAGGGGGCAGGCCAACAATGGCCTCTACGGAGTGGCGGTCGGCGACGGCGACCGCGACGGCCGAAGCGAGGTCTACTTCAGCTGCGACGACGACGGGCACGTCTACCGGTTCCAGTACTCCAACACCACCTGGAACAGCTCCGACGTCGGGGCCATCGTCGGCGGCAACCCGTACGAGGCCCGCGCCCGCGCCCTGGTGCTGGGCGACGGGGATGATGACGGCAAGGTCGAGCTATACGTCAACGGCCTCTACCGGCAGAACTGGTGGAACAGCCTCATCAACCGGGTCTTCCAGTTCGTGTACAACGGTTCCGGCTGGAACCGCACCGACATCGGCGCCACGGGGTCCCGGACAAATGATCTCGCTCTGGGCGACGGCAACAACGACGACCGCAACGAGGTGTACAGCGCCGACCAGGACGGCCACATGTACGTGTACTACAAGAGCAACGACTGGAACACCCAGGACATGGGCAACCCGCCCCGGTTCTGGTACCAGAACCAGTGGAACACCCCCAACATGCGCGGAGTGGCCGTGGGCGACGGCGACAACGACGGCCGCATCGAGGTCTACGGGGCCACCTCCAACTCCCACGTCTACCGCTACAACTACTCCTCCTCGTCGACCAGCTGGAACATCACCGATGTCGGCACGGGGGACAACGACGGCACGAGCTCGTTCTACACCCAGGGCCTGACCCGGGTGGCCGTGGGCGACGGCGACAACGACGGGAAGAACGAGGTCTACGCCACCGGATACATCAACGCCAGCGTCTACCAGTTCAGATACAATGCCTCCTCGTCCTCCTGGACGGGGAAGAACCTGCTCTCGCTGGGCGCCAACCTGAACGCCCTCTGCATCGCCCTCGGCGACGGCAACGACGACGGGAAGAACGAGCTCCTGGTCGGCGCCTCCAACCGGCAGGTCTACATAATCTCCCACGACAGCTCGGCGGGCACGTGGTCCTCCGGCTCGGTCGGCTCCGGGGACGGGGCGATGCTCGGGGTCGACCTGGGCACCGGGCGCGACAACTCCACCCTGACCGAGGTGTTCGCAGCCTCCGCCGACGGCCACGGCTACGAGTTCTACTACGACCGGGTGCCCCCGGCCAACCCGGTCGTGAGCAGCGACACGCACCCGGTCCCCGGGAACTGGTACGACAAGAACGTCGTTCATGTCACCTGGAAGGACCAGGGCTACGACATCAGCGGCATCGACGGCTACTCGGTCGCCTGGGACAGAAGCTCCGACACGGTGCCGGCCTCCACCAAGACCTACGAGGAGACCGTGCACGAGGCGACGAGCGCCGCGCTTTCCGACGGGGGCAACTACTTCCACATCCGCGCCCGGGACAACGCCCTCAACTGGAACAAGACCGCCACCCACTTCGGGCCGATAAACATCGACACCAAGGCCCCTGATTCGCTCTCCCTGGCGGTCAACAACGGCGACACCTACACCAACAGCGCCGTGGTGACGCTGACGGTGACGGCGAACGACCCGTCCCCCGGCTCGGGGATCGCGAAGGCCTCGTTCAGCAACGACGGGACGACCTGGACGGACTGGGAACCGCATGTCGCGAGCCGCACCGGCTGGGACCTCACGGACTCGCGCTACGGCGGCAACGGCTCCGAGGGCACGAAGACGGTCTGGGCGAGGGTGATGGACGGCGTCGGCCACGAGCTCCCCGCCAACCTGCGCGCCCAGGATGGCATCTTCCTGGACCGGGTCGCCCCCTCGGGCCTTTCCATCGTCATCAACGACGGCGCCACCTACGCCACCTCGGCCGGCGTGTCGCTCAAGCTCGCCGCCTCCGACCAGGCGCCTGCCTCCGGATTGGGCAAGATGGCCCTGAGCAACGACGGAACGGCCTGGTCGGCCTGGATGGACTGGGCCGAGTCGGCCTCGTGGTCACTGGTCTCGGGTGCCGGCGGGGCGGACCTGGACGGGGACAGGACCGTGTACCTCAAGGTCCAGGACCGGGCCCTGAACACGGCCGGGCCGGTGTCGGACACCATCTTCCTGGACCGCAAGGCCCCCGAGAACCTCACCCTGTCCATCAACGGCGGGGCGCAGTACACCAGCTCGGCCACGGTGGACCTAGCGATCGGCGGCAACGACCCCTCGCCCGGCTCGGGGCTCTCGGAGATGACGCTCGCCAACGCCGAGCCCTCCCTGGGCACCTGGGAGTCCTACGCCTCCTCCAAGGGCGGCTGGAGCCTCGTGTCCGGAACGGGCGGCACGGACACCGACGGCCAGAAGGCCGTGTACCTCAAGGTGCGCGACAAGGCCCAGAACAACGGCGGGCCCACCAGGGACTCCATATTTCTGGACCGCGTCAGGCCCTCCGGCGCCTCGATACTGATAAACAACGGGGCGACCTACACGACCACGAGGAAGGTGGACCTCGCCCTCAGGGCCACCGACGCCGACCCGTCCTCGGGCATCGAGGCGATGCAGTTCTCCGACGACGGGAGCACCTGGACCCAGTGGGAGCCCTACGCCGGCTCACGGAGCTACGACCTGCCGGCGGGCGACGGCCAGAAGACGGTCCACTTCCGCTGCCGCGACCGGGCCCAGAACGTGGGGGACTTTGCCTCCGCCTCCATTATCCTCGACACGGCCGCCCCGGTGATATCGAACGTGCGCGTCGTGAGCATAACGGACATTTCGGCCATCATAACCTGGACCACCGACGAGGAATCCGACTCGGGCGTGGACTGGGGCCCGACCACCGTCTACGGCTCCACGAAGCCCGATGCCTCGTTCGTTCTGGCCCACTCCGTCACCCTCACCGGCCTCACCGCCAGCACGGTGTACCACTTCCAGGTCTACTCCAGGGACCGGGCCGGCAACCCGCCCGCCTACGCCGGGGACTACCAGTTCATCACCGCCCCCACGCCGGACACCACCCCGCCCCAGATATCGGGCGTGCAGGTCGGCGGCATAACGGACGTGCTGGCGGTCGTGAGCTGGACCACCAACGAGCCCGCCGACAGCACGGTGGTCTACGGCACGGACGCCTCCTACGGCCTCAGGCAGTCCGACGGCAGCTTCCTCATCAAGCACAGCCTGACGCTTTCGGGCCTGAGCCCGGTGACGCTCTACCACTTCCAGGTCCAGTCCACCGACCCCAGCGGCAACGGGCCGGCCAGGAGCGCCGACCTCACCTTCACGACCCTGGAGGCACCCGACACCTCAGCGCCGGTCATCTCCAACGTGAGGGTGTCCGGCGTCACGGACCGGCTGGCGGTCGTCACCTGGGAGACCAACGAGCCGGCCAGCGGCGCCATCGACTTCGGCACCGACGAGTCCTACGGCAAGACGATATCGCACCCGGGGCTTTCGAGCCTCCACGAGCTCGCCCTCCTCAACCTTCAGCCCGCCACCACCTACCACCTCCGCGTGCGCTCCACGGACGCCTCGGGCAACGGGCCGGCGACCAGCGCCGACCTGAACTTCACCACCCTCTCGGCCCCCGACACGACCGCCCCGGTCATCCTGAACCTGCGCGCCGAGGGCGTCACCGATACAACCGCGACAGTGCTCTGGGAGACCGACGAGATAGCGGACGGCTTCCTCGAGTACGGCATCACGGTCGCCTACGGCCTCTCCTCCACCGACAACGGGTACACGCTGAGCCACAGCCTGCTCCTCCAGGCGCTCAGGCCGGACACACTGTACCACGCCCGCGTGCGCTCCTCGGACCCCAGCGGGAACGCCGGGACCTCCCCGGACATCACCTTCCGAACGGCCAGGGGCGGGGGCTCTCAGGACACCACCCCGCCCGTGATAACGGCCCTTGAGGTGCGCGGCGTGACCAACACGAAGGCGGTGGTCATCTGGCAGACCAACGAGGTCGCCAACAGCGAGGTCGAGTACGGCACCGCCATCACCTACGGCCTGCGCGCCTCCGACCCGTCGTACACCATGCTGCACAGCGTGATGCTGGACGGCCTGACCCCCTCGACCGATTACCACGCGCGCGTGAAATCGACGGACGTTTTCGGCAACGGGCCCACAGTCAGCGGCGATATCACGTTCAGGACCAAAGACCTGGCCGACACCGAGCCCCCGCGCGTGACCAACATACAGGTTTCGGGCGTCACCGCCACCGGCGCCACCATCACCTGGACCACGGACGAGCCCTCCACGAGCCGGGTGGAGTACGGCACGACGGGCGCCTACGGCCAGAGCGCCTCGTCCCAGATGCACGTGAACAACCACACGGTCACCCTCTCCAACCTGAGCGCGGACACCACCTACCACTTCAGGGTGTTCTCTACCGACCCCAGCGGGAACCCGTCGATCGCCGGCGCCGGACTGACCTTCACGACGCCCAGGGGCGGCGGCGGAGGCGGTGGCGGGACCACGCCCGGGCCGACGACCGGGTCGGAGTTCCCGTGGCCGTGGGTCATCCTGGCCTGCCTGCTGATAGTGGTCGGGATGGTCGCGGCTGCCTTCTTCGTCACCCGCAAGCCGCCGGGCGGCGGGCGCGCCGAGCCCGGCTCCGGAGGGCCCGCCCCGGCCGCCGAGGACGGGGCGGTCGAGGTGCTGCCGATGGATGACGGCGCCGCCGCGGCCGCGCCGGCGGCCATCGACTGGGGTGCGCCCGTGCCGGGCGCCCCGCCGGCGCCGGCGCCGGCGAAGCACATCCGGTGCCCCGTCTGCAAGACGCGCATCGCGATATACAAGGACGTCGAGCACGAGATACGGTGCCCGGTCTGCGGCAAGCGGGGCCCCTACCGCCCGAAGGGCGGAACCCCCGCCCCATCACCGACCGGAGAAGCAGCGGCGCCGCCGTCGGCGGCGCCGCTTTTCGTCCACGCCCCCGAGCCGTCGCCGTACGCGGCATTGGACGCCCTCGTCAAGACGCCCCGGGAGCCCGAGCCCGCCGCCCGGCCGGCGCCCCTGACCGTGGCCCCGTCCGCCCGGCCCGCCCGGCCCTCGGCCTGGCCGGAGCCCCAGCCGGCGCAGCAGCCCGCCGCCCGCCGCACGCGCTGCTCGAACTGCGGCGGCTCGATAACGATCACCGCCGACGTTTTCCCGGTTCGCGTGACCTGCCCGACCTGCGGGAGGTCGGGGACGTATCACGGGCCGAGGAAATAGGGGGCGAAGCAAGGCGCAGGGCGCAAGGAGCAAGTGATGCACCGCTAAAAGCTAAACTCGCCCCCTCGCCCCGTGCCCGACCAAAGTCACGGACCCCGTTTTGAAAAGCGAGGCATGACGACGACGCCCCCTCGATTAGATGCAAAGTACTACCTCGGTCGGCGAATCGAGCCTTATGTCTATTGTCCGACCTACTGAAAGGCCCAGGGCGCTGACCAACTTCTTCGGAAGCCGCAGGACGTATGAATTGCCTGCTTTAGCAACCTTTCCACTCATAATCTCGTGTTTTATCTTATTATAAATCAGCGCCCGGTTTGCATCCTCACTGTTGAAATAGGCTTCGCCGCATTTCGGGCATTCCGAACCGCGGACCTTTATTCCCTCGAGCCGGAACTGCTTGGGAACGGTCTTCGCGCCGCAAACACAGCGGATGTGCTCCCCGTCTGCCTTTTTCTTCGTCATCTTGTCACCCCTACATGGACAATCAACCAAATATCCTCGCTAATATCATAATTGTAGCTTTCCGCGACTAGTACCTTTATTGTCATGTTCTTTGATTTCTTCGTCCTCTCGATCATGCCTATCTTTCTCTTGGGGCCGGAGTCGGTTCCATTCTCCAAGACATCCAGGACATCGAAGAGCGTCATATGGCAATTGAGCATATCATGGTAGCCGTGGTCTGAGATTCTCAGTCGCCTGCCTCGCCAGCGCTCCTCTATGTGATTACCTCAATGTAATTACATGTCGTTGATACTATTTATACTTTTCTCGCCGCGGGCAGAGATCTTCACAAACATGTATCGAACACGGTTACGTTCCCGACGAAAGTCACCGACCCCGTATTGAAATCCGAGGCATGACGACGCGGGTGCATGTCCGACGACAGTTCAATATGCGCCTGGCAGTAGATCACGACCACCAGCTTGCAGGAATGTTTATTCCAACCATACTAATGTCTCCAATTAATGTGCTATATTTCATCCAAAACCGTCCTGGCGTTCATGACCGTCAAGAATTTTTTCGCTTTTTCAGTCAATGGTTTATCCCCGGTCACCAAGATGGCTTTTGACCTTATCGCGGCAGCAAGAATGGGCACATCATTTTTATCGTCAAGTTCGTCCCAATATCTCCTGACCTCATCCCGGGAAATCCGGACCACTTCGCATATGCTTTTCAGATAGAGCAGGGATTCATCGATTCTTTCCGATTTGAAATCTGATTCTACCAGAAAATCCCGGACTTCCTGGAGAGCGAAATCAGAGGTTATGAGCCTAAGAATGTCCCGACGGCCATGTTCCAGAAGATTCCTTTCGTTTCCCTTCCAGAGAAGCCCCGATATCAGGACATTGGCGTCCAGGAAGTGTTTATGCTTCAACGCCGTACATCTCCTTGAGAAGTCTCGGGCCCGCCTTCTTCAGGAACTCGCTGACCTTGTCCTTGGAGATCCCCTTGGCCTTTGCCTCCTTTTCGAAGTATTCGAAAATCTCCTCCTGTATGGACTGCACCTTTCTAAGCAGGATGGCATCGCCTATGGGTTCCAAGATGACAATATCCTCCCCAATGCCAAGTCGTTTTCGCAATGACTTGGGTAGTGAAACCTGTCCCGACGCCGTTACCTTGGACGTATATATTTCGGTCATATTATCCATATTATGTATAATATCCATATTATTTATATCTTTTGGGCGAAATGAACCTCCCTGCAGCTAGCCGCGGAAAGGTCAATTACCTATATTCGTCTAAATCTACTTCGATCCTATTGTTGCATTTCGGGCAAATAATAGCGGCAAACTTTCCATGCGGTTCTTTTAGTCGTGATCCATAAATGCCCTTGGCTTTCGATTTAAACGATTCAATTTCACCGTTGAACTCGGGAAATTGATATCGGAGAATATTCAATTCAGATTCCCATGTGTTTTCATCCTATCTTGTTCTTTTTACTTGAATCATCATAGATTTAAAATGCATTCCTGGCAACAACGCTGTTTGCGGTTTTCCGAGATAATATCGAATCCCACATTGATTCGGACCTATAATTACAAGATGGGAGAACACTGCAACTGCGGCAGATATCGTCACTATCATTGTCAGCAATAGTACGATAATAGAATTATCCATTATATCAACCTCTTGCGATCTTCATTCTGAATGATATTACGAACCCCGCAAGCTGCACCTTCGAAGTAAATACTTCAACCATATTCCAGGCTCCCGCTTCCCGACGATAAGTCACCGACCCCGTTTTGAAAAACGAGGCATGCGGTTACGCCTTCGCCAGTTTGGCTTCCATAGCATCCATGTCCCATATCAGGTGCACCTTGTCGCCCTTCTTCAAAATCTTCTTAAGGGCCGCAGGAAGCGTTATACCGATAGAGTTGCCGACCGATACGACTGTCCGGACATCCTCGATTCTCGAGAGCGCCCGCTGCTGGAGCCGGATCGCGTCGTCCATGGATATCAGGCTTTTCCCGCAGCGAGGGCATTCCTGGACTGTTATCTTTAGCCCCATCCGCTCTTCGGGCCGTTCCCGCATGTTCACCCTGCACTTTCCGCATTTCATCTAGTCACCCCCATCGCTTGTCCTTCCTACTGGTTATCCCCACGGTTCTCGGTTCGAGGTACTCACCTTCATCACGAAAGATCACAAACAGGAGTTTATCCTTCATTGGCAGTACCGCCCTATACTTGTTTTTCCCTTCCCGATAGATCTCTCCTTCCAGCATCGCATTTTTCATTTTCTGGAACGATGTCCGATACATGCATCTGCCTGCAAAGTGCTCGTCGTCCATGTAGATCTGTTTGGCCCGCAGGGCCGCCTTCTCGGTTTCGGTCAATCGCTCGTTCGTGGGTATTCACCATTATTACAGATGTTATAATATCCGTTCTAACATATTAATCTTTCGCAATCTGGGTTATAAACCAGCATATTCGAGGCTCTTTCATCTCGAATTTTGATATGGACCGTGCCTGAACCCGACCATCAAACTGCACGGTTACGTTCCAACGAAAGTCACCGACCCCGGATTGAAAATCCGAGGCATGTACGCGCCAAGATGTAAGTATGCACGATGCCAAGGACTCCATTATAGTCATGGTGCCCCGGTGCAATAGAACTTACGGTTTGTCGATAATTTGTCTTGAATATTAAAAATTATAGACATTTTTCCTGTGTCTAATTCTATGGACAAGAAGACGCTGTTTCGTGTAGTCGATTTCTATGAGTATCCGATAGTCACCTACCCTCAATTTGTATCTGGGATCGCCGACGAGTTTTGTGACAAAGTCCTTTGGCCTTATCCGTATCCGTTCCAAAGCCGCAACGATACGCGCCTGCATTACATGTTCGAGTTTCCTTAATTCCTTCATTGCCGGTTCCGTAAATCCGATCTCGAAGGTCATAATCCCAGCTCTTTCTTGACCTCGGCGAGCGTGTAGATCTTGCCGGCCTTTGCCGCTGCGCTGGATTCCTCAAGCGCCTTTTTTGTCTCCTCGTTTATCTCCATTGAATCCTCCAAAAGGTCCCAGATTACCTCTTCGTAGGTCTCATTGTCATGGAGCTTGCGCCTGAGAAGCTCTTTCTGGAGCCCCTTACTGATCTGGATGGATGTGGCCATTGTTTCTCACCATTGTATATTATAGTATGCTATAGTATAAATAGTTTGTGACTAAAATTAATAATATCCATATTTCGACTGATGTTACCGGCCACCACCATCCTTATCCTGACCGAACCTGACTCCCATACTTGTCGGTCCTAGTTCCCACGAAAGTCACCGACCCCGGATTCAAATCCGAGGCATGCACGACGCACCACTCGTGAGTATGTACGATTTCATGTTCCAGTCGACCATTGATGCTCCAGAGAGCAATGACAAACTGATGAAGATCCATTCTACCACCAAAATTCATCATCCGTTTTATCTCCAGATTGATATTTTGGCAATGCCTTCGCAAAGTCCTCCGGTGATTGGAATGCAACATGCTGGCCGATTTTCATCTGGGAGAGCTTGCGGTTGGTCGTGACGAAACAATCACCACTTCCGGCGAAATAACTGCAGATGTGCGGGATATCGTCCTTATCATCAACCAAGTCTTTCCATTTTGGATATTGTATCATCCATTCAGATTTGTGAATTAGGTTCAGATTGGGGAATGCGACCATTAACATGCTGGCTTTGCCGACCCAATCTTTTCCGAGTTTGCGTCGATGCCAGCTGAGGACTTCCTCAATCAGATAGTCGCTCTGTATGACTGTTATGGTGCCCCTCCGGCATTCCTTGATAATATACGCGCTATCCGAGTCAAGGTGGTGCAAGCCATAGATGTAGATGTTGGAATCAAGATATATCCTTGGCATATTTTTTCCAAAGCTCACGTTTTATTTCTTTCAGCTCGGCCATCACTTGCTCTTCTTCTTTTTTTGTCGGCTTGCCTTTCTTCGCGACCTTTTCATGGAACTCTTTAAGGACGAGTTCGAAGATCGTCTTTTTTATGGCGAACCTCATGAAATCGCTCCGGCTCTTGAACTCCCCCGCGTCGACAAACTGGTCGATAATGACGGAGTCCTTCGGGGGCAACCTTATAGTCGTGACCTCGGTGGCCATCATCTCACCTGTATTACATAGTGACTACATAGTATAAATATGTTTTGCTGGCTATTATGCATTTGTCTTACCTTTCCACGAGCATCAGAGAGCCGTTTGTTGCTACCATCCATACTCCACGGCTTCGTGCTCCACGAAAGTCACGAACCCCGGTTTGAAAACCGAGGCATGTCGGTTCATATACCCCTGAGCATTTCTAGGATCTCTTCTTTCGAAAGCGTGTTCTGCCTGCTTAAACAGTTTATGATATCGTTGAGTGTTCCCTTCGCGATTTCAGCCTTGGCCGGGACGGTAATATATTGCTCACCAGTTGGAAAATGTTTTCGTAGCCTTACATGACTGCCTTTCTGGCGTTCTATCTCGTAGCCCAACTTCGCCAGTAACTTGATCAATTCTCTGGCGCTTACCACCGGCTGTTTAGGCAACGGCCTCCACCTCCATTTCGGAGATGGACAAGATCCTCACCTCCCGACCTTTCTTCAGGTCGTCTTCAAAATTCAAGGCAACGGCTTCGTTGAGGTTTTTCATGAGTTCATCAAGCGTCTTTCCCTGGGTGAAGATATCAACACCGATGCCCCTGGCGCACCAGTGCTTGCCATCCTTGTACACCTCGAACTTCACGAGCATCCTTTCGCCTCCATTATAGATGATTGCGCAGGTATATAAACATTAATAATATGATTGCTGCTGAAAATTGACGATATTATTATCGGTAGATTGTGGGGGAGATAAAACAGGAACGTATTTCGATATCATCTCATTCCGACACCCACGGTCTCCGCTTTTCCGATGAATGTCCCGACCAGTCCAGGGGCCACAAGAACGGTACCTTAAGTCACCGACCCCGGGTTAAAAACCCGAGGCATGTCGACGCCGTCTCCATCAATGCGCACATGCCTCGGGTTTTCCGCTAACGGCCGAAGAACTGCCCTGAAAAGCATCTTCTTTTCGTCTCGAAGTTGGATTTGAGGGGGCAGTTGGTGGTTTCTCATGCGTGATTTCCCAGGCACCAAAGAATCCATCAAGAGCTTCAAACGCGGGGTGAAGTTTCTCCGACCGCATGTCCTTGCCGGCATTTTCCTCCAAATCACCATTGGATTGTGTCCATATCAATGCTTCCACGAAGAAATGTCCACAATTTTTCAGCGGTACCATTCGATTTCCTGACGAAAGTCGATGCACTTTTCGTGTTCCATAATGTGAATATGCACCAGCAGGTTTCACGACTCCCAGCTTGGACGATTGCGATTTGTTACGGCGCGGGTATAATTCAAGGGGTGACAAAGTGTCTCAATCGTCGAAACGAAGCACTTTCTTGGTCTTCTGCGAATAGTCCAGGCCCAAAATGACTTCCTCACCGCTGTCCTTGTCAATTGGCATATCATCTATGAGGACTTCATCCAGATGGACACTTTCCTCGTCATCATCCGACTTTAGGTCCAATTCAGTGATGGGGCTTTGCTTTTCATCACCATCGGATGCTGTCCACTTCCGCTCGATATTGCTGGATTTAATCTTCAGTTTCTTCGCCACTTTCGTGCTGATAATGGTCAAATCGGCGCCTGTATCGATGAACGCCAGGACGTTTTCCATTTTCTTGTTGTCCGAACGGAGCGAAAGCTTTGCGTATTTCCTGCCCATCTCATCAGCTCGCCAGAATCTTGTCGAGCTTCTTTCGGAGATCGTGGTCCTGGATATTGCCCTCAACACTAATGCGGTCCTTCTCAATTACAATCCTATAATCATGTCCGATGAGCTTGCGAATGAGACGTACCTTCTGCGATATCTGCTTGTCGTCGACTCTTGCGCAGACGCCTCGGAGCCTTACCGATGCCATTCTCCCATCTCCGACTTTTATTATGTAAGTCAAGGCATATAAACGCATTGATGACCATTATATGTCCTTAATTGAGCTTTTTCCAGGGCTGCTATTACCCTGGCAAGCTGCACAATCGAAGTAAATACGACGTCCATATTCCAGGCTCCCGCTTCCCGACGAAAGTCACGAACCCCGGAATCAATTCCGAGGCATGACGACGACGCCCCCATCGAGCCCTATGAGCATCCGATTTCAAGCGCTGGCCTTTTTCTTTTTCACTCCGAGCAATAACGCTTCTTTCTTCCCATCCTTCAGGTACACGGGAAAGAATATAGTCGTTTTGGGATATTTTTCCAGCAGTTTGGGGTTCTTCAAGATCTCCCGCAGGTGCATGAAGGCTATTTCCAAACCAGCATCCATCATCTCCTCGTCTTCCTTAGTCATTTTCACGGTATCCACACTCCCAGAGCAAACGTCTCCAGTTCAATCGGATATTATTTTCTGCGTAAGCAAAGGCCTCTTCAAGATTCTTATGATCCAGCCATATTTTTTCCTTCCGGCCATCCTTGTGATATTTATCCATGTGCGGTTTGCCATGGGCATAATTATACCTGACAACCGCATGCCAGTCTTCATCATTGGCCTCGAGCTGGACCATCATGTCCGTTATGTCCCCTTTCTCGGTCTGGAGTCTGGTCCTTATCCTGGCCCAGTCCCAGACGACTATCAGCGTCCACTCGCGTTCCCTGGCCATGCAACCTCTATTATATAGAGGATTATCTCTTTATTAAACCTTTGCGATGAATTTACCCTACCAGCCAGCATGAGATAAAGCGGTTAACGCCTCGCTCGATGCACGGTTACGTTCCCACGAAAGTCACGAACCCCGCATTAAAATGCGAGGCATGACGATTCATAATCTCACAAATGGTTAGACCTCCCATCTATTTTATTTTTTAATAATTCAATTAAAGAGGAATCCGTATTTTCCTTGAAT
>Ga0194112_10002647_pt1 | contig 25430 bp, 16 predicted proteins | sample TA2MahC400mmetaG_FD_146191 | JGI IMG/M metagenome (GOLD analysis project Ga0194112, IMG submission 146191) | Freshwater microbial communities from Lake Tanganyika, Tanzania - TA2015016 Mahale Deep Cast 400m | ecosystem: Environmental > Aquatic > Freshwater > Lake | place: Tanzania: Lake... | reverse complement strand
CGCCCTGGTCGGTGATCTTGCCGCCCGAGTAGTCGAGGAGCCAGCGGAAGCTGCCGTGGCAGCGCTTGGGCGTGTAGTAGGCCCAGGGTGCGGGGCCGAGCCAGAGGTCGTAGTCGAAGCCCTTGGGCACGGGCTGGGGCGGCTCGGGGCCGCAGGCCGGCCCTTCGCCCAGGTATTCGATGATGCGCTTGAGGGTGCCGAGGCGGCCATTGCGGACGGCTTCGCACGAGAAGCGAAAGTGTGTTCGGGTGTCACGTCTCCAATTCCTGTCTAGATGGAGAGCACGGTGAGGCCGGGGATGTCCTCGAAGTGGCTGCGGTTCTGGGTGAGGACCTTGTAGCCGTGCTGGAGGGCCAGGCTGGCGGTCCAGAGGTCTTGTACCCGGTGCTTCGAGGGCTTGCCCGAGGCATCGAGCTGCGCGGCGATTCGCCCGAACACCTGCGCGGTGGCCCTGTCAATGTGGAGGCAAGGCTTGGCCATAATCCGCGCCAGCGCGGCCTCGCGCCGCTTCCTCTCTTTGCGCGTCTTCGCCCGATGAAGCCCATACTCGACTTCGGCAACGGTCACGGGTGCGAGGCAAAGGGGTTCCTCCCCCAGCCTTGCTGCCAGCTCCTCAACGGTCAGGTTCTCTCGCTCCACCTCCACGCATACGGTGGTGTCTACGATCACTCCCATGGGTCACTAATCCTCTGGTCCAGAAACCTGTCCATTTCCTTTATGTCACGTAGCAGCGCTTCGCCCTCCTCGTAGGTGAGCGTGCCGGGCATGTCGCCGAAGAACTCACGCGCGGTCATGCCCCGAGTGGCCGGGACCAGCCGCGCGACCGCGTGATCGTTGCGCATGATGACCACCTCCTCCCCCGAGCGCTCGACCTCGTCGAGGATCGTTCTGAGTTTCCCTGACAACTCATCCACCGTCACACTCGCCATCGTATCCCCCTTTCTCTCATCCCGTTTGGAGTCTACACGATCCCTGCCCGCGGATCAAGGACGGTGACTGAGGGCTTCACCCCGACGCGATCGGGCGTCTCAGCCAACTAGCTGTGTGGTTCGGGTGTCACGTGGTTCGGGTGTCACGTCTCCAATCCTTAAGTTACCCAGTGCTCCCCCTCGCGCCTTGTTCGCGAGCGGGGTCCGCCAAGCGGCGGTGGCGGCTCAGGAGCCATTCTACGAAGTGCAGCCGCTGAGTCAAGGGCATCCGCCCCACCGGGGATGCGTCCGGATCGCCAAAGCGCCCATACCGGATCAACTGTCGAGGAGAGAGGAGGGGCAGGGGAATGGGGGCAGGGGAATGAAGAGAAGAGCGGAGCGGGCAGAGGGCTGGCCGATGGCTCGTTGTCTCTCTTTCTGCTATCCCCTTGCCCCCATTCCCCTGCCAGGTTCTTGTCTGACACTGGGGAGACCGGATCACGGTGCGGCGGCGGGGAGGCTGAGCAAGAATGGCGGGAAGGCCCCGGAGCCGTCCGAATCGCCAAAACGCCCATAGTGGGTCAAACGACCGCGCGCGGGTGATATAGTATGGGAAAAACGGCCAGGGATGCGTCCGGATCGCCAAAACGTCCATAGTGGGTCAAACACCTGTGTCGCGCAGGTGATACAGTATGGCGGGACCTCTCCGGATGCCCCCGGATCGCCAAAGCGCCCATAGTGGGTCAAACACCTGCGTGGCGCAGTTGACCCAGTATGGCGCGCAGAGGCTGGCGCTACAGGGTCCACGGCTCACGCATGGGGCGGCGGAGGAGGCGGTTGGCGTCGGCGTCGCCGATCACCTGCTCTTTGGCGGAATCCCACCGGAGGGGGCGGCCGAGGCGGAGGCAGAGGACGGCGAGGTGGCAGACGGTGGTGGAGCGGTGGGCGACCTCGGGCGGGGCGATGGGCTGGCGGCGGGTGCGGACGGCGTCGAGGAAGTTCTGGTAGTGGTTGTCGCTCCGGGGCAGGGGGGTCTCGCTCGCGCGCAACGGCTCGAGGAGCGATGGGCGCGAGGCGAAGAGCTTGTTGCGGGTGACGAGGAGCCAGCCGTCCGTGCCCTCGAAGCGCACCGCCCAGTCGTTGTCAATCAGGGGGTGGATGATCTCCAGCTTCACGCCGTTGGCGTAGGTGGCGACGACGTTGTAGGTGACTGGCGTGTCCCACAGTCCGTCGCGGGGGAAGGTGCCTGTGCCCTCGTAGAGGAGGGGGCCGGCGGCCTCGGCGTCGTTGGCCCACTGGGCGATGTCAATGAAGTGTGCGCCCTGGTCGGTGATCTTGCCGCCCGAGTAGTCGAGGAGCCAGCGGAAGCTGCCGTGGCAGCGCTTGGGCGTGTAGTAGGCCCAGGGTGCGGGGCCGAGCCAGAGGTCGTAGTCGAAGCCCTTGGGGACCGGCTGCGGCGGCTCGGGGCCGCAGGTCGGCCCGGCTCCGAGGTACTCGATGATGCGTTTGAGCGTGCCGAGGCGGCCGTTGCGGACGGCTTCGCACGAGAAGCGAAAGTGGCCGACGCTGCGCCGTTGGGTGCCGCTCTGGTAGGTGCGGCCAAGTCGGCGAAACTCGTCGGCCACCGCCCGACCTTCCGCGACGCAGACGGAGATGGGCTTCTCGCAATAGACGTCCTTGCCCGCCCTTGCGGCCATGATGGACATCGCGGCGTGCCAGTGGTCGGGCGCGGCGGTCATCAGGGCGTCAACGTCGGGGCGGGCGATGACCTCGCGGAAGTCGGCGTGCTCGGCGCAGCCGCGGTACTCGGCCTTGCCGCGGTGGGCGGCGTAGTAGTCGTCCACCATCCGCCTGGCCTGAGCGCGATGGCCGGCATCCACATCACAGACCGCGATGGCCTGTGAATCGGATGATGCGACGAAGGCTTCGAGATTGGCCCTGCCCCGCCCGCCAATCCCGATGCAACCCATCGCAATGCGGTCGTTAGCCGCGCTCGCCCCATCTCTGCCAATGGCCGCCGCGCCCACGACGCAGGGCGCCGCAGCCGACATGAGCTTGAGGAAGCCACGCCGCGTCCGGACGCTGTTCATCTCATGCCTCCGCGGTGACCTTGAGTGCATCGGCGAACACGCCGGCCGCGCGGTCAATCTGCTCGGGGGAGACGACTAGCGGGGGCTGGAAGCGGATGACGTTCGAGAGGACGCCGCCGAGGCCGAGGAGGACGCCTGCCTCGCGGCAGGCGGCGCGAACGGCCTTGGCCTCCGCGTCGGCGGGGGTCCTCGCGGCGTCGCGGACGAGTTCGACGCCAACCATCAGGCCCTTGCCGCGCACGTCGCCGATCAGGGGATGGGCTGCCTTGAGTGCCCTCAAGCGGGCGAGAAGCTGCTCGCCGCGCTCGGCGGCCCGCGCTGAAAGCTGCTCCTCCTGTAGGACGGCGATGTTGGCGATGGCGGCGGCGCAGCAGACGGGGTTGCCGCCAAAGGTGGAGAGGTGGTCGCCGGGGGTGAAGGCGTCGGCGACCTCGGGCCGGGCGATGAAGGCGCCCAGCGGCCAGCCGTCGGCGATGCCCTTGGCCATGCACAGGATGTCTGGCTCGACGCCGTAGTGCTCGATGGCGAAGAGGCGACCCGTCCGCCCGAATCCGCTCTGGACCTCGTCGGCGATGAAGAGCGCGCCGTCCTTGCGGATGATGTCAACGGCCCGCTGGAAGTATTCGGGTGGCGGGACGATGATGCCGCCCTCGCCGAGGACCGGCTCGGCGATGAAGGCCGCCACGTCGCCCGCCGTCTGGTAGCGGAGCACGTGGTCAACGAAGTCGGCGCAGGCCACGCCGCAGGCCGGGTAGCTGAGCTTGAGCGGGCAGCGGTAGCAGTAGGGCGCGGGGGCGAAGGCCACGCCCGAGAGGTACGGCCCGAAGCCCTTCTTGCGCCCGCGGTTGCCAGTGATCGAGAGGGTGCCCGCGGTGCGGCCGTGGAAGCTGAGGGTGAGGCACACGAGCTCGCGGCGCCTGGTGAACTGCTTGGCGAGGCGGACGGCGCCCTCGATGGCCTCGGCGCCGCTGTTGGCGAAGAAGGACTTCTGAAGGCTGTCGGGCGTGACCTCGGCGAGCCGCCGCGCGAGCTCGGCGGCGCGGGGGTTGTAGTAGACGTAGGTTCCGCAGTGGACGAGCTTCTCCATCTGCTCCCGCGCGGCGGCGAGGACGCGCGGGTGCCCGTGCCCGGCGTTCACCGTGGCGATGCCGCTGAAGCAATCCAGATACTCGCGGCCATCGCCTGCAATGAGGGTGCAGCCCGAGGCCCGCTCCACAACCACCGGCTCGAAGCCGGCGACCATGCTGGTGATGAGGTAGCGGTCGTAGAGTTCCTTGGCGTTCACCGGTGCGTCTCCCTTCCTCGTATCAGGGGATGAATGGATGATTGGATGGGTGGATGGGTGTCAGGCAATCATCCATTCATCCACCCATCCATTCATCCTCTCCTGGACGTGGCCAGGTCCTTGCGAATCTCGTAGGCCGCCTCGGCCTCAGCCAGAATGGCGGTGTCAATCTCGGCGAGCAGCATCGCCTCGTCGCTGTGGCCGAGGAGGGCGATGGCGCCCTTGAAGGGCAGGGCGACCTGGGTGTGCCCCATCGAGTGGTGCGGCCCGCTCGGCTTGCCGAATGCCCCCGCCACGTTGCAGAAGGCGACCGCCATCTCGTTTTCGAACGCCCTGGCGACGCAGAGCGAGTCCACGAAGAGCTCTTCGGCCCGCGGGTTGTGCAGTTGGCCCGGCCCGGCGTCCTCGAAGCACCAGCAGCTCGGGCAGACCACGACCTCCGCCCCCTGGCGGAGCATGTCGCGGAAAAGCTCCGAGAACGCCAGGTCCCAGCAGATGGCCAGCCCCACCCGCCCGAAGCGGGTGTCGCACACGGCGGCGCCGTCGCCTGGCGTGACCCACGGCTTCTCGCCGATCCAGAGGTTCACCTTGCGGTAGCGGGCCAACACCTCGCCGCTTGAGGCGACATAGTAGGTGGTGTTGAAGAAGCGGCCGCCTTCCACTTCGGCGAACGACCCCGGCACGAGGTCAACCCCGTGCCGCCGCGCCATCGCCTGAAAGGCCGCGCGATAGCGCCCCTCCCCATCGGCCAGGTCCTTGCGGTCGCTCATTGGCCCGGTGAGGAAGTACTCGGGAAAGACCACGAGCTGCGCGCCCGCGGCAGTTGCCTGGGCGGCGAAGCGCTCGGCCTTTGCAAGGTTCGCCGCGGGGGCCTGGGCCTCGAACCCGAATTGCACGAGGGCGATGGTGAATCGCATGGGCCATACCATGCCACGAAGCTGGGGCGGCTGCAAGCGCTGCGCGGGAAGGTGGGGCAGATTCGATTGAATCGATTGAATCGATTGAATCGATTAATTCGATTGGCTCGACTTATCCGCCCGCACCCGCAGGATGCGCGCCCCATAGGGGCCGGGCAGCGCCACAGCCGCGGGGTCAACCGCCGAGCCGTCCTCGGCGTCGGTGAACGCCAGCTTGTCGGGCACCCGGCCGATTCGGTGGGCAACCAGGCGGACCGAGGCCTTCACGTCCTCCTCCGCCCAACTGGCCAGGACGATGAGCGCGTCGGACAAGACAGGTATCGCCTCAGACGACTTCGGCAGGCGCTGCGTCTTCAGCATTGCAAGCCACTTGACCTGCGGCGGCTCGATGCTCAGGACCGGCTCATCCGCCCAGTAGTTAGCCACCCTCACCGCATCCGTGGCGTAGCCGAACTGGCGGACCAGCTCGAAGAGCTTGCCGCCGTTGGACTGGATTTCGTGGGCCATTCGCATGCCCCACTCGGCGCGGTACTGCTTCTCCTGGGGGAGCTTCTGAAGCATGGCGTTCTGGCTGCCCGTGACGGCGTAGAGGGTGAGGGGGTAGGTTCCGACCTGTCGGCCGACGGTCTCGGCCTGGAGCCATTCGGGGCTGAAGGGCTTGGCCGAGCCGAGCTCGTGGTCGAGGTTGGCCGTCGCCCAGGTGTGGATGGGCAGCACCAGCGTGTTGGTCATGTGGTTCACCCATTCGAGCGGCTCGGGCCGCTTCTTCCGCCATTGCTGAAGCAGGTTCCACACGCGCTTCTGGTATTCGCGCTGGTTCCACAGGATGACGGCGGGCTGGATCGAGCCGTCCTCGGTCACATAGGCCGCCGAATTGAGGGGGTTCATGCTCGAACGCGGATAGGTGTTGTCCCAGTAGAGGCTGATGCCGCGCTTGAGCCATTCGTTGGCGAACCAGCAGCCGAAGTCCTGGTAGCTGCGGCCGAAGTTGACCGTTGCGGAGGGATTCGTGTTGCGGCCGCTGCGGAAGATGGCTTCGTCGGGCTGTGTGAGCGGCCCGCGGCGGAAGGCGAAGGGCTCGACGGTCCACTCGTCGGCGAAGACCTTCCACTCGTCGCGGACAGTGCAGGCGGCCATCTCCTCGTGGTAGACGGTCAGCGGTCGCCTCGGCCCGACATCCTTCGCCCGCCCCGCGAAGTGGAGCACGCTGCCGAGCCAGGGCCAAGTGCCGTGGGCAGGGGGCGGGGTGTGCTCCTTCGCGTAGGCCGTGAACCAGTCGCTGTCCACCTTGCCCGTCGCGCGGGCCTCGGCGATCTTGTCTACAATGGCCCAGTCGTCGCGGTATGGCCCCTGATAGGAGCAGTTCAGCCCGCCGAAGGGCACGACGGCCAGGCCGGTGGGCATGTCGGGCAGTCTCGCCCGCCAGCCGTCCGGCATCGGCTTCGTGGGCGAGGCCTGGAGGCCGAACACAAGCGTCCGCGGCTCCTTGATCGTAACGGGCTGATTGATGAGGTGGACCCGCAGGATCACCCTGTCGCCCTCGCGGATGACCTCCTGAAGTGGCTCCTTGTGGTCTTTGCGCGTGACCCAACCGCGGTCGTTCTCGGCGAAGCAGGCGAGGCCGCGGTTGGGGTTCCCGAGCCAGACGTAGGCGGTGAAGGCGTTCCGCCAGCTCTTGGTGCGGTGGCCCTTCCGGCTGTCCCACACCACCCCCTGCCCCTCGGGCACGGCGCCCGCGAAGTTCTGCCGAAGCGTGTCGGTCGTCTCGTGCAGCAGCCTGGCCTCGGACGCCAGCAGCGGGATGTCGAGCCAGAGGCGCTCGATTGGCTCGGGCCTCGGGCCGGGCGAGAGGGTCATCTCCACCCGCATGCAGCCGTCAACCTCGATGGTGGAACGGGTCTGGACAGTGAGGGCAGGGGCGCTGGCCCTGCCCTCGAAAACGGCTCGGCTGCGCCGCCGCGAGGTGAACCTCCCACTCGTCTTCTCCCACTTTCCCTCGTTTCCGCGCGTCCAATAGCGCAGCCTCATTGGCCCATTGAGCAGGTCCTTGCGCTCGGCAACCACCTTGTCCCACAACCCGGCGTCGCCCATAGTGTAGGTGCGACCGACCACCGAGACCCAGCGGTCTTGGACTGAGACCGGGGTGAATGGGAGCGGCACCTCGTCGGAGATGCCCAGTTCCGTGCCCTCCCACGGGAAGACCTTACGGTCGAAGGTGAATGCCCCCCCCTCGGTGGTCTCGCCGGCTTGGTCAACCACTGATGCGACAAGCGAATGAAGCCCCTCGCCGAGTCGAGGCAGCTCGAGCGAGGACGCCTCGGCGCTGAATGGCACCTTCTTGCTGAGAAGCCGCCTGCCCGTCGGCGACTTCAGGGTCAGGACGACCTGGCGAATCGTCGCGGGCTCTACGTTCGGGATCAGGCGGTAGAGCAGCTTGCGGTCGCTTGGGAAGAACATCCCCTCGACCTCGACGCAGTCGAGCTGCACGTCGCGGGTCAGCCTGGCGGGGTCGCGGTAGCGCCAGAAGGCGTTGGCCACCTCCTCGGGCAGGAGGGCGTGGCGGTAGACGTAGACCTTGTCCACCATCGCCTCGCCGAAGTGGATGGTGTCGGAGACGCCTTTGTTGCCCGGCGTGGCGAGGCTGGCAGCGGTGGAGCGGGCGGCAAGGCGGCCGTCAATGTAGAGGCACACCTCGCGCCCGCGCCAGGTGATGACCGCGTGGCGCCAGCGGCCCTCGTAGTAGTCGTCCTCGTGGTTCAGGAACTCGAGCCCGCCGTAGGGATTCGCGTAGTAGAGCGAGATGGGGCGGCCTGGGTCGCCGCCGTTGAAGATGTAGAGGGTGAAGACGCCGGCGGAGACGAAGCCGCGGTTGCGGTCGGACCAGTTGTTCACGCCATAGGGCTGGAACCAGAACTCGAGGGAGCCTTGCTTGAGGTCGAGGAGGCCGGGGGCAGAGAGGCCGAACGGGCCGAGGAGGCCCTTGTTCCGAACGCCTTCGACGAATTCGGTCTTCTTCGCCTCGGGCTTGAGGCCCGCGATCTCGCACCTGGCGGGCTTGAGGTCGCCATCGAGAGGAAGATAGAGGACGGGCGGGTGCTCGGGGACGAAGAAGGGCGGGCCGGTGGGAATCTCGCGGGCGTCGTTGGCCCGCGCCCAGGCCGTGTCCTCGCGCTCCCAGAGGCGGAAGAGGTTGCGATGGACCCGCACCTCATCGAGCAGCCCGCTGAGGCCGGCGTTGCCGGAGGCGTCGTTGCCGACGTAGAGCGGCCCGGCCTCGGATTCCTCATCGCCGTGGACGGCCAGCCCCTCGCCCCATTGAATGGCGACGGAGGCCACCTCGCGGCCGTCCACGTAGAGCCGCCGATAGACCGCGGAGATGCCCGCCACGTGGACCCACTTGCCGAGCGGCACGACGCCCGCGGGGCTGGAGGTCACGGTGCGCTTGCCATAGAAGAGGTTGGTGGTTTCGAGGTGGAGCGCCCCCCGGGCGTCAATGAACAGCCCGAAGCCCTTCGTCTTGTCCACCTTCGGGTCGTAGCGCGCATCGCGGTCCGCCACGGCTGGGCGGTGGACGATGTAGGCTGCCTTCTCGGGATAGCGGTCGAGCTTGAGCCAGGCTTCGATGGCCACGGCGCCGCCGCGATAGGGGGTCTTGGCTTCGACCTTAACGGCCCCCTTGCCCGCGAGCTTCAGCCCGCCGCCGAAGCGGCCCTCGGGCGCGGGTGCCGCATCGCCTGTCAGCTCCGCCTTGCCCGTCTCGCCCTCCACGCGGGCGGGATCGGGCGGCTCGAAGCGCATCAGCAGGTGCGTCTCCCCATCCGCCTCGTAAGGCCGCCAAAACGCCGTCTGAGTGCCCAGCGCCACAGGGGACAAGCCGACAGCCAAGCCGGCGAACACAATGACGGCACGCACCATTCTCCTGCTCCTTCATCATGAGCCATTGCCACACTATAGCCTGTGTGGACCACTCACGTCAACTGGTGGAGGAGGAACTACTTTGGCCGCAGGGTGATGGCGCGGAGGTTGATGAGGGCCTGGCCGGTCTTGCCCTTCGGCTTGAGGGCGAGGGTGTAGCGGCCGGGGCGATCGAGCTTCAGGACGCCCACCTTCTCGGTCACATACTGGTCCCAGCTCGCGGTCTGTTTGGCCTTGGCCTCGAGCTGCTGCCCGCCGACGGCGATGGTGTAGTCGCCGCCGCTGCCGGGGGCACAGGCCTGGACGACCTCGACCTCGAAGGTGCCGGGCTTGGTCACGGTGAAGTCCCAGCTCACCCAGTCAGCGGGATCGGTCCAGTAGCCGATGTTGTCCTTGGCCCCGCCCGATTCGTATCGGGCCTTGGAGCCGTGGATGGTGGCGGAGCTGGCGTGGAGGGCGATGCTGCCGTCGGGGGCCTGGCGGATCGTGGCGTCAATCTCGGCCTGGCCCTCGATGTCGAGGGCGACGACGCTCACCAGCTTGTCGGGAGGCTCCGCGGGGAGGGCGATGCGAACCGCGTCGTCCGCCCGCGAGACCGCCAGCGGCTTGCGCTCCGGGTCGGCCAGGAGCCAGGCCTTCTTCACCTCGTTCTTCAGGCCGCGGAGCTCAAGGGCCTCCTTCGGCCAGGAGTAGAGGTGGAGGTAGAGCTTCCCCGGCCTGGCCGTGGAGCGTCCCCAGGGCGGGTTGCGGAACGGGCCTGCTCCGCAACTGTAGATGCTCTCGCCGTTGGCCTTCAGCCAGGCGCCCATGCCGAGCAGCCGCTCCTGCATGATCGCTGGAATCGTGCCATCGCCGTCGGGACCGATGTCCAGCAGCAGGTTTCCGCCGTTCGCCACGCAGTTGATGAGGAGGTGGAGGAGCTGCTGGACGGTTCGGTAGTCCTGCGGCCCCTCGTTGCGGTTGTAGCCGAAGGAGCGGCCGATGCCCTGGCATTCTTCCCAGATGTGCGGAGTGCCGCTCTTGCCGCCGTGGTCGCCGTACTCGGAGGTGTAGTAGCCGCCGTGCCGCCCGCGGCAGCCGCGCCCCCAGCGGTCGTTCACCGCCACGCTCTCGCGGCAGGGCGAGTCGTTGAAGAGCCAGGCCAGGAACTCCTCGCTCCGCCACGCCGTGTCGGGCTGCTCCCACTCGCCGTCGGGCCACACGACGTCGGGCGCGTAGCGCGCCACGAGGTCCTTGAACTGCGGCAGCGCGTGCTCGGCCACGTAGCGCTTGGTGTCGCTGCGGTAAACGGGATGGAACCACTCGTAGAGGGAGTAGTAGAAGCCCATCCTGACGGGGGTCTTTCGGACCGCCTTCGTGAGGTCGCCGAGGAGGTCGCGCTTCGGGCCGGTCTCCACCGCGTTCCACCCTTTGGAGTCGGGCGCGGGCCAGAGGCAGAAGCCGTCGTGGTGCTTCGACGTTATGACGACGTAGCGCGCGCCCGAGCGGGCGAAGAGGTCGGCCCACTCATCGGGGTTGAACTTCTCGGCCTTGAACATCGGGGCGAACTGCTCGTACTTGAAGTCCGCGCCATAGGTCTTCTCGTGGTGTTGCCACGTGGCGCCCTTCTTGTTCTGCATGTGGTTCCAGTACCACTCGGCGTATTGCCCCTTGGGCGCCCAGGCAGGGACGGAGTAGACGCCCCAGTGGATGAAGATACCGAACCGCCCCTCCGCGAACCAGGCGGGGGTGGGCCGCTTGTCGAGCGACGCCCAGTTCGCCTCGAACTTCACCGCCTCGCCGCCCGGTGCGGTGACAATGGAAGAGAGGGCGACCGCGACAGCGCCGAAGTGTTTCATGGCCATCTTCTCCTGATGTGGCGGCTGGGAGCAGACGCCCGGATTATGCCACACTTCCTGGTGCTGCACAAGAGGAAGAACGCGGTCTCCGGCCATACCGGCTCACGCGCCCGTTCGCCGGCGGGTGGTGACCTAGAATGGCGGAAAGCCCCCGGAGCCGCCCGGATCGCCAAAGCGCTCATAGTGGGTCAAGGGACCGCGCGCAGGTGATACAGTATGGGAAAAACGGCCAGCGATGCGTCCGGATCGCCAAAGCGCCCATAGTGGGTCAAACACCTCTGTCGCACAGTTGACCCACTATGATGGGACCGCCCCCGAAGGCTCCGGATTGTCAAAGTGCCCATAGTGGGTCAAACGTAGAGCGCGCAGGCATGAACCAGTATGGAGGAAATGCCCCGGGGGTGGGCTAGAGGGGGATTTCCCCCAGAGAACTCCCCCTCCAGACGGCTCGACGACGAGGACGACGACGGGTTGGGTCAGGACTCCTTGGTGATCTTGTAGGCTTTGCCCTCGATGATGATGACGATGGGCTGGTTCTCGGCGAGGTAGCGGCCGATGCCCGGGTGCTTCTTGAGGAGGGCGAAATACTCGTCGCTGAAGGGCTTGATCTCGGTGATCTTGTCCTTGTGCTGGGCCTCCACGTAGAGGCTATCGTAGAGGTAGCCGTCGGCCTTCTTGTAGAAGGTCTTGTCGGCGATGGTGACGATGACCTCGGCGGCGGCGCGCTCGAGCTGCTCCTTGACCTTCCCGCTGTAGCCGAAGGCCCCGTGCTCGCGGCCGCTGGCAATGCCGCCACCTATGGTGAAGGTGGGCTCGGACTTAGGGGCCGCCTCGCCCGGCGCCAATGGCTTGGCTGGCGGCGCCGTCAGCCTGGGCGCGGTTATCGCGCGCTCTATGTCGCGGAGTTGCTTGGCTTCTTCCACGGCGCGCTCGCCCTCCGCTCGCCTGGCGAACTGGTCGGCGTCGCGGCGGATGCCCGCCACCACGTCGAGGGCGGGACGCGGCGCCTCGCCCGGCCTCATGGCAAGGGGCGGACGCATGCTGTCCTCGACGACGAGGAACGAGGTGTAGGGGGTGAGGATGCCGAACTGCTTGCCGAGCTTGACCACCTCGTCAACGAGCTCCTGGTTGCGCCCTCGGAGGCGGATTTCGTTGAGGAGGAAGGCGACCTTTCGGACGGCCCAGAGGCGCGGGAGGAAGCTGTTGTCGGGCTTCTCGGCGAAGGTGGCCTCGTAGACGAGCTCGCGCGGCTTGCCGGCCACGGTGCCGGAGAGCTTGATGGCCTTCGCCCCGCCGCCCTGGAACCGCCCGAGGACCATGAGTTGCATGCCGCGGAAGAGGTCGGGCAGCGCCTTCGGATAGACGTCCGTGGTCTTCAGCCCAGGGATGTCGAGCTTAAGGTCTGACAGCACAGGGTTTGCGACCTTGGAGTAGAAGCTGGAGACCTTGACCTCGATGTTCTCCTTGGGGGTCACATAGTCGGGGGAGCCGCGGTTCTCCTCGGCCAGCTTGTCGAGGAGCTGTGTGTTGACGTCGTATCCGACGCCGAAGGCGAAGAGGCGGGCTTTGTCGGCGTTTGCGCCCGCGATGTTCTTGAGGATGGTCTCGGTGTTGGTCTCGCCGATGGTGGGGAGGCCATCGGTGAGGAAGACGATCATGGGCAGGCCCTTCGCGCCCTTAATCGTTTTGAGGGCAAGACTTAGGGCGTCGTTGATGCACGTCCCGCCGCGGGCCTCGATCTTGTCAATGAACTCCACCGCGGCCTTGACGTTCTCCTTCGAGGCGGGCAGGAGCGTTTCGCGGAAGCCGGTCGGCTCGGTGGCGAAGCTGATGAGCCCGAAGTTGTCGGTGGGCTTGAGCGAGTTGACGCAGAAGCGGAGCGCGCCCTTGGCCTGGTCAATCTTCTCGCCGGCCATCGAGCCAGAGGTGTCCATCACGAAGATGATGCTCTTGGGCTGGACCTCCTCGGGCTTCTCCTCGATGCTGGGGGCCACGGTGAGCATGAAGTAGCCGTCCTCGGCGGCCGGCTTGTGGGTGATGACCGCCACGCCGACGTCCTTCTTCGAGGTGCTGAAGTAGAGCTTGAAGTCGCGCTCGGGCACGGAGGCGGCCTCCTCGAAGCCGAGCGTGGCCTCGTTCTCGCCCTTGCGGGTCACGTCCACCTGGTGGGTGGGTGAGTAGAGGGTCTTGATGCCGTCCTTCTGCTCGATTCGGACTTTGACGGCGGTGGAGCCGATCTTTCCGCTGATGGGCTTGGCCGAGCGGAGGGGATAGGTGAACTCGAAGAGCTCGCCGTTCGCAGCCAGGGCGAGCGAGTAGTCGAGCTTCACCTTCACCTCCGAGTTGGCGTTGATCGGGAACACGCGGCACTTGAGGAGCTTGGAGCCGACCCACTCCAGGAGGCCGGGGTCCTTCCGCTTTCGCACGATGTCCTCATAGATGTTGCGGGCCTTGTCGGCGTCGAGCAACTCCCCCTTCACCATCTTGCCGTCAATGTTCATCTCGAAGTTCTCGACGGACGCTTCCCCCGGCAGGGGGAACATGTAGGTGCCTTCCATCACGAAGGGGTTGGGATTGTAGAAGGTGGCGTTGACGGCGACCTTTGCGACTGGTCCGCTGATAGAGATTTCGGCGGCGTGGGAGCGGGTCTCGATGGTCTGCTCGACCGGCCGCGGGATGGGCTGGGGGTGGGGCCAGGGCCGCGGGTGGGGCCAGGGCCGCACGATGGGGATTGGCTCAGGGATGACGATGCAGGCTAGTGCCTGGTGCGCCATAAGTCCAATAGTTGCAAGGAGAACCGACGCCACAGCCACAATCTTGGCCTTCCTCATTTTCGGACTCCTACTGAGAAGGCTGCCCGGACTCCACAAGCTCTCTAACCCATTGGACGCTGCGGAGCGATGCAGGTTCCCTCTCGCGGCCATTTTCAATGGATGACCCGGTCGCGGCTCAGGCGTGCGCTGGCGCGGACCCCGCAGCCAACTCCCGAAGGCGCGCGAGCTGGGGGTGCGCCACCTGCTGCGCATCGAAGAAGGCGATGGCCGCTGCTGCGTCCGGCGTAGCCAGGGCCGGCTCGCTGGCATCGGCGGCAGCGAGGGCGCGCTCCGCCTGCATCTCCGCCACAAGTCCAAGGAAGCCATGCGCTTGCGCGAACTCGATGCCTGCCCCAAGCTCTCCGATGGCCTCGGCAAGTCGCTCCCGCTGGCGGAGCACTTCGCCGACCCGCTGATAGCCTATGGCTGCCACAAGGGGGTCAGGGCACTCGCGAGCCGCAGCCGCGGCGGCGCGCAACTGCGCGAGGCCCGAAGCGGCGGACTCTTGCGCCCGCGCCGTCTCCAGATATAGCTCAGACACCGCGATCTCCCGCCGGTCGCCCAGTTCGCGATCGATTGTCAGGGCTTCCTCGAATCCCCGGCGGGCAGCATCATACCGGCCATGGAGACGGTCCAGCTCCGCAAGGCTGTCGAGGGTGGCGCTTATCCCCTGCCGGTGGCCCAGTTCGCGAGCGACTGCCAGGGCTTCCTCGGATCCGCGGCGGGCAGCATCATACCGGCCCTGGAGACAGTCCAGCTCCGCAAGGTTGAGGAGGGAGGCGCATATCCCCTGCCGGTAGCCCAGTTCGCGAGCGATTGCCAGGGCTTCCTCGGATCCGCGGCGGGCAGCATCATACCGGCCCTGGAGACAGTCCAGCCCCGCAAGGCTGTGGAGGGTAGCGCCTATCCCCTGCCGGTGGCCCAGTTTGCGAGCGATTGCCAGGGCTTCCTCGAATTCCCGGCGGGCATTGTCATACAGGCCCTGGAAACGGTCGATCTCCCCAAGGGTGCGGAGGGTGGCGCTTATCCCCCGGCGGTCGCCCAGCTCGCGGTCGATTGCCAGGGCCTCCTCGCATCCGTGGCGGGCATCATCATACCGGCCCTGGAGACGTTCCAGGAGAGCGGTTTCGTAAAGAGCCGCGGAACGGAGCCGTTGCGCGCTGTGGCCCGCGAGCCTGCCGGCAAGTTCAATGGCCTCAGAGACTTGTTTACGGGCGGCTGGATAGGCGCCGGCGCTCCGGTTTGCGCGACCCGCGAGGAGGAGGGCATCGCCCTCGCTCTCCAAGTCTTCTAACTCTTGGAAGAGCGCGGCCGCGGCTAGAGCGTCGTCACACGCAGTTGAGTAGTTGATGGTCTCCAGGTAGCGGGCCCTATCGAGCAGGATGGCAGCGAGCGCCCGGCGACTGCCATTACGCCGCGCGATCGCTTCGGCTCTCTTGAGCGGGCGGAGAACGGCCTCCTCGTGACTGCGAAGGGAGCGCGCGATGCGGGCCTCCTGTAAGGGATAAAGGGGCTCGGCGGGGTCAACCTCCGCGAGAGCTGGAAGTACACTGAGGAGCGCCTTGGCCCTGTCCTCACTGCGGGGTCTCGGTCGCGCGGCCTGGCGCATCAGGCGGGTGGCCTGGTCGTAGTCGAGTGCCGCCAGGCGCCGGAAGGCGGCCACGGCTCCTTCCGCGTCCCTGCGGTCCATGGCCTCGGACGCGCGCCTGGCCCAGTGGCCGAAGCGGTCCTCCGCCATCTGGCGGACGTATTCGGCCAGGATAACGTAGGCGCGTGCAAGCCCGCTTTCGGGCCACAGACTGGCAATCAGCTCGGTGTCGAGTGCCAGGCGCGGGTGGTAGGGGAGCAGGACTCGGAAGCGGAGATCGGGTCCGCCGCTTTGTTGGAGGCGCTCCTCGGCTTCCTTGAGGCGCTTTGCCTTTGGCTCGTCCTCGTATTCCGGCACAGGGCTGGCGACGAGGAGGATTTCCTCTGGCCCTTCGTGGTGCGCGCGCCAGGTGGCCGCATTCTCGAGGAAGAAGGCGGTGCCAGCGACGTTCTGGTCGTTGAGCGCGGTGAGGAGGACGAGGCGGTCGCACAGGTGGTGGCAGGCGAGGTAGGCTTCGTCGGAGAGGCCGGTGCGGGCGTCCACGAGCACGTAGTCGAACGCTGCGGGGTGCGCGGCGAACGCCGCGCGAAGCGCCTTGGCGAACTCCTCGCACCTGGCGGTGAAGTCGCGCGACCGCGTTTCCTGAAGACGCTCAGGGTAGTCGGCCTGGCGCCCTGCGGGGATGAGGTGGAGAGAGCCGCACGGGATCGCGGGCAGCGCAGGCTCGGGCACCTTCAGCGCCACCAGGTGGGGCGAGAGGTCGAGGGCTAATGGTGCCTTCGCCTCCGCCCCTTGCTCGGTCCGCCTGGTGAGGAACTCGTGGACCAGGTCCACAACCCCTAGCCCCGAAGGCGCGGGGCCGGCCACGAGGTCCTGGCGGCGCACCAACTGCGTCAGGCCGGGGGCCTCAAGGTCGAAGTCAACTAGCAGCACCCGGCTCCCGGTCCGCGCGAGCACCCATCCCACGTTGAGCATGGCGAGGGAGCGTCCCACGCCCCCGCGGAAGCTGTAGAATGTGACGGTGAGCGGCTTGGCCATGAGGAAGCTCAGCGCTCGGCGAGCGCAGGGGCGAACCGCAGTGGCGCGCGGGCCTCGGGGGGCGCCGGCTCCCACCGCACGGCAAGGCTGCCCCAACCATACGCCTCGAACCACTCATCGAGCTTGGCGCGGACTTCGGAAGACAAGCGGAGCCGCACGGCTCGCAGATGCTCGCGCACGACCTCCGTGCCGACTCTGCGCGTCAGGCTCGACAACACGTCCAGGACCTGGTGGACTGCGGCTTCATCGCAGAGGAGGATCGGCAGCCAGTCGAAGGCGTCGGCAAGGCTGCTCGAGGCAAGAAGCCCCCGCAACGCCAGCGCGGGGTAGCGTGCGCGCACGGGCTGGGAGAGCTGGCGCCAGAACTCCGGCGTGCCCTTCCAGCCGAGGCCCAGGAGGGCCCACAGGGCGGCCGTGTGGCAGCGAACGCCGTCATCGGGGGCGTTGAGCCAAACCCCGTGCTCTACCGCTGTCTGAAGATCGCCCGTCACCTCGAATATCTCGGCGCGGCCCACGAACGAGGCAAGCCAGTCCACGGCCTCGGCGGTCCAGCCCTCACCTGGCACCTCTGCGATGAGCTCGCGGGTGGCCTGGATGATGCGCCGACGCAACCCCTCGTTGGCCGCGCCCCAGAGCTCGAGCGGCAGGTCGTCTGGGAACTCTGACTCGCGGGTTCCGGTGTCCGCGGCCCAACGGCCGCGCATCTGGAACCGGCCGCGCAGGAAGTCCTTCAACTCGTCCTTGGGTGCATCTAGCAGCCGCTTGTCCATTGTCAATCCGATACCACGGCGATTCTGATGGCGAACTGGCTGCCGGTGACAGGGCAGTGGACCACCTCAGGCAGCCCGTTGGTAGTGTCTCTTGCGGCCGCAGCCGAAAGGGGCAACGTGCGGCCCCCCGCCAACCAATAGGGCCGGTTCACGCCGCCATCCCACGCCGTAGGGGTGGTGGGCGTGACGGATTCGGGCAGACAGTGACCCCACTTGATCACCGTATGCGACCGGCTACTATACTCGCCAAGGCCAAGCCTGTCAACAAGCTCAGCCCGCCCGCCGGCGAAGCTCGCGAACGGGTTGGCTTGGTCCCGAGGGTCGTAGAACGACCACATGACGTGTTCCGCCAGAGGGACCTCGCTGAGATGCTCCCGCTGCTTCTCCAGGCTCAGCAGGCGGATGGCGTCGTTGAGCGGGCCCGGATTGTTCGGATCGAGCCTTCTCGTTTTGGCGTACACCTGCCAGAGCCTGTCGAAGCCCCAGGCCCTTCCGAGCACCCGCTGGCGCGCAGCGGGGTCCTCAGGCCCCTGCATCTTGTGTGAATGACAGAACTTGCCGACTTCGGTTTTGAGCTCCTCACCCTCAGGCGGCCCAGCGTCCAGGAGCGTCCTGAGCAACTCTTGCCGAGAAGCAGGCCTGGCGGGCAGCGGCGCATCGGGCACGAGCCGGTCCGAGTCGAGGTTCTTGTAGATGCAGTTCGGATCGGGCGCGTAGTCTGGCCGGTCGAGGCATGCCCGCATGGCACCGCACAGCCTCAGCGCGTCGGCCTTGCGCGCCCCATCCCAGTCTGACCGCTCGATCGCGTCGCCGAATCCCATCGCCCAGGCCTCCGGCGGCAATGCTCCCTCTTTGGATGATAGTATAGCACCCCATGCTCTGTCAACTGTGCAACACGGCTCATGTGCAGGCGTTGGTCGGACAACCCCGGAAAAGCTGGTCAGCGTGGCAGCTTTGCGAGCCACTCGGTTGGGGCGGAGTGGATGCGCCAGCGGCGGCCATCGGAGAAGATGACCACTTGTCCGTCGAGCCGCTGGTCGCCAAGCTGGATGGAGACTGGGACTACGACGCCCCGGTCCGTGGCCTTGTGCTGGCCCGTCTCTAGGGTTCGGAGCGCGCGGAGCGCCGAGTCGGGGAGGGCGTCGAGGTGGCGTTGGAGAGCTTCGGCAGGCAGGACGTGCCTGCGGTTGTCGGTGAGCATGGCCCAGAGGTCCGGTCCCCGCCGCTCGCAGGCAAGTCTCGCCGCCCGCCGGACCGCCTGGGGCGCGCTCTCGCGTGTCAGGACCGGCGTGAGCAGCCGGATGCCCAGAGCGACGGCTGCCATGGCCACCCCGATCAGCACCGGTGTCCATGTCAACAACCGTCTGCGCCTTCGGTAGGCGCCCAGGGAGCGCACCGCGTCGGGCGCGGCTGCCTCGACCCGCCGCAGCCGGAGCCCCTCTCCTGCGGCGGCACCCTCATCGAACACGAGCACGGTGTTGCCGATCGCGATCTGGTCGCCGCTCTTGACGGGCCGCGGCGCAGCCAGGCGCTCCCCGTTGACGTAAGTCCCCATCTTGCTGCCGGCGTCCTCGATGATCCAGCACCCCTCCGCGGCCTGGAGGAAGCAATGCTTGCGCGAGACGCTACGGCCCGGGAGCGTGATGGAGCGGTCCGCCAGGCGGCCGATCACCACGGCGCCGCCCTCAAGCAGGTACGCCTCACGGGAACGCGTGTTCACGATTCTGGCCACAGGGGAAGCTCACTCCTGTGTGCCTCAGAAGTCAGGGCGCCGGGGGCTCGGGCCCCAGGCGCTGGATCCATTCGAGAGGGGCGGAGTGGACCTTCCAGGCTCGCCCCTCACGCAGGAGCAGGACTTCGCCCTGGAATGCCTCGCCGCCGCGCAGGATGGAGACGGGGACGAAGGCGCGGCTGGCCGTGGCCCGCGGGCGGCCCAGCTCGAGGGAGCGGAGCGCGAGGACGGCCGCCTCGGGGAGCGCGTCGAGCCGCGTCTGGAGTTCCGCGACGCTGAGCTCGCCCCTGCGGCCACGCGAGAGCCTGGCCCAGAGCTCGGCGCCGCGGCGCGAATTCACCAGCTCCGCCGCCCGCCGCACGGCGCGTGCGGGGCTCTCCGGCGCCAGGAGCGCGACGGCCAGCAGGGCGACGGCCGCCGCCACGAGCAGGCCCAGGCCGCCGAGCAGGAGGACGGCCACCGGGCGGCGCCTCAGTGTGCCACCAACGTTGAAGTCCGCAGGATTCAGCCCGTCCGCAGCGAGTGGCTTGACCCGCTCCAGGCTGACCCCGGGGGCCACGTCGCCGCTGCTCTCGAAGACAAGGTCGGTGTGGCCGATCCTGATGCGGTCGCCGGGCCGAAGGAGGCAAGGCCCGGTCACGAACTCCCCATTGACGTAGGTTCCCAGCCTGCTCCCGCCGTCTCGGAGAACCCAGCCCTGGTCTGTTGCCACGAGCAGGCAGTGCTTGCGGGAGACCCGCTTCTCGAGGACCCGGATGGAGCAGGCCATGTGGCGGCCGAGCACAACCGCCTGGCCCTGAAGGAGATAAGCCTGACCGGATGTGATGTTGACGAGCTTCGCCATCTGAATCCCGACCCTTGGCGGCAGAGCCTGTCGACTCAGCCGGCAGGAGATAGTATATGCGCACGGCGCCGCAGGTCAAGCGGGGCGGGGTCAGGTGCCCGCGAAGATGCAGCGCAGCCAGGCCACGATGGCCATCGGCTCGGAGAGGCCAGAGGGGAGGATGACGTGGGCGGTGGAGTCATCTATTACACGAACCTGGCGGCCCAGTGGGGCGAAGCGCTCCGCCAGCCTGGCGCGGTCGAGGTAGCGGACGAGCAGGTAGCCCTTCCTGCGGGCGATGGTGGCGATCTTGTAGGGCTCGAGGCCGATGCGTAGCTCGTGGCGGGCCATGAGCTTAGCGACAGGCCCGGGCGGCGCCCCGAAGCGGTCGGCCATCTCCTCCCCAACCGCGGCCAGCTCCTCGAGCGTCGCGGCGCGGGCCAGCTTGCGGTACACCTGCATCCGCTGGGCGTCGTCCACGATGTAATCGTCTGGCAGATATGCATTTAGGTCTATGTCTACGTCCACCTCCGCCCGCTCCTCGATTGGCTCCTTGCGGAGCTCCTTGACGGCGACCTCGAGGAGCCTGGTGTAGAGCTCGTAGCCGATGGCGATGATGTGGCCGCTCTGCTCGGTGCCGAGGATGTTGCCGGCGCCGCGTATCTCAAGGTCGCGCATGGCGATGCGGAAGCCGGCGCCCAGCTCGTCGAACTCCTCGATGGCCTTGAGGCGGTGGAGGGCGGTCTGGGTGAGCGGCTTGTCGGGCGAGACGAGGAAGTAGGCGTAGGCCCGGTGCTTGTAGCGCCCGACCCGTCCCCGCAACTGGTGGAGGTCGGCCAGGCCGAACTGGTCGGCGTTGTTGACGAAGAGCGTGTTCGCCCGCGGGATGTCCAGCCCGCTCTCGATGATGGTGGTGGACACGAGCACGTCGGCCTCGCCGTTGACGAAGCGGGTCATGTGCTCTTCGAGCTCGTGCTCGTTCATCTGGCCGTGTCCGACGATGAAGCGCGCCTCGGGCACCAGGGCGCGGAGGTGGTGGGCCACGGCGTCTATGTTGTAGACGCGGTTGTGGACGAAGAAGACCTGGCCGTCGCGTGCGAGTTCGTGGAGGATGGCCGTGCGGACGAGCTCGGGGGTGGGGCGGCAGACCCGGGTGTGGATGGAGAGGCGGTCCTGGGGCGGGGTCGTGAGCGACGAGATGTCGCGGATGCCGAGCATTGCCATGTGGAGCGTGCGGGGGATGGGGGTGGCGGTCATGGTCAGGATGTCCACTGTGGCGCGGAGGCGCTTGAGGCGCTCCTTGTGCTCGACGCCGAAGCGCTGCTCCTCGTCCACGACCACGAGGCCGAGGTCGCGGAACCGCACGTCGCCCGACAGGAGGCGATGGGTGCCGATCAGGATGTCCACCGAGCCCTCCGCGGCGAGGCGGAGGATGTCCTTCTGCTCTCCGGGGGTCTTGAAGCGGCTGAGGACCTCGACGACGACCGGGTAGTCGGCGAAGCGCTCGCGGAACGTGCGGAAGTGCTGCTGGGCGAGGACCGTGGTGGGGACGAGGAGTGCAATCTGTTTGCCGGCGACGGCGGCCTTGAAGGCGGCGCGCATGGCAAGCTCGGTCTTGCCATAGCCCACGTCGCCGCACAGGAGCCTGTCCATGGGTCGCGGCTTCTCCATGTCGGCCTTGATCTCGGCGCTGGCGGCGAGCTGGTCGGGCGTCTCTGTGTAGGGGAAGGCGCGCTCGAACTCCACGACGAGCGAGTCGTCGGGCGGATAGGCGATGCCGGGCATCTGGGCGCGGACCGCCTGGGTGTGGAGGAGGTCCTGGGCCAGGTCGCGGACGGCGCTCTTGACCGCCGCCTTGCGGTTCTCCCAGTGGGTCGTGCCGAGCTTGGAGAGGGTGGGGCGGAACCGGGCCGTCCCCACGTACTTCTGCACGAGCTGGATTTTGGTTGCCGGCACGTAGAGGAGCACGTTGTCGGCGAACTGGAGCGAGAGGAAGTCTTCAAGCTCGCCGCGGCGGTTGAGGCGTTCCATCCCCTGGTAGCGCGCGATGCCGTGGGTGACGTGGACCACGAGGTCGCCGCGCCGCAGGTCGAGGAAGCTCTCGATGGGCGCAGTGGGGCGGCGGCCTGGACGACGGCGCTGGGCGTAGCGCTTGAATATCTCGTGGTGGCCCACGCAGGCGAAGTGCAGGCCGACGAACTCGAAGCCGCGCGAAAGAAAGCCATCGCGGTACTCGAGGCGGTCGGCGAGGGCGAAGTCGGCATCGCGGAGCAGCTCCTGGAGCCGCTCGCGCTCGCCCACGTTTGCGCAGTAGACCACCACGGGGTCGTTCGCGCGGGCGAGGCGGTCGAACTCCGCGCAGATGCCCGCGAGCTGCCCGTCGAAGCCCTGGGTGGAATGGACGTCGAATGACTCCGCGCCCTCCTCGCCGCCGGTGTAGAGCGAATAGGTCTGGAGCATCGGAAAGCGGGAGAGTGAGGCGAAGAGGGAGTCGAAGGCCAGTAGCCCCTCGGCCTGCCCGAGCTGCGCCGCGGCCTGCTCCGCACGCTGCTGGACCTCCAGCGGCTCGTGGAGGCAGACCCAGGCGCCTTGGGGGAGGAAGTCGGCCAGCGAGCGGGACGCGACTCCCGCCGCCTGCGCCACCTGGCGGCCAGTGAGGGCAACTATCTCGCAGCCCTCAAGCTGCATCTCCGACCGCTGGCTCTCGATGTCGAACGTGCGGACCGACTCCACCTCGTCGCCGAAGAACTCGATGCGGCACGGCTTGGAAGCGGCCAGGGCGAAGACGTCCAGGATGCCGCCCCGCACGCTGAACTCGCCCGCGCCCTCCACCATCGGCACCCGCTCCATGCCCCGCTCAACCAGCCACTCGGCGATGGCCTCGAGCCGGTGCCGCTCGCCCACCCGCAGCCTCAGCGTGCTCTCGGCCACAGCCTGGGGCGAGGGAACGGGCTGGAGAAGGGCGTGGACGGGTGCGACGATGATCTCAGGCGGGGCTGCGGCTGCCAGCGCTCTCAGGAGTGCCAGCCGCTGCGAGTGGGCAAGGCCGGGGAACGGGGCATCGCCAGGAGAGGTCTCCCACGTGAAGAAGAGCGCCGGCTCGCGCTCCGCGAACAGCCGCAGGTCCTCGACAAGCTCCTCCGCGGCCTCGGCGGAAGGGACCACCACCAGGAGCGCCGAAGGCGCCTGGCGGCGCAAGCCCGCCAGGAGAAAAGCGACAGACGATCCCCACAGCCCACCGGCCACTCCCCCCCTGCCGGTAGCCATCCGCTGCACCAGGCGACGAAACCGCTCGTCGCCCTCAAGACGTGGGACAAGCGGGGTCATCTCGCTACGAGCGGCATCCTCCTGAACCAAAGAGGATGAATGGATGGGTGGATGAATGGATGGTTGTCTGACACCCATCCCCCCATCCAATCATCCATCCATCCCCCACACTGGCCGTGCAAACCTCCAACGCGGTGGCACAGGCGTCTCGCCTGTGTCCCTGCCGCCACGTGGTGGCGGGCTACCCCCATTCAACACCGTTTCGCCCGCAAATGCAAGATGCCCGATGCCGCCATAGGCAGCATCGGGCACCTGAGCGCGAGTCGACCACGGGTCGGTGGCCAAGAGCGACTCGCACGAGAACTGCTTCACTTGCTCGCTCGGAGCGAGGGCGAGATTGGTTCCCGCCTTCCTCTCACTTGACGTCAGTGGTGGGCTTGATCGGCGTTGTCGGCTTCTCCGGAGTGCCAGGCTTGGTCGGCGTCCCCGCGCCCGGCTTCGGCGGCTTGGGCTTGTCTGGGGGCGCGTCTTCGCCGCAGCCGACCATGCCCAGCACCAGGCCTCCGCCTGCCAATGACGCCAGAAGCCACTTCCGAATCATGGTTCCTCCTTTGCCAATATTGGGGACAGCGCTCTGCCCCACGTGGCGATTCGGCAGCCGGCCTTCTGGCGTGCCGGCCTGCCACAGGCAGGGCGATCACATGCACCCGCCTTTCAACGTGCGAAAATGCTAGCATGCTTGCCCTTCCCTGTCAAGTCCCAAATGCAATTTTTCGCGCGAGGCCCCCGGAGCACCCCCGCGCACGCCCAACCTGCGCTGTCCGACAGGCATCGCGGGGAGAATCGAGGACGAGGACGAGGGACGAGGACGAGGACGATTGAAGAAGAGCACGAGCGGAGGCGCAGTTGACAGCCGTGGCCGCTTGTGTAGGATGAACGCGCGTGCGGCAGAAGCCCCATAGCGCAGAAAGGAGCAGTCGTGAGGAAGATGAAGGTCGGGATCATCGGCTGCGGGAACATCAGCGGCAACTACCTCTACTGGGCGAAGAGGTTCGACATCCTGGAGATCGCGGCGTGCGCCGACCTCGTGCCCGAGCGCGCGCAGGCCAGGGCCGCCGAACACGGCATCAGGGCATGCTCGGTGGAGGAGCTGCTCCGCGACCCCGAGATCGAGACGGTGGTGAACCTGACCATCCCGCGCGCCCACGCGGGGGTGAACACGGCCATCCTACGGGCGGGCAAGCACGCCTACACCGAGAAGCCGTTCGCCGTCACCCGCAAGCAGGGCGAGAAGGTGCTCGCGTTGGCGGAGAGGAAGAAGCTGCTCGTCGGCGGCGCGCCCGACACCTTCCTCGGCGGCGGCATCCAGACCTGCCGCAAGCTCATTGACGACGGCGCCATCGGCCAGCCGGTCGCCGCCACCGCCTTCATGGCCTGCCGCGGCCACGAAAGCTGGCACCCAGACCCCGAGTTCTACTACGACATCGGCGGCGGGCCGATGCTCGACATGGGGCCTTACTACCTCACCGCACTCGTCAACCTCCTCGGCCCCGTGAGGCGCGTGAGCGGCTCCGCACGCATCACCTTCCCCGAACGCCTCATCACGAGCGAGCCGAAGAAAGGGACGCGGATAGAGGTGAAGACGCCCACCCACATCGCGGGGACGCTGGACTTCGCCAGCGGCGCGGTGGGCACCGTGGTCATGAGCTTCGACGTGGTGGCGCACCGCCTGCCGATCATCGAGGTCTACGGCAGCGAGGGGACGCTCCTGGTGCCCGACCCCAACGGCTTCGGCGGCCCGGTGCGGCTGCGCAAGATGGGCGACGCCGACTGGGCGGACGTCCAGTTGACCCACAGCGACCAGGTTGGCCGCTCGATGGGCGTGGCAGATATGGCCCACGCGCTCCGCCTCGGCCGCAAGCCGCGCGCCAGCGGCGAGTTGTGTTACCACGTCCTCGACGTTATGATGGCCTTCGAGGACGCCTCGCGCTCCGGCCGCCACGTGGACATTGCCAGCCGTTGCGAGCGTCCCGCCGCGCTCCCCACGCCCGAGATCCGGTTTGATGCCTGAGTATGACGCTCAACAGATAGGGGGACAGAACCGCAGTCCCAAAGGGACAGCAGTGGGTAGCCGGCGGCTTCAGCCGCCGGATCGGGGCGCACACACCGCTCAGTCCCGAAGGGACGGCAGAAGCCCACGGGAGGCGGCCTGACGCATGTGTGTGCCGTCCCTTCGGGACTTCTCTACTTCTGGCGCCCGAGCCCGGCGGCTGAAGCCGCCGGCTACCCACTGTGCTCCCTTCAGGAGCCAGCTTCGGAGGCGACACAATGAGCCACCCAAGGACTGTTATCACCACCCTTGCGATGGTGTTCCTCACTGGCCTCATCGTGGTCATGCTGGCCGTCCTTTGGATGGTCGGCCAGGACCTCCGCCATCTCATGGACT
>Ga0194112_10002646_pt1 | contig 25432 bp, 21 predicted proteins | sample TA2MahC400mmetaG_FD_146191 | JGI IMG/M metagenome (GOLD analysis project Ga0194112, IMG submission 146191) | Freshwater microbial communities from Lake Tanganyika, Tanzania - TA2015016 Mahale Deep Cast 400m | ecosystem: Environmental > Aquatic > Freshwater > Lake | place: Tanzania: Lake... | reverse complement strand
TCCAAAGGCCGCCAAAATTCTTTTCGACCTCAAGAACGCCGGCTGCGAATACCGCGGGACCGTCGCCGTGAAGCACCCCTTGGAAGTTCTCCGGAACGACGTCGGATACGGGAAAATCAAGTCTCTTGTCCGCCGCCCGCTGGCCGGCCTCCGGGTGGCGTCCTACTACGGCTGCCAGCTCGTTCGGCCGTTCACGGACTTCGACGACCCGGACCATCCGATGGCCCTCGACGACCTCCTGGCCGCCGCCGGGGCGACGCCGGTCGATTATGCCGCCAAGACCCGCTGCTGCGGCGGGTCCCTGACCGGGACGATCGAGGACGTCGGCCTGCGCCTGAACTACATCCTTCTCAAGGAAGCCAAGCGGAAAGGCGCCGACTGCCTCGCCACGATCTGCCCTCTCTGCCAATTCAACCTCGAGTTCGCCCAGGGCAAGATTGTCAAAATTTACGGCGACGACGTCCGCCTCCCCGTCCTCTATTTCAGCCAGCTCCTCGGACTGGCCATGGGAATCGATAAAAAGGAATTGGGCTTCGCCCGGTCGATCATCCCCCTGAAGTCGTTCTGGGCCAAGCTCGGCAACGGAGGTGCCCGATGAGCCGGAACGGACGGCCCCGGATCGCCGTTTTCGTCTGCCACTGCGGGACGAACATCAGCGGCAAGGTCGACGTCGAGGACGTCGTGGCCTTTGCCGCCAAGCTCGACGACGTCATCGTCGCCAAGGAGTACAAGTTCATGTGCTCCGACCCCGGCCAGGACTTGATCAAGAAGAGCATCGAGGAGCACGGCCTCGACCGGGTCGTCGTGGCCTCGTGTTCGCCTCTGATGCACGAGCCGACCTTCCGCGGGGCCGCCGCGGCCGGCGGCCTCAACCCGTTCTTCTTCCAGATGTCGAACATCCGCGAGCAGGTCTCGTGGGTGACCCTCAAGCCCGACGACGCGACCAAGAAGGCCAAGGCCCTGGTCTCCGCGGCCGTCCGCCGAGTCGCCCTCCATGATCCCTTGGTCAAGACCGAGGTCCCCGTCCGTCCCGAGGTCCTGATCGTCGGGGGCGGCATCGCCGGGATCACGGCCGCCCTGACCTATGCGAAGTCCGGCAAGAAGGTCTACCTCGTCGAGCGGGAGGCCTCGATCGGCGGGCACATGTCCCAGCTCGACAAGACTTTCCCGACCCTCGATTGCTCGGCCTGCATCCTCACCCCGAAGATGAGCGAGGTCGGAAAGCATCCGAACATCGAGCTCCTGACCTGGAGCGAGGTCGAGGAAATCTCGGGATTTGTCGGGAATTTCAAGGCCAAGATCCGGCGGAAGGCCCGCTATGTCGACATCGACAAATGCAACGGCTGCGGAGCCTGCTGGGAAAACTGCCCGACGACGGTGACGCCCTCCGAGCGGGTCATCCGCAAGGGGACGATGGTCATCAAACGCGTCCCCAAACCGGCCCCGCAAGCATGACCCTCCTCGAGATTCAGACCTTCCTCCAGGCCGAGTTCGTCGGCGGCGGGAGGAGGAATCCGGCCGAGGTCGAGATCGTCTCGGCCTGCGGGTCGGACCTCATGAGCGACGTCCTGGCCTTCGGCCGGCAGGGCGAGATCCTTCTGACCGGCCTGACCAACGCCCAATCCGTCCGGACGGCCGACATCATCGGGGCCGTGGCCGTCGTCTACATCCGGGGAAAGCGGCCCGACGAGGAATGCCTGGCCCTGGCCCGGGAGAAGGGGATCCCCCTCCTCACGACCCGGAAGATGATGTACGAAGCCTGCGGGATCCTCTACAGCCGCGGTCTTCCCGGCGTCGGCGACCCCGCGGAGGCCGAAACGGCCGCCGACGGCGTGGAGGCCGACGCCCTGACCCGGAGCTTCGAGATCGCCGGGCGCAATTTCAGCCGGGCGGGCAGCGCCTCGACGACGGTCAAGGACATCCTCGAGGACATCGGCATCGACCCCCTGGTCATCCGGCGGGTCGCCATCGCCGCTTACGAAGCCGAGATGAACGTCGTCATGTACGCCGATCGGGGCGAAATGACCCTCTCCGTCACTCCGGCCCTCGTCACCCTCAGCCTCCGCGACGAGGGGCAGGGCATCCCGGACATCGGCCTGGCCATGCAGGAAGGGTATTCGACGGCCACCCCCGAGATGCGGGAGATGGGTTTCGGGGCCGGGATGGGCCTGCCGAACATCAAGAAGAACGCCGACCGGTTCGAAATCACGTCCGAAGTCGGCCGGGGGACGAACCTCGACATCTATTTCCATCTCGGGAATCGGAGGGAGAATCGGGCATGACGGCTTCGGTGGCGACCGTCAGGGTCGACCCGCAGAAATGCCGGGGGCGGATGAAATGCCTCCGGGCCTGTCCGGCCCAGGCCATACGGGTCAGAAACGGAAAGGCCCGTTTCTTGGCGGACCGGTGCATCCACTGCGGGGAATGCATCCCGGTCTGCCCGAACGGGGCGATCGTCGCCCTGACCAATCCGTTCGGCGAATTGACCAAGTTCCGCTATACGGTCGCCATCCCCTCTCCGGCCCTTTACGCCCAGTTCGGCCGCGAGATCCTGCCCGACAAAATCCTCAACGGCATCACGACGATCGGCTTCGATGACACCTACGACCAGGCCCAAATCTGCGGGATGGTCAGCTTCGCCATCCAGGAATTCCTCCGCGATCATCAAGGGCCGCGTCCGATCATCTCCAACGCCTGTCCGGTCATCGTCCATCTCATCCAGGTCAAGTACCCCAACCTTCTCGGCCATATCCTCCCCCTCGAAGTCCCCCGGGAAATCGCCGCCCGGGAAATCAAGAAGGTCAAAGCCCGCCAGTACGAGCTGCCGGAGAGCCAGATCGGGGCATTCTACTTGACGCCCTGCCCGTCGAAGATGGTCTCCATCCGCCAGCCGGCCGGCCAGAGGGCTTCCCATCTCGACGGGGCGATCGCCATCGCCGATGTCTACGGACCTCTCCGGGCGGCCCTGGAGAGCGTCCCGGCGGAAAGCTACCGGAGAAGTCTGGAGAACATCTGCATCCTCGGGATCGGCTGGGCCATGGTCGGCGGAATCTGCCGGACGCTCCGCCTCCGGAATTCCCTGGCCGCCTCCGGCCTTCCGGAGATCATCCGGGTCTTCGACGACATCGAACGCGGCAAGCTCAACAACATCGATTTCATCGAGGCCTATTCCTGCCCCCAAGGCTGCGTCGGAGGCTCCCTGACCGTCGAGAACGTCTACGTCTCCTTCAACAAGATCCTCAAGCTCATCGAGACGCTCGAATACGAAAAGATCAAGGCCTGTCCCGACGTCCGGGAAGTCCGGCGCCTCTACCGGGAGGGGTATTTTTCCTCGGGGGAAAAACACGAGCCCCGGCCGATCAGGCCCCTGGACGAAAACTTGAGCCGGGCGATCTCCCTCCGCAAGGAAAAGGACGCCTTGTGTCGAACGCTTCCCCAGATCGACTGCGGCGCCTGCGGAGCGCCGACGTGCCTGGCTTTCGCCGAGGACGTCGTCCGGGGCGAGTGCGCCGTGGAACAATGCCCGGTTCTGGCCGCCGGCCGGGGGCCGGCGCGGTCCGGACCGGGAGATAACGCTCTTCAAGGAGGACCCTCATGACACTCAAGGAGCTGGCGGGGCTGCTGACCCTGAACGTCATCCAGCCCCAGGGGAATTTCGACGTCGTCGTCACCGGAGGCTACACGAGCGACCTCTTGAGCGACGTCATGGGCAACGCCAAAGAGCGGAACGTCTGGATCACCTGCCAGACGCACGAAAACATCGCCGCCGTGGCCAAGCTGAAGAACCTGGCGGCGATCATCCTCGTCAACGGCCGGAAGCCCGACGAGGCCGCCTTGAAGAAAGCCCGCGAGGAGAAAGTCGTCATTTTGGGGACTCCCGAGTCCGAATTCGCCATCTCGGGGGTTCTTTACAACCACTTCAAAAAATAAGGATCCCTTGAAGACGTTCCGGGCGGACCTCCACGTCCATACCTGCCTCTCGCCCTGCGCCGACATCCTCATGTCTCCCCGCCGGATCGCCGACGCGGCGAAAAGCCTCTCGCTCGACCTCCTCGGGGTCTGCGACCACAACGCGGCCGATAACGCCGGGGCCGTGGCCGAAGCCGCCGCCCGGTTCGGCATCCGGGCCTTGCCGGGGATGGAAGTCACCTCCCGGGAGGAAGTCCATGTTCTGGCCCTCTTTGACGAGATTGAATCCGCCCTTCGCCTCCAGGAACTCGTCCAGCCGGTCCTCGCCGGTGAAAACCAACCCGAGATCTTCGGCCTTCAGGTCGTCGCCGACGCCGAGGACGAGGTCCTGGGCTTTTGCCCGAAGTTGCTGGCGGGGGCGGCCTCGCTGTCCCTGGCCGAGGTCGTCGAGGCCATCCATGACCTCGGCGGCTTGGCCGTGGCCGCCCACGCGGACAGGGAAGGCTTCGGTCTCCTCGGCCACCTCGGCTTCATCCCCGAGGACCTCCCCCTAGACGCCCTGGAGATCTCTCCCCGCCTTTCCCGGGCCGAGGGGCGGCGCCTGTTCGGACCGAAACGGCCGCTCGTCGCCTCGTCGGACGCCCATTTCCTCGGGGACATCGGCCGGTCTTCGACCACCTTCTGGCTCGAAGCGGGGACGGCCGCGGAAATCGGACTGGCCTTCAGGGGCTTCGGGGAGCGCCGGATTCTGGAGTGAGCCCATGCTCGAAGACCTGTCCTTCCATGTCCTCGACATCGCCGAGAACGCCGTCTCGGCCAAGGCGAAGCGGGTCTCCATCCGGGTCGAGGAGCGCCGGTCGAAGGACCGGCTCGTCCTTGAAATCAAAGACGACGGGCGGGGGATGGGCCGCCGCCGGCTCGCCCGGGCCCGGGATCCGTTTTTCACGACGAAGAAGACGCGGCGGGTCGGCCTCGGCCTCCCCCTTCTCGCCCAGGCCTCCGAGGCCGCCGGAGGCGGGATGAAGATCGACTCCGAGCCCGGCCGGGGGACCAAGGTCCGGGCGACGTTCCGGCTGGGGCACATCGACCGCCAGCCGCTGGGCGACATGGCCGCGACCCTGGAGGCGCTCGTCGTCGGCCATCCGGCGGTCGACTTTCGCTACACTCATGTCACCGATACCGGCCGCTTCATCTTCCGGAGCCGGGATTCCGCCGGCTTTCCGGAGGCCAGCGGTCTTAAAAAAAAAATCCGCGACGGTCTCGACCGTCTGAGGAGGACGTCCTAATGGACCAACGCATTTCGGAAATCGTGGCCAAGTACGGGACCGACCCGGGATCGGTCATCGCCATCCTCCAGGATGTCCAGGAGGAGCTCCATTACCTTCCCCGGGCGGCCCTGGAGCGCGTGGCCGGCGACCTGTCCGTTCCCCTGAGCCGGGTCCTCAGCCTGGCGACTTTTTACAAGGCCTTCAGCCTCAAGCCCAAGGGACGGCATCCCGTCCATGTCTGCCTGGGGACGGCCTGTCATGTCCGGGGGGCCCAGCTCGTCCTCGAGAAATTCGAGCGCGAGCTGGACATCAAGACGGGGGAGACGAGCCCCGACCGGGCCTTCAGCCTCGACGCCGTCCGGTGCGTCGGCTGCTGCGGCTTGGCCCCCGTGGTCATGGTCGGCGAGGAGGTCCACGGCAAGATCTCCCCGGCCAAAGTCGCCGGCCTCGTCAAGAAGTACCGGAAGTGACGGAGGGCGCCGATGCCGAAACTGACCATCGATGAGCTGGCGAAAATGCGGGACCGGACACGGCGGACGCTGGTCCCCCGGGAGGGGGGGGAGTTCCGGGCCAAGATCAACGTCCACATGGGCACCTGCGGGATCGCCGCCGGGGCCCGGGCGGTCATGACGGCCCTGATCGAGGAGGCCGAACGGCGGAGCCTTCAGGACGTGCTCCTGACGAGCTCCGGCTGCGCCGGCCTTTGCAGCCAGGAGCCGATGATGACCGTCGAGACGGTTGGAAAGCCGCCGGTCAAGTACGTCAACCTCGACCCCGCCAAGGCCCGCGAAATCCTGGAGAAGCACGTCCTCGGCGGGTCGATCGTCCGGGACTACGCCCTGGGCGTCGGCAGCGAGAAGACGGACGCCTGAGGAGGAATGCCGTGGCCGAAGTCGCGACCGCAAGAACGTATCGACTCCATCTCATGGTCTGCGCCGGGACGGGATGCGTCTCCAACCATGCTTTCGAGCTCAAGACCGCCCTCGAGCGGGAGATCGAGAAACACAAGCTGGAGAACGAAGTCACCGTCGTCCCGACGGGCTGCAACGGCTTCTGCGAGCGGGGGCCCATTCTCGTCGTCCAGCCGGGCAATGTCTTCTACCAGCAGCTGTCGGTCAAGGACGTCCCCCATCTCGTCGAGGAGCATTTCCTCAAGGGACGGCCGGTGGCCAAGTTCATGTACTTCCCGCCCGAGGAGAAAACGCCGGTCCCCGTCTTGAGCGACATCCCCTTCTTCAAGAAGCAGGTCCTCGTCGCTCTCCGGAACCGGGGGCTCATCGACCCCGAGAAGATCGAGGAGGCCATCGCCCGCGACGGCTACAAGGCCCTGGCCAAGGCCTTGACCGAGATGTCCCCGGAGGCGATCATCTCCGAGATCGCCCGCTCCGGACTCCGCGGCCGCGGCGGGGCCGGCTTCCCGACGGGCTTGAAATGGCAGCTTGTCCGAAACGCCGTCAGTCCGAACGGCGGCGCGAAGTACGTCGTCTGCAACGGCGACGAGGGCGACCCGGGCGCTTTCATGGACCGGAGCATTCTCGAGGCCGACCCCCACGCGGTCATCGAAGGGATGGTCATCGGGGCCAAAGCCATAGGAGCCGCGGCCGGTTTTGTCTATGTCCGGAACGAATATCCCCTGGCCGTCAACCGGTTGGCCGTCGCCTTGGAGCAGGCCCGGGCCTTCGGGCTCCTCGGCCGGGACATCCTGGGGACGGGCTTCGACTTCGACATCCGGATCAAGCGCGGGGCGGGAGCTTTCGTCTGCGGCGAGGAGACGGCCCTGATCGCCTCGATCGAAGGCCGGCTGGGCGAGCCCCGTCCCCGTCCCCCTTATCCCGCTCAGAGCGGATTGTGGGGCAAGCCGACCTGCATCAACAATGTCGAGACCTGGGCCAACGTCCCGGTCATCATCGACCGGGGAAGCGCCTGGTTCGCCGGCATCGGGACGGCGACGAGCAAGGGGACCAAAGTCTTCTCCCTCGTCGGAAAGATCAACAACACCGGCCTGGTCGAGGTCCCGATGGGGATCACGCTCCGAGAGATCATCTCCGACATCGGGGGCGGCATCCCCGGAGGGAAAGCCTTCAAGGCCGTCCAGACGGGCGGGCCCTCGGGCGGCTGCATCCCCAAGGAGCAGATCGACCTGCCGATCGACTACGAGAGCCTGGCCGCGGCGGGGTCGATGATGGGCTCGGGGGGGATGGTCGTCATGGACGAAGACACCTGCATGGTCGACGTCGCCCGCTATTTTCTGTCCTTCACCCAGGACGAGTCGTGCGGCAAATGCACCCCCTGCCGGGAGGGGACGAAGGCCATGCTCGACGTCCTGACCCGGATCACCGAGGGGAAGGGCGTGCCGGACGACATCGCCCTTCTCGAGGACTTGGCTTCGGCCATCAAGGACACGGCCCTCTGCGGCCTGGGAAAGACGGCCCCGAATCCCGTCCTGACGACCCTCCGCTATTTCCGGGACGAATACGAGACCCACATCCGGGACCGCAAATGCCCGGCCCATGTCTGCCGGCAGCTCAACATCTACGCGATCGATCCGCGGCTCTGCCTGGACAAGGGCAAAGGCTGCGACGTCTGCCGCCGCAACTGCGCCTCGGAGGCCATTTCGGGATCGAAGGGGGAAGCCCACGCCGTCCTCCAGGACAAATGCATCAAATGCGGCGTTTGCGCCGACGTCTGCGCCTTCGGGGCGGTCCGGGTGGAGTGAGGAGGAAACCATGGTCCATCTCAAGATCGACGGCCGGGTCCTCGAGGTCGAAGACGGAACGACGATCCTCAACGCGGCCCGGAAAGCGGGAGCCAAGATCCCGACATTGTGCTATCACCCCGTCCTCGAGCCGTACGCGGCCTGCCGGGTCTGCGTTGTCGAGGTCCTTCACAAGGGAAAAAGCGACCTCGTCACCTCCTGCAACGCCGGGGCCGAGGAGGGGATGGAGATTCTGACGGCCTCCGAGCGGGCCCTTCGGGCCCGGCGGCTCAACGTCGAGATGCTCCTCGCCCGGGCCCCGGCGGCCGAGCCTCTCCGCGAAATCGCCCGCGATTTGGGGGTCGACAAAACCCGCTTTCCGGTCAAGGATCCGGACGAGACGTGCATCCTCTGCGGGTTGTGCGTCCGGGCCTGCGAGGACGTCGTCGGGGCCTCGGCCATCAGCTTCGTCGAGCGGGGCACCGAACGCCGTGTTTCGACCCCCTTCGGCGAGGAGTCCGAAGCCTGCATCGGCTGCACGGCCTGCGCCTTCTTCTGCCCGACGGGGGCGATCACCGTCGAGGACATGTACGGCCGGAAAGTCATCCATGACGAAATGATGCTCGGGCCGACGACGGCCATCCGGGTCCCCATCCGCCAGGCCGTGCCCATGGTCCCCTTCATCGACAAGGAGGCCTGCATCCACTTCAAAACGGGCGAATGCCGGGTCTGTGCCAAGGTCTGCGACCGCCAGGCCGTCAACCACGACATGGAGGACGAGTTCCGGGAGGTCGAGACGGGGTCGATCATCGTCGCTTCGGGCTTCGAGGTCTTCGACGCCCGGCGCATCCCGGCCTACGGCTACGGACGCTACCCCAATGTCCTGACGGCCATGGAATTCGAGCGGCTGGTCAACGCCTCGGGGCCGACGGGGGGGAAAATCGTCTTGGCCGACGGGACGGAGCCCCGGACTGTCGGGATCGTCCATTGCGTCGGCTCCCGGGATGAACACTACCACGAGTACTGCTCCCGGGTGTGCTGCATGTACTCCCTGAAGTTCGCCCATCTTCTCAAGGAGAAGACCAAGGCCGCCGTCTACGACTTCTACATCGACATGCGTTGCTTCGGCAAGGGCTATGAAGAATTTTACCATCGCCTGCTCGAGGAGGGGACCCACTTCATCCGCGGCCGCGTTTCCGAGATTTCGACCCTGGCCCTGACCGAAAAAGAGGAGGGGAAGCTCATCATCCGGGTCGAAGACACCCTCCTCGGGTCCGTCCGTCGGATCCCGGTCGACATGGTCCTCCTGGCCGTCGGCCTCGAGCCGGACAAAGCCCATAACACCCTGGCCAAGACGCTGAATGTCTCCTGCAGCCAGGACTCTTTCTTCCTCGAGCGCCATCCCAAGCTCGCCCCCGTGTCCTCGTTCTCGGACGGGATCTTCCTCGCCGGGACATGCCAGGGGCCGAAGGACATCCCCGACACCGTCGCCCAGGCCGGGGCCGCGGCCGCCGAGGCCCTGGCGCTGGCGGACTTGGGGAAGGTCGAACTCGAGCCGATCACCGCCGTCATCGACGACAAGCTCTGCTCGGGATGCCAGATCTGCGTCAACCTCTGCCCCTTCACGGCCATCACCTACGACAAGGAGAAAGGCCTTTCGGCCGTGACCGACGCCTTGTGCAAGGGCTGCGGGACCTGCGTCGCCGCCTGCCCGAGCGGGGCGTCCTACCAGAAGCACTTCCGCGACGAACAGATCTTCGCCGAAATCGAAGGGCTTCTCTCGACCTGAAGAGGAGGCGAGTCATGAATTCATCTTCGTTCGAACCCCGTCTCGTCGGGTTCCTGTGCACGTGGTGCTCCTACACGGGGGCGGACCTGGCCGGAACGGCCCGGATGACGTATCCGCCCAATGTCCGGATCATCCGGGTCATGTGCAGCGGCCGGGTCGATCCCCAATTCGTCCTCAAGGCCTTCGAGGAGGGCGCCGACGGCGTCCTGATCTCAGGCTGCCACCTCGGCGACTGCCATTACCAGGAGGGGAACTACAAGGCCCTCCGGCGCCATCGCCTCCTCGCCCGCGTCCTGGAGCAGTACGGGATCGAAAAGGAGAGGTTCCGCCTCGAATGGGTCTCGGCCTCGGAAGGGGTGAAATTCCAGAAAGTCTGCGATGAGTTCACCGAGCGGATCCGGGCCCTGGGCCCCCTGAATCACAACGGTCACGGAGGAGCGGCCCATGAGTGACTCCAAGCCGAAAGTCGCCTTCTACTGGTGCTCGTCGTGCGGGGGGTGCGAGGAGTCGATCGTCGACCTCGGGGCGGACATCCTCAAGGTCGTAGCCGCCGTGGACATCGTCTACTGGCCCGTCGCCCTCGACTTCAAGAAGAAGGACCTCGAAGCCATGCCCGACGGCTCGATTGCCGTGTCCTTCATCAACGGCGGAATCCGGATGTCGGAGCAGGAGGAAATGGCCCATCTCCTCCGCCGGAAATCGGGGCTTGTCGTCGCCCACGGAGCCTGCGCCCATCTCGGCGGGATCCCCGGCCTGGCTAACTTCTGGACCAAGTCGGCGATTTTCGACACGGTCTACCACAAGACCTTCTCGACGGCCAATCCGTCCAAGGCCGAGCCGCTCGCGAAAAGCATGGTCGACGGCCACGAACTCACTCTCCCCGAGTTCTGGGACACGGTCAAGCCCCTTGACGCCGTCATCGACGTCGATTACTACCTTCCCGGCTGCGCCCCCCATCGCGACCTCATCCTCAACGCCGTGACGGCCATCCTGGAAGGGAAACTCCCGCCCAAGGGGGCGGTCCTCTCGCCCAACACGTCGTGCTGCGACGACTGCGACCGGAACGAAACGAAGCCGGAGAAGCTCACGGTCAAGGAAATTAAAAGGCCTTATGAGGTCCTCCTCGACCCCAAGACGTGCTTCCTGGCTCAGGGAGTCATCTGCCTGGGTCCGGCGACGCGGGGCGGATGCGGGGAGCGCTGCATCCACGGCAACATGCCCTGCCGCGGCTGCATGGGGCCGACCGACCAGGTCCGCGACCAGGGCGCCAAATTCCTTTCGGCTTTCGCTTCGATCCTCGAGGCCAAGGACGAGGCCGAGGTCGACCGCCTTGTCGATACGATCGTCGACCCGGCGGGCACGTTTTATCGTTTCAGCCTGCCTTCGTCGATTCTCAAACGCAAAAAAATGGAGGTTGTCCGATGAGCCGACGCATCACCATCGACCCGATCACCCGCCTCGAAGGCCACGGGAAAATCGAAATTTTTCTCGATGACCGGGGGGACGTCGAGCGGGCCATCCTTCAGGTTCCCGAGCTTCGCGGCTTCGAGCAGTTCGCCGTCGGCCGGCCCGTCGAGGAGATGCCCCGGATCACGCCCCGGATCTGCGGCGTCTGCCCCACGGCCCATCACATGGCCGCGGCCAAGGCCGTGGACGCCGTCTTCCATGTCGAGCCGACGTCGACCGGCCGCAAGCTTCGAGAGCTCATCTACAACGCCTTTTTCATGGAAGACCATACCCTGCACTTCTTCTTCCTCGGCGGGCCGGACTTCGTCGTCGGGCCGCAGGCCCCGGCCGCGGAGCGCAACATCCTCGGCGTTATCGGCAAGGTCGGGCTTGAAATCGGCGGGAAAGTCATCAAGATCCGGGAAGACGTCCGGGAGATCATGGCCTTTCTCTGCGGCAAGGCCATCCATCCCGTCTGCGGCCTCCCCGGCGGCGTGGCCAAGGGCCTCGACGAGGAACACCGGACGAAGTTCCTCGAGACGGCCAAGGACGCCGTCGTCTTCGCCGAATTCGCCCTTCAGATTTTCGACGATGTCGTCTTGAAAAACAAAGCCTACGTCGACGTCGTCGTCGGCGAGGCGTACAAGATCAAGACGTATTACATGGGCATGGTCAACGCCCGCCATCAAGTCGATTTCTACGACGGCGACCTCCGGGTCGTGGATCCGGAGGGCCGGGAGTTCGCCAAGTTCAAACCGGGGGATTATCTGGACCATATCGCCGAGCATGTCGAGCCCTGGACATACGTCAAGTTCCCCTTCCTCAAGAAAGTCGGTTGGAAGGGGTTTGTCGAGGGGTCCGACAGCGGCGTCTACCGCGTCGCCCCCCTGGCCCGGCTCAACGCCGCCGAGGGGATGGCCACTCCCCGGGCCCAGGTCCATCACGACCGGATGTATGACGTCCTGGGGGGAAAGCCCGTTCACAACACCCTGGCCTTCCACTGGGCCCGGCTCATCGAAGCCCTTCAAGCGGCGGAGAGGATGGTCGATCTCCTCGAGGATCCGGAGATCACGGGGCCCGACATCCGCCGGCTTCCGACGGCCGTGCCGAGCGAAGGGGTCGGCATCGTCGAGGCCCCGCGCGGCGTCCTGGTCCATCATTACAAAACGGATTCCCGGGGACTCGTCACCGACGCCAACCTCATCGTCGCGACGATCGGCAATGCGGCGGCGATCAACATGTCCATCGAGAAGGCCGCCAAGGCGTTCATCAAGGGAGGGATCGTCTCCGAAGGACTGCTCAACATGGCCGAAATGGCCTTTCGACCCTACGATCCCTGTCACGGCTGCGGGACGCATGCCTATCCCGGCGGCCTGCCCCTGACGATCGACGTCCTCGGTCCGGATGGAGGCCTGGTCCGGCGGCTCCGCCGCGATTGAAGCAAGCGAATTTCGGCTATAATACCTGCGGGTCATGAGAGGAACGGACGAATGAAGGTCGGGAGGTCGTCCCTTCGGACGAAGCTCATCCTGAGTTATTTGTTCGTCATCGTCCTCGGCGGGATCCTGTCCTTGGTTGTCGGCTCGCGGATCATCCGCGACACCCTCCTCACCCAGGCCCAGGCCAAGATTCGATACGACCTGTCCTCGGCCCGGATGGTCTTCGACGGCAAACTCAGCGACATCAGGGACGTCGTCCGGTTGACGGCCGCCCGGGAAAGCCTGCGCGACGGCCTGGCCAAAGGCCGTACGGACATCCTTCGGCGATACCTGGGCCGGGTGCGTTCCGAGAACAGCCTCGATACCCTCAACCTTCTCGCCGCGGACGGCCGGGTTCTTTTCCGGACCGTGGACGGGGTTTCGGCCGGGGACGACATGTCCCCGGACGGCCTCGTCCGCCGGGCCATGGCCCGCCAAGCCGTCGCCGCGCCCCAGATTTTTTCCCGGGAGGCCCTTCTCCGGGAAGGTAAAGACCTGGCGGAGAGAGCGGCCATCAGCTTTCTCCCTACGCCTCGGGCGGCCCCCCCGACGGGGGACCGGGAAACGAGCGGGATGATGCTTCGGGCGGCCGCGCCCGTCCTCGCCGAGGACGGAACGCTCCTCGGCGTCCTCGAGGGCGGGGTCCTCGTCAACCGGAATTTCGAAATCGTCGACCTGGTCAAGGAACTCGTCTTCAAGGACGAGCGCTACAAGGGGCGGGAAACGGGGACGTCGACGATATTTCTAGGCGACGTCAGGATCGCGACGAACGTCAGGAACGAACGCGGCGAACGGGCCATCGGAACCCGCCTTTCGGATGAGGTCAGGCGGGCCGTCCTGGACGAAGGGCGGACCTGGCTGGCCCGGGCCTTCGTCGTCACCGACTGGTATATCACGGCCTACGAACCCATCCGGGACGCGGAGGGGAGGATTATCGGGATCCTTTACGCCGGCATCCTCGAGAAGCCGTTCCTCGACGAGGCCGCCCGCGTCCTCCGGACCTTCGCCTTGGTCGCCGTTCCCTCGGTCGCCGTCCTCTTCGCCATCCTGTTCTTCGCCGCGACCCGGATCGTCCGTCCCTTGAGGCTCATGGCCGCGGCCACGCGGAAAATCGCCCAGGGCGACTTGTCTCATACCGTCGAGGTCAGGTCGCGGGACGAACTCGGGGCCCTGGCCGATTCGTTCAACCTCATGACCGCCCGGCTTCGCGAGGCCAACGCCCGTCTCATGGAGTGGGGGACGACCCTCGAGAAGAAGGTCGAGGAGCGGACCCGGGAGCTGCGCGAGATCCAGGACCATCTCGTTCAATCCGAAAAGCTGGCCTCGATCGGCAAACTCGCCGCCGGTATCGCCCACGAGATCAACAACCCCCTGGGAGGGATCCTCATCTATAGCCATCTCGTCCTCGAAGATACGCCCCCCCATCGCCCCCATCACGAGAACCTCAAGAAAATCGTCAAGGAAACGACCCGCTGCCGGGACATCGTTAAGGGCCTGCTGGATTTCGCCCGTCCCAAGGATCCCGAGATGGCCCCGACCGACGTCGTCGACGTCTTGAAGAAATGCCTGGCCTTCACCGAACGGCAGGCCCTCTTCCAGAACATCCGCGTCGAGAAGGACTTCAGGCCGGACCTTCCCCGTCTGGTCGGCGACGGAGCCCAGCTCCAGCAGGTCTTCATGAACCTCATTCTGAACGCCGCCGAGGCCATGAACGGCCACGGGACGCTGTCCCTTCGGGCCTTCCTCAACCCCGCCCGGACGGAAATCGTCATCGAAATCGGCGATACGGGACACGGGATCAGCGAGGAGGACAAACCCCGCCTCTTCGAGCCTTTCTTCACGACGAAGGAGGTCGGCAAGGGCACGGGCCTCGGCCTGGCCATCAGCTACGGGATCGTCCGCAAGCATAGCGGCTCGATCGATTTCCGGAGCGAGGCCGGGCAGGGAGCGGTCTTCACCGTCCGGTTGCCGCTTCAAGGGAGAGCGGCGTGATCCGGACCTGTCCCGTCCTCGTCGTCGACGACGAGGAAACCCTCCGGGACTCCGTGAGCCAGGTCCTGACCCGGGAAGGATTCGCGGTTAAGACCGCGGCCTCGGGGAGCGAAGGCTTGGCCGTCTTCGGCGACGGCGTCTTCAGCCTCGTTCTTCTCGACCTCCGTCTCCCCGACATGGACGGACTCGCCGTCCTCCGGCGGATGAAGGAGGCGAGTCCGGAGACGCCCGTCGTCATCATCACCGGATACGCCTCGATCGAGTCCGCCGTCGAGGCCGTCAAACAGGGCGCGTTCGACTATCTGTCCAAGCCCTTCTCTCCCGACGAGCTCCGGGTCGCGGCCCGGAAAGCCGCCGACAACAGGACCTTGCGGCTGGAGAACATCCGTCTCCGGCGCGAGATGCGGCCGTCCCGGGAATTCGAGCCGATCATCGGGGCCGGGAAATCCCTGCGGGGCGTCATCGACCGCATCGCCCGGGCCGGGCCGACCGATTCCGCCGTCCTCATCAGCGGCGAAAGCGGGACGGGCAAGGACCTCGTCGCCCGCGAAATCCACGCTCGAAGCCGCCGCCGCGAGGCGCCCTTCGTCGTCCTGGACTGCGGCGGCCTGGACGAGCCGGGGCTCGGGGGGGAGCTCTTCGGTTATGCCCCCGAGAGCGGGTTCGGTCCGCCCGAGGGGCGCCACGGCCGTTTCGAGCTGGCCGATGGGGGGACGCTCCTCATCAAGGAAGTCTCCCGGCTCTCTTCCCGTCTCCAGAACGACCTCCTCCGGTTTCTCGAAACGGGTGAGGTCTTCCGGGCGGGTAGCGCCCGCCCCATCTCGGCCGATGTCCGCCTCATCGCCGCCTCGAGCGTCAACTTGTCCCAGGCCGTGAGCCGGGGGGCCTTCCGAGACGACCTGTTCAACCGGCTCAATGTCGTCCCGATCCATCTCCCGCCGCTCCGGGAGCGCAAGGAGGACATCCCCCCGCTCGTCGAGCATTTTCTCAAGATGCACTCCGCCAAGGCCGGAAAAGCCGTGGCCTCGGTCTCGACCCGGGCGATGATCGTTTTGGCCGAGTACGATTGGCCGGGCAACATCCGGGAGCTGGACAACACGATCGAGCGGGCCGTCGTCCTGGCCAAGGGGGGCCGGATCGAGATCGAGGATCTCATGAGCCACGGCATCAGCCTGGGGATCCCGGCCTTGGCCTGGGCGGGCGGCCAGTTCAGGCCCCTCGATGAGCTCGAGAAAGAATACATCCAGGCCGTCCTCCGCGACCAGAACGGGAACAAGGGCCGGACGGCCGCCATCCTCGGGATAGACCGGAAAACGCTCTGGGCCAAGATCAAAAAATACGGCCTGGAGAGGAGGGAATCATCATGACCAAGACGCCGGCCACGATCCTCGTCATCGACGACGACCCGGATTTTCGCCTCGCCGTGACGGCCATTCTGGCCTCGGCCGGGCACAAGGTCATCGCCGCTTCGGGCCCCGAAGAAGGGAAGGCCCGGCTTCTCGCCGATCGGCCCGACCTCGTCCTCCTCGACATCATGATGGACAGCCTGTTCGACGGCTACGCCCTCTGCCACGCCGTCAAGACCTCCGAGGAGTTCGCGGCCGCCCGGGAAACGCCGATCCTCTTCGTTTCGGCGGTCAAGGACATCGCCGGGGCCCGGTTCGGGTTCGGCGAAGGGGGGGAGGGCTTGAGCGCCCCGGACGACTATCTCGACAAGCCGGTCAAGCCGGAGGACCTCCTGGCCCGGGTCGAGAGATTTCTGGCGAAATAGAATGGCCGCCGCGCCTTACGTCCTGGTCGTCGACGACGAGGAATCCATGCGGGATTCCTGCGCCCAGATTCTGGCGAAGATGGGCTGCCGAGTCGAGGCGGCCGCGGACGGAGAGAGCGGCCTCCGCCTTGTCCGGGAGAGCCGGCCGGACGCGGTCATCGTCGACCTCAAGATGCCGGGGATCGGCGGCCTCGAGGTCTTGGACGAAGTCCGGCTCCTCGATCCCAGAATCGTGACCGTCGTCATCACCGGCTACGCGACCGTGGACGCCGCCGTCGAAGCCATGAAGAGGGGAGCTTATGACTTCCTTCCCAAGCCGTTCACCCCGGACGAACTCCGGCTCATCATCGCCCGAGCCCTGGAGCGCAGGCATCTCGCTCTCGAGGCCGAAGCCCTGCGGCGCGAAAAAAAGCTTCTCGAGGACAACGTCATCACCCTCGTCTCCCACCAGCTCCGCAGCCCCCTCGTCGCCGTCCAGCAGTATTTCGAGGTTCTCCTGGCCGGGATGGCCGGGCCTTTGGAGGAAAAGCCCAGGGAGATGATCCAGCGGGCCGGCGAGCGTCTCGCCGGCCTGATGGGCCTCATCAACGATTGGCTCGACCTCGCCCGGATCGATCAGGGCGGCCTTGTCCGGAAGCTCAAACTGGTCGACGTGAGGGCCGTCATCGACAAGCTCCTCGAGTTTCTGTCACCCCTCTCCGCCGAGCATGGCGCCGTTCTCGCCTGGGTCGACCGGCCGGAACAGCCCGTGACCGTCTTGGGCGACGAAGCCTCGCTCGAGCAGGTCTTGGCGAACATCCTCCACAACGCCGTCGTCTACAACAAGCCCGGCGGCCGGGTCGAGGCGCGCGTCGGCGAGGAGGAAGGGTACGTCAAGGTCGAGGTGAGCGACACGGGAATCGGAATCGCGGCGGAGCACATGCCCTTCATCTTCGACCAGTTTTACCGCGTGTCCCGGGGGGAGGGGACGAAAACGAAAGGTTCGGGGCTCGGCCTGGCCATCGCCAAGAAGATCGTCGAGGCCCACGGCGGCCGGATCGACGTCTCGAGCGTGCCGGGGGAGGGGACCGTCTTCACGGTCCGGCTGCCCAAAGCGGGCTCCGATCCCTTGCCGCCGGCGGATTCCCCGGGATGAGGATCCTCGTCCTCGGCCTGGGGAACGACTTCTACGGCGACGACGGCGTCGGACTCGAGGCGGTCCGAATGCTGGAAAGAGAGTGGGCCGAGGCCGCCTTCGCGAAGGGGACGAATTGGGCGGTGGAGTTCGAAGCCTGTCCCCTCACCGGCCTGGCCCTTCTCGACGTCGTGGCCGGATTCGATGCCTTGGTGGTCATCGATACGGTCCGGCGGCCGGATCCCGCGACCGGCCGGATCCGGGTCCTCGGCGCGGAAGACCTCCGGGATGTTCCCGGACCTTCGCCCCATTACGTTTCGATCCCCCAGACGCTGGCCATCGGCCGAGGCCTCGGACTCAGGATGCCGGAAAGGATAAAGATCATCGCCGTCGAGGCGAAGAACCTCTATCGACTGGGGGAGGGCTTGACGGCCGAGATGCGCGGCGCCCTGCCGGAGATCGTCGCCGCCGCGAGAGGGATTCTCGAAAACTGGCCGGCGGTTCTCAGAGATACTTGCCCATGATGTAGTTCTGGAGGTGCTCGATCGTGATCTTCTGGGCCGATATGAGAGACTTCACGACGTCGCCGATCGAGACGAGGCCGGCCAGCTTGCCCTTGTCGATGACCGGCAGATGGCGGATCCGCCGCTGGGTCATGAGGGCCATGCATTCTTCGGCCGTGGATTCCGGCTGGACGCAGTAGACCTGGAGCGTCATGATCTCCTTGGCCGGGGTGTCCAGGGAGGATTTCCCTTTCAGGACGACCTTCCGGGCGTAGTCGCGCTCCGAGAGGATGCCGACGACCTGGTCCTTGTAAACAACGATGAGCGCGCCGACGCCTTTGTCGGCCATGAGTTTGAGGGCGTCGATGACTTTGGCCTCCGGGGATATCGTCCAGACTTGAGACCCTTTCTCGTCGAGCATATGTTTGACGGTGAACATCGCGTCATCCTCCCAGGTGGATTCCTTCCGGTTTTATATCGGAATCGCCGGCCGAAGTCAATAAAGGCCTTGCCCTTTCGCCGAGGCCGGATTTTTCGTTTCTCCGGACCGGAGTTTATGATATATAACATATCAGACCCGACGCAAGGAGGCATCATGAGGCAAGGACGCTTTTTATTCCTCATCTTCGCGGTTTTAATCCTTATCGCCGCCGTCGCCGAGGCCCAAAGCCTCTCAGCAGGCGACGTCCTCGACAGTTTTCGATTCCGGAATCTCGGCCCTTTCCGGGCCGGCTCATGGGTGACGGCCATTGCCGTCCCCGACGCCCCTCTCCGGGACCATCTTTACACGTTCTATGTCGGGACGCGGAACGGCGGCGTTTGGAAGACGATGAACGCCGGGACGACGTTCGAGCCCGTCTTCGACGACCAGCCCAAGCTTTCGATCGGCGACGTCGTCCTCGCCCCGTCGGATGCGAACATCGTCTGGGTCGGGACGGGCGAGCCGTACTGCGCCCGCTCCTCGAGTTCGGGCGACGGGATTTGGAAGTCGACGGACGCCGGGAAGACCTGGACGCACATGGGCCTTCCCGATTCGCACCACATCGCCCGGATCCAGATTCACCCGAAAAACCCCGACGTCGTCTATGTCGCGTCGATGGGCCGGCTCTTCTCCGCCAACGCCGAGCGCGGCGTCTTCAAGACCGAAGACGGCGGCATGACCTGGCGGAAAGTCCTCTACGTCAACGACAAAGTCGGGGCCGTGGACCTCGTCCTCGTCCTGTCCTCGCCCGAGACGCTTTACGCGGCGATGTACGACAAGGTCCGCCTTCCCTGGCATTATGAGCTCGGCGGCCCGGAGAGCGCGATCTACAAGACGACCGACGGCGGGACGAAGTGGACGCGGCTCGGCGGGGGCCTGCCGACGGGGAAAATCGGCCGGATCGGCCTCGACGTCTATCAAAAGAATCCCGATATCCTATACGCCGTCGTCGAGAATGGGAACAGGCGGGAGCCGACGGCCCAGGAAGTCGATCTCGACAAGAAAAGGGGAGGCGCCCCTCCGGCCCGGACGGCCGGCAACGAGGTCTACCGGACCGACGACGGCGGACGGGGCTGGCGCAAGGTCAACGCCGGCTACGAAGCCGCCCTGAACAAGGCCCCCTATTCGTTCAACCAGCTCCGCCTCGACCCAAACAGCCCCGAGACGGTCTACATCACCGGGCAGTCCTTGGCTTCGACGAACGACGGCGGCAAGACCTGGAAAGGCTTGAGCTGGCCGTCGGACGGGGTCATGCCCAGGGCCTTCGGCGACTGGCGATGCATGTGGGTCGACCCCCAGGATTCGAACCGCCTCATCTTCGGCTCGGACGGCGGCGTCAACATCTCCTATGACCGGGGAAAGACCTCGCACCATGCCTACAACATCCCTCTGACGGAATTCTATGCCGTCGGCGTGGACATGGAAGACCCCTACAACATCTACGGCGGCCTCCAGGACCACGACTCGTGGAAGGGACCGTCCAACGGCTGGGCGGGCGAGATTTCCCTGAGCGATTGGGTGACGGTCGGAGGGGGCGACGGGATGTACAACTGCGTCGACCCGACCGACAGCCGGTGGCTGTACAACAACCGGGAGATGGGGGCAATGTGGCGCCTCGACCAAAAAACCGGCGTCCAGACGCCCATCCGGCCGGCGAGAACAGCCGGGCAACCGCCTTTGCGGTTCAATTGGACGCCGCCGATCGCCCTTTCGCCCCACAACCCGGGGATCGTCTATGTCGGGGCCCAGGTCGTCTTCCGGTCCCTCGACCGGGGAGACCATTGGCAGGAGATCAGCCCCGACCTGACGACGAACGAGGACGCCAAGCAGCACGGCGAAGGGCACATCTCCTACTGCACCCTGACGACGCTGGCCGAGTCGCCGGTCCGGCCGGGAGTCATCTGGACGGGGTCGGACGACGGCAAGGTCTGCGTGACCAAGGACGGGGGGGCGAATTGGCTCGACCGGACGGCGAGAGTCGCCGCGGCGGGCGGCCCGGCGAATTATTGGGTCAGCCGGGTTTTCCCCTCGTTCCATGAGGCCGGGACGTGCTTTGTCGCCAAGACGGGCTGGCGTTTTGACGAGTACAAGCCGTATCTTTTTAAGACGACCGATTACGGGGAGACATGGACGCCGGTCATGGGGAATCTCCCCGGTGACAAGCCGATCAACGTCGTCATCCAGGACCGGAAAAACGCGGCTCTCCTTTTCGCCGGAACGGAATGGGGCCTGTACGCGACGCTCGACGGCGGGAAAACGTGGCATCCCTTCAAGAACAACATGCCCTGGGTCAAGGTGACCGACCTCGTCATCCATCCCCGGGAGAACGATTTGGTCGCGGCGACATACGGCCGGGGCGTGTGGGTGACCGACATCACGCCCTTGCAGGAGATGACCGAGGCGACGCTGGCGGCCGACGTTCATCTGTTCGACATCGAACCGCGAACGCAGCGCTTCTACGGTGGCATCGGGAATTATCAGCTCCTCGGCGACAGCCACCTCTTCACCCCCAACGAGCCCAATGCCGTCGTCGTCAATTACTATCTCAAGGCCAAAGGCGCCGGGCCGGTCGCGGTGAAGATCGCCGACCTCTACGGCAAGGTGTTGGCCGAACTCAAGGGGCCGGCCGAGGCCGGGCTCAACGCTGTCCTTTGGGGGATGCGGGAACAGCGGCCCGGCCAGCCGGCGGTGAGGGGATTCGGGACGGGCGGCGGAGCGGTGGTCGACCCCGGCGAGTATGTCGTGACTCTCGAGGTCGGCGGAAAAACCCTGACCAAAAAGGCCGTCATCCGCTACCGGCAGGGCTGGACCGTCGGCTCCGTCCCGACCGTGATAAAATAGGGGGACAGGTCCACTATTCACCGATTTCTTTGCGGCGTAATGTGGAAGACACGAAACCGTAAAAGGGCGACAGCAATCCTATTGGCCAAGAAATAGGGTAAACAGGGTTGCTGTCACCGTTTTATAACCGTTTTTGCCGTTCTTGGAGATTGGATATGAGGCTAAGGACCATCGTTGGCGTGTCTTGCCTCCTCCTCACCGGCCTCGCTCCCGCCGCGGAAAAAAAAGATTATCCGGTCACCCCCGTGCCGTTCACCGATGTCCGCCTGACGGACGCCTTCTGGCTCCCGCGCATCGAAACGAACCGGACGGTGACGATCCCCTTCCTCTGGAAGAAGAACGAGGAGACCGGCCGGATCGACAATTTCGCCGTCGCCGGAAAGCTCATCGAGGGAAAATACGGGGGCGAGCGCTACAACGATACCGACGTCTACAAGCCCCTCGAAGGATCGGCTTACTCCCTCATGGTCCATCCCGACCCGGCCCTCGAGGCCTATCTCGACGGCGTCATCGCCAAAATCGCCGCCGCCCAGGAGCCGGACGGCTATCTTTTCACTCCCCGGACGGCCGATCCCTCCCGCCCCCAGCCCGGGATCGGGCCCGAACGCTGGTCCGAGCTTGCCGTCAGCCATGAGCTCTACAACGCCGGCCACATATACGAAGCGGCCGTGGCCCATTTTATGGCGACGGGAAAGCGGACGCTCCTCGACGTCGCCGTCCGCAACGCCGACCTCGTCGCCGCCGTGTTCGGTTCGCGCCCGGGGCAGCGGCGCGGCTTCCCCGGCCATCAGGAGGTCGAGCTCGCCCTGGTCAAGCTTTATTGGGCGACGGGAAACGAAAAATATCTCTCGCTGGCGAAATTTTTCCTCGACCAGCGCGGCCCGGACATCAAGCTGACCCAATATCCGCCGGGCAACCGCCTCGCCATTTACAACGAGCCCGAGCAGATCCAGGCCCATAGGCCCGTCCTCGAGCAGGACGAGGCCGTCGGCCACGCCGTCCGGGTGACCTACATGGCTTCGGGGATGACCGACGTCGCGGCCCTCTTCGGCGACCCGGCCTACCTCGAAGCCTCCCGCCGCCTGTGGGAGAACGTCGTCGGGAAGAAGATGTATCTCACCGGCGGCATCGGCTCGGGCCACGACCGCGAGCGTTTCGGCCCGGCCTATGAGCTTCCCAACCTGACCGGCTATCTGGAGACCTGCGCCTCGATCGGCATGGCCTTTTGGAACCACCGGATGTTCCTCCTGACCGGCGACGCCCACTACCTCGACGTCCTGGAGCGGGTTGTTTACAACGGCGTCCTGGCCGGCGTATCGCTCGAGGGGAATTCTTTCTTCTACGCCAATCCCCTGGAATCGGACGGGAGGTTCAAGTTCAACCAGGACGAGATCGGCCGGTTGCCGTTTTTCGAGACCGCCTGCTGCCCGGGGAACATCGCCCGCTTTCTCCCGTCGCTGCCGGGGTATGTCTTCGCGGTAAAGGGCGACATCCTTTACGTCAACCTTTTCGCCGCCGGGACGGCCAAGGTAGATTTGGCCGGGAGGGCCGTCACGGTCACCCAGGAGACCCGTTATCCCTGGGAGGGCGCGGTCAAGCTCACCCTCCAATCCGAGGCGCCGGGCGAGTTCGCCGTCCACGTCCGCGTCCCCGGCTGGGCCCGGAACCGTCCCGTCCCGACCGACCTCTATCATTATCTCGAGCGGGGAGACGCCAAGGTCGAAATCCGGATCAACGGCAAGCGGGCCGACATGAACTGGGACAAAGGCTTCGCCCGATTCCGCCGCCGGTGGCGCGGGGGCGATACGGTCGAAATCATCTTCCCCATGGATCCCCGCCGGGTCGGGGCCCATGAGGCCGTCAAGGACGACGCCGGAAAAGTCGCCGTCGAGCGCGGCCCCCTGGTCTACTGCGCGGAGTGGCCCGACAACGGGGGACGGGCGCTGAACCTCGACCTTCCCGACAATACGGCTCTCCTGCCTGAATGGCGGCCTGACCTTCTTGGCGGCGTCGTGGTCATTAAGGGCAAAGGGACGGCCGACCGCGCCGGACGGGAGCTGACCTTGATTCCCTATTACGCCTGGGCCCACCGCGGTCCCGGCGAGATGGCCGTCTGGCTTCCCCGGCAAGGGCCCGCCGAGTCCGGGAACCCCCGGGCAAAGCGAGTCGAGGGCGTGTTTTCCCGGCTCATTTCCGTCGGGGAGCCGGGAGCGGCCGTTCTCGCGGTCAAGGACGGCCGGGTCGTCTTCGAGCGCGGTTATGGAGTTGCCGAGTTGCGGACCTTGCGCCCGGTCGGCTCCCGGACGAATTTCCGCCTGGCTTCGGTCTCGAAGCCGTTCACCGCGGCGGCGGTCATGCTCCTTGTCCGCGACGGCCGGGTGAGCTACGAAACGCGCCTGACCGACCTCTTTCCCGATTTCCCGCCGTACGGCCGCGAGATCACCATCCGCCGGCTTCTCCAACACACTTCGGGCCTTCCGGATTACGAGGACCTCATGCCGAAGGCCGATCCCGCTATGCCGGTCGAAAAGCTCCAGATCCAGGACGCCGGGGCACTCGATCTCCTGAAGCGTACGAGCGCCCCTCTCTTCCCCCCGGGGACGCGGGGGAAATACAGCAATTCGGGCTACGTCCTCCTCGGCCTCGTCGTCGAAAAAGCCTCGGGCCTGCCGTTTGGACGCTTCCTTCGGGAACGCATTTTCGCCCCTCTCCACATGGACCGGACCGTCGCCTATGAGCGCGGGAAAAACGAGGTCCCTGACCGGGCCTACGGCCACGGCCGCCGGGGCGATGTCTGGCGGGAGACGGACCAGAGCCCGACCTCGGCCACCCTGGGTGACGGCGGCATCTATTCCTCGCTCGAGGACCTGGCCCGCTGGGACGAAGCCCTTCGGCTGGGCACCCTCCTCGGCGAAGTCGAGATGAAGCCCGCCCTGACTCCCGCCGAAACGCCCGCCGCTCCGGTTGTCGGCCCTGACGGGATGCCCCACGCTTACGGATTCGGGTGGTTCCTGAGTCCCTGGAAAGACCGCGCCCGGATGTGGCATTACGGAGAGACGATCGGCTTCCGGACGGCGGTCCAGCGCTTTCCCGACGACCGGCTGACGGTCATCGTCCTGGCCAACCGTTCCGACCTCGACGCCGCCGCCCTCGCCCTCCAGGTCGCGGACATCTATCTTGAAAGATAAGCCGGAGAGCGGTTGCCGCTCCTCCTTATGCTCGTCTTTGCGGCCGATCGGACCACGCCGCGGTTTGACAGGTTTCCATGAAAGAGGCTATCATCGGCGGAAAATGAAAACGGAAAAGGAACGACAGGGGACGGAGAATCCGGGGAAAATGAAGTCGACGCACCGCCGGGCTTGAGGGAGAGACGCCCTGAACGCCCTGCGTGAGATCATCCGGGGGGATGTCGCCGTCGCCTGGGCGGTATTGGCCGCGGCTTTTTTCGTCTTGGCCAAGAGCGCGGATATCTTCGTCGACGGCGCGGTCGGCCTCGCGGACAAGCTCAAGGTTCCGAAACTCATCATCGGCGTCTTTCTCGTGTCGCTGGCGACGACCGCTCCCGAACTGTCCGTCTCCCTGAGCTCCGCCCTCCGGGGCAATCCCGAGATGGCTCTGGGCAACGCCATCGGCTCCGTGATCGTGGACGACACCATCGCCTTGGGCTTGGCGGGGCTGGCGGCGGCAAGCCCGATCCTGATCATTCCCCATATCCTTCGGACGACCGGCCTCTTTTTGCTGACCGTCCAAGGGCTCTGCTTTCTGTTCGTTCTGTCGACCGGGTCGCTGCGGAGATGGGAGGGGGCCGTCCTGGTGGCGCTGTTTTTCGCCTACACGACCTACATCTATTCCCAGCACAAGCGAGGCCGGTACGCGGGAGCCCTGGACCTTGAGGCCATCGAAAAAGCGAAAGAGATCTCCTTTCTCAAGACGGGGGCCATGTTCATCCTGGGAGTGGCCTGCCTCGTCGTCTCCGGCGGGATGGTCGTCACTTCGGCGACGACGATCGCCCGGTCGGCCGGAGTGCCGGAAAGCGTCATCGCCCTGACCCTCGTGGCCTTCGGGACCTCTCTTCCCGAGATCGCCGCCTGCGTCGCCGCCGCCCGGAAGGGCCAGGGGGCGCTCGCCGTGGGGAAGATCCTCGG
>Ga0194112_10002644_pt1 | contig 25441 bp, 24 predicted proteins | sample TA2MahC400mmetaG_FD_146191 | JGI IMG/M metagenome (GOLD analysis project Ga0194112, IMG submission 146191) | Freshwater microbial communities from Lake Tanganyika, Tanzania - TA2015016 Mahale Deep Cast 400m | ecosystem: Environmental > Aquatic > Freshwater > Lake | place: Tanzania: Lake... | reverse complement strand
TTGTAAATTTTTACATAGTTTTCTGCTTTTTCCAGTTTTAGGTTTGTTGCGAATATCCAGTCATAAGTTTTTTCTTCATATTTTAGCTGTTTGATTAGTATGAAATGTGATTTTACTTTGTAACCGTTCTTATCTTTGCAATATTTGTATTTTCTGAGGATTCTTTTATGCTCTTCTTTTTTCATCTGGTTGAAATGTTTTTTATACCAGCTTCCATGTTTTTTCCAGAAAATCATGTAACAGACTTTCAACTTTTTTAGCACGTGGATCACCGCCCATGACGTGAAACCGCGATCAAACAAAACATTCTCTAAAGGAAGATGCTTTTTCACAAACTTCAGCATATCCTCCACATAATCTTCAATGTAATACCCTCGAGGAAGTATGACGCCATCAAGAACGTACCTGCTTCCAAAACTTGTCGTTATCGCAACAGTCAAAAACTTATAATGATAATCTGCTTCCCTAGCTTCACTGCCCTCATGAAGGTATAATTCATCTTCAGCTTCAGAATACTCGCCATAAAAAGGCTCTTCAGTCGTATCAAAACTGATTACGAACTTGCGATTCCTAGTGAAAATTTTCAAAAACTTTACAAACCTGACAGTATGCTCCCTGAAACAGTTCTGAACATCATCCAAGCTTTTCCCTTCCAGCTTCCTGTAAATCACTTGGCTTTTACTAACCTGTCCAGTGCTCTTACAGCTTTCGTTAACAAAAGCCATGCTTAACGCTGCAGTTATCAACGTGCTTGTGATACCATTTGCTGTCACACGATTCTTACGCTGCTCTTCAACAACCAAACTTTTAGTAAAACAGTTTATCAACTCTTTTTTGCTTACCATTTTACGATAATATATTATCGTAAAATATTTAAATACTATCATACCCTACAAAATAACACAATGAAAGCCAAAATAATATTCTACTCACAAAAAGAACTAAACCAAAAACAAAAAACAAAGCTCAAAAAAGAACTATCCGGACACAACGACGCCTCACACGGCGGAAAATACAAATACTACAGAAAAGGCCTACTAGACACCATAACATACGCCAAACCAGCCAATGGGACACTAATCATACAAGAAAAAGACCATCAAAAAGTAATCAAACTCCTAAAAAAACACAATACAGAAATAAAAACATACAACATACAAATCAACAAAACAGAATTAAAAAAGTAAAAGGTCATCTACTGTTAAAACAAAGCCTGTATTATTCTATGATTCCAGTGCGCAAAGCGTGAATTGTGTATAGATTAAATAATCCTGCTTTGTTTTAAGAGTTTATCAACTGTTCTCGCAACTAAGTTGAGGTCTATGTTTGTATAACCTTTAGAAATCCTTAATCTGAGCTCAGCATTTACTTTTCTAATTACCTCTTTTTTGATGTATAAAATGTCTTTTTCTGGAAGGGATGTTTTTGCAGGATTTATCTTATTCCTATAATTTATTGCGATTTTGAAACTTGTTTCTGATTCCTTATCATATCTTTTTCTTATATTCTCGTCATCTATTGCTTTTTCTAGAATTTCATGGACAACAGAATTTGATAAGTTCCCAATGAATAGCTTGATCAATTTATTCCTGTTTTGAACCATAACTTATCCCATTCAGTATTTCTTTAAATGTTTTATTATAAATAAGCCTATATTTTTTCAAGAATTCATTCTTATTAAGCATATTCTTTTTTATCATCTTAACTGTGTTCTTACCGAAGATTTGGTTTATCCTTTTGTTTATAAGCTCTTTAGTTATTTTCTTTTTATGGATGAATAATTCGATAGCGATAAGATTTCTGGCTAAGCCATATTTTTCACCCCCTGTTAGGACGTCAAAATTCTCGATTAATGATTTGCTCTTTAATAAATGCAAGTCTAATAGTTTATAATTGATGCTCTGCCTGATTCTGTATACGAATCTTTTTTTTGCTACACACCTGCTTAACATAGCCTGGTATAATGGGTCAGAATTTAAGCCTTTCATTAAAGCGTTATTATCCAAAACTATGATATGGAAGTTTATACCTATATTTTTTTCCAATTCTCGCTGGATATGATTTAGATCAATTTTTTCTGAAGTGATTAGCATTAGGTCAATATCGTTAAAATTAAAGCTTTCATCTAAGAAAGAGCCTGTGATGATTATGTTATCATATTTATGAATGAGCTTGTCTAATATATCAAATATTCTGTCAATTACCCATAGTTTAACAGGTTCTAATTTACTGATGTTATAAAAGTAGGGTTTTTCCTTTGCCTTCTGCTCAATAACTTCACTTAAAGGCTTTATCAATACATAACTGCCTACTGCAAAATTCGTTCTTATTTTAGGTAGGTATATCTGGTCCATTTTGCTTCCTTTACTAATTTTGCTTATTAATTCTACCATATTACGTAAAATAACATAATAATATAAAAAGCTTTCGTTTTACTCTTCTAAAGTTTAGTCCTTAGAAATAAGACTAACAAACTGTGTATAATATTTTATCTCCTTTTTCATACACAATTATAATTATAAAAAAATATATGTGTTTTTATTCAAAGAAAAGCTTATAAATTACTTATTTACAATGCTTACAAGACTTTGACTTCTAAGATTGATTACTTTACAGGTGTTGAAACTTTGAAAGAGGAATGGCAGGAAACAAACGGTTTTGAAGAGCTAAAGACAGGGCATTACAAGTTTATAGTTGATAACAAGCCAGTTTACATTTTATGGGATGAAGATTTACCTGCAAATATCAAAGGGCAAGTTAAAGTAACATACGCTAATGGTGAAGAAAGGATTACTGATGCTTCTGAAATTGAATTAAGTGACATCCCAGTTTTTATAGAACTTTAATTATTTTTTCTTTTTTAGTTTGTAATTATCATATTCTACAAGAATCATGAAAATTATTGCGAGAATAACCCCTAAGACTATAATTCCTTTTTTAACAGTCCAGTCAGAAAGAGGCATACCAACCAAAAATTCAATCATCCTATGAAGCTTATATCTAAAACCTGAAAAAGAGATTATCTGATGGAGTATGTTAGGCAGCCATATCAGTATTACAAATATTGCAACAACCTGTTGGCCAGGCATGTTTTTCTCAAATCTTGAAACTAGTTTTCCACCATAAATAACCCCAAGTATTATTATAATAAGTGCTATTGGGAACATGTAAAGAAAATAGTCCGGACCTATTAACCCAACAAAATACCTATGCAATGGATTTCCTTCAAACACATTTGAAGAAGCCTTGAGAGACAAGCGTGTAAGACCAAAGTCCTGAATTAAAAAGTATACCAGGATTAATAGTAAAACCCAGACAGGCATCTTTGATATTTTTTTGTTAATGCTCATCTTACGCTGAACCTTAATATTCTTCCTGAGAATTTAAACTCGCCAACCCATAAATAGCTGCCGTCGAAAGCCAGCCCTGCAGGCCAGAAAAGCTTGTCCTTGCCTATTTCAGGTACAACATCATCAATGTTTTCCTCCCCTAATATTATATCTGGGCTTTTTCCCGACACAGCGTCGTCGATAGAGTTCCATACTAATACTCGGTTAAATCCTGTATCTCCGATAAAGAAGTGACCTTCTGAAATTAATACGTCTTGCGGGAGGTTGACCCTAGCACCTTTCAAAAATGTTGGTTTACTATTAGAAGACAAACTGTCAATCTTGTAGAATTTTATCCTTTCCTCATTAGGCGCATCTGTAGCAGCAACTGCTAAATACTTCCCATCGCTTGAAAGCCTTGTAGCTCCTAAAGCATCTATTGAGAATTTCGGATTAGTATTTTTTTCAGGTATTCCTTCCCATATGTGTATCTTGTTAGTATCTGCTAGGTAGAAGTATTTGTCATCCATTGTAACGCCTCTTATCTCGTTAAAAGTGACGCTGCCAATGTTTCTTTCAAGTTTGACGTCTGGAAGTTCTCCGTTTAAAGGCAGGCTGTTCCAGATGTACACCTTGTCTTTGCCTGCTAGTATGAGATTGTTTTTGAAAAGCACGTTATCCCAAGGGCCCATGCCAAGGTCGTAGATGAAGTCTGGCTTTGCACCATCCTCATCCGGCAGGCTTTTCCATACGCTCAGCTTGCCGTCAAAGTCGGAAGATATGAAAAGGCTTTTTCCATCAGTCGCGATTACCGGATTCGTGATAAAGCCGACAGTGTCAAGAGTGTTAATGTTTATGTCTGGTGATCCTATCGCAAAGTCTGGCTTCTGCCCTGAACTTTGAGGTATTGAATCATAAGCTACTATCTTGTTCCCGTTGTATAATGATACGTATAATTTGTTTCCTGCAATTGCTATTCCTGAACCATCACCTGCTACAAACCTGTAACCAGACAGCCCACCACGAGAGTCTCCTATCAACAAGTCAGGCATGTCATTCTCGTTTTCTGGGAAAGAGTTCCAGATGAGAAGCTGGTTTCCTAATGCTACCAGTTTGCCATCAGAAGTGAATGTTGGCCCCCAGAATATGTCCCCCATTCTAGTCATTGATTGCCCTGTTAGACTTGAAGGTGTTCCTTCTGCTGAGGATATTATAAAATCATAAGGCTGGTTATCCTTAGTAGGGAAGGTTTTCCAGAAGAAATTTCCCGGCCCTTCTTTTCCCTTGACTCTTACGTTATGGTCTCCTATTACTAAGTGTTTGCCATCGCTGCCAATAGTCCTAGGAGTCCCGAAACTTTCTTGAAGCATGATTGAGATATCTGCAGGCTGATTATTAGTTGTTGGAAAATTGTTCCATATCAAGACTACTGAGCTGCTAGTTGCTGTTGCTATCAGTTTTGTTCCGTCAGTCCATACCGCCCACGGCCATCCCATCTTCCTTTTAGGATCAATTTCTTGTCCAAATCCAACATCTTTTATTCCCATATCAGCAGGCTGCCCATTATTTGTAGGAAAGCTGTTCCAGATGAGAAGCCTGTCGTTGTAAGTGTCTGCTGCTATCAGCTTCTTTCCGTCTGTTGCCACTGCTACCGGCCAGTTCAGCTTGTCAAGCGTGTTGCCAGGATTGTTAGAGGTGAAATCTTTCTGCCCTAAAACGATATCTGGCGCAGTATTACTATTTGGTAAATTGTTCCATATTAGTATTCTGTTGTTAAACCTGTCAGCCAGTATTAAGTGCTGGCCGTCAGTAGCTAATCCTCCTGGATGGTTGAACTGTAATGGTCCTCCTGCATTGTTGAACCCTACTCCTGAAAGCATGATGTCAGCGTCTTGTCCTGTAACAAACCATCCTGAGGGTTTTGTAGTCACTGTTTTATAATTGCTATGCAATTCCTTAACAGAAATTTCTGTTTCAAACAGATCTTGTATTTTTTGTATTATGGGTCGTCCTTGCTGTTGTTCTTTTTCCCTCCATCCTTCAATTCCTTTACAGTCTTCTGGACAAAGTCCTTCTTTTAGCTCAAACTCGTCGCATACTCCATCAGGACATAGGATATCTGATTTTGGTAATTGTTGTTGTATCGGCTTAAGACTTTCAGAAGGCTTTTCTATTTTTTCAGCACAGCCGCTTATAAGAACTACTAATACCAAAAATAGGATTATTTTTTTCATAATAAGTTTCTCGCTTGCTCTTCCTTTTGTGCAATCTCTTTGAATACTTCAGGTTCGTCTTCAGATGCCAAGTAAATATCAGCAGCTTCCTTGTATAGTTTTGCCGCTTCTGTATAACCGTTCTTTTCTAAAAACTTAGCGAATTCTTTTCTACCAACGCCTAATTCACCAGTGCCTTCAGAAGAGCTTGCCCTTCTTATGTTTTTAGCCGCGTTTTGTGATATTTCTTTGTTCCAAGATATTATTTCTTTTATAGATTTTTTAGATTTTTTTTCTTTGAGATAAAACATCCAGTATGGTCCTACTTGTGCTCCAGGGGTCTTGTCACCGTTTTCCCAAGCTTTAAAGAAATTAGCCTTAGTTGCTTTCATATTTTTAACATTCATATTAGGATCTGTAGGGTCGTTTATATAAACATTATTGCTGTCATAGCCTGTTACTACCATAAAATGTGAGAAATGCTCTTTTTTCTGGTCTGTGACCCAGAATTTGGAAGATTTTCTAAAATCGTCTACGACGTAATAAGCGTCTAAATGGACTTCGACCGGTTTTCCAGAATCGATTATTTGCTTTAAGTGATTGAATGCTTCTTCTTCATTTTTAAAATTTTTGACTTCTGATGCTGAGGATTTGAAATCAGCCATGAACGAGTTTATTTTTCCGCCTGACTTTGCACCAACTATGTAGCTGTAACCTAAGTTTTGGGAAGCTGCGATTATAGATCTTTCCTTGTAAGCGTTGTTTAAGCCCATTCTTGAATCATAGTCTGCTATGCTTCCAACACCAGAATAAGCTACTACATCAGCTAAATCTAAGCTCAGGTCATCGAACAGAGCTAGCATTGCAAAAGACCCTAGGTAACATAACCCTGGTTGGTCTTCCTCCTCCATTGGTCCATCATCGTCTTCTTCCAATACGATGTGTGCTGCCGTGTTAACCCTCGGAACGTTTAAAGGATTAGTTATCGCTGGTTTTGGAGTTTCTTCAGGAATTATTTTTTCTTCTTCTGGGATTTCTTCCGGTGTTTCTTCAGGAACACTTTCTGGTTGTGTTTCCTCTGGAGGCATTTCAGTTATTAATGGTGTATCTGTCTTCTCTACTTTAGCACAGCCAGTAATTAGTATTGCCAAAGCCAAGAGCAGTATTATTTTTTTTATCATAACCATTTAGCTTCCTTTTTAACTTCAGGATTATTCTTCATATTGATAAAGACTAGCCCTAAAACTACCACAATGGCCATAACTAATAAACTGCCGTATAAGAATTTGCTAACAATTTTTTCGAGAACCTCGGCCTGAGTGCCAGAATAAGGGAACAAGAACACCCTAAAGAAGAAAGACTTCAATCCGTGAATGATCAAAGAATACAAAACCCCTAAAAATAAGATTTGTTTAAAGTTGAAGTTGTAATTGACTGCGAGTTTAATCGTAGAAAAAGCTACCATCAACGCCCATAAGGCCTGGCTGATGTTAAGAATAAACGGGAGATTATACCTTTCATTGAGCGGGACTGCTGCATAATATTGCAATATTACAATCAAAACTGCCCCTAAGATATAATACCATATTGGCTGAACGTATTCTTTTAATGTCTTTCCAAAGATTTTCATCCGAATAGCCTCCTGAAAAAGTCTATGATTTTTTCAAAAAAGCTTTTTTCTCCAGTAATACCTTTTTCAGTTTTGATTGCCTTATCTCCGTTGCATCCTCCGCAATCCTCACAGCAAGTGTCTTTAGCTTCAGGGGATTCACAGATTCCATCACCACAAACTGTCACAATATTTTTTTCTGATGCTGATTCATCCCACTCTATAGATTCGCCAGGCATATTAATTTCCACCCCTTTATTCATAATTTCCACCCCATCACCTGTGAATATGCTAAGATAATTTTCTATAGATTCTGGCGGAATTATTTCTTTACACTGGATAGGTCCTGGACCAAAATTTGATTCATCAAATTGATATTGAACTTCTCTTGGTCCGGTTCCGGCAACAATGTATTCGTCATTAAAATCAACTTTGTTCACCCAAGTATTAGCATCGTATTCCCATAACGGTTTGTTGCTGTCTTTAGAAAATAAGTAAACTTTTTTTGTTGCCCCTCCTGCTGCCAATAAACTGCCATCAGAATTGAATTTCATATCCGCTATTTGGGGCGTGTATCCGCCTGATGAAAATTCCCATATCGGTTTATTGCTGTTTTTTGAGAAAAAGTATATATGACCAACATCTGTACCAATAGCAACATAATTCCCGTCATTGGAGATAGAAACGGCTTTAGCCTCGTAGTCATTGGAGGAAAAACCCCAAAGTTTGTTTCCTTCGTTATCAAATAAAACCAAAAGCTCTTTTCCTGCCTGGTGGTCTAAAGAATAAGCGATTAAACTTCCATCGTCAGAAATGGCTGATTTATGAACAGGGGAATCTTCAGTAAGCATCTCGCTTTTAAACAATAATTCTCCTTTTCCAGAAAATAAATAAGCTCTTCGATCAGGACAGCCTGTGCTAATAGCAACGTATTCGCCGTCAGGGGTAACATCCGGTTGATAAAAATCTCCTGTCTGGCCTTGAACAACATCCGGCGCCTTATACTCTCTTAACTTATTGCCTTCTTTATCAAATATCCATAATTTTTGCCCCCTCTCATCCCCCGTATTGCCCGTCCCTGCAGCAATTACATCCCCGTTATCAGACATATCCACACCTATTGCCGAAGATGCTATGTCTCTTGTCCATAATGGTTCGTTGCTTTCTTTTCTAAAAAAATAAAGAGTATCATCCAAGTCAGCAACTATATAAGAACCGTCGGCGGAAATTGCAATGCCTCTAGCAGCTTCAAAGACAAAAGAAGGTATCTGGCATTTTTTGCAGAATGACCATAATGGTTTGTTGCTGTCTTTAGAAAATAAGTAGATATAGAAACTTGTAACAGCAGCAATATAATTCCCATCTTTGGAAATAGCCACATCCTCCACCCAGGACTTTCCGGTCTGATAACTCCAAATCTCTTTTCCGTTTTTGTCCAATAAAACAATTTCATTATTATCTAATTTTTCCGGAAATAAATTTGGGCCCTTAGCTGGGCTGTCAATTAAGCTTCCCCTAGCTTTGCCGGCGCCGTTGCTTGCTTCAAAATAATAAAAGTTGCTTTTCCCGGAAGCGGGAACATAATTATAGACATAGGTTGCTCCTGTTTTGGGTTCCCCTTTTAATAGTTCCATGTCATGCCATTCTCCATTAAGCCAAATCCTCATATACTCTGGATTGCGCCCTTCTTCATCTTTGTAAATAGCATAATAAGTGTAATTTGTGCAAGGAGTGCCCCAGAAAGGATAAACTGACGAATGGACAATTTTTGGCGCGTCCAGAATTTCTTCGGCGCTTAGTTTAGGGATTGCTTGGATATGAGAATTTCCTTCTTCGGCAAAAACAGAGTTGAATAAACAGATAAAGACCGATAGTATAATTACTATTGAAATTGTTTTTTTCATCTTAATCATCTCATTCTTACACCATTATTAAGGTTCATCGCAACTTCTACATAACGCGACTGCCTTTCTATATTGTCCTTTATCATGTCGCAGATACCAGTATCTAATTTAATGTGGGTGCAGAAATCACCGATGCAGTCATCCCTTTCAACTCCAGAAAGTTGTTCACAAATTGAAATATCTTTGCTAGCCATCGCCCTATCCCTTATACAATCTTTCAATACGCTTCCTTTGCCTGTGCAAAAAGACATCGGCTGTTCAAAGAAAGTCAAACAATTAACATTGTCCTTACAGAGAGAAACATCTCTTGATTTTAATGCAAGGCAGGTATTTCTATCAGGACTGTCCAGTTTGTTACAATACTCAGTTTTTATCTCATCAGATTTATCCCACCAGTACAGATTAGTTATGAAACTAAAATAGCACTGTTCTTTTTCATGCTGGCTATAATCAATCTCATCGCAGAATCCAATATCTTCGCTTGATACGGCAAGCATATAGTAACAGACATGTTTAGAGGACTCATCCTGCTGCTTCTTACAATAGGAAGAATCCACTTTAGCATGGGCCAAACAACGATTGACTTCTTTTTCCTCATCATCTATCTTCTCACAAAACCTAGCATCATGATTCACAAGGGCAAAGCAATAAAACCGATCACCTGGATTTAGACTGTTTGCCAAAGGGAGCCTTTTACAAATCTGATTAGCGATAGTATCAGGCAGGTCTTTTTCTAGTTCAGATTCAAATTCATTTCCTTCATCATCTTCACCTTCATCGTTTCCTTCACTCATACCCCCAACTGGATCGCAATTATTTTCTTCAGCATCCCATTCGCATTCTTCATGAGATAAACATTCTTCTTTTTTTCCATCAAAATAAACACAATTTACTTCTTCAATGACTTTATCAACAGGACACTCTCTTCTGTAGTATGCCCATTCTTCACATTCAGTACCGTCTTTTAGAGTACAATATCCTGTCTGGCTTCCGTCATCAGCGGTTCTTATCTCTAATGTACCACCTTGTTCCTCACAATATACAGAGGCAGGATTTGCTATCTGCGCTTGTTCTCCAGGTTTCTCTTCAGTTATCTGTTTTGTACATCCACTTATTAAAATTATCAATGTTAGGATTAAGATTATTTTTTTCATTTTTTATTAATCACCATTTCTTTTCTGTGGCGATATTCAACAAAGAAATAAATCATTGCTCCAATAGGAATACATGGGATTGGGAAACAGATAAAAAAAACGATCAAAAACCACCATATCTTGTTTAGATGTCGAAACTCTTTTCGGACGAGGCAATTGACCCACATCCAAAACCAGAAGATGGGCAGTAAAATCACAAAAATCAGGACTATCGCTACCGCGCTCACCGTACCCCAGTTAAAGCGGAAAAGATTTTCTGGACTGAGAATAAGGGTTTTTACTTCATCAACAACTAAATCATTGACTAGCAAGAGATAATTCCAAGAAGTAGTTGCATACGAATACCTTAGACTGTTAACTGCAGTGTAATAATTTCCTTCGTCGGATTGTTCTTTTACGAAATCCATGTCTTTTTTGGTTTGGTTAATCTGCTGGAGGATTTCTATTTTAGTAGGATTTTCCTGTTCTACTCCATCCAGAGGATCAACACCATAAAGAAGGCTGTTACTAGTGAAAGAAGGGCCTTCGACATATTCTTGTAATTTTTGAGCTAGCAAGGAAAAAGACGTTGCAGCAGCTTGAATCTGTTCATTGATTACTTTCTGCACTTTAGGTCGAATCTGGTTGTAATTATCATTTTGGTAAGCTTCTAAGGCTTGTTGAGCGGTTACCGCCACGCTAGTCTGAGGTTTCTCCGCCAGAGTAAATATCTCTTGCCCAATTCCTTTATTGTAATTTTCAAGCTGAAATAATCGATCGTTAATCTCTGAAGTGAAGAGCAATTGATGAATATCTCCAAAAAAATGGTCATTGAAGAGGGAATCCCAGTCTGCTTCTTCTTTTAAAGTTAATCTCCCGCCCTCTAAGGAGGATATTACTTTTATACCTTGGGTATCACTGCCTTCTAAATTAGAATCAAAGTATTTACTTGCAGTCAGGCCATCTTCTTTAAGCAAAATCGCTAAGCCTGGTTCGGTTCTGGCAAAGGCATCAAAATTAGTCCCCCAAGTAGGGTCCAAAGGAATCCAGCCATATGGTAGAATGTAAATCTCTGGAAAAGTATGGCCTTCAGCTTTTTCTTCAAGAACATCTAAATTAACAAAACGTGCCGGGATTCCTGCCGCTCTGGCTAAAGCCAAGAATAGTTTAGTGTAATCATCACAAATACCAGTTTTCTTCTGAAGACTGAGCAAGGCTCCTGTTTCTATGTTTTCTCCTTTACTTACTCTTTCTGCTTTCTCATAATCATAAGTAATAGTGCGAGTAATCCAGTTGTAAATCTTATACGCTTTCCAGAAAGGATTTTTTTCTTCGCCAACAATTTTTTGAGCCAGCTCTTTAATTTTGGGATCTTCTACTTCTATTCCCTCTCCAGCCTTGGTAAATTTTTCAAGGATTTCAGAATCATAATTCGCATTTATTTTATTTAAGTCCAAACGTGAGAAATAATCTATCCCTAACGGCATGCCAAGATAAGTAAGGTCAATATTGAGCGTCTCTTGAGCTTTTAATTCGCTGATTTTAAGTTTAATTAAGTCATTTTCTCCTTCGATTATTTCATAAGGGACAGGAGAAGAAATGTTAAAAACGAAAAAGTAGGTATTCGGGGGGAAACTTTTGTAGGAAAAAGTAGTGAGAGTAATATCCTTTTTGGCGACTTGTTTTTCATTAATGATTTGTAACTTTTTTGTGATCACAATCGGCTCGGCAGCAATAAACTCGAAAGGAACCTCCTTATCCCATTCCACCCCCGGTTCTAAACCGCTAACCTTAAATTCCAAATCTTTTGTTAAGCAAATTTCAGTTTTACTGCAAATCCCGTCTTTTCCTCCTTTTAGGATGAGGGTTGCTTCCCCGATGATAGGCACGTTGGGGGTGAAAGAAAAAGTAGAGCCTTTTATGTCATAGAACCCTTTAATCTGATTATTTTTTTCATCAACAAGTTGAAGATTATCTTCATTAATGGCTCGTAGGCCTGAAAATTTATTAGTGAAAAAAGTGTAAGTTGGTCTGGAAGGTTTTTTCAAACAGATAAAGTAATCTTGTTTAACCCCTTCTAATATTTTAGTCATTATTGCATCACTTTCTGATGTTCCAGTTTGGAAAGAAAAACTGCTCAGACAAGGCTCTTCAAAATATACTTCAAAAGTATCCTTATCAATAGCAGGCAATAATGTTTCCGGATCAGAAGGTATAGGATAAGAATCTACAGTTTTCACAAAGTTAGGTTCGCTGATATCATAGCCTTTGTCATTTAGTGTTATGGTTAAGTTTGCTTCTAAAACTTCGCCTTTATGAATGTAACCTTTGAGCTTTATTTTTCCCTGAAGTTCAGAATTGTGGTTGAATCCTTGGAATAAAAAGTTGTACTCTCCATTATCATAACCAACCATCTGTATTTGATATACCCCATTATAGATACTCGGTATGATTATGTATTCTGCATCGCCGGCTTTTTGCATAGGGGAGCAGATGGCTGCATCGTCACATAATAATCTTTTTGTCTCAGGATCAACACCGTACTTGTCGCCGAAAGGATCAGTAATGGTCATGTATACTGGGCTGTGCTTGGCAAACCCTGCCGGACCGCCACCGTTCATATTTTTCAGGAATGCTTCTTTGGCTGGTCCGCCATTTTTCATCATTTTTAAAAAGGCAGCAGTATTGTACGTATACCACGGCTGAGGGTATTCCTGCATAAATTGCGCCGCTTGTTCAAGTTGCTTGTCATTAAAATATCTCAGCATCCCCCATCTTGGCTCCTGCAATTGGCCCTCGCCAAAAATACAGCTGACAACTCCTTGGCTGCCCATTCTTTCAAAAAATGGTATTTTGTTATATTCCATTTCCATCCTGGTTTCATAATCTTCAATAATTTTATCAAATATCTTTTTCTGGTTTGCTTCAAATTCTATCCTATCTCTGGCACTTTCTATACTATCAGCCATCATGCTAAAGATAGTACCTCCAAAAGGCAAGAAATTGTTGTAAAAACGAAAGGCTTTTTCAGAATATACCTGGTCTTTTTTTGCATTAGTAGGATCGGCATTATACTCTTTGGAGGCTTCAATCCATGCTATGCCATCATATACTATCGTAAACATCTTGATTCCAGGTTTATTTGCCTTGTCAGCTAATTGTTCTCCAATCTTACCTGCCTGCTCCATAGCTTGCTGATATTCGTAATATTTAGCCCTGTTTGTAAGATCGTTCCAATCATCGAGAGTGAATATGTTCTTTAATGCACGTTTATAATTCTCTTTTTCCAAGTCGTTTAAAGTTTGCATGTCATCAACTATCTTATCAATAGCATTAGAGTCAATCTTCTCTGCAGAAGCAGCATTTACCTGAGGGGCACAAAATTGTAATAAAAGAAACAAGACCAATAAAAGAAGTAATATTTTTTTCATCTGAATAACCTCCTAAAAAAGCCTATGATTTTTCCGAAAAAGCTTTTTTCTTCATCAATGTTATTATCATCAGTTTTTACTGTTGCTATTCCAGATTTTGCACTTTTACTCTTACAAATTTCTTCAGCCATGACCCAGTTACACTCGTCAGGATGAGAATAACAATCGTCTCTGTTGCCGTCAAATTGGGCGCAAAAATTGTCATCCTCACGATCTTCTAACTGATCGTCAATAATCTTATCCTCTCTCATTATTTTTCCTTCACAGCCGTCTGGTTTGCAGTCTTCACAGCAAGTGTTTTCTGTTTCTTCGGGAGGCTCGCAAATGCCATTTCCACAGTTCATAATATCGCCTTGGTCATTCAGTCCTGAGTTTATGATTCCTGTACTTTTACCTAAGAAACCCATCAAATGTTCTGGTTGAATGATTTCTTTGCATTGTATCTTATCTGGGGGGATGCTGTTTCCTTCGAAGAAGTATTCTCTTGGTCCTGTGCCTGCGACTATGTATTCTCCGTTGAAATCAACCTTAGTAACCCAAGTATTAGCATCATATTCCCATAATGGTTTGTTACTGTCCTTAGAAAAAAGGTATACCTTTTTTGTCGTAGCTCCAGCTGCTAGTAAGCTACCATCTTGGTTGAGTTTTATATCTCCGAATTGTGAAAAAAATGCTGTTGCAGTGTATTTCCATTTAGGTTTGTTGCTGTCTTTTGAGAATAAGTATAGGTTGCCTTTGGAGGTTCCAATAGATATGTAGTTTCCGTCGCCGGATATTGAGACTGATCTTGCTGTTCCGTCTTCTTTTGAGGAGAAACTCCATAATTTCTTACCTGTATTGTCTAATAAGAATAGTATCTCTTTTCCTTGCATATGGTCTGCTGAGTATGCTATCAGTTTTCCATCGTCGGATATTGCTGATTTATGCACTGGAGAATCGTAAGTTAATTGTTCACTCCTAAATATAAGGCTTCCACTTCCTGAGAACAGGTATGCTCTCCTGTCAGGGCATCCTGTTGAAACTGCTACGTATTTTCCGTCAGGCGTGACGTCTGGTTGGTAAAAGTTTCCCGTTTGTACATAATCCGGATGCGGCGCTTTATACTCACCTAATTTGTTGCCTTCTTTGTTGAATATGAATATTTTGTCACCTTTTTCACCAGCGTTAGATACTCCGACTGCGATGACGTTAGCATCGTCTGACATGTCTACCCCTATACCTCCTGATTCGATTTCTGCAGTCCATAATGGATTATTGCTGTCCTTATTAAAGAAGTAGAGCTTTCCTTGCAAAGTTGCTGCTACGTAACTGCCGTCTTGAGATATTGCTATGCCTTCCATGTTCCCGCCGTAGTATGCGGTAGGCGGATCACAATTGACACAAAATCTCCATAACGGCTCTCTCTTCTCTTTAGAGAAAAAATAAATATGAGAGCCTGCCACGGCTGCTATGTAATTGCTGTCTTTGGATATTGCTACGCCTTCGACCCATTCTTTATTAGTCTGGTATTCCCAAACTTTTTTTCCTGACTTATCAAGGAGTATTATCTCGTTATTGTCTAGCTTTTCAGAGAAAAGTACTGGGCCGTTGTCTGGGCTGTCTATTATGCTGGCTCTTGCTTTTCCGACTCCGTTGCTTGCTTCGAAATAATAAAAATTTGACTCCCCAGAATTTGGAACGTAATCGTATGCGTAAACTGCACCTGTTTTTGGAGTGCCCTCAAGAAGTTTCAGGTCATGCCATTTACCATTATGCCAGATCCTAATATACTCTGGCTCTCGGCCTTGCGCATCCTGGTATTGTGCATAGTAAGTGAATTTTGTACAAGGTACGCCTATTGGCGGGTAAACACCTCCGCTTAAAGTTGGCGCGTCTTTCATCTCCTCTGCAGTCAGTTTAGGAATTATTCCTACTATTGATTTTTCTTCTGCAAGAACAAAACTCGACAAACAAACTAAAAACAAGATTAAGACTATTTTTTTCATCTTCCAAATAACCTCCTAAAAAAGTCTATAATCTTTCTGAAAAAGTTTTTTTCTTCATCAATGTTATTATCATCAGTATTAGTATTAATTTTATCATCAGTTTTTACCGTTGCTATTCCTTGAGGCATGCTTTTAGCCTTACAAACCTCTTCAGCCATGACCCAGTTACACTCGTCAGGATGAGAATAACAAGCGTCCCTGTTGTCATCAAATTGTGAACAAAAACTATTTTGATCCTGTTCAGTTATTTCTGTCTCATCATTTATACTTTCACCATGCCCTGTTTTTGGCATACAGCAATCCTCGCAGCAATTTTTTTCGTTTTCATCTGGCGGTTCACAAACACCATTTCCGCATTTTGAAAGGTATCCTCCTGTGGTTTGTTCGCCTGGTTTTTCATCGTGCCCTTCGTATATGTACTGCGGAGCGCCTGTCGAGGCTATGATGTAATTCCCATCAGGGCTTATCGCAACCCAGTTAACCCAGTCTGATGCTTTAAACTTCCATAAGGGGGTGTTGCTTTCTTTTGAGAATAGTAATAATTCTTTGGATTTGGTTCCTGCAGCTATGTATTTTCCGTCTGGTGTTATGTCTACTGCGCCGACTTTGTCTTCAGCGTTGTATTCCCATACTGGTATGTTGCTTTCTTTGTTGAATAATAGGACTCGTTTGTCTCCTGTGCCTGCTACTATGAAGCTTCCGTCTGCTGAGATGGCAACGCTTCTTACCCAGTTCTTCATGTTATAAGCCCATAATGGCTCGTTAGAGTTTTTGTTAAAGAGGAATATGTCTGCTTGTTCTGTATTGCTTCCATCCAATCCAAAAACGATGTAATTCCCATCAGAAGATATCGTCCCGCACCAGACTGGAGATCCATGTTCATTAAGTATTTTTTTCCAGACGGGCTTGTTGCTTTCTTTAGAGAATAGGTAACCGCCCCTGTCGGGACAGTGTGTCCCTCCGATAATATGATTGCCGTCTGCTGAAATGCCCAATGCATGGAATCCGCCGTCAACATCGTAATGCCATAATATTTTTCCAGTATTTCCGTCAACAAGGTCAAGCCTGTCATCGTATCTTCCTACTGCCACGTATTTGTTATCATCTGACATTTGAATATTATAAACGCCCGCATCTGTCTTGTACTGCCATACCGGGCTGTTAGATTTCCTGTTGAAAGCGTAGACTTGTCCGCCGCCACCTGCAAATATCTTCTCGCCGTCATCTGAGACTGCAGCGAAACCAGAAGGGTCATTATTATTCGAGCCGCCTAATCCTGTAGGGTATTTCCATAATAGCTTCCCTTCTTTAGAAAAAGTGTAAATATAGTCTGATGTTTTTGCAACGACTGTTTTTGCATTATCTGCAATATCAACGTTAAGCGCCCAGTCTTTCCCGATTGAGTACTCCCATAAAGGCCGATTAGTCTCTTTGGAAAATAAGTATATCTTATTGTTGTCAAGGCTTGATTTCAGGATTAATGGCCCGCCGAAGGTCTGGTCTGCCGTTGTAGGGTCAAAATGTTTTACGATTTCAGTTCCATCGCTTGCTTCGAAATAATAAAGATGGTAGAACGCTTCTTTTTCAGTTGCAACAAAAGAGTACTGGTATGTTTCGCCTGTTGCTGGCGAGCCGCTTATCTTTTTCATGTCGTAAGGCTTGTTGTCGAGAAAGATTTTGACATATGCAGGCTCTTTTCCAGAGTCGTCTAAGTATTTGACTTTGAAAATGAATTCTGTTCCGATAACGCCCCATTGATGGTTCAAATATTTATCAGTAAGTTGGGGCTTGGCAGTAGCAAAAGAAATGAGTGTTAAAATAAAGAATAATAGTATTATCACTCCTTTTTTCATAAGGGATTATAAGGGTGTTTTGTTTATTAATCTTTTCTAAAACTAAACTTTTGCGTTTTTTATGCAAAAGTTTTAAGTAATTCTTGTGTTTATTAGGGTTTGAAGACTTCTAGGGGTGTTTTAAAGGGGGAGGTGAAAAGAGGTGGTTTTGCAATGTTCGGTTTTAGGCAGGTTCCGGGTTATTTTGGTAGGTTTTTCAGGTCTTTTAAAGGGATTTTTAGTAAGCCTCAGTTAAGTAATTTTAAGCGTTTAGTTTGTGGTTTGATAGTTTCTGAGGGGAAAAACATTCAGGGGATTAACAGTGTTTTTGGTGAGCGTAATCAAAGCAGTCTTAACCGTTTTGTTACGCAGTCAGACTGGGATTTTGAAGAGGTTGATAGGCAGAGATTGAAGTTTACTGTTAAACATTTTGGTAGCAAGCATGATGGTTTTATCATTCTTGATGATACTGTTGCTGTGAAGACAGGTAAGAAGATGGAGAAAGCTAATTATCATCGGAGTGGTGTTACCAAGAAAAAGGAATGGGGTCATTGTTTTGTAGACAGCTTATACTTTGATACGGATTCTGATGTAACGTACCCGATAAGAATCCAGTCTTATTTAAGAAAAGTAAATGCTGACAGTGATAACCCTTTCAAAACTAAAAGAGAAATCGCTTTAGAACAGATAGATTTCGCTCTCGAAAATGGTGTCAGAGCAGGAGGGGTTATGAGTGACGCATGGTACTATTCCGATGAATTTGTGAAAGAATTAAAGACGAGAAATTTGAAATACTTCCTCGGTGTAAAAACCAGCCTCAAAATAAGCATAAACCGGCAAAAAAGAATCAGCATAAAAAAATACATTGAAACTTTACAAGAAAAAGACTTCACCAAACACAAATTCAAAAACGGAACATACTTCCTACACAACAAAGAAGCAAGCATAAGAGGAGATGGAAAAGAAACACTACTCATATCCTACAAACAAGAAGAAAAAAACAACATCAAATGTTACGTGACAAACTGCCACGAATGGGATAATTTTAAGTACATGAAAGTTTTACTCAAAAGATGGAGCATCGAGTGCCTTCACAGAGACACAAAACAACATTTAGGATTAGAGGAATATCAAGTCCGCAAGTACCGTGGGATGCAAGCAGTCGCGCTCGCCATACTCGCGGCTTATACTCTGTTAATCCTAAACAAAGCTCCAGCATTACTAAAAAAATTCAGACCGTTACAAACAATCGGAGAAATGTGCAGATTCACACAACTCTGCACACAAAAAACAACATACTGGCTAAAAAAAACATTCAACGATTTTAACACAGGAAGAAAAATACTAAACCAACACATACTAGTCAAAAACGCAAAAGTTTAGTAATCAATAAAAAAGGCCTTTAACTGAGGATTCAGCGAAAGAATTAAAAACATGACAAGCCCTAAACTTAAATAATGATTAAAAAAAAGAGTGAAAACAAATACGATTCTTTAAACCCTTTAAAGATAGAAAGGCTGGTTCCTGACACTTCAGTACTTATAGAAGGATTAGTAAGCGAGAGAATAAAGAAAGGAGAATTATTAGTAGAAGAGATAATAATACACGAAGCAGCAATATCAGAATTAGAACATCAAGCTAATTCTGGAAAAGCCATAGGATATTTAGGCCTTGATGAAGTATCAGAAATCCAAAAAATAGCTAAAGACTTCCATTTCAAAATAAACTTTTCAGGAAAAAGACCCTCCGGGGCAGAGATAAAATACGCCTCGCTAGGCGAAATAGACTCGATGATAAGACAACTCGCCTGGGAAACAGACGCTACGCTAATAACATCAGACAAGGTCCAATCTAAAGTCTCAGAAGCAAGAGGGATAAAATACTTATTAGTAGAGCCTAAAGAAAAAGAGTTCAAAAAACTAAAACTTGACTCGTTCTTTGACGAAACAACAATGTCAGTACACTTAAGAGAAAACGTCAAACCATCAGCAAAGAAAGGAATGCCTGGAAACTGGCAATTCGTAATACTAAGAGACCAATTACTAAGACAAGACGAGCTGAAAGAAATCTCAAGAGAAATAATAGAAAACACAAAGATGAGAAAAGACAGCTTCATAGAAATACAGAGGGAAGGAAGCACTATCATACAAATGGGGCTGTATAGGATAGTAATAACAAGGCCTCCATTTTCCGACGGCTGGGAAATAACCGCAGTAAGGCCGATAAAACAATTAAGCATAGAAGACTACAGCCTAAGCGACAAGTTAAGGACTAGAATAGCAGAGCAAGCAGAAGGAGTGCTAGTTGCAGGAGCGCCAGGCAACGGAAAAACAACTTTCGCAGCAGCCATGGCAAAATACTACGCTTCTAAAGAAAAGATAGTAAAAACAATAGAAGCGCCAAGGGATCTAATACTGCCCGAAACAATAACACAATACGCCATATCTCACGGTGACGCACAAGAAATCCATGACATACTCTTACTATCAAGACCGGACTATACAATCTTTGACGAGATGAGAAACACATCAGACTTCAGACTATTCGCAGACTTAAGACTATCAGGCATAGGGCTAATCGGAGTAATACACGCCACTAACCCTATAGACGCGATACAAAGATTTGTAGGCAGAATAGAGCTAGGAGTGATACCGCAAGTGATAGACACTGTAATATTCATAAAAAACGGAGTAGTAGACAAAGTATTAAGCGTAAAAATGACAGTAAAAGTGCCCTCGGGAATGACAGAAGCTGATCTTGCAAGACCAGTAGTAGAAGTGAAAGAATTCGAAACAAACAACTTACAATACGAAATCTACAGCTACGGTGAAGAAACAGTAGTAATACCAGTAACGTCCAAAGAAAAAAGCCCGTTAAAATCATTAGCAGGAAAACAGATAGAAAGAGTACTGTCCAAGTTCACAGAAAACTCAAAAGTAGAAGTACTATCAGACAACAAAGCAATAATCTACGTGCCAAAAGAAGAAATAGCAAAGATAATAGGCAGAGAAGGAAAAACGATAAATGCTATAGAAGACAAAGTAGGAATGAGCATAGACGTACAAGAACTCATAGAAGAAGAAAAAAACACTCCAGAGAAGAAACTAGAATATGAAATACACGAAGACAACCACCGCATAAGCTTTTACGTAAAAAAAATAGGATCAAACGTGGATTTTTATATAGACAACCAGTTCTTATTCACAGCAACAGCATCAAAAAAAGGCGAGATAAGGATAAACAAGCAGAGCAAAATGGGAAAAGCATTAAGTTCCGCCTTGAGAGAGAAGAAAAACCTAGAATTGAAGACACAAGACTAATAATTGACTGAAAATTTCTTAAAAAACAGACTAAGTTTGACTTACGAAATCCTTGTGAACCTCTCACACCATTGAGTGGATGGAGCATCTAGATAGCTTATATTTTAAGTATTGCTAGTACATTCTTGCTTCATAGACGTTCCTGATGAAACATCTCTGCAAGCGTTTATTCCCGCGGTCCCTACGGTATTTTTTAGTTCTTTCAAAGCTGATGCTTTGATTAGGATTGCTGACATCACATCCCTATCTAATACTCGACCACATTCTTCACACTTATGAGTTCTTATGGCTAGAGATTTCCTTACTATGCTTCCGCATATGCAACGTTGTGATGTTCCTCTGGCGTCGACTTCTACGATTAGTCCTCCAGCTTCTTCCGCTTTATAGGACAAAAACTGTAGAAATCTTCGCCAGCCAGCATCATTAATAGACTTTGCTAAATAACTATTTTTGATCATGTTCTTGATGGATAATTTTTCGACAGCAACCAAAGAATAATTATTCACTAGTTTTCTTGCTTCTTTATGCAAAAAATCATTCCTCTGATTAACAACTTTCTCATGTAACTTAGTAATCTTAAACTTAGATTTTTTTCTATTCTTACCCCCTTTCATTTTCTTAGAATGTTGTCTTTGCAAAAACTTTAATTTCTCCTCAGATTTTCTCAACCATCTAGGATTAACAACCTTGTTACCTTTACTATCAGCATAAAAACTTTTAATACCTACATCAATACCAACACATTCACCAAATCCTTTTTGTCTAATCTCAATTTCTTTTACGACTGAAAAATTAGCAAACCACTTACCCGTAGAATTTTTATTAATAGTCAAAGTTTTGACTCCACCTTCAATTTTTCGATGCTGCTTAATGTTCACCATACCAATTTTTGACAACTTTAATCGACTATCTTTAAGTTTAAAACCCGTCTGAGGAAAAGTAAAACTATCATATCTATTCTTTGATTTGAATCTTGGAAAACCAGCCTTCTCGCCACGCTCAACTCTCCCAAAAAAGTTTTTAAAAGATTTAACCAGCCTGTCACTAACATTCTGCAAAACCTGAGAATGAACATTTTCTAAATCAAGATTGATACTCTTCCAGTCAGGAACCAAAAGATTAAGCTCATCCCTGCCAACAAACCTCTTTTCAGAAAAAAATACACATTGTTCATACTCAAGCTCAGAATTATACAAGAACTTACAAGCATCAAGAGCCCTTTCCAATTTTTTAGTAACAGTTCTAGAAGGAAATATCCTAAACTTATAAGTGCGAGTCACCAATTTTTTCATAACAAAAATAAAAAAATATTCTTTTCTTTATAAGCTTTGGGCACACACTTGTCGCGCTGTCCACTACTAAACATCCGGATTTGAGAAAAATCTTCCGAAAATTTTTATTATTATAGTTATTATACGCCCTGCAATCCTTCTTCAACAACGACATAATCTTTTGCGCCCTCTCCTCATGCCGGTCTCGAACTATCCTTTGAGGAAATATTGACTCATACATTTTATTCCACCGTCCTGGGAGCTTTCCACCCCCGAAACAGTGAAGGGTGAGAAAGCGACCATTTGTGGTTCACTCTTCGTCTTATCGAAACGTTAATCGTTCCCAAAATGCTCATTCGCGCCAACGTAAGAAAAAGAAAAAGCTTAAAACTTAGAAAGACTCAAAGAAAGGCATGATAATTGAAAATATTGTCAAAGGTTTTAAAAGAATGTTTTTTATTCCCAGTTCAAAAACAATAGCATCCAAAAAAGAGCCAATCGAAAAAGAGACTTTGACATGTCCAACATGCCGTTCAGAAATTGGGGAAGAAGATACTTTTTGTCAGATGTGTGGTAAAAAAGTGAAATAAAAAATGCCTTTCTGCCGTAGTTGCGGGACAAAGATAAAAGAGGAAGGTTTTTCACCCGGCAACGTATTCATAACGCATAAGACGAACCGAGCACTTAGGGAAACGCTAACCTTACGTTAAACCATGTAGTAAACCGCAAAGCTGTCGTTTTACTTCTCGTCTTCGCCGCCTGCGCCGTAGTCTTTTTTAAGCTGGTCGTTCACCAGTCTTAACTCTTCCAAAACCTTTCCCATCTCCTTTCCGAAGACTTTTATCTCCCAACCGTAGCTGTCTTTCTGCCCTTTAATCAGTATCAAGAAAATTAAAAAACTGAACATGGATCCTAACAACGAAATCCTTATAAACCCCTATATTATACCCTAAATAATTCTGTTAGAAAAAACAAAATGGAAGAAACCAAAGTTGAATGTTGTGAATGCGGGAAAAAATTCATGGTAATAAAACCAGAATACATCCACATACCACAATACAGATGCGATTCTTGTTTAATGAAGAGGAGTTGAAAAAATGGGTCAAGCTGAAATCGTTGAGGCATTAAAAGATGGCAAATGGTGGCTAAGCAGGGAGATAACAAAAAAAGTTGACGTTAGCTTAGGTTCTGTGCAAGCAAGTCTTAGAAGAATGATAGAACACGGCGAAGTAGAAATTGGTGACGCAAGAAAAGTCATCAAAGATAAAAAAAGACTTAAGAGCAGGCACTTTGTTTACGCTTATAAATTAAAATAAGAAAAAAATATTTTTTAATCTAATATTTTTTTTATTTCTTCAAAAACTTCTGGTATATCTGGCTCTCCGTCTATTTTGACCAGCACGTTCTTGTAAAACTTTAACAAAGGCTTAGTTTTTTCTTTGTAAACCTTTAACCTTTCAGCCACGACTTCTGGCTTCTCATCATCCCTTTGGTATAAGTCTTTTCCGCACTTGTCGCACTTGTTCTTAACCTTTGGAAGCTTTGTTATCTTGTTGTAACTCTCCCCGCAGGTGCACATAAGCCTGCTTGACAACCTTTTTACTAAAGTCTTTTTAGAAACGTCAATACATACGACATAATTTACGTCTGAAAACGTTTTAAGAGCCTCAGCCTGAGGAATCGTCCTTGGAAAACCGTCAAGTATGTAGCCTGTTTTCATGTTCGTAATCTTCTCTTCAACTATCTTGATAGTTATGTCATCAGGCACGTACTGTCCGTTGTCTATCAGTTCTTTTATCTTCCTTCCCAAGTCTGAGTCTTCATTCTTCTTCGCTCTGAAAATGTCACCGGTAGATACGTGCTCTATGTTGTAACGTTCCGCTATCAGTTTAGCTTGTGTCCCTTTACCTGAGCCAGGAGGCCCTAAGATTATTATTTTGTAGTTTTTCATCTTAACTCCAGAAACAGAATTTAATATTTTTAAAACTTTTTATTATCATTCCAAAACTTTTATAAATGATTTATGAACTATTAAGGATTATGAAAAAAGAAAGCAAGAAGCCGAAAGAAATCAAGAAATGCCCTGACTGCGGTGGAGACGTAGTTAATGAGGAAGGGGAAAAGTATTGCAAAAAGTGCGGCTTAGTCATAGATTAGGGAATTCTTTAAATACTTCTTGGAGATATTTCTGTGTATGACTCCTATTAAGGACTTGATAAATAAGATGCGATGGGATATTAAAGAAAATCCTGGAGATTATGAAATAGCATACCTTGACCGGGTTTTCAAAAAAGAAATAAAAATACGATTTACCAACATTTCAAAAGTAGAAGACGAGTTTATGATATTGGACGAAGTCTTAATACCTTTACATAGGATAATCAGGGTTTATAAAAAAAATAAACTAATATGGGAAAGAAAAATTAAGAAAACAACTCATTAACATCTAAACATCCTTCAATAGCATGTTTAGCCTTTCTCCTGCATTCCTCACTGCAGTAAAGCTTCGCCCCTTTGTCTTTGCCTTTAACGTTTTTAAAATTAGCAATTATGTTCTTATCTGTTATGATTACTTCTTTTCCGCAGATAGCGCACTTGTCTTTTAATTCTTCCATTTGTTATTACTCTAGTCTTATCTTTTCGATAAGCTCTTCTGTAGACTGGATTGAAAATTCTTCTACACCGTTAGTTCTGCCGCAGTTCGGGCATACTATCTTGCTCTTTCTTGAAGGGTCCATTTTGAACTTATACCTGCATAATGTGCAGAAATAAACTCTTTTATTACTTTCTGACCTAGGCATTGTTTTTTGTGGAACATTGCTCTCTGTCTTTACAGGCGCGCTTTTTACAGAATCGCCTCTTCCTGACCTGCAGTCTGAGCATAATGCTGCCACAGAATCTTTCCCTCTTTGAATATAACGTATGTCTGAGATAAGTACTGGCTTCCTGCACTGGTCACATATCGTCTTTCTTGATTCGTCCATACTCTCAACACCCCCGATATTTTTTAGATTATCAGTATTAATAGTTCGAGAATATTATGCTATTTAAAAATCTTATTGCCTTATTCAGTAATTTCAATCCTTGGATGCCTATCCCTTACAATCATTGTTTTACCATAACCTATGGTTTTTGAGCAGTTGGTGCAGACCATAAGGTCTGTCTTCGGATCAAGCTTTAACTGATGCGCAAAGAACTTCAAATGGCATTTAGAACACTCCATCTCTAGTTTTTTAAAACCGGTTCCCATCAAATACAACCTCTTTTTTTCTTTGAAATATCTGCTAGTATAAGAATATAAATATATCCATGCTATAGGAAGTGGGACAGGATTAAGTGTTGGTTTTCTTTTGTTGGAATGTTTTGAGGATGTTTTCTGCGTTTCCTAGGTAGCATAGGACGTTTTGTTTGATT
>Ga0194112_10002640_pt1 | contig 25482 bp, 15 predicted proteins | sample TA2MahC400mmetaG_FD_146191 | JGI IMG/M metagenome (GOLD analysis project Ga0194112, IMG submission 146191) | Freshwater microbial communities from Lake Tanganyika, Tanzania - TA2015016 Mahale Deep Cast 400m | ecosystem: Environmental > Aquatic > Freshwater > Lake | place: Tanzania: Lake... | reverse complement strand
GAAGCGCTATCATTCTTAATAATCACGGCCTTGATATTCTTCGGCCTCCAGATGGGGATTTTTCTTGGCATCTTCCTTGGGCTCATTCCGGACAAGTTGTCCTGGTTTGCGTTCCGTGGACCGTTCTGATCGCTATCTTCATGTTCTTTGGGGCCGGCGAGACCAGGTATGCGTTCAAGGTCAGGTCGGGGAAACTGGACTGGGACCCATACAAGAAAGGGAATCCTTGCGAGGAAATGGATTCCGTTGGCCGAGACAAGCACTGAGGAGGTTCATATCGTGAGGGGGGGGAATCCATCGGTTTCAACCAGTTGAAAGAGACATTCATCGGGTTCGACCGAATTTCGAGGGCCTTTTTTTCGGCGGACCTTGCCCGCGAGGACGAATGCAGGCGGTCGATCATCGAGTACTACGGCAATGTCAGGAGACACAAACGGGGGCTCAACAAGGGCGAGGTGAAAATACTTCACGAAGCCGCGCGCCGGATCATGCAATCGTCCATATTGTTGGAGGACCGCGACGGGCACCTGGTTTGCCAGCCCATCGAAAAAAAGAACCTGAAGGACTCCAGGGCCTTCGAGGGGTTCATCCGCCGGAAGGTGAAGTCCGTCGTGTGAACAGAAACCTATAAGCAATAAGACGCCGGTCCACAATCCGGTGACGATGGCCGAGGAAGAGCCGCCCGAAGAGGGCTCCGCGAAATCCGATGACGCACACGATCGCGGCCCCCTCCTCTGGCCCCGTTTCTACGGCCCCTCGGTGGAATACAACCGGCCGGCCTTCGACAGGCACGGCATCCTGGTGCTGGCGGCGGCCGCCACCGCCCCCTTCCTCGCAACCGGGCTCCTGCTCCTGCGGGGAAGCGCCGAGAGCGGCCGGGTGGAGCTGCGCCTCGTCCGCGGCCAGCTTTCGGACGCGGCGAGATTCGAGTCCCTGCTGCGCAGAAAGACCAAGGATGTGGAGTGAGCGCCGCGCCCGCCTAAATTCCCCACGCCCCCCCGGGCGCCGCTATTAAATACCAGTCAGTCCCTTATATACGCATGGAAGGAGGTATCGCCGGTGGTGCGCCTTAGTATGGTCGAGGAGAAGGACCCGTCGCCCGACGAGCTGGGCAGGTACCTGGGCGAGTGGGTGGCCGTCCACGGGGGGAAGGTCATCGCCCACGGGACGGATCCCGAGCAAGTCTTGGGTGAGGCGACCCGGGTCACCGCGCCTGCAAAGGCCCAGCCCATGATCTACCGCGTCCCCGCGCGCAACCTGCTCCGCTACTGAGGGATTCTCCTGGCCGCGCGCAAGGGCGGGAAGCCGGGCACCTTCGTCGTCGACTACACGAAGCTCGCCTGGGAGGGGCACACCGACAAGATCCCGATGCTCCCGGTGGTGCTCTCCTGGGGCGACCGGACATTGAAGACCAAGATGCTCCTGGACACCGGCGCGGGGGTGAGCTTCATCCTCCCCTGGATGGCGCGCCATCTCGGGTTGACGATCGACGGGGGCGACCGGGTCGCGCCCGGCGCGGGGGGCGAGATGCGCGTCCGGTCCTCAAAGGTGGACATCCGGCCCGCCGTGCTGGACACGCGCGGGCGGCCGGCCCGGTGCAGGCGGCTGGGGTTCGTGCTGGTCACCGAGGACGACGACACGCTGCCGTTCCCCATGCTCGGGAGGCACCCGTTCTTCAACTGGTACGACGTGGAGATAAAGGAGAAGGACGACGTGTTCATCCTGAAGGAGAGGAGGGAGCGGTCCGGAGGGAAGTGAGCGGGGGGGAGGGTCCTGCCGGAGGGCCGGGTCCCCCGGCTCACCCCAGGGGGGCGCCGCACTCCGGGCAGCTCTTCCAGCCGGCCTCCACCGGGTTGCCGCAGGACGGGCACCCGCCGGCCTTCGGCGGCTCCCCGGCAGGCTCCCCCCGCCGGGCTGCCTCGCCGCCCGCCGCCTCCGGCGCGGCGGTCCCCGGTTTGCCCCGGGGCATCGCCCCCCCGAGGTCCGAGCCGCACTCCGGGCACTTGAGCCACCCGGCCTCCACCGGCTGGCCGCACGAGGGGCAGTTGCCCGCCGTGCCCAAGACAGCGCCCTCGGGCGCGAGCCTCCGCACGAACTCGCCGCAGGTCGGGCAGTTCTCCATGCTGGGCTCGAGGATCTTGCCGCACTTGGGGCACTCCAGGGCGTCCACGCTCAGCTTCGCCCGGGCCAGCGCCTCCTCGGTGGCGCGGGTCTCGTAGGTGCTGGGCCTCGCCGGGCCGGAGGGCATGTCGGCGGCCCCCTTCAGGGCCGCTGCGCAGTGGTGGCACACGAACCAGTCCTCCTCGACCGGCTGGCCGCAGGAGGGGCACGGGTAGGTCGCCCTGGGCCTGGGCTTGGGCGCCTCCTCGGCCTCGGGGGCGGGCGGCGGCGCCGCCGCCGGCGCCGCCGCGGCGGGCGCGCCCGCGCCGACCTTGTCCAGGGCGGCCGACCAGCTCTCGCGCTTCTTCCAGGCGAACGCCAGCACCCCGCCGATGACCGCGATGACCACGACCACCGCCACGACCGCGAGCGTCATGTCCGCCCCCTTGGCCGGGGGCACCGGCTCGGAGGCGTGGACCACCGTGAGGGTCCAGACGTGCTCCACCGAGGTCCGCCCGTCCGAGACAACCACCCGCACGAAGTACTGCCCCTCCGAGCTGTAGTTCGCGTCGAACGTGTAGTTGGCCTTGTCGGAGACCTGCAGGTCGTATATCCCGTCGTAGGTGAGCAGCCAGCGGTAGGTCAGCGCGTCGCTGTCCGGGTCGGAGGCCGAGACCCCGAACGTGAAGCTCGAGCCCTCCCGCATGGAGAATGTGGTGCCGGCGGGCTCGGTGATGGTGATGAACGGAGGGTTCGTGACCTCCCGCACGGTCACCTTCCACAGCCTCTGGAATGTCAGCTGCCCGGCCGTGGCGGTCAGGCTCACTGTGTGGTTGCCCGAGTCGGCGTAGCCGGGCGAGTAGGTGTAGTTGGATGTGCTCGAGAGGAGGTTCCCGTCCAGCCTCCATCGCAACGAGACCTGGCCGACGATGGCCTGGAGACCCGCAACATCCAGTGTGAACTCCTGCGCGCCGCCCTCGTCCACCGCGACGTCGCCGGCCGGCCGGGAGAGGCCGAACTCGACGATGGGATTGACGGCGGTGACGTTGAAGGACCAGGCGGTCGAGGCCGCAAGCTCCCCGTCCGTGGCCGAGAGGGCGAGCCTGTGGGGCCCGGCCTCGCCGTAGGCGGGGCGGTAGGTGTACGAGACCGAGCCCCCGGTCTCGGTCTTCACCTTCCGGCCGTCCAGGGTCCAGTCGACCGTGATCGCGTCGAAGTCCGGGTCGCGCACCGTGGCCGAGAACACCGTCTCGGTACCCTCGCGGGCGCCCGGGTCGCCGGACGGCCCGGCGTCCGTTATCGCCGGCGGGCGGTTGACGTTGCGCACCTTGACCTCCCACCTCTGGACGACCGCCGACTTGCCGTCGGACACGTTGACCGTGAGGTTGTGCATGCCGGCCTGGTCGTAGCCGGGCGCGTAGGGGAAGACCGGGTCCATCCCGGGCTGGAGGCCGCCGTCGACGAACCAGGAGTAGGTCAGCGTCCCGTTCTCGGGGTCCCAGGCGTTCACCGAGAAGTTCTGGACCGCCCCCTCCGACACCACTATCGGCGAGCCGCGCGGGCTGAAGACCCGGATCCTGGGGGGTATGTTGAAGTCCAGATAGAGCCCGGACAGGTTGAGGATCCCGGCCGTGGTGCTGAAGAAACGCAACGGCACGGATATGTTCCCGTCGGGGTCCTCGAGCTCGGGGTGGGCCAGGACATACCCGGTGATGTTCCCAAAGATGCCGTCCACGGCCGCCTCGCCCGAAAGCTCGCCCGGCCGGCTCCAGTCGATGGTCCCGTCCCCGCCGACGTCCAGCGTCAGGTCGGTGGGGTAAATTGTGTCCAGGGTGTAGTTCACGGTGATGTTCTCGAGGCCGGTGGCTGAGGTGAATGTGACCCGGTAGCGCAGCGTCTGCCCCGTGGCGGGGAACACGAGCTCGACGCCCGAGACCGCCGCGGTCCAGTCCGCCCCGTCGTTGTTGGAGAGCTCCACCGTGACCGGCGCCCCCGTCAGGGTCTGGTTCCAGGCCGCCCGGGCGCGGGCGATGTTTATCGGCGCCGGGACGGGAGCCGAGGTGAAGACCCCGCTGTAGGCCATCTGGAGGAACACTCCCACCGTGTCGGAGCGGGAGTTGGCGCAGGCGACGTCCATCAGGCCGTCGCCGTCCAGGTCGGCGATCGCGACCCCGTCCGGTCCGCCGCCCGCGTCGAGGCCGACCATCAGCTTGAGGGCCCAGGAGAGGTCCTCCGCGACGATGTCGACCTTGTTGGAGTTGAGGAGGATGTTGGAGACGGCGATGTCGAGGCGCGTGTCGTCGTTGAGGTCGCCGATCGCCGGCTGCCAGGGCTGCTTGGCCGAGCCGGGCACGTTGACCATGCCCACAAGGGTGCCGTCGGGCTTCTGGTAGTAGACGCCGGTCGTGTTCGACAGGGAGTTCGCCACGACGATGTCGGGCCGGCCGTTGCTGTCCACGTCGCCTATCGCGACACCGACCGGGTGGAGGCCGGAGTCCAGCTTCGCCGCCGGCAGCTGCAGCTGTCCGTTCCCGGTCTGGTAGTGTATCACGGTCTTGTTGTCGAGGTAGACGGTGTTCACAAGATCTGCGCGCCCGTCGTTGTTCACGTCCCCGATGGCGACGCACCGGGGCCCGTTTCCGACCGTGTAGGGGACCATGTTGTAGAAGCCCCCGCCGGCCTTCTGGATGAACACGCCCACGGTGCCGTCGCCCCAGTTCGCGGTGGCTATGTCCGTCCGGCCGTCGCCGTTGAGGTCGCCCAGGGCCAATCCGTCGGGGTAGATGCCGGCCTCGAGCGTGTCGTAGGCGGGGAACGTGCCCTGGTCGGTCTGGTTGAAGATGGCCACATAGCCGCTGTAATCGGACCGGACGGCCGCCACGGCGATGTCCCTGCGCCCGTCCCCGTTGATGTAGCCCATGGCGACGCCGTCGGGGCTCGCCCCGACCGGGAGCGAGACCATCGCGTTGAGGGTCCCGGAGGAGGTCTGGTAGAAGAGGCCGGTGCTGTTGGAGAGGCGGCAGGTCACGACGAGGTCGGCGCGCCCGTCGCCGTCGAGGTCGCCGGCCGCCAGGTAGTGGGGCACCCGGCCGGTAGGATAGGCGGTCATCGGGGTGAAGGGGCAATCGAGGGTGTTCCTGGTCATGTTGCCCAATCCGAAGGTGACGTTGTCACGGGTCCCCGTGGACCAGTCGGAGGAGCTCTCGTGGGAAAATCCCCTCTCGTTGGGAACCTTCAGTCCCCGGGCGGTCAGGGAGGCGTCCAGCGTGAACGACGTGGCCGGGACCTTCACGTAAACGGTGAAGTCGCCTCCCCCGGTCGGGAACTGGAGCTCCAGGGAGGGCGCCCCGTCCGAGAACGTCCGGGTGGTGCCCCCCATTGTCGCGGGCATCGCGCACAGCGAGGCGGCCAGCAGCATCAGGAACACAGGTACGACTGGTCTGGAACGCGTTGTCCGTGGCATGAATATCCTCTGAGTAATAACCGGGAAGGTATTTCAATGTACCGAGGGAAAAGAGGGGCAAGGGGCACGGGGCACGGGAGTTCCGGGTGCAGGGGCAGGGGGCAGGGGGGCGCGAAGGGAGGATGGCAGCACGGCAGAAAGGCAGAAAGGGAAGGCAGCAAGGCAGCAAGGCAGGAAGGCAGAAAGGGAAGGCAGCAAGGCAGAAAGGCAGCAAGGCAGCAAGGGAAGGCAGCAAGGCAGGAGGGCAGGAAGGCAGGAAGGGGATGACGGGACGTTCCGTCCCCTTGCTGCCTTGTTATCTTGCTGTCTTCCTGCCTCCCTTTCTGCCTTGCTGCCTTGCTGCCTTGCTGCCTTGCTGCCTTGCTGCCTTCAATCATTCGAATATTGTACCAAATTTCGAATTTTGAATCAATCAGTACTTATATCGTTAAAAAGAACCGCGACATCATGAAGCTGACCTCGGTGGCTGTCTTGCTTGTTCTTCTTGCGACCAGCGTGGACCAGCAGCTCTCCCTGGACGACCCCCTCAAGGAGGCCTCCACGGACCCCGGGGCCGGGCCGGTCGAGGTGTCGTTCCTGCCCCGGGCAGTCATGGAGGGGGAGCCGCTCTCGGTCCGGGCGACCGTGCCGGGCTTCGCCGGAGGCAAGGCGCTGGTCGGGCTGTACAGGGACTCCGGGGAGCCCCTGACCCTCGTGTACAAGACGGTCACGCCCGTGGTCAACGGGTCGATCGCGGCCGACTACATGTACCAGTTCAAGACCGGCTCGGCGGGCAGGTACCTGGTCGTCGTCCTGGCGGACGTGTACGGGATGGGCAATTTCCTGCCCGAGAGCATCACCCGGGCTTCCCTGGACAGCGTCCGGGGAGGGGCCCTCTCCGAGGTCAAGGAGCTCTTCGTCCACCCGCGCTCCTATGTGACGGTCACGCCGAGGTTCGAGCACATCCTCGGGTCCGGATGGAACCGGTACGACCTCAGGCACTGGAGCTTCTGGGAGGACGCCCGGCGCGACGACACCTGGTGCGCCCTCGGGCCCCAGGCGCTCCTGGGCTCCATATACCGTCCGGCCTCCGGTCCCGCAGAGCTGTTCCGGCGGACCGGGAGCGCGGGGTCGTTCAGAGGATACAATTACTACGCGGTCATGGCCAACGGGACCGCGGTCGACCTGAAGGAGGAGTATGTCGAAGGGAAGGACCAGGTCACCTACATCGCCCGCCCGTACACGAACGGTTTCCAGTACAGCACCGAGGCGACCGACTGGGACACCCGGGCCGCGGTGCAGCTCCACCCGGAGGAACTCCAGGACCTGCGGGCGCCGGCGGTCGCTACCGACGGCCGGGTCACCGTGACCGTGGAAAAGAGCCGGCTGGCGCTCGCGCCCGAGCTCTTCGACGCCGAGATGAGGGAGCTTGGCGACCTCCGGCTGGTGCGCGAGCGGCACCCGGAGGCCGTGGTCCCGTGCACCGGGTTCGCGACCATCCAGGCATTGTACTCCGTGCGCTCGGCCGGGGTCCTGACTGCCTCGACGGTGTGCAACTTCTTCGGGAGCGGCACCGCCGTGCTGGAGCTGCCCCTCGCCGGGGAATACCGGATAGGGGCGGCCTTCGACCGGGACCCTTACCTGACCGTGGGAGAGGTGTACTACTCCTACGAGCTGAACTCGAGGCTCGATGTCTCCAGGAAGGTCACCGCCTCGGGTGACTGGCTCGGCATCCGGCCGGAAAGGGAGCTCTTCGCCCCCGGTGAGAACGTCACCGCCGCGGCCTCCTACCCGGAAAGCTGCACTGCGAATGTTGTTCTGTATGTGGACGGCAAGAAGGTCGCCGAGACGGCCCTGTCCCCGAAGATCGGGTTCGGGGCGCTGAACGAGGGAACGCACGAGCTGGCCGCGGTGCTGGCCACGGAAGAAACGAAGCTGGTTCGGGGCTGCTTCGGGCTCTCCACCCTGGAGGGCACCGGCTGGGTATCCTGCGCCGAGGTGACGGTCGGCGCGATGGGGGTTTCGCTCTCCCTGCCCGAGAAGTTCGTCGAGCACCTCAACTCCCCCGTCAGGGTGGTGGTGCACGACGGCGCCGGTGCTTCGCTCCCGGGCGCCGATGTCCAGGCGAGCTTCGAGTACCGGGAGCGCTCGGGGACGAACCGGACCGTGCTTGGCAAGGGGCTGACCGACGCCGCCGGCTCATTCGTCTTCGATTTCGTCCCGCCGGAGGCCAGTACTTATTACCCCGATGCACAGATGCACGTGAGCGTCCGCCGGGGCGCGCTCGCCCAGGAGGTCTACCGGCATGTCCGCATCGAGATCCAGGGCCTCCGGGGCTTCATCTCCACGGACAAGCCGATGTACAAGGGCGGCGACACGGTCCGCTCGAAGCTCACGGTCTGGGACCTGGACCGCCTGGAGCCGGCGCAGGGACAGGCCCTCTGCAGGTTCATAAACCCCCAGGGAAGGACCATCTACCAGCAGGACCTGGAGCTGGACGGTTGGGGCACCTGCCGGATGGACATCCCCCTCGGCAGCGAGATGGCCTGGGGGATGCACGCGCTGGAGCTCCGGTTCGCCGGCGCGCTGCTCGCGCGCTCCGGCGTAATAATCAAGCCCTACACCCTGCCCATGACCCGCCTGACCCTGGACGCCGGGACCGGTTCGGTCGGGGTCGGGGAGCGGCTCTCGGTATCGGCGTTCGCCGAGTACACACTTTTCTCTGCGCCGGTCGGCAACGGCACCGTGACCTACGACATCGCCGCCCTGGGGCAGAGAGCGGGCGGGCTCTACGGCACCTACGCCTCCTCCTCGCAGCAATCGAGCGGCCAGGGGCAGGGACAGGGCCAGGCCCAGGGGCAGTCCCAGGACCGGTCCCAGGGGCCGACCCAGGGACCCGGGCCGTACGAGGGCGGCGAGGTGTCGCCGGTCGAGGACCGGGCACTGACGCCGGTCATCTCGGAGGAGGAGTACCTGGACTCACTGACCCGGCTCTTCTCCTGGGACGGCGTGGTGCGGCTGGACCGCGGCCAGGGCTGGATCAACCTCACCGTCCCGCCGCTGGCGTCCGCGCTGAGGGTGAGGGCGGTCTTCGAGGACGAGCTCGACCACCGCAACGAGGAGACGCTCGTGCTCCACATCGGAGAGAGACCGGCGTTCGTCGGGAATGCCCTCTCCGTCGCGGCGCGCAAGGGGTCGTTCGCCGCGAGCGAGCCGGTGGCGCTGGTGGTGAGGTCGGAGCTGCCCTGCACCCCGGTCGTGCTGTCGGTGCATGTCGCCGATGCCTCCGGCGATTCCCTCCTCGCCGGCGAGCGCCACCTCCTGACCGGGAGCGACTGCTCCCGCAACATCTCCCTCCAGGAGCTCTTCATCGACGTCAGGGGGCTCTCCGGGCTTGGGTACCATTCCTATGTAGTCTCCGCCCGGTTCCCGTCCGACCGGTACCCCCGCTCCAACGCGGTGTTCACGGTCCACAGGTTCGGCTACGAGGCGCTCTCGGACCGCACCACCTACCGCGCCGGCGACACCGTCCGTTTGGACCTCTCCGTCTCGGACCTGACGGACCCGCTGGGCCCGGAGAACGCGATCCGTGACGAGAGCTTCCTCGTGCGGCTTGCGGGCGGGGGCGGGAGGGCGCTCGAGGTGGCGGGCCGGACCGCCAGGGGCGTGGCCCACGTCGAGCTGGGCATTCCCGCCGGCGCCGCCGCCGGGCTGTGGACCGTGGAGACGGTCTTCGAATACGTCACGGTGCGCAATGTCATCGAGGTGGTCGGGCCCTCGGGCGCCCGGCTCACCGCCGCGGTCGCCTCGGCCGGCGAGGACGAGGTCCGCATCTCCGTCGGGCTCGGGGCGGAGCTCGGGGGCACGGTCTTCCTCGACGCCAGAAACCCGTCGCTTTCGGCCTTCCGCCAGTACGAGGTCCGGGGCGCCGGCGAGTTCCCCGTCCCGAGGCTGGACCGCTTCCGGCCCCTTTCCGTGCTCGTGTACTCGTTCACGCCCGACGGCCTGAGGAGCGCGCTCGTCCGGGTCCCGCCCGACCGGCAGGACCTCACCGTCGAGGTCTCCACCGACCGGCCGACCTACGAGCCGGGAGAGATCGTGAACGTGACCCTGGCGACCGGCGGGACCGCGCTGGTCTACCTCGGCATAGTCAGCAACGCCCTCTTCTACGGCATCCCGACGGTGGAGGAGGACTGGTTCTCCGCGGACGCCGCCTCCGCCGGGACGGCGCCCTGGATCGCCTCCGGATGGGCGCGCGAGCAGCGCTCGCAGGCCGGGCTCTCCCGCAGGGCCGGGGCGTTCCATCCGAGCGACCGCACCTGCCCCCTCCCCTACTCGCCCCATAACGGCGGGCAATCGCAGGGCGGCAACGGCGGCGGCGCCGACGGGAACGGCGGGGGGGTCGGCCAGGGGCAGGGCCAGGGCCAGGGCCAAAGCGGCGGCGGGGGCGCGGCGCAGGAGGTCAACGAGTTCGTGCCCCGCGACCTGGACATGGGCGCCGACATGAAGGGCGACGTGGAGGGGCTGCGGATGCGAAAGTGGTTCACGGACGCGGCCTACTGGAATGGCGGCATAGTCGTTTCTGGCTCCACCACCCTTGCGGTGACATTGCCCGACAACGTCCGCACCTGGAGGATAACGGCCGTGGGCCTCTCGGACCGCTGCGACGGGGCCGTGGCGGTGGCGAAGTTCAACGTCAAAAAGCCGTTCTACGTCGAGATGCGGCTGCCCTCGACGCTCACCCAGGACGACGAGGTGGTGTTCAAGGCTCTCGTGTACAACTTCCACAACTACAGCCTCAGGGCCATGGTGGGGTTCTACGCCGGGCCCTGGCTCAAGGTGTTCGGCCAAAACGAGCAGTGGCTGGACATGGAGCCTGAGTCCGTCTACACGGTCCAGTTCCAGGTCAAGGTGGCCGGCGCCGGGAGGCAGAACCTGACGCTGCTCGCCACCGACTTCCGGGACAGCCGGGACGGCGTTTTCGCAGAGCTCGTGGTGAAGGCCAACACGGTCGAGTGCCGCCGGGAGCTCGCCGGCGTGGTCGATGACGGCCTGAGCTTCCGCGTTTCGCCGGAGGCGTTCTCCGTCCGGGAGCTCTTCTCCGCCATGCTGACGGTTTCCTTCCGCTACGAGGGCCTGATAATGGAGGGGCTGGAGAGCATGTGCGAGTACCCCTACGGCTGCAACGAGCAGACCATGACCTGCCTTTTGCCCAACATACTGGTCTGGAGGTACCTGGAGAACCTCGGCAGGCTTTCGCCCTCCATCAGGGAGGAGCTCACCAGAAACATCCTGCACGGCATCGAGAAGCTGCTATACACCCAGCACGATGACGGCGGCTGGGGATGGTACAAGCAGGACCGGACGCACTCCTTCATGACCGCCTGGATCCTCTACGGCCTGTCCATCGTCCAGAGGGGCGGGTTCTACATCGACCCCGCCGTTTTCTCCGACGGGCAGCAGGCCCTCCTGGACATGATGGATCGCGACGGCGGGTGGACCGGCACCAGGTGGATGCAGGGCAACAACGCCGCGATGAGCGCCTTCTGCGTGCTGGCCCTGGCGGCCTCCGGCTATCCGGGACCGCTCATGGACAGGGCCGTCTCCCACCTCCTGTCCCTCTGGGCGGGCGGGACGGTCAACGGCGCCTACGAGACCGCCCTCATCTCGCTCGCCCTGAGCGAGGCCCACCTGGACGGCCTGCCCATGGCGTCCTGGCTCGTCCTGAGCATGAAGGACGACCACTGGGAGGGGAAGGCGCTCGGCGGGGCTGTCGAGACCACCGGCTGGGCGTCGCAGGCCATCGTCAAGGCCGGCCTGCACGAGACGGCCGAAAGGTCGCTGGGCTGGCTCGTCGCCCGGCGCTCCGGCTACGGCTGGGGAGGCACGAGCAGCACCATGGCGGTGCTCCTGGCGTTCGACGAGGCCACGCTGCCGGGGGCCTTGAATGGCGGCCGCCCGGGGAACGTCACCCTCAGTGTCGACGGGACCGAGGTCCGGCGCTGGTCCGGCGGCGCCGGCAAGAGCCCGGTGGACCTCTCGCCGCTGATATGGCCGGACGGGGCGGTGGTGTCCTTCACGACGGACATCCCGGGAACCGCATTCTACAAGTTCACCCAGATCGACCATGTCCGGCCCCCGGTCACCGTGGCCTACACCGGGAACATCACCACCACCACCGGCAAGCTCTTCGAGTTGGGGGTCAGGGCGACGGTGGACCCGGCCTGCGGCGGAAGAATAGGCCTCTCCGGCCTCGACGCCAGGCTTCCCTCCCATCCCGACCTGCAGGTCCTCGAGAAGACCGCACTGGACGAGAGCGGCGAGGTGACCGTCCGGATGGTCGCGCTGGGGCCGGGGACCTACCGGCTGATGCCGCTCGTAGTCTCCTACCAGTTCTCCGGCAACGGGGGCAAGTCGTCCCTCGTGCGGGAGTACGTCGGACCGGTGACCGTGCGCGCCGGCGACGTCACCCGCGAGCTCACCCAGGAGGTCAGCATCGAGAAGACCGTCTCCCAAAGCTCCCTCGGGATCAACGAGACCGCCAATGTTACCCTGACCGTCAGGGCCTGGGGCTCGGCGCTGGGCCGCACGGCCGAGGTGAGGGACTTCCTGCCCGGGGGATTCACGAAGCTCCTGCCCGACGACCTGGACACCGTGGCCGGGGTGGGGGAGCCGGGCGCCGGCACCGTCATCCGGCATCCCCACGAGAAGCGCTGGAGGTTCGCGCTATCGGGATGCACCACCCTTGCCTACGATATCCGGGCGGTCGGTGATTACCACGGGGACCTGGGCAAGGCCGCGGTGCTGCTCGACGGGTACTTGGTGAACGTCTCGGGCCGGCCGGCCATCGGCACCGCCGGGTCCGGGATGTTCGTTTCGAGGGAGCACTCGGCCCGGTCGATTCCCGCGGGCTCGCCGGTGGAGATAACGCTGCGCTTCGGAAGCACTATCGGGTTCGATTACTACGTCGCCCTGGAGGACACCCTCCCGCCCGGCTTCGAGGCCGACCGGCGAAGCCTCGACGCCTGCCTGCGGGGCGAGGTGCTGTCCTACTGCGTCCGGGGCGACCAGGTCACGTTCTTCATGAACACGCTGGAGGTCCCCATGGAGCTGACCTACCGGGCCATCCCGGGCATGCCCGGGTCGTTCGTGGTCCCCCCGGCCAGGCTCTTCCCGATGTACTCGTCGGAGATAGTGGTCTTCAGCGGCTCCGCCGACCTGGTGGTCACGGAGGCCGGGGACGCCACGCAGGGGGACGACGGCGGCTTTTCGCCCCGGAGGGCCCCGGCGGCCGCGCCGGCCGAGAGGCGGGAGCCCGCCTCGCCCGCGGAGGCGGCCCGCGAAGGCGCCGCGAAGGCCGCCCCGGCCGGGCCGGCCGCCGTCGACGGGGAGCCGGCCGGGGAGCTGCCGGACATCCGGGTGGACCGGATACGGACGATAGGCGAGCCGGAGAACGGGGCGGACGTGCTCTTCGTGGCCGACATCGTGATGACCGGCTTCGGGCAGATGATACCCCTCACCGTCTACGCCTACATCGACGAACAGCGGGTCCGCCAGGAGAGCATCCAGCTCTCCGGGCCCGACTGCGCCCTCAACGTCCACTTCGGCTGGGTGGCGACGCCCGGTCCGCACACCGTGCGGGTGGTGGCGGACCCGCTGAACTGGGTGGACGAATCCGACGAGACGAACAACATGCTCGAGGCCGGCGTCTACGTGCAGCACCCGGCGGCGACGGAGCGCCGGGCCACCGCGCCCTGGCAGGCCGGGCTCCTGGCCCTGGACGCGCTAATCTGCTTCGTCCTCACCGTGAAGCTGGCGGACCCTATGTCGCGGTATTTGGGGAAACGCAGGGAAAGGCGGCGGGGAGCGGGCAGCGGGGAGCGGTGAGAGGAGGAGGGCGCAGGGCGCAGGGCGCAGGGCGCAAGGCTTGAGGCGCAAGGATCAAGGCGCAAGGATCGAGGGGGGGCTGGGGATTCCCATTGTTCCTCCTTGCGCCCTGTGCCTTCCGCCCTGCGCCTCCGTCCCTTGCGCCTCGAGCCCTGCGCCTTGTGCCTCGTGCCATTTTTTGACATGGCTTTTCCGGTTCCACCGTCGGCGGGCCGCCCCTCAATTACTATATTAACTAGCCTTAATCTTTATATACGGTAGGGCATTTAGGGTGTCTTACCGCAGATAGGTGAAGACATGCCGACGGGATTGAACACGGCGCGCAAGCTCATGGCGAACCGGAAGAAGCTCCGCTGGAGCGACCGGTACTACAAGAAGCGCATGCTCCACCTGCGCGAGAGGTCCGACCCGCTCGAGGGCACGCCCCAGGCCCGCGGCATCGTGCTGGAGAAGGTCGGCATCGAGGCCAAGCAGCCCAACTCGGCCATCCGCAAGTGCGTCAAGGTCCAGCTCATCAAGAACGGGCGTCAGATAACCGCCTTCGCCGTGGGCGACGGGGCCATCAACTACATCGACGAGCACGACGAGGTCCTCGTGGAGGGCATCGGGGGCCGCATGGGCCGGTCCTACGGGGACATCCCGGGCGTCCGCTACAAGGTCATCCAGGTCAACGGCGTCTCCCTGGACCAGCTCGTCAGGGGCAAGAAGGAGAAGCCCGTGAGGTGAGTGGAATGGCAGACGAGACCCCAGAGACGCCCCCGGCAGAACCGGTCGCCGAGAAGAGGGAGGAGAGGACGGCCGCGGCGGCGGCATCGCCTACGACGACGCCCCCACCTCCGCAGATTGCGCCCGCCGAGGCCGCTCCGGCCGCACCGCCGGCTCCGGCCGCTCCACCCGCTCCGGCCGCACCGCCCCCTCCTGCCACCCCGCCCGCTCCGGTCGCCCCGGCCGCCGCCCCCGCGGCGCCGGCCCCGCCGGCCCCGGAGCCGCCGGCCGGGGCGCCGCCCGCCGAGGCAGCCGCTCCCGAGGGCCCGCCGGTGAAGAAGTTCGACCTGCCGCTGCTCTTCGGGCGGTACTCGTTCGACACCATCACGGTCAAGGACCCCGGGCTCCGGCGGTACATCAACATCAACCCGATAGCCATCCCGCACACCAATGCCAAGCACGCCAACAAGCCGTTCTCCAAGCAGAAGGTCAACATCGTCGAGAGGCTCATCAACGGGATGATGCGGACCGAGCACGCCACCGGCGAGAAGGCCCGGGCCTACCGCATGGTGCAGCAGGCGTTTCGGATAATCGAGGAGAAGACCAAGCAGAACCCGATACAGGTCCTCGTCGACGCGGTGGAGAGGGTCTCCATCCGCGAAGAGGTCACCCGCCTCAAGTACGGCGGCATCTCGGTTCCGAAAGCGGTGGACTGCTCGTCCTACCGGAGGGTGAACATCGCCGTGTCCAACCTCTGCCAGGGCGTCATCAAGTCCTCGAGGGGCTCGAAGAAGCGCATCGAGCAGTGCCTCGCCGACGAGCTGATGATGGCGGCCCGGGGGGACGTCAACAGCTACGCCGTAGGGAAGAAGGGCGAGATAGAGAGGGTGGCCGCCTCGGCCAGATGAGCTTGATGACATTCATTTGTTTTTGGGGTTCGCAAACAGGTGAGTAGCATGGCATATATCAAGGAGGAACTGGCGCAGAAGATCAAGCTGATGATGCACAAGCCCGGGTGGATAAGGAACATAGGCATAGTGGCCCACATCCATCACGGGAAGACGACGCTTTCGGACAATCTGCTCGCGGCGGCGGGGATGATCTCCAACGAGCTTGCCGGCAAGCAGCTGTACCTCAACTTCGACGAGCAGGAGCAGGCGCGCTGCCTGACCATCAACTCGGCCAACGTGTCCATCGTGCACCCGTGGGAGGGCAAGGAGTACCTCATCAACCTCATCGACACACCCGGGCACGTCGACTTCGGCGGCGACGTCACCCGCGCCATGCGCGCCGTCGACGGCGCGGTGGTGCTCGTGTGCGCCGTCGAGGGAGTGATGGCCCAGACCGAGACCGTGCTGCGCCAGGCGCTGCGCGAGAAGGTCAAGCCCACGCTCTTCATCTCCAAGGTGGACCGGGCGATAAACGAGCTCAAGCTCACCCCCGAGATGCTCCAGAGCCGCTTCAAGAAGATAATCGAGGACGTGAACGAGCTCATCCGCAAGATGGTCCCGGAGGAGTTCAAGGAGAAGTGGTTCGTCAACGTGAACGACGGCTCCGTGGCGTTTGGCAGCGCCTACCACAACTGGGCGCTCTCGGTGCCATACATGGTGAAGACCGGCGTCAAGTTCAAAGACATCATCGACCTTTGCTCCCAGGGGCGCCAGAAGGACCTCGCCGCCAAGGCGCGCATCAACGACGTCGTGTTCGACATGGTGGTCAAGCACCTGCCCAACCCGCTGGAGGCCCAGAAGTACCGCATCCCCCAGATATGGAAGGGGGATTTGGAAAGCGAGGTCGGCAAATCCATGACCTCGGTCGACAAGGGCGGCCCGCTCGCGTTCATGATAACCGACATCACGATAGACGAGCACGCCGGCGAGATAGCCACGGGGCGCGTCTTCAGCGGCAGGATAATCTCCGGCGAGGAGTACTTCATCTGCGGCACCAACCTCCGGAACAAGTGCCACGACGTCGCCGTCTTCATGGGCCCCAACCGCCTCATGATACCCGACGGCGTGGTCGCCGGCAACATCGCCGCGGTAACGGGGCTGCGAAACGCCGTAGTCGGCCACACCATCTCGTCCCAGAAGGAAATGGACGCCTTCGAGGAGATAAGGCATGTCTCCGAGCCGGTGGTGACGGTGGCCATCGAGGCCAAGCAGATGAAGGACCTGCCCAAGCTGGTCGAGGTCCTGCGCAAGGTCTCCAAGGAGGACGCCTCGCTCAAGGTGGAGATAAACCAGGAGACGGGCGAGAACCTCCTCTCCGGCATGGGCGAGCTGCACATCGAGATCACGACCTACCGCATCATCAACGACCACAAGGTCGACGTCGTGGTCTCCAAGCCGATAGTCGTCTACCGGGAGTGCGTGGAGCACGGCGGCGGGCCCTTCGAGGGCAAGTCCCCCAACAAGCACAACCGGTTCTACTTCAAGGTGGAGCCGCTGGACGATGCGGTCGTCAAGGCCATCCTCGACGGCGAGATACCCTCCGACACCAAGATAAAGGACCAAAAGGCCCTGGCCAAGAAGCTCCAGGACCTCGGGTTCGACAAGGAGGAGTCCAAGTCCGTGGTCAACATCCACACCACGAACATAATGCTGGACATGACCAAGGGCATCCAGTACCTGCACGAGACGATGGAGCTTCTCATCGACGGGGTGAAGGAGGCCCTCGACCGCGGCCCCCTGGCCAACGAGAAGGTGCGGGGCCTCAAGATCTCGCTTCTGGACGCCAAGCTCCACGAGGACGCCATCCACCGCGGCCCGGCCCAGGTCATCCCGGCGGCGCGCGCGTCCGTGTACGGGGCGATGTGCCAGGCCGGGCGGGTGATACTCGAGCCCATGTCCAAGGTGACGCTCAACGTCCCCGACGACATCGTGGGCAACGTCAACCGGGAGCTTTTGCAGAGGCGCAACGAGATCCAGGCCATCGAGCAGGTGGGAGACCTCACGACGATAATAACCAAGGCGCCCGTGGCCGCGATGTTCGGCTTCGCAAGCTCGATAAGGTCGGCTTCGGGCGGCAGGGTGCTCTGGGCCTCGGAGAACACCGGGTTCCAGGGGGTACCGCCGGAGCTCAAGGAGCAGGTGGTCGCCGAGATAAGGACGCGCAAGGGCCTGAAACCCGAACCGTACGACGAGGCATATTACGCTGCGTGATTGGTTGGGGGACGTATAGGTCCTGTGGATCAGGGGGACGTGTCGGTCCGGTTGGTCAGGGGGACGTGTCGGTCCTGTGGGTTCGGGGGGTGTGTGTGTGCGGTTGGCCGGGGGGACGGGCTACTTGCGGGCGGCGGGTTTGTCGTCGTATCCGTCGTCGTAATCGTCGTCCGCTTCCTCTTCGTCGTAGTCGCCGTCCTCGTAGTCGTCATCGTAGTCGTCGGATTCGTCTTGGTAATCGGAGTCCTCGGGGGCCGGGCGCGGGCGGGACCTCAACCAGCGGCGGGCGCGGCGGAATACGTAGGCCGACGGGACGACGATGATGAGCAGGAGGAACATGCCCCAGCTCGTGCCGAACGGCTCGATGAACGTGCCCCGCTCGTAGACGACGAAGGGGTAGACCATGTCCACCTGAAGGTTCTCGTCCCGGGCGTTCTGGGAGATTGCCCGGACGTTGATTATGGAGCCCTCGGCCTTGTAGAGGGTGCTCTTCTGGGGCGCCATCACGTAGAGGCGGACGGTCTTGCTGTCGGCGGCCCGGACCTTGGTCACGACGGGCGTCGAGAACGAGACGGTCCAGCCCATGCCGGTGAGCTCCTCCTGGTTCTCGATGTAGATGTCGTAGGAGTCGGGCGAGTTGCCCATGTTGCGCAGCTCGACCAGGAAGCTCAGCCGCGACCCGGGCGTGACCTCCTTGTACGGGTTGGGGGAGTCTATGTAGAGCTTGTAGAACGGGGCGACGGAGACCACCACGTGCCCGACGATGCGCGGCTGGAGGTTCAGGCTATCGCCCCGGGCCTCGATTCTCATGTTGCCTATCAGTTCGACGGGGGTCGCCGGCGGCACCGTGACCGTCACCGTGAAGGTCACGGTCCGGATGTTGTTCTGGAAGGCGTGCATGCTGGGCGTGATGCCGACGCCCCAGCCGGTGTCGATGGAGCCTGACAGGGTGACGACGAAGCGCTCGCCCGGGATCTTGTCGATGGAGAGGGTGCCGCTGACTTGCGCGATCCCGGGCTCGAAGAAGGAGGGCCGGGCGATCAGGCCCGACGAGGAGAAGGACATGGTCATCTGGGGCATCGGGTTGACGCCGGCCTCGACCGGGAGCGCAAGCTGGGCTGGCAGCAGGGCCAGCAGTAGCAGGGGCCCGGAGAGCCCGACCGCGACCAGGAAACGGCCCATCTTATATACTATAATGAGGTCCATCTAATAACACTTTTTGATAAGGTTGTTTGACTCAATTCATGCAATAGGGAAGGGCAGCAAGGCAGCAAGGCAGCAAGGCAGCAAGTGGATGAGAATCAGCTACCCTTCCTGCCGTCCTGCCTTCCCTTGCTGCCTTGCTGCCTTGCTGCCCGGCTGCCTTCCCTTGCTGCCTTGCTGCCTTGCTGCCCGGCTGCCTTCCCTTGCTGCCTTGCTGCCTCCGCAGGCGAGCGAAGCTCGCCTAGGCCGAGAAGACCGCCGCAGCGGTCTTCTACGGTGCTGCCTTCCTGCCCCCGCACCAATTGTAAAAAGTTTTATACGGCGAAGCCCGTTATGATGACTCCTGTTATAACAGAAGACGGAGGACCGGCATGGACGTCGTGGTACTGGCCGCGGGCAGGGGCACGAGGCTGCTCCCCCTGACGCACACCCGGCCCAAGCCCATGCTCCCCTTCTTCAATATACCGGTCGTGGATTACCTGTTCCACGAGCTTGGGCGCATCAAGGTCGACCGGGTCTTCATGCTCGTGGACTACCTCCAGGAGCAGCTCATGAAGCACTGCGGCGACGGGAGCCGCTACGGCCTCCAGATAGGGTACTACACCAACAACGAGCCCTTCGGGACGGCCGGCGCCTGCAAGAAGGTTGTGGGGGAGATAAAGGACGACTTCCTGGTGCTCTCCGCCGATGTCGTGACCAACATGGACCTCCGGGCGTTCATAGACTTCCACCGGAGCAAGGGCGGCATCGCGACGCTCGCCCTTTCCAGGGTGGACAACCCCAGCCAGTACGGGGTGGCCCTCCTCGACGCCGAAAAGCGCGTGGAGCGCTTCCTGGAGAAGCCCCGGCCGGAGGAGGCCTTCAGCAACACCGTGAACGCCGGGATGTACATGCTGGACCCGGCCGTGTTCGACCGCGTGCCGGCCGGGTGCGCCTTCGACTTCTCCCGGGACCTCTTCCCCAGGATGCTCTCGGACGGGGACAGGCTCTTCGGGTACGAGTTCGGGGAGTACTGGAACGACCTGGGGCTGCCCAGCACCTACCTCTCCGCCAGCGAGGACGCCCTCAAGGGGCGGCTCCGGGTGCACACGGTCCATCACCGGGGCTCCCACGTGTCGGCCGGGGAGCGGTCGCTCATAAGCGGCCGCAACTGCATCATACATGGCAGCCTCCACATCGGCGGCTTCGCGGTGATGGGCAACAATGTCGAGATAGGCAGAAACGTCGAGATCTCGCGCTCGATAATACTCGACGGCACGAAGATCGGCTCCAACGTCAAGCTGCGCGAGGCGATAATCGGGGAGGGCTGCGTGATAGGCGCCAACGCGGTCCTCGAGACCGGCTGCGTGGCGGGGGACCACTGCGTCGTCGGCGAGGACAGCAAGATAGGGACCAACATAAAGCTCTGGTACGGCTCGAGGCTGGGCCCGGGGACCATAATGGTACCGGACCAGTGAGGGATTCACTATCGAAAGGGGATGTGTGGGAGCATGAGGATATATTCGGCGGACGAGTGCGACGCGAGGCAGTGCCTGGAGCTGGGGATGGCCATCGGGGCCTGGCTGGGGCACAACGGGATGATTATGACCGGCACCGACGGAAAGCCCGTCTCGAGGCTGGTCCGGAGGGCCCTGACCGTCGGGCTGGCCAGCACGGGCGTCACGGTGCTGGACATGCGCATGGTGCCGGAAGTGGTGGTCGGCTACGAGGTCAGAAAGCAGGGCATGGGCGCCGGCCTGTACGTCTCCTTCGACGGGGCGCGGTTCCACGTGAGCATCTGCAAGAGCGACGGCGAGCCCCTCGACCAGGCCACGGCGCAGAAGGTCCTGGCCCTTAGGGGCCAGCCCGCGGCCCACAAGCTCGGGATAATGGACCTTGGGACCATCCTCTACTACCCCAACGGCATAGAGGACTACATCGACTCCCTCTACTCGGAGATCTCCTTCCGCAAGCCCGTGTCGGTGCTCGTGGACTGCCAGACCACCCCCATCGCCGCGCTCGTGCCGGGGCTCTTCGAGCGCTACGGCATCAAGGCCACGCTCTTCAACGGCCTCGTGTCCGGCTACGGGACGCCCAAGCCCAGGGAGGAGTTCCTCTCCACCCTAAGGCACGAGAGGTACCACCTGGGCCTCCGGTTCATGGAGGCGGTGGAGATCTACGACGGGGCGGGCAACCAGGTCGACGAGAGGCACGGCATCAAGGAGGTGCTGCTTTACCTGCGGGACCTTCCCGCGCCCGGGAACGCCCACCTCGGAGGCAGGGCATGACCGCCGGCGCCTTCGGCCTGGTGCTCCACGCCCACATACCGTACGTGAGGAAGGCGGGCGTGTGGCCGTTCGGCGAGGAGTGGCTCTTCGAGGTGATGGCCGACACCTACATCCCGCTCCTGCGCATGCTCGGGGGGCTCCCGGCGCCCGGAAAACCTCTCCTGACCATCGGCGTGACGCCGGTGCTCCTGGAGCAGCTCGCCGACGGGTACATCAAGGGCCGGTTCGAGCAGTACCTCTACCAGCGGCTGGACCTTTGCGCCAAGGACATGGAGCACCACCGCGACCGGCCCCAGCGGCGCGAGCTCGCCCGGATGTACGAGGAGGGCTACCACCGGGTCCTTTCCCTGTTCCGGGACCATTTCCGCAGGGACCTCGTCGGGGGCTTCCGGGGCCTCCAGGACAGCGGGCGCGCCGAGCTCATGACCTCGGCCGCCACCCATGGCTACCTGCCGCTCCTGGGAACAGAGTCGTCCATAAGGGCGCAGGTCCGCCTGGGGGTCCGAAGCTTCGAGAGGCACTTCGGGCGCAGGCCCAGGGGCATCTGGCTCCCCGAGTGCGGCTTCCGCCCGGCGGGACCCTGGGCGGCTCCCGGTTCCGGGGAGGGGCGTGACCGTCCCGGCATAGACGCCTTCCTGGCGGAGGAGGGGCTCGAGTACTTCGTCGTGGACCACCACACCATCGAGGGCGGGAGGGCCGAGGGCATCTACTGGGAGCGCTTCCCGTTCCTGCAGCGGGGGGCGCGAACCGGGAACGGCCCCCACGAGTTCCAGCCCTCGGGAAGGACCACCTACCGGCCCTACTACATGAAGTCGGACGGGCGCACCCTGGCCGTTTTCGGCCGCAACGAGCGGACCGGCCTCCAGGTGTGGAGCGGCGAGCACGGCTACCCGGGCGACGGCTGGTACAGGGAGTTCCACAAGCGCGACTCGATATCGGGCCTGCAGTACTGGCGGGTGACGGACCGGCAGAACCGGGACCTGGGCGCCAAGCTCTTCTACGAGCCCGACAGGGTGGATGAGCGGCTCCAGGAGAACAGCCACCACTTCGCGCAGACCGTGCGCGGGCTCCTCTTGCAGAACGGCGGCGACTTCGCGCCGATCGTGGCCGCGCCCTACGACTCCGAGCTCTTCGGCCACTGGTGGTTCGAGGGCATCCGGTGGCTGCGATCGGTGCTCGAGAAGTTGCCCCTGGCCGGCGTGGAGCCGGTGTCTCTGGGCGCCTATCTCGACGAGCACCCCCCGTCGGAGATGATCTCCCTGCCGGAGAGCTCCTGGGGCGCGGGCGGGGACCACCGCATCTGGCTCAACGGCGGCACCTCCTGGATGTGGCGAAAGATCTGGGATGCGGAAAGGTGGATGGAGCACGCCGCCGCCTCGTACAGGGACCGCCCGGACCTTCGGGAGCTTCTCTCCCAGGCGGCGCGGGAGCTCCTGCTCCTCGAGAGCTCGGACTGGGAGTTCCTGGTGACGACCTACCAGGCGCGCGACTACGCGATCGACCGGTTCAACGGGCACCTCGGGCGGTTCAACGCCCTCCGGGGCGCAATCGAGGGCCGGGGCACCGTCGACCTGGAGGGCATCCGGAGGGTGGACGAGCTGTTTTCGGAGCTGGACCTGTCGGCGTACAGGCCCTAGAGAGGATACCCATGACCCTCACCGACACCGACATCTACCTCTTCAAGGAAGGCAGCCACTTCCGCCTATACGACTGCCTGGGCGCGCGCCCCGCCACGCTTGACGGCAGCCGGGGCGCCCGCTTCGCGGTGTGGGCGCCCAACGCCGAGCGCGTGTCCGTGGTCGGCGACTTCAACGGCTGGGACCCGGACGGGAACCGGCTGGGCGCCCGCTGGGACGGCTCGGGCATCTGGGAGGGCTTCGTGCCCGGATTGCCAAACGGGGCGGTCTACAAGTACCACATCGCCTCGCGCGCCGGCGGCCCCGACTTCGACAAGGGCGACCCGCTGGCGTTCCTCTGGGAGGAGCCGCCCCGGACCGCCTCGCGCTTTTGGGACCTGTCCTACGAATGGGGCGATTCGGAATGGATGTCAGGGCGAGCCGGCCGGAACGCGCACGAGGGCCCGATGTCCGTCTACGAGGTGCACCCGGGCTCCTGGAGGCGCGTGCCGCACGAGGGCGACCGGTGCCTCACCTACCGCGAGATGGCGGGGCAGCTCGCCGATTACCTGGAGGACCTGGGCTTCACCCACGCCGAGCTCCTGCCGGTGATGGAGCACCCCTTCTACGGCTCCTGGGGATACCAGACCACCGGCTTCTTCGCCCCGACCGCGCGCTTCGGCACGCCCCAGGACCTCATGTACCTGGTCGACACGCTGCACCGGAGGGGAAAGGGCGTCATACTCGACTGGGTCCCGGCCCATTTCCCGGACAACCAGCACGGGCTGGTCTACTTCGACGGCACGCACCTCTACGAGCACGCCGACACGCGCAAGGGCTTCCACCCCGACTGGAAGAGCGACATCTTCAACTACGGCCGCCACGAGGTACGGTCGTTCCTGTCGAGCTCGGCGGCGTTCTGGCTGGACCGCTACCACGCCGACGGATTGCGCGTCGACGGCGTGGCCTCCATGCTCTACCTCGACTACTCGCGCAAGCCGGGCGAGTGGGTGCCCAACGAGTACGGCGGCCGGGAGAACCTGGAGGCCATCGCCTTCCTGCGCAAGCTCAACGAGGTGCTGTACCGCGAGTTCCCCGGCATCGTGATGGTCGCCGAGGAGTCCACCGCCTGGCCCATGGTGTCGCGCCCGGTGCACCTGGGCGGCCTGGGCTTCGGGATGAAGTGGAACATGGGCTGGATGCACGACATATTGGGCTTTTTCGCCTGCGACCCGCTCTTCCGGAAGTACCACCACGACGGGCTGACCTTCAGCATCCTGTACCAGTACACCGAGAACTTCATTTTGCCGCTGTCGCACGACGAGGTGGTGCACGGCAAGGGATCGCTCCTGGGCCGCATGCCCGGCGACCGCTGGCAGAAGTTCGCGAACCTCCGGCTGCTCCTGGGGTACATGCACGCCCACCCGGGCAAGAAGCTCCTCTTCATGGGCGGGGAGTTCGGCCAGGAGGGCGAGTGGGACCACGGACGGAGCCTGGACTGGCACCTCCTCCAGGACCCGGCGCACCGGGGAATCCAGTCGTGGGTTCGAGACCTCAACCGCCTCCACCGCTCCGAGCCGGCGATGCACGGCCTCGACTTCTCCCCCGGGGGCTTCGAGTGGCTCGACTTCCGCGACTGGGAGCAGAGCGTGGTGAGCTTCCTGCGCAAGGGCCCGGGGCCCCAAGACCGCCTGGTCGCGGCCTGCAACTTCACGCCGGTGCCCCGGCACGGCTACCGGATGGGCGTGCCCTGCGGCGGGGCCTGGAGGGAGGTCCTCAACAGCGACGCCTCGGTGTACGGCGGGAGCGGGATGGGGAACCTCGGGCGAGTGGAGGCCGCCCACTCGCACTCGCACGGCCGGCCCTTCTCTGTCTCCGTCACCCTGCCGCCTCTCGCCATCGTGTTCTTCAGGCCGGAGGGAGCTCAGTGAAGGTGGCCGTCCTCTCGATGGAGTACCCGCCCAACATCTACGGCGGCGTGGGGGTCCACGTCGGCAACATGGCGGCGGCGCTTTCGAGGCTGATGGAGGTCGAGGTGAGGACGAGGTGGTACCCGCGCGCGCCCCGGAGAAAGGGGGTCCGGCTCTACAGGGTCCCGAAGGCGCCGGGAAAATCCGGGCCGGCCATGGAAGCCCTCTGGCTCGACCACGAGATGGTCGCCGATCCCATCGACGCCGACATCGTCCACACCCATACCTGGTACATGAACCTCGCCGGGGCGCTGGCCAGGGAGGCCCACGGGATACCGGCGGTGGCGACGGTCCACAGCCTCGAGCCCCTCCGGCCCTGGAAGGCCGAGCAGCTCGGGCGCGGGTACGAGCTTTCGAAGTGGATGGAGCGCGAGGGCCTCCTCGCCTGCGACCGCGTCATCGCCGTGTCCGATGGCATGAGGAGGGACATCGCGAGGTGCTATCCCATCCCGCCGTCGAGGATATCGGTCGTCCACAACGGAATCGACCCGGCGGTCTACCGGCGCCGCGAGGACGGGGGCGTCCTGGGGCGTCTCGGCGTCCGCAAACCCTACGTTCTCTTCGTCGGCAGGCTCACCCGCCAGAAGGGCGTGTTCGACCTTCTCGGGGCATCCAAGGAGTTCCTGCCCGGGACGCAGCTCGTTCTCGCGACCGGGAGGCCCGACGAGCCGAAAATCCTCGAAGACCTCGGGCGGGCGGTGAAGGGGCGCAGGGACGTCCTGTGGCTGAACACGATGCTCGGGCAGCGGGAGACCATCGCCCTCTACTCGGGCGCCTCGGTGGCGGTCACGCCGTCGGTCTACGAGCCATTCGGGATCGTGGTGGTCGAGGCGATGGCCTGCGGCGCGCCGGTGGTCGCGTCCGCGGTCGGGGGCATCCGGGAGATCGTCCGGAGCGGCCTTAGCGGCCTGCTCGTCCCTCCCGCCGACCCGCCCGCCCTGGCCGAAGCCGTCAACCGCCTCCTCGCCGACAGGGCTCTTTCCGCCAAACTGGCCTCCAGCGCGCGCCGCCGCGTCGAGGAGCGCTTCACCTGGGAGGCGGCGGCGAAAAGGACCTTCGAGCTCTACAGGAGGCTCCTGCGGTAGGTGTCCCGTTGCCGACCGACGAAGAGCTGGCAGGCATACTGAAGGG
>Ga0194112_10002635_pt1 | contig 25538 bp, 17 predicted proteins | sample TA2MahC400mmetaG_FD_146191 | JGI IMG/M metagenome (GOLD analysis project Ga0194112, IMG submission 146191) | Freshwater microbial communities from Lake Tanganyika, Tanzania - TA2015016 Mahale Deep Cast 400m | ecosystem: Environmental > Aquatic > Freshwater > Lake | place: Tanzania: Lake... | reverse complement strand
CCTGGGCGAATCTGTTCCGCAAGGCGGGGGCGAAGTTCGTCGTGCCCGTGGCCGAGCATCACGACGGCTTTGCGATGTACGATTGCTCCTTCTCGGACTGGTGTGCGGCGAAGATGGGGCCGCGCCGCGACCTCATCGGCGACCTCGCCCGCGCCTGCCGCGACGAATGGCTCACCTTCGGCCTCTCAAGCCACCGCGCCGAGCACTGGTGGTTCTTCGACGGCGGGATGAAGTTCCCCTCCGACGTCCAGGACCCCCGCTTCGCCGGCCTCTACGGCCCCGCCCAACCCAAGGAGATGCAGCCGAACGAGGAGTTCCTCGACGACTGGCTGGCCCGCACGTGCGAGCTGGTGGACAAGTATCAGCCGCAACTCGTCTGGTTCGACTGGTGGATCGAGCAGCCGGTCTTCGCCCCCTACCTCCGCCGCTTCGCCGCCTACTACTACAACCGCGGCGCCCAGTGGGGCCGCGGCGTGGCAATCAACTACAAGCTCAAGAGCTTCCCGCCCAAGGCCGCCGTCTACGACATAGAACGCGGCCAACTCGACGACATCAACCCCCACTTCTGGCAGACGGACACGGCGGTGGCGAAGAACTCCTGGGGCTACGTGAGCGACCCCGACTACAAGACGGCCGACCAGGTGGTTGGCGACCTGGCGGACATCGTGAGCAAGAACGGCGCGCTGCTCCTCAACATCGGCCCGCGGCCCGACGGCACGATCCCCGAGGGGGACGAGCGGATACTCCTGGACGTTGGCCGCTGGCTCTGGACCAACGGCGAGGCCATCTACGGCACCCGCCCGTGGAAGGTCTACGGCGAGGGGCCGACCCAGGTCGTCTCGGGCCTGTTCACCGACACCAAGCGCTCTGCCTTCACCAGCCGCGACGTGCGCTTCACCGCCAAGGGCGATGTCCTCTACGCGATCGTCCTCGCTTGGCCTGAGAGCGGCGAGGTCGCCATCCAATCGCTCGGCAGCGCCTTGCGGCTCTACCCGCGCGAGATAGGCGGTGTCCAGCTCCTCGGCTCGAAAGAGCCGGTCCAGTGGACACGCGACGAGTCGGCCCTGCGCGCCAAGCTCCCCGCCCAGCGCCCGTGCGAGAGTGCGTGTGTGCTCAAGATGACCCCGAGGAAATGAGGAACTGCGACCTCGTCCCGACGGTCCACCGTCGGGACGCCCTGTCCTGGACGCTCCCGCGTCCCTTCCTGTTCCCGCGGCGACCCCAGGGAACAAGAGGACGCTGGAGCGTCCCAGACACGCCCGTCCCCACGCGGGAGCGTGGGGACGAGAGAGCATCAGCACCCCAAAGAGGCGACCTCCGCTCGGAATGACGGGAGTGGGGGCCTGACCAAACTGCGGCCTGCCCGCAGTTTGGTCGGAGCCGTGGGGATGGGCCGATTGTCGCGCTTTCGCGCGAAAGCGCGACAATCCCCGCGTCACGCGCGTCCGCAGGCATGGCCAGGGCAGAGCGTGGGGGCGGGAGCGGCCTCCGCTCGGAATGACGGGAGTGGGGGGCTGACCAAACTGCGGACTGCCCGCAGTTTGGTCAGGATGGGCTTGACTAAACTGCGGTCTTCCCATAGTATGGTCAGAATGAAGAACCGCTATCTCGCCAGCCAGATCGAGTCGCGCTGCTTCGCGCGGCACAAGATCGCGATGGTGTCGGGGCCTCGCCAGTGCGGGAAGACGACGCTGGCGAAAATGCTGCTGCGGAAGCGGGGCGCGGGGAGCTACTACAACTGGGACGAGTTCGAGTTCCGCCACGCCTGGGCAAAGAAGCCGTCGGCCATCATCCCGCCGCCGCCCGTGGGCGATGTCGCGCCGCTCGTCGTCCTGGACGAGATCCACAAGGACCGGCTTTGGAAGCGCAACCTCAAGGGGCTGTTCGACACGCTGTCGGCGCCCTGCGACTTCCTTGTGACCGGGAGCGCGCGGCTGAACGTGTATCGTCGGGGCGGCGACAGCCTGCTCGGCCGGTACTTGCATTTTCGGCTGCACCCCTTCAGCCTGCGGGAGATGCGGCGGGCCGACATGCTGGGGCCGGACGAAGCGCTGGCCTCCCTTTTCAGCCGTGCTGCCCCGCGCCGCCGGGGGGCGGATGGGGACCTGGCCTCGCTCCTGACGTACGGCCCGTTCCCTGAGCCGCTCTTTGGGCAGGACGTTCGGGGTGCCAACCTGTGGCGGCGGAACCACGAGCAGATCATCATCCGCGAGGACCTTCGGGACATCAGCCGGCTGCCGGATCTCGGGCGGCTGGAGTTGATGGCGGCCTTGCTCCCGGAGCGCGTGGGTTCGCCGTTCAGCATTGCCAGCCTACGGGAGTACCTGGAGGTCAGCTTCGACACGGTGCGTCGGTGGCTGGCGTACCTGAAGGAGCTGTACTACCTCTTCGAGGTCAAGCCCTACAGCCGACGAATCCCACGCGCCCTGCGGCGCGAGGGGAAGGTCTACCTGTGGGACTATGCGGCGGTGCGCGACGAGGCGGCGCGCTTCGAGAACCTGGTTGCCGCCCATCTGCTGAAAGCGTGCGACTACTGGACGGACACGGGCGAAGGCGATTTCAGCCTCTGGTGCCTGCGCGACAAGGAGAGGCACGAGATCGACTTCCTCATCGTCCGGGATGGAGTCCCCTGGCTTCCCGTCGAGGCGAAGCTCTCGGAAACCGCGCTGTCGCCGAGCTGGGGGAAGTTCGCCGGCCTCCTGCCGTGCAGCCAGGGTCTTCAGGTCGTGCGCCGCCCGGCTTGGGAAGTGCATGAGTTCGGGGACAGGAGGGTCCTTGTGGCCGGCGCCGCGGAGGCCCTGGCGTACTTCTCGTGAGCGGCCCCGACCAAACTGCGGTCTGACCGCAGTTTGGTCAGGCGCATGCAGCCTACTTCGCGGGCTTGAGCCAGCCGTTCGCGCGCATCCAGGCCTCGCAGCGGCCAGGCCAGGTGGAGAGGACGGGGTCGTTCGGGGCGAGGCCGAAGCCGTGGCCGCCGCTCTGGTAGATGAAGGAATTGAGCCAGGCGGCCACGTCCTTCCCCTCGTGGCCGACGGCGAGGAAGCCGTAGGCGCCGCCTGGGCAGATGACCACCGCGGCCCCCGTGGCCTTGTCCGCCGGCGGCAGCCATATTGTCAGCGACGGCTTGTCGGCCTCCTCGGTGCCCACGGCGCCTGGGGCGCCCTCGGGCCAGAGAAGCTCGACCTTCGGCTCCGCCGCGAGCACGGCGGCAACGGTGACCAGCCCACAGAAGAGCACACACACGCGACGGACCATGGCAGTGCTCCTCATTTCTCCTGGTGCTCGATCACGAGCGAGGCGACGTCCACCTGGTAGCCGCTGCCCGCGGCCTCGAAGGCGAGGGCGTTCCCGCCCTTCAGGAGCCTGGGGTCGAGCGGCACCTCGGCTATCCAGTCGTGCTGCGGGAGGGGCAGTCGGGTTCCGTTGACGCTGACGAAGCCCTCGGCGGCCCTGAGGCCCTCGAGGACGACTTTCAGGTGGGCGGCCTCGGCGCGGGCGAGAAGCTTGCCGTCCACCTTCACCGTCAGGGCGAGCGGCTTGCCCTTCTCGACCTTCTGGAGGACGCCCCTTGCGAAGAACTGGGTGCGAACCCACTGAGTCTTCGCGGGCGGCGTGCCCTTCAGCGGGAAGACCAGCTTCACGCCAGTCTTCTGCACGACCTTCAGGTCGCCCTCGAAGCGGCTGCCGCTGGCCGGCACTGCCGCTTCGTGGAACTGAAGCGCGCCCTTTTCTTCTTTGGCCGCCACCCACACCTTGCGTCCCGCCTCAAGGGTGGTGCCGGCCGGGGCGTCAATGGCGAGGCGAACCGTTCGGTCCTCCTTGTGGTCGTTGAAGACGACGACGACCAGCTTGTCGCCGTTGAGCGTGGCGACGGGCCAGACGCTCAGGTCGTCGCAGGCGGCGTGGATGAGGCGGCCGCGGAAGTCCTTGAGGAGCTTGAAGAGGAACTCGTCGCCGCCGCCGCCCCAGCCGGGCTTCAGCGAGCCGTGGGCAGCGCGGGCCGCCGCCTTGTCGGGGCAGCGATAGGTCAGCTCCACGATGTCGCGGAGGCCGTAGTTGAACGCGCCGTATGGCGTGGCGTTGCTGTGGCGGGCGCCCGGCACGGCGGGGTCAACGCAGCCGGCGGTCTCGGTGTTGTAGCAGCGGAGGCGTTTGCCGTGCTCGGTGAGGGCGTAGCCGACGATGACCTCGTAGGTCGCGGCGTTGACGCGGGTGTCGGAGCCGTAGTGGTGCTCGCAGACGCCGTCGAGCCACGCGATGCCCTCGTCAATCATCGGCTTGTAGAGGATTTCCCAGGCCTTCCAGCCGTTTGCGGGCAGGTTGAAGCACCAGCCGCCGATGATGGTGACGTCGGGGTTGGCCTCCTTGATCGCCTTCGCCCAGGGGAGGAACATCCACATGTAGAAATCGTAGTTCTGCTTGCCCGACCAGAAGGAGACGGCGGTGGGGTCATAGACGTCCCAGTGCTCGACGACGGTGTAGGTCTGCTCTTCGTTCTTGGTGAAGTAGTAGCCGAGGCGGTGGCGGAAGGTGTCGCCGGGCTTGGCGCCCTTTGGGAGCGGGACGAGGTGAGCGATCTTGCCGTCCTCGCCGCGCGCCCAGAGTCGGCGCCAGCGGAGGTGGGCGAGCGGCTTGTCCCAGCCCTTGATCGTCACCGGGCCTTCGTCCGTCGCCTTGGTCACATCGTAGAACTTCGGATCGTAGTTCTTCCGGCTGCGCTCGGCCCAGTTGAGGTAAGGCTCGTTCCAGAACTCCGCGTAGCCGTGCCAGTTGAGGTCTTTGCAGCGCTGGGCGTAGTCGCGGCCGATCCTAGCGAAGAACTCTTCATACTTCGGATTGGTCAGCACCGTGGCGGGCGCGTAGCGGTCGCCCTGGCAGTCAATCACCATCGAGAGGTTCTTGAACGGCTCTCGCAGGCCGTTCTTGTCCCAGGCCACGGAGCCGCCGCCTGGGCCGAAGTGGATTTGGCGGAAGCACTCCACCCCCCAGTCCTGCCGCATCTCCTCGGTGAGCCTGGTGTCGGCGTGGAGGCCCATCAGCCCCTTCGGGAACTCCGCCTGGCCGTTCACCTCCAACAGCCGCCCGGTCACTTTCACCTGCGTCTCGCCCGCAAGGGCAGCGATTGCCGAAGCAACGAAGCACGGGGCCAGGAGAACCATGCGCGAGGGAGTCATCAGTCTGCTCCTTCAACACCCTGCCGGCCTGCCTCTCTCGCGTCAGAGGCGGCGGGGAGGGTGGTGTTCGGCACGCCCTGCTTGGCGAGGTACGCGTCGCCGCGGTCGGGGAAGAGGTCGAGATACGTTTTGCGGTGGGCCTGAAACTCCTCCTCGTATCGCTTGCGTTCGGTCCTGTGGGCCGATCGGCTCTGGGCGAGGGTCTGCTTGAGACACCCGACGAGCAACTGGTGGGCGTCCTCGGCTCGGCCTTTCGCGTGCCAGATTCGGGCGAGGAGGCCCATCTCCCCGAAGCGGAACCACTGAGGCCCGCGCCCGTGGAGCTTGACGAAGAAGCGCTCGGCAGCCTCGGCGTCGCCCGCCTTGTACGCCGCGGTGCCGAGCATTCCATAGCCTGACGGGTGGTCCCAGTACGGCGCAAAGGAGGCGATGAGGGGAGGGATGCGGGGGGCCTGGCCCATCTCGACCAGGGCATCCACATATGCGTCGAAGCCGATGGCGAGCGGGCTGGCGGGGGAGATGTAGGCATCCGCGCCGAGCAGCCCTGTGTTCGCCCGCACGGTGTCGAGCAGGGCATCGTAGACCTGAATAAGGGTCTGCGCGCTAGGGACGCCGGTGACGCTCGCGCGGGCCTCGACGTAGGCAATGAAGTGCTTCCCCAGGGGGCTGCCGTAGTCCGTGAAGAGCTCCTTGCGGCGGCGTTCCGGCCCGGTCTTCGCCTCGGCGAGGAGCCTCTCGTAGGCGGCCACGATCTGCTGCGGCTCCCGCTTCAGCTGCTCCTTCGCCAGGTGCTTCCTGCGGTCGGGCTGGCCGCTGAAGCCGAGTAGTTGCCTGCCGACGTGGATTTCGAGCACGTCTTTTTCGTACGCGCCTTTCGGCTGGTCGGCCTTCGGATACCAGGTGCTCCGAGACCCGTCGAGGACGGCCCAGCCCTCCTCGCCGCCGAGGGTGGCGGAGGCGAGCGCCACGAGCTTCTGCGGGTGCTTCAGCCGCGGCGAGAGCTCTGCCACGCAGAGCACCTCGGCGTTCCGAAGCTCGGGCCCCTTCCACTGGCGCAGCATTCCGGCGTACTCCGCGGGGTCGTTCACCTCGGCCTCGCGGATCAGTTCCGCATGCTCCATCTCCCAGTAGCAGTGGAGCGCGTAGGCATCCTCGGGCGGCCGCTGGGGCATCTCGTGGGAGAAGAAGCAAAAGGTGGTGCTGCCGACCAGGCCAATATTCGTGTCGTCGTCCTCGAGCCCTGTGGTGTCGCGCGCCACGTACTTGATGAGCCAGAAGGGCTTGGTGTCGCGTTCGGGCGGCCAGGCGAGCCAGCGGCGGTCCACGATCGCCAGCTCGTCGGGCGGCCGGCCCAGTTCGTTGGGGTGGGCAAGCCAGGCGGCGAACTCCGCTTTGGCCTGGAAGTCGGGGTCGCGGGCCTCCCTCGGAACCGCCTTCTCGCGCTTGAGCTCCTTCAGGTAATGTTGCGCGGTGCGCGACCGGCTCACGTCGAGGCAGTGACGGGCGAGGAGCTCGATCCCTGCCTCGCTGCCCAGCTTGGCCGCGGCCCAGCCGGCCTCCACCTGCACGTCGGCATCGGCGTGCTCCATCGCGAGGGCCAGGAGCTGGCTGCGCTCGGGGCCGCTGATGAACGGCAAGGCCGTCGTCGCGCTCCGGGCGTAACTGAAGTGCTCGGGAGCGGCGTCCGTGAACCACTCGCGCAGGCGCTGCTTCCCCGCGGGCGAATCGAAGGGGTGCTGCCTCAGCTCGTGGTCAATCGCCGCCTGGTTCGCGGCGTCCAGGAGGGCCACCGCGATGAAGCCCTCCGGCAACCTGTCCCGAAACGAGCCGAACACGCGCTCCCGCTCGGGGTGGCCCTCCGCGAAGGCGGAGAAGACCGGCTCCCACCACCAACTGTCGGGCTTGAGCGGCTTGAGCGCGGCCCTGACGACCCACTCCGCCCCCTCTCGAGTGCGGTAGCCGGCGAGGATTTTCAGAATAAAGAGCAGGTCGTCCAACTCCTCCTCTGTGGGACTTGCCAGGAGCGCGTCGGTGATGCGGACCAGTTGCGCCGTCCCTTCCTCGCGGAACACTTCGAATGCCTCGCGGCTGTCAACCTCCTGGAGGAGTTCGGCCAGCGCGCGGAGCGGGGAGCGGAAGCTGCTGGCAGGCCCCTCCGCGCGCGGCATGGGGAAGCGGGCAAGAGCGCGGCAGATGGCCTGGGCGTCGGACCGCGTGCGAATCTTGATGTCGCCCAGCTCGTGCAAGGCGTCCGCCAGGTTCGCCCCTGGCCTCATCCCATCCTCGATGGCCTTCTCCAATGGGCTGCCCGGCATGGCGAAATCCCCTGTTCTTCTCTCCTCTGGTGCGTGTTGCCCAAACGCCCCAAGCTTGGACAAGCGCGTTCGTAGTTCGGCCTTCAGGCGGTCTTGTGGCCTTGGGGTCAGCGCGGTCCCCTCAGGAACCGCCTAAAGGCCGAACTACAAACCAGCCCCGTGGCCGTATTGTTCAGAACTCATTGAACACCTTGGCCGGCCGCCCGGTGTCGGCGGACTCCCAGGCGGCGGAGGCAACCGCGGCGGCGCGGGCGCCATCGAGGACGCTCGGGCTGGGCTCCAGGTCCTTATCGAGGCAATCCTGGAAGTGGCGCATGTAGCGGATGACCGTTGCCCCGTGGCCGTAGACGCTCGTGTCGCGCTCCGGCTCGAAGTGGGTGATCACTGGCTCCTTGGCGGGGGAACTGTCGAGGACGACGCGAAGCTGGCCGGGCTTGTTGTCGGTGAACTCCGCGACCGCGGTGCCTTTCGTGCCGTAGAGCGTGACCTGCATCATCGGCAGGGGCGGCTCGACGACGTCGTAGAGGCCCTTCACCTGGGCGATGGCGCCCCCCGCGAAACGCAGGTTGAGGAAGAAGAGGTTCTTCAGCGGATAGGCGGGCGTGAGGCGGCCCTTCGCCGCGTAGCAGTGGACCTCCTCGGCGTCGCCCAGGAAGCAGCGAAGGATGTCCACGGGATGCGTCACCCCGCCGTACATGAAGTCCTGCGGCATCTCCAGGCGCCAGGGGGTGAGGGCGTAGACGGGCCGCAGGTCGTGGATGTAGAAGGCTTCGGCCGCCATCACCTCCCCTAGCTCGCCCTCGGCCACCATGCGGCGAAGGGCGAGGAACTGGCGGTCGAAGCGCATCGTCTGGCCGACGAGGAACTTGCGTCCGCTCCGCCGCACCGCGGCAACGACCGCCTTGGCCTGGTCAAGGCTCGTCACCATCGGCTTGGTGCAGACCACGTGCTTGCCTGCCTCAAGCGCCGCGATGCAATGCTCCGCGTGAAGCGCGTCGGGCGAGTAGACCGCCACGGCATCCACCTCGGGCCGCCGCACCAGCTCGCGGCAGTCGGTCGTGGCGAACGGGATGCCTTGCTGCCTGGCGAATGGCTCGAGGATCTCGCGCCGTCTCGCGCAGGCGGCGACGAGGCGGAAGCGCAGGCCGGGCACGCCCGCCAGCAGCGTCATCGTGCTGCCCATGTTGTCCGGATTGATCCCGATGACCCCCAGCCCGACCCTCGCCCTGTGCATGTTCTCAGTCATCTCTATGGGCGGCCGAGGATCTGAAGTCGGCGTAGGCATTCCAGTTCAGGCGCCATCGTTGGGCGGGCGGATGGCCACCCAGACGTCGGTGGTTCTCGACGGGTGGAACTGGAATCTCCCGCCCTCCAGCAGTGCGCGGGTGGTCTCCACCACGGCTGGGTCGTAGCGCGAGCCGCTGTGCTGGGTGATCTCGGCAATGGCCCTGCTGAGTCCGAGCGCGGGGCGGTAGGGGCGGTGGGAGGCCATGCTCTCGAGCACGTCGGAGACGGCGAGGATGCGCGCCTCGAGGATGATCTGGCCGCCCGAGAGGCCGGCGGGGTAGCCTGTGCCGTCGAGGTGCTCGTGGTGCTGCACGACGGTGACGGCGACTGGCCAGGGGAACTCGATGTCCTTGAGGATGCGGTAGCCGACTTCGGGGTGGCTGCGGATCATGAGCTTCTCGGCGTCGCCAAGTGGGCCGGGCCGGCTGAGGATCTCGGCGGGGACGTTGATCTTGCCGATGTCGTGCAGGAGGCCGGTGAGGAAGATGCCCTCAACGCGGCTGGGAGACAGCTTCATCTCCTCGGCGATGCGGCGGGCGAGCTCGGCGACGCGCTGCTGGTGGCCTCCGGTGTAGGGGTCGCGCATTTCGACGGCGGAGGAGAGGCTGTTGACGGTCTGGCCGAGGATGCGGCGGAGCTTCTGGTAGTTGCGGCGGCGCTCGACCTCGGCCTTCTTCTTGTCCGTGACGTCGCGGAGGGCCATCTGGAAGCCGATCACCCGCCCATGGTCGTCAATGAGCTCGGTGAACAGGTTCTCGGTGAACACCAACGTGCCGTCGGGACGCATCCACAACCAGTCGCTGGCCGCCTGGGGGAGCGAGCCGCCGGCCCGGACCTGCTCGAGGAGGGCGATGAACCTGGCCTTGAAGCTGCCGTGGGCGAGCCGCTCGAGGAGCCCCGGGTCGCTGGCGAACCTCTCGCGCTCGCAGCCCAGGATGCCGGCGCCGCGCGGGTTGACGAAGACGACCCTGCCCTGCCGGTCGAACTGGAGGATGCCGTCCCGGGAGCGTTCGACGAGGAGCCTGTAGCGCTCCTCGCTCGCGCGCAGCGCGTCCTCGGCCAGGCGCCGCCGCATCCGCTCGCGCACCTCGCGCAGCGTGCGGTGCACGGAGGGGAGCAGGCGAGCCATGTGGTCCTTGAGGATGTAGTCGGTCGCGCCGGCGCTCACCGCCGCGACGGCCATCTCCTCGCTGATCTGGCCGGAGATGAGGATGAAGGGGACGCTGGGGCACACCTCCTGCGCGATCGCCAGCGCCGCGATGCCGTCGAAGCCGGGCAGCTTGTAGTCGGCCAGGATCAGATCGAAGCCGCGCTCCCGGATGGCCGCAACGAAAGCGTCGCGGGTGGACACGTGATGGGCTACGAACTGGATCTTGCCCCGGCGCAGCTCGGACTCGACCAGGCGAGCGTCAACGGCGACATCCTCGAGGATAAGGATGGACAGGGGCTGCGGGGCCGCTTCGGCCACGGCTTCTGCGATGTTGGGTGCACCGCTCACCTGTTGCCCCACCTCGGGCCTGATGCCCTGCTGAGCCGTGGCGCGCCAGCCGGCTACCCGCGCGCGGTCGGGAGGCTGAAGTAGAAGGTGGCGCCCTGGCCCACCTTGCCCTCGGCCCACACGCGGCCGCCGTGGCGCTCCACGATGCGGCGCACGATTGCCAGCCCCACGCCTGTGCCCTCGAACTCCTTGTCGCTGTGCAGCCGCCGGAAGACCTCGAACAGGCGGCTTGCGGCCTGGGGGTCGAACCCCACGCCGTCGTCCTTCACGTAGTAGGCCGCTTGGCCCCTCTCCTTGTCCGCCAGGGCGCCCACCTCGATGTGGGCCTGCGGCTTCGGCCGGGTGAACTTCAGCGCGTTCGAGAGCAGGTTGGTCATGGCCTCGCGCACCATCGCGAGGTCCACCGCTGCCGGCGGCGTGTCGCGCACGGCCAAGGTCACGTTGCGCCCCTGCTCGCGGGCCATCAGCTCGTCGAACACCGCGCGCGCCAGCCCGCCGATGTCCCCCTCTCCCACCTGGAGCTCGCGGCGGCCCGAGCGCGAGAAGGCCAACAGGTCGTCTATCAGCCGCCGCATCCGCTCGGAGCTACGCCGGATGTCGCTCACGTGCTCGCGGACCGCGGGCGCGATGGGGTCTGGCGGGGCCTCCAACAGGCCGCGCGAGACCTCCATGATGGCGCGCAGGGGCGTGCCGAGATCGTGCGAGACCGTGTAGTTGAACGCCTCGAGCTCGCGGTTGGCCGCCCCGAGCTGCGTCGTCCGCTCCTCCACGCGCTACTCCAGCTCGCGGTTGAGGTGGTCCAGGTTGCTCTCCGCTCGGAGGCGCAAGCGGACCGTGTGCTGGACAAAGCCCCCGAAGAGCACGAAGGCGATCAGCATCAGCAGCCGCACCCACAGCTCGTTGGGCGCCGGCGTGGACAGGCGGGCCACCAACCGGTCCCAGAAATTGCCCTTCGTCAACACCTCCACCGCCGCTCGCCCCTCGTAGAACAGAAACACCTGGATCACGCACTCGATGAACCAGTAGATGAACCCGAAGCCCAGGCTGACCAGGATGAAGTTGGAGACGTACCGCGCCCGCGGCCTCAGCAATCTGAGCATCGTCGGCCCTCCGACACAAGAAGCCCCCTTTACCCCGCGCCCGGCCTCACGCCTGTTCCCCGAGAGCCCGGCACCAGACCACAGACAATGAGAATATACACGACTTCTGGGGAAAGTCAAGTCGGCTGTGGAGCTGGATATCGAGTATTGGGCTGCTCGATTCCACTTCAGCCCCCCCACGGCTCGCGGGCGGGGCGGGAGAGGTGGCGGGCGGCCTCCGCGTCGTCGGGGTAGGTCTCGCGGGCGGGGTCCCAACTGAGCCGACGCGGGGCGAGCCAGCGGGCGATGTTGCCGAGGTGGCAGACGGTGGCGGTGCGGTGCCCAGTCTCGGCGTCGCAAATGGGCGTGCCACGGCTCCGGATGCACTCGCCCCAGTTGGCCATGTGGTTGTTGCTGGGGTAGAGCCGCAGGTCGCCGGGGCGGACCGGCTCGCGGCCAATCTCCTCGGGGGTGCAGCGGACCCGCTCGCCGTCGAGGGCGATCTGCCCCTTGTCGCCCACGAAGATGCCGCCGACCGTGTAGCCGCCCTGGTCCATGTGCACCACGACGCCGCTGGCGTAGCGGTAGTGGACGACGCTGTTGAGGCGCGGGCTGTCGGCCCAGACCTCGACCGGCCCCGTGAGGTCGGTGCCCAACGCCCAGGCCACGGCGTCGAGGCCGTGCGAGCCGTTCCCGGTCAGTTCCCCGCCCGACCACGGCGTGAACGAAATCCAGCCGGGCTTCGCACGGGGCAGATAGATGTTGGCGTTGTAGGGGTGGAAGGGCGAGGGGCCGAGCCAGAGGTCCCAGTCGAGGCCCTCGGGCACGGGCTCCGCGGGGAGCTCGGGCTCCCAGGGGCTGGGGAAGTTGTGGGCATGGACGGTGTGGATGCGGCCGGCCCGGCCGTTGCGGACGAGTTCGCAGCCGAGGCGAACCCCCGCCGACGAGCGCCACTGGCTGCCTGTCTGGAACACGCGGCCGTAGCGTCGGACGGCCTCGACGATGCGGCGGCCCTCGGCCACGGTGAGGGTGAGGGGCTTCTCGCAGTAGATGTCCTTGCCCGCCTCGGCCGCGTGAATGCACTGGGGGGCGTGCCAGTGGTCGGGCGTAGCGATGATGACGGCGTCCACCTCCTTGAGGTCGAGGAGGCGGCGGTAGTCTAGAAAGCCCTTGATCCCCAGGGCTTCGGCCGCGGCGAGGCGCTTGGCGTTCACGTCGGCGATGGCCACCACTTGGCCGCCAGGGAGTCCGCGGAGCTGTGCCCCGCGGCGCCCGTAGCCGATGTGGCCGAGGCCGATGCGGTCAGTTGGCGGCGTGGCGCCCGGTGCGCCCAGGGAAGTCGCAGCCACGACCCGGAGGCCCGCCCACGCCGGGGCAGAAGCCCGGATGAACCCACGCCTGGATGGTCTTGTCGAACAAGTCATCACGTATGCTCCATCGGACTGGCCAACGGGGAGTATATCGCGGGGCAGGAGCGTGGTCAAGATCGTAATCGTCCTCGTCTGTCGTCCTCGTCCTCGATTCTCTTGGCTTGGAGGAGAAGAGTCGAGGACGAGGACGATTGAGGAGGCGGGAGACGCCTTGACAGGCATTGCTGGGGCAGGTATCATCCGCCGGAGGGAGAGCGAGCAGGCAGGACGAGGCAGAGGATGAAGAGGCTAACGGAGAAGCTCGCAGCCCTGACGGTGGCCGTTGCGCTGGCCCTCGGCGGCTATGCGGCCTACAGGCTGTGGGACTTCACGTGCGACGACTCGTTCATCACGTTCCGCTACTCGCGGAACCTGGCCCACGGCTTGGGGCCGACGTTCAACGGCGAGGGGCCGCCGCGGAGCGAGGGCTACACGTCGGTCCTCTGGATGCTCCTGGCCGCGGCGCCGGAGCTGGCGGGGGCGGACGTGGCGGTGGCGGCGAAGGTGATGGGGCTGGCCCTCTCCCTGTTGTGCGTGGGCGCGTGCTACGCGCTTGCGTGGATGCTAGGGGAGGATGGTGAGCGCGGCCCGCGCGCGCTCGCGGCGGCGCTCTCCGCCGCACTTCTCGCCGCACACCCGTTCAGCGCGCTCCACGCCGTGTCGGGGATGGAGACGGCGCTGGCGACGTTCCTGCTGACGCTGCTGGTCTACGTGGGGACTCGGCGGCTGCGGGGGTGGTCGCGCGCGGTGCCGTGCTGCGCGCTTCTCGCCGGGCTGGCGCGGCCGGAGCTGAACCTCGCGGCGGCGGCGCTCATCGCGGCGAAGCTCCTGCTGGTCGAGGAGCCGCAGCGGCGCAGGGTACTCGTGGATGTGCTCCTGTTCTACGTGGTGCCCGGGGCGGCGTACTTCGCCTGGCGGTGGGCCTACTACGGGGCGTTCCTGCCGCTGCCGTTCTACGTGAAGGCCGCAGGGACGGGAACGCGCGGCCTGGCCACGGCCATCGGCTTCGGGCAGGAGGTGGCGGCCTGCTTCGGCCTGCTGCTGGCCGCAGCGCTGGCCAACCTGAAGGCAAGGTGCCTGCCCGCCATCGCGGCGCTGGCGGTGACGGCGCTCTACCTGGTCCTGCCCGACCCCCTGATGAGCCACGGGTTGAGGTATTTTCATCCGCTGGTTCCGCTGATTGCGGCGCTGGCGGCGCGGGGCACGCTGCTCGTGCTGTCGGCGGCGCGGGAGCGGCTGGGCGAGGGGCGCATGGTGGTTGTCCACGCCTGCCTCGTGCTTCTGGGACTTGTGGCCATCGTCCCCCGCCACGAGGCGAAGGAGCGGGGCTTCCTCCAGTACGCGCGCGGCCTACGGGAGGCCCATATCCGCCTGGGCAAGCTCCTCCGCGGGCACGCCGGGGGCGGCGAGGCCGTGCTGGCCATCGCAGACGCCGGCGCCGTGCCCTACTATTCGGGGTGGGAGACGGTGGACACGTTCGGGCTGAACGACCGGCACATCGCGCGGACGGGCGACCACTCGCCGGCCTACGTCCTGGCCCGCAGGCCGACGCTCGTCGTCCTCCTCTCCTCGCGCGAGGACCAGTTCAATCCCCTCCTGCGGTGGGAGCGGGAGCTCTTTGACGGGTGCCTTCAGTTGGGTATGGAGAGGGTGGGCGCGCTGAGAGCCGCGCCGGAGTACTATCTGTGGCTGATGGCCCACCCCGGCAGCGAGGTCGCCCGGCGCCTGCGCTCGGAGTTGTGAGGGCGGGTCACTTCCAGGCCTGCGGGAGGCGCGCCGCCTGCCCCTCGAAGTCGAGGCGGCGGACCCAGGCGCGGCCCTCGCTCGCGTAGAAGCCCACGTAGCCCGGCTGGAGCTGTCCCGAGTTGAAGGCAAAGAGGTACTTGTCGCCGAACCAGACGCGGATGAGGGGTCCCTGGCACTCGACCCTGGCCTCGTACCACTCGCCGTCGGGCTTCGTGAAGCCGCCGCGGCGGTCGAGCTCCAGGCGCGGCTGCCCAGGCGTCACGCGGTAGAGGATGACGTTCTTGCGGTCGATGTGGATGCAGTGGTAGGAGGCGCTGCCGGTCGAGCCGAACATGAGGCCCACGGCTCTCTCGCCTTGGCCCACGGCCTCCACCTTGAACTGGAAGCTCACCTTCGTGTTCGCCAGAGTCGTGTCCTTGCGGAACACATACACTGGCTCCTTCGTCCTCAGGGCATCGAGGTAGAACATCTTGTCGCGAATCTCAGCGAGGTTGGAGGACCGAATCCAGCGCGCCAGGTCCTCGATATTCGGCTCCGGCTCCTTCTTCGGCTCCTCCTTCGGCTTCTTGAGGCTTGGGGGGAGTTCCGGAACGGCCACGGCTGCCCCAACCATCGCCGCGAGCCAGAAGGCCGCTGTTCGCAGTCCGATCATCACTGCCTCCTTTCCCCCCCTGAGGCGGCTGCCCGAGTGTTCCCCCCGCTCAGTGTCCCTCACGTCCTCACGCCTATACAGAGTATAAGCCGGGACCCCGCGGATGTCAACCGAGAAGCCCATCGCGGCAAGCCGCAACCAAGGATGACAGTGGACAGTGGACAGTGTGCAATCGTCCTCGTCCTCGTCGTCGTCGTCCTCGATTCATCTTCTCCCGGATTTCCTGCATGGGAACACGGCTCTGGATGTTCGCAGCACGGTGCGACCATGCGGGCCGCCGCCCGGCGGCCGCCGCAGGGGCAAGGAAGAAAGCCGAATTGTCAAAGAGCTGCGCGGGCCTCGCTTCGGTCGCCGCTCTTGGGTGTCGAGGCCGGGCCTTGCGCGAAGCCTTTCCGCACCGCGCGGTTCCCCGCCGGAAAAGGGGACAGGAACCTTTCCTGCGAAGCACCCGAAGGGCCGTTCCGGGAAGAGGTTCCCGTCCCCTTTTCCGGCGGGGCGTGGCGGGGCTCGTCGCAGGTTGGGTAGCTGGGTCGGAGCCACCCGCCACTTGAGCGCGCGGGCGTACAAGGGACAGGGTTCTCACCCTCTCCCTCCACTTAACGGCCCGAGTCGCTCTGGAATCGCTCTGGCCCGTGGCCCCAAAAAGGGGCCGAGAGCCACAAGTGTATGAGGTTCACTGACTTACAGCGACGAAAATAATCTGCGAAAAACGCTCTCAAATCGCGCGGAGGCAGCTTTGTACAAGCTCTGGCCCCTGCTTCTCACAGCATATCATAGTCGTTATGATACGCTATGATCTATATGTTGCTCTAGTAGTGCACCACAACGCTCCTCCGTTTCTGCGCAGAGAGGGTACCCGCCGTCTTTCTCGCGCTTCCGCGATCCGGCGGCTGAAGCCGCCGGCTAGGCCCTGTTGTCCCTTCGGGACTGGTGAGAGCATGGCTTTGCCCCTCTGCGCCTCGCCATGCACGCCATCCTGCGGCTAGAGTGGCATCTCCCTGCGGCAACTGGGGCAGGTTCCATTGGACTTGGGGAGCACGACGGTGCCACAGCTTGGGCACTTGACGATGCCGGAGGGCCCCCTGACACCGCTATCCCTCGCCGGCGCCTCCGCTCTCGCGCCGGGCGCTTCGGTGCGTGCCTGGTCCGCCATGCTCGGTTCTGGTTGGGATGCCAACGATTCCGCGATCTCGCTCCTGGTCAACCTGATCAGCGCAGCGATCCCGAAGATCGTCCCAAGAGGAAAGGACAGGAGCACGAGGAAGGATGGGATGGCCGCCAGCCTTCGGCCGGCCCTGCTGCCCTTCCCGCAAAGAAAGCCTGCGTAGGCGGACAGCGCGGCCAACACCACGGAGTAGGCCAGCACCCCAACCTGGACCCCGCCCCAGACGATGTGTCTCCTTGATTGTGTGAACATGATCAGGAGTATGACGAAGGTGGGCAGGAACCCTACGAAGCCAACGCCCCAGACGATGTTCCGAGCATCCTTGCGGTGGTAGTTGACATCTCGCCTCATCGCCTAGCCTCTGGGGGCGCGAACGCCCCGACCTCACAGCACGACGTAGCCTGCGCCGAGGGTCTGCCTGGGCTTGGAGGCGAACTCGAGCTTGAGGACGCACACGCCCGCGGTCTTGTCGGGGTTGGACTTCGGCAGGCCCTTCAGCACGATGCGGTTGCCGGCCTGCTCGAAGGGGATGGGCGCGCCGCCGACGAGGTGCGATGCCTTGCGGAGCTTGGTCGTGAACCCGCCGAGGGCCAGCTCCCGCCCAGGCCAGTGCTTCACCCACCAGTAGGCGGTCCGGCCCTTCAGCGTCCACTGCCCGCAGGGCATCCATTCGAGCCGGCCGCCGACGCGGTCAACCTTGCCATAGACGGCTTCGCCGTTGGCCGCGAGCCACTTGCCGACGGCGGTGAGGCGCGGAACCGCCTCCTCGGGCACCGAGCCGTCGGGCTTCGGGCCGATGTTCAGCAGCAGGTTGCCCTGGCCCGAGGCGCAGTTCTGGAGGAGGCCGAGGACTTCGCGCACGCTCCGCCAGTCAATCGCGCTGGGCATGTAGCCCCAGGAGCCGTTGAAGGTCATGCAGGCCTCCCAGGAGCGGCCGGCCTCGGCGTGCTGGACGTGTTCCTCGGGCGTGCCGAAGTCCTCCGCGAGCTGTGCGCGGTTGTTCACGATGATGTGCGGCTGAAGCTCGCGGGCCATGGCCGTCATCTTCGCCGATTCCCAGAGCTCTGGAGACTTGAGGGGCCAGGAGACGTCGTACCAGAGGATGTCGATCTTCCCGTAGTTGGAGCATAGCTCGCGGACGCAGCCCTGGGTGAAGTCGAGGAAGCGTCGGCGGGCCGCCTCGTCGCTGGCGCAGCGTGCGCCGTCGGGGTGGTGCCAGTCCATCAGCGAGTAGTAGAAGCCCACGCGGAGTCCGAACTCGCGGCAGGCCTCGACGTATTCGGCCACGAGGTCGCGGCCTGGGCCGCGCCTGGCCGCGTTGTAGTCGGTCTGAGCCGTGTCCCACAGGCAGAAGCCCTCGTGGTGCTTGGTGGTCATGACCATGTAGTTCATGCCGGCCTTCTTGGCGAGGGCGGCCCATTCGCGGGCGGGGCGCGGCTTCGGCTTCCAGGTGTCGGCCAGCCGCTCGTAGTCGGGCAGCGGGATGCGTTCGCGGTTCATCACCCACTCGTGTCGGCCCACCTGGGCGTAGAGGCCCCAGTGGACGAACATCCCGAAGCGCGCCTCGTGCCACCACCGCATCCGGCTCGCACGGTTCCTGTCCCACCTCGTCGCCGTCTGCTCTGCCATGGCCCGGTCTCCTCTGGTCCTGGGGCGGCGTGCGCCCATTCGCACGCGCTGTGCCCGACAGTATACCGGTCTGAGCCGCCCGCGCAAGCGTGGCCAGTCATCTCGTTTCCACGCTCTGCGTGGGAACGGCTCCTCGGACGCTCCGAGCTTGTGAAGAAATCACACGGACGCCCACGGACAAGCACGGACGGGCAGATTCCTCGGCGATGGGCGTGTGTCCATGTCCGTCCGTGTAGGTCCGTGTCATTTCTTCACAGGCTCTGTGCGTGGGAAGGAGGAAGAACGGCGATTGCGGCGAATCGCGCTTGACAGGATTGGGCGGGAGTGTAGACTCTAGGGGCGTGAGCGGGTTGTCGGTTCTGCCCCGAGCGAGGAGAGGCAGGGATGTTGACGCGACGCAAGTTTCCACGGGTGAAGGCCGGCTGGGCGGTGGAATACCGGCCGGTGAGCGACACGGAGTTCCAGAAGAGCCCGGTGTCGGGCCTGGCGGTGGACATCTCGGGCGGCGGGATCTGCCTGGAGGCGCGCGAGGAGATCGCGGTGGGGACGATGGTGGCGATTGACCTCCACTCCCCGGACTTCGAGGCGCCCATCCTGGCACTCGCCAAGGTCGTCTGGTGCAAGAAGCGCCTGTTCTCGGACGTCTACGACGTGGGCGCGGAGTTCCTCTGGTCGGGCTGGGGCGACTCTGGCGCGCAGGCGAAGATCGTGGAGTACGTGAAGCAGCGCCTGCCCCCGGGCACCGACGCCGAGGGCAAGGCCGAGTGAGCCCCAATCGTCCTCGTCCTCGTCCCTCGTCCTCCACTCTCCTCCCCCCCCAGCCAGGAGGATCGAGGACGAAGGACGAGGACGAGGGACGAGGACGATTGGGAGGGCGGCGCGGCTATCGGATTGCGAAGCGCGCGCTCGACGTGGCCGTGGCGCTCGTGGGCATGGCCGCGTTCTCGTGGCTCTTCGCGCTCGTGGCTCTCCTGGTCAAGCTCACGTCGCGTGGCCCGGTGCTCTTCCGCCAGGCGCGCGCCGGCCTGGGCGGCAGGCCCTTCACCCTCCTCAAGTTCCGCACGATGCGCGAGGACGCCGAGCTGGCGCGGGGCGCCCTGGCCCGCCAGAGCGAGATGAACGGCCCGGTCTTCAAGATGCGGAACGACCCGCGCATGACCCGCCTCGGGCGCTTCCTGCGGCGGTCGAGCCTCGACGAGCTGCCCCAGCTCCTCAACGTGTTGGCGGGCCAGATGAGCCTGGTCGGCCCGCGCCCGCTGCCGCTCGACGAGGCCCGCCAGCTCCCGCCCGAGCACCAGCGGCGGCACGACGTGTCGCCCGGCCTCACCGGCCTCTGGCAGGTGCGCGGCCGCAACGCCCTGCCCTACCCGGAGATGATGAGGTTGGACATCGAGTACGTGGAGCACTGCTCGTTGTGGCTCGACTTGCGGATTCTGCTGGCGACGATTCCCGCCGTGCTGAGCGGCCGAGGGGCATTCTGACTGATTGTCGACAGTAGGCAAGAAGAAGTCCTTTGGTTTCAAGGACTTGCGAGCATGGGATCGGCGTAAGGCACTACATCTCCGCCCCCCCCAAGGGCGTCAGGCGCTGCGGGGGGCGTATCCCCGCCGCCTCAAAGACGGACATATGTCCTATGGCATCTGGGGGGCCCGCTGCGGCAGCCTCGGAGCAGGCGTGTGGGCGAAGGACAACGAAGAGCCACAACTGCATCCGGCGTGCCTTGACCCGGTGGTCGCGATGTTGTATTGTTCGTCTGGTTGGACGGCACGCAATCGCGCACCGGTAGGGGAAGCCTCGTGTTGTACAGACTGGCAGCTATCGGCCCCCTGCTCCTTTGCCTCGACGCTCTGGCCCGAGGGGCTGAGGGCGTCACGATCAAGAAGGCTGACCCCGCCGCAGGCGAGCTCGCCGAGCAGAAGCTCCCAGCCTACACGGTGCAGACCCCAGCCTACCGTGCGGAGGTGTTCGCCGACGGCCGCACGCGGCTCCTCGCCGGCAAGACCGTGCTCATCAGCAACCTGGTCCTCGAGCTTGGCCGGAAGGCGAAGGCCCTGTGCGACATCGCCCTCGATGAGAAGCAGAAGCGCATCACCCTCCGCGAAGGCGAGCCGGCTGCAAATCCACAATCCGCAATCCGCAATCCGCAATCGGACTTGCCCGGCCTCACGCTCCACTTCCTGCCCGACAGGATAGAGATCATCCCCGCGTCACTCCGCGCGCCGAAGGGCAAGGGGAAGGAGCAGCCGCCCATCTTCGACATCTCGGGCGTCTTCGGCGACGACGCGCTCGCCGTGAAGAACCTCCGCAGCGGCGACGAGGATGCCCTGCCCGCCAACTACATTTGCTCCCGCCACATCTTTTCCTTCTACCAGATGTATGGCCGCTACTGGCCGGAGATTGAGGTCACTTACGCCGACGGCACTAAGGTTGAGCTTCGTGGCATCACGGGCGTCTCGCACTACGCGATCGGCAAGGGCGACCCCTACACAAACGAGGCCCTCAAGGGGAAGCGCGGCTACTTCGGGCTCCGCGAGGCCAAGGGCGAGAACGTCATCACCCTCGCTATCGCTCCCGCCAAGGGCGCCATCGAGCCGGCTCCCTACTTCACCGTCCGCCCCGACAAGCCCCGAAGCCTCTTCTACGAAGATGAGCGGGTGCTCTACCAGCTCGACTTCGCCAAGGACTACCGCGTGCCTGGCCAGTGGGTGCTCCGCTGGCGAACCGAGGACCACATGCAGCGCGAAGTCGCCACCGGCGAGCAGCCGGTGACCATCGAGGCTGGCAGGCCGCCCGAAGTGGCGGTGGACCTGACCCCAAAGGAGATGGGCTACTTCCGGGCGAGGCTCGCCCTCACGGCCGCGGGCGGGACCGTCGCGCTTTCGCGCGAAAGCGCGACGGTCCGGACTGCCCAGCGCATTTGGGACATCTCGTTCGCCCGCATCCGGCCAGAGGCCCCGAAGCTCCGCGAGCTCGACGGCAAGCCGGGGGTGGACAGCGAGATGCTCTGGGCGAACATCCTCGGCATGCGCGGCATACGCCTCAACCCCTCCTTCGCCAACACCTGGCGCGAACACCAAGACCGCGTTGGCTGGATCAACTGGGAGAGCTGGGCGAGGAAGTTCGCGGCCCTCCTCGAACCGGCAAAGCAAGGCACGCTCAAGGGCCTCTTTTCGTTCCTTGGCCTCGACTGGTCGGCGGACCTCGACAAATGGTTCACCGGGAAGTACCCCGACCCCGAGCAGCGGAACAAGTCCATCATCGAGGCCAAGAGCCGCTATCTCACCGAATACGCCCGCGAGGCGGCGAAGCTTGGCGTGGCCATCTGGGAGCCTATCAACGAGCCTGACCTCTCCATGCCGCCGGAGAAGTACATCGAGGATGTCCTCAAGGTGCAATACCCCGCGGTGAAGGCGGGCAACCCGCAGGCGAACTTCCTCGGCGGGTCGCTGTGCGGGCTGGACAAGTACCGCTGGCTCCGCCGACTCTACGAGCTGGGGGGCGACAAGTTCTTCGACGGCGTCTCGTTCCATCCCTACACCGGCAACGGCTTCCAGGAGGTCTATCGCTCCGAGCTGGACGAGTGGTGGCAGGTGCTGCGCGACTTCAAGGACGCGTCGCAGGGCCTCTGGATGACCGAGAGCGCGTGGCACCGCGGCTGGATGTTCAACGACTACGTCTACGACCGCTTCGGGGCCTATCGCCAGAGCCAGGCCCGCCACGCCGCTCTGGTGCACCTCCACGCCGAAGCGATGGCCATCCCCCGCGACCGCATCTACGACTTCTACCTCGTCGAGCACGGCTACAACGAGTTCTTCCTCGTCACCTACAACTACCCCACGCCCGCCGCAATCGCCATCCAGGTGATGAACGAGTGCCTGCGCGACGCGAAGTTCGAGAGGGAGATTCCGCTGCCGACCCTCGGCCACTACTTCCAAATCTATCGTGATGCTACGCGCACTGTTGCCGTGGGCTACACGGGGGACGAGCCGGTCGAGCTAAGCATCGCAACTGATGCCGCCGAGGTCGTCGCCACCGATATGATGGGCAACCGCCGCACCCTCAAGCCAGAGGATCGGAAGCTCCGCCTCGCCATCTCTGGCGACCCGACCTATCTTATCGTAGGAGCGAAGAACAGGATTGAGCCGACCCATGATGGCCTGCGCGTGCGGCCCAACATGGCTATCCCAACGCTTGGCGCCACCGCCTCTGCCTCATCCGTCGCCAAGCCGAAGAAGGGCGAGGCGCTGCCGCCGGCGGCCGCCATCGCGGGGGACCCGACCTGTTGGTCCAGCGCGGGGGCGCTCACCGGCGCGCGCCGCGGGTGGGACGAGGATGAGAGCGGCAAAGACCAGTGGCCCGACTGGTTCGAGGTCAAACTGCCCAAGCCGGTTCCCATCGCCAGAGTGCGGCTCTACCACGACTACGGCGCATGGGAGCGCGTGTTGCGCGATTGGGACATCCAGGCTTTCGTGAACGGCCAATGGACCACGGTGGACAAGGTCCGCGGCAACCGCTATCGTTTCGTCACGGACCACGGCTTTCCGTCTGTGACGACCGACCGCGTGCGGGTGCTCGTTCACATGGTCAACTCCTGCCTCTTTGAGAGCATCGAGTGGATACCCAAGCTCTCGACGCTTCGGGCGGTCGAAGTCTTCGGCCCGCCGGGCGACGCGGCCAAAGCCTTCTTCTACAACGACCTCCCCAAGAAGCGCATCCTCCCTCCCGGCGGGGAAACGATGTTGTCGTTCCGGCCCCGGCCCGTCACCAGAGAGCCTGTTCGAGGAGAGGTGCGGCTCACGCTTCCGGACGGGGTAACCGCTACCCCCGCGGGGATGCGGGGCAGCACGCCCGGCACCACCGCGTGGGACTTCAAGGTCAAGCTCAGCGGACAGGCCCCCGAGGGCCTCTACACCGTGCTGGCCGGCCTCTACGAGGGCGAGACACTCATCAGCACCGACTATGCTGCAAGGGTGCTGTGCTGCAAGAAGGCCAGCGCCGCACAGAAGTAGGCGCTACGGTGAGAGGCGCCACAGGCGGGTGCGGTAGGCGGGCATGGTCGTGCGGATGGTGTCTACCGGCTCGGGCGAGCGCTCGCTGCTCAACAGGTCGGTCACGATGGCTGGGCGGGGCAGGTGGATGACCTTTTCGCCAGCGGATGCGGTGTGGAGGCAGAGGAGCGAGCGATTGGCGTAGAGCACGTCGTCGCTCTCGCACCAGACGTGGGCGCCGGAGAAGCGGGCGAGGTTCCTCAATAGTTGCGGGCCGAAGTTGAGCATCGCCAGATAGGTGCTCCTCCAGCCGTCGTGATGCCGCAGCGCAAAGGCCGGCTCGCCGCCGTCGCGCAGCCGCCCGAAAACGCACGCCTCGGGGTCGTCGGCGAAGAAGACGGGGCCGACCGAGCCTTCGGTGCCGAAGCTGAGCTTCTCCCCGCCCTGGGTGAGCGCGTAGCCGCTGTCGTCGATCAACACGCGAATCTGCCGCCGCTCGCGCTTCCAGCCGAGGCGCATGCCGACAAGCTCCGAGCCGATCGTGGGGTCGAGACGCCTTTCGTCGAGGACGGCTGCCGCATAGGTCCAGCACATGACCCGCCCGTCGCGCTGCCAGCGGCGGATGCCCTCGGCGGCACGCTCCGAGACGTAGGCGCAGTTGACGAAGATGAGGAGACGATACTGGTCGCCGGGGAAGTCGCGGTGCGCGAGGTCGTGGAGCTCATAGGTATCGAACGGCACGCCTGCGAGGCCCCACTGGCGGGCGGCGAGGTCAAGGAGGAGCGGGTGATGGCACTCCAGCTCGAAGCGAAGCAGCTCGCCGCTCATCGCGGCCTGGAACATCGGCGTGTCCTCGGAGCAGACGAAGGCGACCTGGCTCACTGAGCGGCGGTCCCACGCCACCGCCTGCTTGCCGATGTCGGAGAGCTTCCGCATGGCGGCCACGATGGCCGGCGGTGTGTAGTTGCGGCAGCGGATATCGAACCACCAATAGGGAGTTCCCGTGATGAGGTTGTGGGCGTGCTCGCGCTGGAGCAGGGCAACCTGCTCGTCCATGCCCCGCCCGCAGAAATTGAGGTCCCACTTCCACACTCGGTCTGGGAGGGGTGATTGCCGGATGGAATCGGGAATCGCGGCCACGGTGACGAGGTCAACCTCGGTGAAGTGGAGCTTTCCGCTGAGGTTGAGGCTGTGTGGCAGGCCCAGGTAGCCCGAGGGGCCGCCGGGGTAGCGGCCGTCGTAGGTCGTGATGTCGGAGACGAAGTCCACCCAGGGGCTTTCTTTGAGCAGTTGAATGAGGCCGTGGCCGTATTCCTGGATGTAGCTGTAGACGCCAGTCTCCCACCACAGGTAGCTGTGGAACCCGCCGCAGAGGATGGACGAGCCTGCCGCCTCCTTGGCCGCGCGGCAGACGGCGATGAAGTGGCCGGCGAGGGTGGTGTTGAGGAACCGATAGTAGTCAATCGCGGGGCGCTCGACGGCGGGGTCGCGGAGGCTGAACGGCCCCCAGATGTGGCTGCCCTTGCGCATGTGGCCCGTCGGGCACGTTGCGGAGTCGAAGCTGGCCCTTGGGTCGTTCCACGCGGCGCGGAGTACCGCTTCGTCAGCGTAGGTACGGCGGAGCCAGTTGCGGAACTCGCGGGTGTAGACCTCATGATAGCGCCCGCGAGTCGTCTCGTCTGTGTCGAAGATCAGCCATTCCTCCGTGCTGCCCGCGTTGAGCATGAAGCCGATGATGCGCGGCGCCCAACGGGTAGTCTTCAGCCACGACACGAAGTCGCGCACGAGGCCGCAGACCTTCTCGCACCAGATGGGCGAGGCAATGTTGCAGACCGACAGATCGCCGCCTTTGTGGACTTCGGACGGGTAGACTTGGGCGAACCAGGGGGCGAGGAGGCCGAGGCGGACGCGGATGATCCAGCGCGTGTCGCCGCCGTGCTTTTCGAAAAACTCCAGCTTCCGCTCGGCATACGTCCAATCGTACTCGCCCCTGGACTTCCCTTCTTCCCTCGCCCCTCGCCCCTCGCCCCTCCTCCCCTCCCCTTCCCAGCAGTGGATGCCGGCCTCGATCCAGATCATGAGGATTTCGGCGCCGCCCTCGACGAAGCCGCGGACCACAGCCGGGTCGTCGAAGGCGCAACTGGTGGCCGCCATGCCGTGGAGGGGCTGGCCGTCCACGAAGATGGTCGGCACGCCGTTGTGGCCTCGCACTTCGGCCCGGGCAAAGGCCAAGGTTAGACCTCCAAGACGACCTTCAGCACGCCGTCGGTGTGGTCGGCGTACATGTCGAAGGCGCGCTGGGCGTCGCGCCAGGGGAGCCTGTGGGTGATGAGGGGCGAGAGGCCGAGCTGGCCGTCGGCGAGCATCCGCACGGCTGCATCAAAGAAGTGGACGCACTCGGCGCCCACCGAGCTGAGCATCTCCATCTCGCCGCGGAAGAAGACGTTGATGGGAAACTCCTGGCTCTCGTAGCGCGGGACGCCGAAGACGTAGACCTTGCCGAATCGCCGGGTGAGCTTGACCGCGGTTGCCAGCGACTCGGGGAAGCCGACGGCCTCCACGCTGAGGTCGGCCATCGCGCCGCCCGTGAGGGCGC
>Ga0194112_10002634_pt1 | contig 25543 bp, 24 predicted proteins | sample TA2MahC400mmetaG_FD_146191 | JGI IMG/M metagenome (GOLD analysis project Ga0194112, IMG submission 146191) | Freshwater microbial communities from Lake Tanganyika, Tanzania - TA2015016 Mahale Deep Cast 400m | ecosystem: Environmental > Aquatic > Freshwater > Lake | place: Tanzania: Lake... | reverse complement strand
CTCGCCAAGCTCGGGGGTGAGGTTGACGTATGAGCCGCCCTTGTCGTGGTCGGGCACTTGGTCAACCAGGGCCTTCAACTCGGCGCTTGCGGGCATTGGGGGGTTCCTTTCTGGTAGGGTTCTATCTCGCCCCTTCAGGGCTGGGTTTCTTCTCTCGCCTTCTCCCAGGGCTTCGCCCTGGGCTATACCATTTCGCCCCTGCGGGGCTTAGAGCGTCTAAGAGAATGAGCAAGTTCGTAGTGCGGGCTTCAGCCCGTCCCGCCAAGAGACGGCCTAAAGGCCGCACTACAAACAGGATCTCGACCTTGACGCCCACGGGCCAGTCTTCTGTGGGGCAGCGGCGCCTCTGGCTATCGTGCCAGTTGCCCCACAGGGTCCTCTTTGCCTGACAATCGGCAATCGAAAATCAAAAATCGAAAATCGGCTAAACGTGCCACGGCTCGCGCATGGGCTGGTAGACGAGGCGGTTGGCCACGGCGTCGCCGATGGCCTCCTCCTTCACGGGGTCGTATTTTATCTTGCGCCCGAGGCGGATAGAAATGTTGGCGAGGTGTGCGATGGTGATGGCGCGGTGTGCGGCCTCGACGTGTCCGCCCGACTCCTTGCGCTGGCGGACGGCCTCGGGGAAGGTCAGGAGCGGCTCGGGGTCGGGCAGTGCCTTGAGCTTCTCCTGGCTCTCGGCATCGAGGTCCTTGATGTCCACCTGCCGCTGCGGCTTGCGGTCGTAGCGCGGCCCCCACTCGTTGCCGTCGAGGACCAGCGTCAACCCGTCGGCGTACTTCAGCTCGGCCCACGCCCAGGGGGTGCAGCACTCGGGGTGGGCGGGGGCCGCGAGGGTCTCGACCTCCACGGGGCTGGTGTCGTCCTTGCCATAGATCCACTGGAAGGGGTCCATGTAGTGCTGGGCGAAGTCGGCCATCGCGCCGCCCTCGTAGTCCCAGTAGAAGCGGTGGTTCCAGCCGAAGCGGTCCGGGTGGTAGGGGCGGACGGGGGCTGGGCCGCAATACATGTCCCAGTCGAGTTGCTTGGGCGTGGGCTGGGGAACGGCGTTGACTAGGCCGCAGTAACGCTTGACGGGGAAGCCGCCCTTCTGGATGAAGACGCCCTGGCAGTTGTTCTTGAGGAGGCCGGAGCGCATGATCTTGTGGATTTGGCGGCTTGTGGGGCTTTTGCAGGCGCCGAAGCGGCCGCTGGTGCCGATCTGGAAGACGCGGGCGTAGCGCTTGACGGCGGTGACCATCGCCCGGCCTTCGGCGATGAACTTCGTCATCGGCTTCTCGCACAGGATGTCCTTGCCCGCCTGTGCCGCGGCGATGCAGCAGAGGGCGTGCCAGTGGGGCGGCGTGGCGATGCTCACCACCTCGACGTCCTTCCGCTCCACCACGCGGCGCCAGTCGGTGTAGAGCTCCACCTGTTCGCCCCAGCGCTTCTTCGCGTTGTTGAGGCGGTCGTAATGGCAGTCGGCCGCGGCCAGGAGCTTGAAATCGGCGCCCCAATGCTTGATGTAGGAGTTGAGGTCTTCGCCCGCCTGGCTTCCGGCGCCGATGAGGCCGCAGGCGAAGACCTCGCTGGGCGGGGCCTTGGCTGGCTCGCCGCCCAGCACGCTTCGCGGCACGATGCTGAACGCAGCCGCGGCCGTGGCCGCGTCCTGGAGGAAACTTCGGCGAGAGAGGCGCTTACTCATCCTTTGCATCCTTACGGAATGTAGAGGTCCGCGCGACAGCGCGAGCGCGCGTGCGCCAGCTATGATACTCGCCCACGCGTTCCAGTCAACAGGCGATCGCCGCGAAGAGGTCGCGGTCGTTGACGCAGGGGCCGCGCTGAGCTATAATGCTCTAACAGAGGGATGGAGAGGGGTTGCGCTGCCTGTGTCTTGTCAAAGGAGTGGATTGATGGCCACGGTCAAGGACGGCGAGTTGGCTGAGTACGTGGCGAAGCTTCCGCCGATCTACCGGGAAATCCTGGCCGCCTTCCCGCGGATTGTCCCGAACCGCAGGGCTGGCTACGGACTCGCGTTCCAGACGATTGCTGCCGACTTTGAGGAGCGTGGGCTGGAATTCACTCTGGGCCAGGTGATTGGGGCCTGCGAGCAGCTCGAAAAGCACAACCTCGTCAGGATCGACTATGGGATGTTCGTCTACCCCACAGACGATGGCGAGCAGCTCATCCGAGAAACCACCGGCGAGGAACCCGCGGAAGCTGGTGTTCCGCCTTTGCCTGCCCCACCTCGCTTTGCTTAGGGCCCATGCCGATGCTCTGGCGGATCGAGTGGTTCCCCCTCTGTGAATGGCATGTCTTCCTGTCCCACTGCCAGGAAGACCGTGACACGCTGGTGCTTCCCCTCTGTAGGGAGCTGCAGAGCCGACACGTCGTACCTTGGCTGGATCACCACGATTACCCCTATGGCCGCACATCGTTCGAAGCCCTGCGCGACAGCGTGCTCAAGTGTCGCCATTGCGTGTTCCTCATCACCAGGGCGATGTTGGCGCAGCCCAGAGGCTGGAGTGTGGTGGAGCTTGCGTGGGCCGATCTGTTGCAGGCGAACTTGCACGGACCCGGCGGCGCCCTCCAGAATGTGGCACTCCCGTTGTTTTTCGTCGAGCCAACCAATGGCATGGTCCCCAGGTCCGCTTGGCGGACGCTGTCGGACCGAGGCGCCTTCCACAAGGATGGGGATGGCGACCCGGTGACATGGGCGCGGGACCGCATCTTGGAGTTCATCCTCCGCGAGCAGAGACGCGGGCAGGACCTCGCCAAAGGGCTGGAAGGGTATCGTCGAGAACGCTCGCGGTTGGGCCTCCGCCGAGGTCTGCTCGACCGGATCACCTGTCGCCACCCCGCCATGCTCCTGCCGAGATAGCTGAGAGGATGTGCAATGCGTTTTCCTCGTTGCGCGGGAGTCCTGTTGCACCCCACGTCGCTCCCCGGCCGCTATGGAATCGGGGAGCTGGGCTACACGGCGCAGCGCTTCGCCGACTTCCTGGCGGATAGCGGCCAAGCGCTCTGGCAGATTCTCCCCCTCGGGCCCACCGGCTATGGCGACTCGCCTTACGCATCCTTCTCGGCCTTTGCGGGAAACCCGCTGCTCCTGAACCTCGATTGGCTCACCTCGGATGGCGACATCGAGGGCGCCGAGCTGCGGAGCGCCCCGCCCTTCCCGGAGGACCACGTGGACTTCGGCTGGGCCATTGGCTGGCGAAACGAGCTCTTCCCGCGCGCGGCGCGCCGCTTCCGCGAAGAGGCCACGGGGGACCGCCGGGCCGACTTCGACCGCTTCTGCGCCGAGAACGCCGCCTGGCTCGACGACTACGCCCTCTTCCGCGCCCTCAAGGACGCCCACGGCGGCGCAGTGTGGAACACCTGGGAACCTGCTCTCGCTGCCCGAAAGCCCGAGGCCCTCGCCAACGCCCGCCGCCGACTCGACGACGCCGTCTTCCTCCACCAATACCTCCAATACCAGTTCTTCCGCCAGTGGGACGACCTGAAGCGCCACGCGAACGCCGAGGGCATCCGCATCGTGGGCGACATCCCGATCTTCGTGGCCTTCGATTCAGCCGACGTCTGGGCGCACCCCAAAATGTTCCACATCGGCCCCGACCTCAAGCCCACCAAGGTCGCGGGCGTGCCGCCTGACTACTTCAGCAAGACGGGCCAGCTCTGGGGCAATCCGCTCTACAGATGGGAGGCGATGAAGGCGGACGGCTACGCCTGGTGGGTCGCCCGCCTGCGCCAGACGCTGAAGACGGTGGACATCGTGCGGCTCGACCACTTCCGCGGCTTCGCCGCCTACTGGGAGGTCCCCGCGGGCGAGGAGACCGCCATCAACGGCAAGTGGGTCAAGGGGCCGGGCGCCAAGCTCTTCAAGGCCCTCGAGGCCGCGCTCGGCGAACTCCCCATCGTCGCCGAAGACCTCGGCCTCATCACCCCTGACGTCCACGCCCTCCGCAAACGCTTCGGCTTCCCCGGCATGAAGGTGCTTCAGTTCGCCTTCACCAGCGACGCCACCCACCCCTACCTGCCCCACAACTACGAGCCGAACTGCATCGTCTACACCGGCACCCACGACAACGACACAACCCTCGGCTGGTATCACACCCGCGGCTTCGAGGAGAAGGCGCGCCTCCACAAATACCTCGGCCCGCTCTCCGAGCCTGTCAACTGGGCGCTCATCCGCCTCGCCTACCAGAGCGTGGCCGACGTGGCCATCGTGCCCCTCCAGGACCTCCTCAGCCTCGCCGGCGACGCCCGCATGAACACCCCCGGCAAGTTCGGCAACAACTGGGCCTGGCGTTGCCGCGAACACCTCCTCGGCCGCGACCTCCGCGGGGGCCTCCGCGATTTCGCCCTCACCTATGGCCGCAAACAACTCCCGAAGCCCGAGGAGCCCGAGCCAGAACTTCCCCGCGGCTACCCGAACACGGCATCCTGAGCCAAAAGCCCCTAAGCGATTGGGCAGGTTCGTAGTGCGGGCTTCAGCCCGTCCCGCCAGGACACGGCCTGAAGGCGGCACTACAAACGGGGCCTGCCTGCCCTTGAGCTCCCAGGCTATCGCGCGCGGTCCTCGCGGAGCATCTCATCGGTCGTGGGCGAACCGGGAGGAAGCGTGAACCGCGTGCGCTTGATCCCAGCGAGAGTCTTGGACACCTCTGCCCGCTTGCGCCTGATCGCCAGCTCTTGGGCCAACAGCTCGATGACCTCGGCACTGATCGAGCGCTTGTGCTCCGCAGCAAGCCGGCGCAGCTCGTGATGGAGCGAGGGGGGCACGTCCCGAATGTAGAGCCTTGCCATTGCCCTCTCCTTTCACAACGGCCAGGATAGCCGGTTTGGTGGCAGAAAGCAAGGGGGCAGCAGACAGGTTAGACTGGCGTAAGAGCTTGTGGTAGAACGCTTGGGCGATGAGGCTGTTGATGCTCAGTCTTGGAAAGGCTACTCATGTCAGCCATGACGATGCGGGAGCGGATGCTGGCGTTGATTCAGGGGCGGCCGCATGACCGCGTGCCGTTCGTGCAATACAGCGGCATCGCCGCGCCCAACGAGGAGGTGTGGGCTCACGTGGGACGCGGCCGCGTGGGGCTGCTCCAGTGGTGCAGCGTCCACCGCGTGGAGGCGCCCAACTGCCGCTTCGAGCACGAGGACTTCGACCGCGACGGCCAACGCTTCCGCCGCACGACCCTCCACACCCCCGCCGGCTCGCTCTTCGAGGAGCGCCAGTTCGAGCCCGCCTACGGCTCGAGCTCCATCCGCCGCCACTACGTCCAGGAGCCGCGCGACTACGACGTGCTGGTCGCGTACCTCCGCGATGGCGTTGTGCTCGACGACTACGCGGGCTATGCGAAGGTGGACGCGGGCCTCGGCGCCGATGGGCTGCCGCTGCCCGCGGTGGAGCGCACGCCCTATCAGCAGCTCTGGGTGCAGTGGGCCGGGCTGGGCAACCTCTCCGTCCACCTGGCCGAATGCCCCGACAAGGTGGAGGCAGTCATCGAGCTGCTGCGTCAGCGGACGCGGCGCATCTTCGAGATAGCCGCCCGCTCGCCCGCGCCATTCATTGACTTTCCCGACAACATCACGGCGCCCGCCATCGGCCCCGAGCGCTTCCGCCGCTACTGCGTGCCCCTCTACGACGAGCTGGCCGCCATGCTCGCCGAACGCGGGGCATACGCCTTCGTGCACATGGACGGCTACCTCAAGCCGCTCTGGGGCGACATCGGGCGGTGCGGCATTCGGGGCATTGACTCGCTCTCCCCGCCACCTGACAACGACACCTCTGTGGCCGCCGCGCGGCGGATGTGGCCCGAGATGCGCCTCTGGGTGAACTTCCCCTCCTCCTGCCATCTTCGCGGCTACAAGGGCGCCCGCGCCGTGGCCCAACGGATTCTCGAAGAAGATGGCGGCTCCGGCCTCCTTCAGATCCAGATCTCCGAGAACGTGCCGAAGGCCGCCTGGCGCGAGAGCTATCGCGCGATTGCGGATGCAATTGATTGCTGGACTCCGCATCGTCCAGGCTGACCTGAGCACTGGGTGCGTCTCGACTTGACCTTCCTTCGGGGGAAGCGTATGCTATGGGTTGGAGTGCGGTTTAGGAGCGAAAGTCATGTCTGTGCGAGTAGAATTGGACCTACCGGAGGACGCGTTCTCCTCCCTCACGACCACGCCGGAGCGGTTCGTTCGAGAGATGCGTCTCGCCGCTGCCGTGAAGTGGTATGAGATGAGGCGCATCTCGCAGTGCAAGGCAGCCGAACTGGCCGGCGTCAGCCGCCAGGAGTTCATAGACGCGCTAGCAGACTTTGGCGTGTCCCCCTTCCAGATCACGCCCGACGAGCTTTCCGAAGAGGTAAGGCGTGGCTGAGGTCTGGGTTGTCAATGCCTCTCCGCTCATCCTTCTGGGCAAGATCGGGCAGATTGGCCTCCTCAGTCGGCTCTGTTCGAAGCTGGTCGTTCCGCGTGGGGTTGCCGAAGAGCTCCGCCGGGGACAACCGAGCGACCCAGCTCGGCGCTGGCTCCACGCGGAAGGGATGCTTCTGGTGAAGGAGGTTACTGCCTTGTCCCCCGCGATTGCTGGAAGGGACCTGGGCCGTGGCGAAAGCCACGTGCTACAGTTGTGTCAGGAACTACCTGGCTCGGAGGCCATATTGGATGATCCCGCAGGGCGACGCCTCGCCTTGAACCTGGGTATCCCCTTCAGAGGGACAATCGGCGTAATCCTGCTTGCAAAGAGCAAGGATCTCGTGCCGGTCGCGCGCCCGTTGTTGGAAGGGATTCGCGCGGCAGGCCTCCGAGTTGACCAGGAGCTCTTTGAGCGTGCGCTGAATCTGGCGGGTGAGTGAGCATTCGGGGACCTTTTTCCTCAAGGAGAGGCCATGAACCGACGCGTTTTCCTGCGGAAGGCGAGCGTGGGAGCGCTTGGCGCGGGGGCGCTGGTGGTGCCCAGGTGGTCGCTCGCCGCGCCGCCAAGCGAGCAGATCGTGACGGGCCACATCGGGGTCGGCGGCATGGGGGGCGGACACGTGGACTGGTTCCTCGGCTCCCCGACCGCCCGCGTCATCGCCGTATGCGACGTTGACGAGAACAACATGAACGCCAAGCTCCAAAAGGTCCGCAACCACTACAAGACCACCGAGGCTACGGGCTACCGTGACTTCCGCCAGGTGCTCGACCGCACTGACATTGACGCCATCTCGACGGCGACGCCCGACCACTGGCGCGCCCTCATCGTCACGTCAGCCTTCGCCGCGGGCAAGGACGTCTACGCCGAGAAGCCGCTGTGCCACAACTACGTCGAGGCGCAAGCCATGCTCCGCCTCGGCACACGCTACAAGAGGGTCTACCAGCTCGGCACCCAAATCCACGCCGGCGACAACTACCACCGCGTCGTCGAGCTCGTCCGCTCAGGCATCCTCGGCAAAATCCACACGCTCCGCGTCTGGAGCAGCGGCGGCACTGGCAACATCGGGCGCACGCCCAACGCCCAGGTGCCGCCGAACCTCGACTACGATTTCTGGCTCGGCCCCGCCCCCTGGCGGCCATACGACCCCGGGCACACCCACTTCCGCTTCAGGTACTTCCTCGACTTCTCCTGCGGCCACTACGCCGACTTCTGGTGCCACATCTCCGACATCGGCTTCTGGGCCGCCGACATCAACACCACGCCCAAGACCATCACCGCACGCGGCGAGCTCCAGAAGGACGGCATCGCCGACGCCCCCCGCACGATTGACGTAGACCTCGAGTTCCCCGACGGGCTCAAGTACTACTGGACGACGCCTGCGCCGCCCGTGCCCGAGAACTGCGGCTGGGGCATGGCCTGCATCTTCTACGGCACCGAGGGCGCGCTCACCTGCAACTACGACCAGCGCGTCATCTTCCTCGGCGGCGAGAAGCTCAAGGACGTCGACTCCGTCCCCAGGTGGCTTCCCCGTTCGCCTGGCCACCACGTCAACTTCCTCCAGTGCGTCAAGAGCCGGCAGCTCACCGAGAGCAACCTCCCCTACGTCGTGAACATGACCACCCCGATGTTCTTCGGCCGCATCAGCCTCCTCCTCGGCGGCCGCACCCTGCACTGGGACGAATCGAGGAAGCAGTTCACCGGCGACGACGAGGCCAACCGCCTCCTCGGCCGCGTCTACCGCCAGCCGTGGACCCTGCCAGCGTGAGGATGCGATAGAACGGAAAAGCCACCTGGTTTGACAGGCGTGGGCTATCGTGGCATAATGCTGGCAGCCCGCTCTTGTGAGGAGGGCACGTGTGCATCAGGAGACGAGCAGCCTGATGACAGCCTCGGAGTTCAGGCAGAAGGCTTGGGCCCAACTCAAAGACGCGGAGGCGCTGCTCAGGTCCCGCAGATACGATGCCGCCGTCTACGTCTGTGGGTACGCAGTTGAGTTCGCACTCAAAGCCAGGATATGCAAGACATTGCACTGGCCAGAGTACCTAACCACGAAGGGTTTTGAGAGCTTCAAGACCCACAAACTGGAGGTGCTTCTGGTACTCTCCGGCAGAGAACGGCACATAAGCAGCAAGGCCAAAGCTCACTGGTCAACGGTGAAGTCGTGGGACCCCGAAGCACGGTATCAACCCGTTGGCAAGGTCACGAGGCAGGTCGCCTGTGACATGATCGGCTCCGCCAAAGCCCTGATCGAGGTGCTGAGATGAGCATTGTGCTGGAACAGCTCCCGATGGTGGACAAGGTGGTGCCTCTGGCGTTGAGGATCACCAAGGAGAAGGGAGAGTTCGCGCTCTTTGGGCTCTTTCTCCGCGAGGATGCGCCAAACAGGTGGGACCTCGTGGTCTCCGCACCGTGGTTGGACAGGGACAGGATGGGAGGCATGGAGTACCTAGCGAGGAAGTTGCGCTCGCGCCTGGCCACCGATGAATTGGTTACCGTGTCCGGCATCGTCGTGCTGGAGACACAGAGCCAGGGCGTCCGCGACATGCAGAGGTGGCGCGCCATACGGGGTACGCCCCAGCGCCTGGAGAATGTCGAGCTGTTCGGCCTGGCGATAAAGGAGGCGTACGTAGCCGTCTGTCAGGACCCGCGCAAGAACCGCGAGGCGTTGGACGTTCTGGCGGGCCAATGGAGCGTGACTTTCCCTGGAGGCAGAGAGAGCGCGCGCATCGATGCTGAGGGAAACTACTTCGTCCACGATCCGCGGTACGGCTACAGCCTGTGGGGCGACCCAAAGTACGTGTTGCAGTCAGTCAGGTATAGCGCACAGACCAAGACGATTACGTTCACGAAGGTGAAGCCCGATGGCTCGGAGGCAAAGCCTGAGACTCTGACGGTCAGGAGCGACACGGAACTCGTGGGGTACGCGACTGGGAAGCCTAAGCACAGGCTGCAGTACACAAGAAAGGACGAGGGCTAATCTCTGCCGCACGCAGTGGGAACGCCCGTCGTGCCCTGAGAATGCTGTGCTTCCGCCTTCACGCCGGCACCCCCTCTCGCACAACGCTTCGGTGAATGGCGTAAGGAGTTCGGCGGAAATCTCCTTCAGAGGCCCCGCCCCTGAGTAGAATCAAACTACCTCTGTTTCTAGGATAGGACTTGTCCGCCATGATGTCAAGGAGGGTGATTGGCGTACAGAGCGGACAGGCACTTCCCTCCCGCGGGCTTCGGCGCCCGCGGGAGGCTGACTTCTCCCCCAAGGCAGACCTGCGGCGCGCCGTTCCCGCGTCATCGGCCGTGAAGGTAGTCTTCGATCTTCGCCTTGGCGCGCAGCTCGTCGAGGATGGCCTCGATGCGTCGGCGGACGAGAGCGTTCTTGACGGCGGCCTGGGCGCCCTGGAAGGTGAGATAGGCGGCCTCACGCTCCGTCACCTTGAGGATGTGCCAGCCGCGCGCGCTGCGCACGGGCTTGCTGAACTCGCCAATCTTCATCCACCAGGCTGCCGCTGCGAGGACCTCCTCCAAAGGCTCGGCGGGCGCTCGGCGTGGGGCCTCGAGCCCAGAGACGATACGCCCGTCATCCATCGCAGGGGGTTCCTGGGGAATCGCAAGGGCGCGCGGGCGGCGCTTCGGACCCTCGAAGGGCCAGGTTGGCACGACCACCGGTTCGTCCACCGGCTGGCCGTTCCGCAGGAACCAGCCGAGGTCGCCCCCCCTCTCGCTGGCGCGGCCACACGAGAAGTCCCGGGCGTAGCGAGCGAAGTCCTTCCCTTGCTCAAGCTCCTTGTACATCCTCTCCACGAAGTCCTTCGCCTTCTTCACTTTGTCGGGGTCGTCCCCGAAGTCCCGTGTGTCCACGAAGACCTCGCTCACCCGGATGCGGCTCCGGTCGTACCACTCGGGGCGGGCCTCGAACTCTGCGCGAACCTGCTCTACGGTGATCTCTCCGAGGAGTCTGTATGCGAGGTGCTGCATGGCGAGCTCGAAGCTCAGATTGGCGCCATCTTCTTCCGCCAACAACCGGTGCTCGCCAAGAGCCTTGTCGTACGTGGACCCCTCCCGGCGCAACCGCGCATCAAGTGCCTGTATCGCTCTCGTGATCTGGGCCCCGCTTGGCCTCAGCCCCTGTTTCTGAGCGTACCTGTCCCATAGGACGCAGGTGATGAGGTAGTCGAGAACCTGGCGGTTGTTGAGGCTCAGTTCAGGGTTGGCAACGGTCAGGATGCGGCGTATGCACGAAACGTCGTCGCGCGTGATGGAGGTGCCATCCACCTTTGCGAGGACCTCGTCGCCAGGCCTCGGCTCCCCCGCGCAGACAGTCGCCATCAGCCCGGCAACAACCCATAGCACTGGAACGCTCCGCGCATGCATGGCCGGCCTCCTGGCAGGTGCAAGTGGCAGCAGGTCCCTTGAAGTAGCCACGGCTTCATTGCTACAATAGACCCGCTTGGCCGGGATGTCAAGCCCGGGAGCAGGCTCGCTCTTGCTTGACTCTCTTGTGCCCAAAGTGTAGGATTGAGGCATGGCAACAACAGTAGAAATCACGACCGCCGAGCAGTTGTTCCAGGCGCCAGACCTGGGACCCTGCGAACTCGTGCGTGGGGAACTCATCATGGGCTCGCCCCCCGGCTACGGACATGGCAGCGTCGAGGTGCGAATCTCAAAAGCGCTGGCAATCTTCGTGGAGGCCAAAGGGTTGGGGGAAGTGGTCGGCGGGGAACCCGGTTTCATCATCGCCCGCAACCCCGACACGGTTCGCGCGCCCGACGTGGCCTTCATCCGCGCCGAGCGGGTCCCCAAACGGGAGCGAGCTCGCTTCTACCAGGGCGCCCCGGACCTTGCGGTCGAGGTCATTTCCCCCAGCGACAGGGCCAGTGAAGTGAACGCCAAGGTCCAGGACTGGCTCGACGCCGGCTGCCGCATGGTGTGGGTGGTGGACCCCGAGACGGAGACGGTGGCGGTCTATCGCAGCCGCACACAGGTGGAGGTGCTGGGCATATCGGACACCATTTCCGGCGGCGACGTGTTGCCAGGGTTCAGCCTCCCGGTCGCGCAGGCCTTCCCACGGTGAGCGGGTCTTGACGCGAGAAGTCAGCCATAGCACAAGCCACGTGGTCACCGCGGTGTGGCGGGCGGTGCAGGCCGCCCCATTGGATGTCGCGGGCTACGAGGAGATGCCGGCGTGTGGGCCGGCCGACCTTGCCCGGTTCCGCATCCCGCTCGCGCAAGGGTTCATCGAGCGGGCGCGGGCGGCGAAGGGGCGCTATCTCGTGGCCATCGCGGGGGTGCCGGCCGGGGGCAAGTCGGTCTTCACCGCGCTGATGGTGCGGGTGCTGCGCGCGCTCGAGCCGCCGTTCGGAGTGGCGGCATTCGGGCTCGACGGCTATCACTTCCCCAACGCCTGGCTCGACTCCCACCCCGCCCCTTCGGGCGACGGGACGCTTCGCCGCTACAAGGGGGCGCACTTCACGTTCGACGCGGTCCGCCTGGCCGCGGACCTCGGCCGCTTGCGGGCCGGGGACGAGGCCGTGGCGCTCCCCGCCTACGACCGCAGGCTCCACGACCCCGTCGAGGGGGCCATCGTGGTGCAGCCGTCCGACCGCCTCGTCGTGGTGGAGGGCAACTACCTGCTGTATCGAGAGGGCGCGTGGGCGCGGGTGTGCGATTCCTTCGGCCTGCGCCTCTTCCTCGACTTGCCGCCTGGCGTGAACCGCGAGCGGATGCTCGCCCGCCACGTCCGCGGCGGCAGGAGCCGCGAAGATGCCATAGCCCACTTCGAGCGGACCGATGGGCCGAACACGGAGCTGGTCGCGGCCACCCGCCCAGAGGCCGACATCGTGGTGCGCCTCGACGCGGGCTATCGCGTGAGGGGGATTGAGAAGGGAGGGGAAATGACCACAGGGACCACAAGGACCACAGGGACCCAAGGGGCATGACAGATCGGTGGTCCTTGTGGTCCCTGTGGTCCTTGTGGTCCCTCTCCGCCCCGCCCGTCTTGATCGCTCGCGCGTGGCCGCCTATAATGTTCGCTGCCTTGCGGCGTGGCGTTTCACTTCCCCTCAAAGGACAGGGATCAGAGAATGGCTCGACAGCACAGGGAGCACGAAGCCCCGGCAGCGCCCCACACAGGCGGCCGCGGCGAGACGGTGTCGCTCCACGTCGTGGTGTTCGTGTGCGGGGCGGTGCTGATGGCCTTCGAGATGGTCGGCAGCCGCATCCTGGCCCCCACGTTCGGGAGCACGATCTTCGTCTGGGGCAGCCTCATCGGGGTGTTCCTGGCCGCGCTCAGCCTGGGCTACCTCGTGGGGGGGCAGCTTGCCGACAGGCTGCCGCGGTTCAGCTTGCTTGGCGCCATCATCGCCGTGGCGGGCCTCCTCGTGCTCGTGGTGCCGCTCGTCGCCGTGTACTCCTGCCGAGGGATCGACCGCTGGCTCGGTTCGGGAAGCCGAGCGAATCCCTTGCTTGCCTCGGTATTGCTGTTCTTCGTTCCCAGCGTGCTGTTGGGCATGGTCTCGCCCTTCTCCGTGCGGCTCCAGGCACAGAGCGTGGCCACGGTGGGCAATGTGGCGGGACGCCTCTACTCGCTCTCGACCCTCGGCAGCATCCTGGGCACCATGGTGGCCACATTCTGGTTCATCCCGGCCTTCGGGGTGGGCAACATCGTCAAGGCGCTGGGCGTGTGCCTCATCCTGGTGTCGCTCCTGGCCATCGTGCCGCGGCTGAGGCCGCGGGCGACGGCAGCCAGCCTGGCTGGCGCGGCGGGCACCGTGCTCGCCATGGCCGCCGGCGCCGTCCTCGCCATCCTCCCCGCACCCTCGTACGTGCAGGTCCAGGCTGCGACAGAGTACGAGTCGGAGACCCTGGTCGCCGAGATGGATTCGCCCTACCAACGCATCGGCGTGCTCCTCCTCGGACGCGGCTATGGCGAAAAGCAGTGGTCGCTGCGGATGATGTTCGACAAGTACATCGAGAGCGAGGTGATGGTGGAGAGCGGCGACCCGAAGGACATCCGCATCAAGGAGCCCTACGAGAGCGGGGCGAAGTACACCGACACCCTCCACCTGCCGTTCCTGTTCAACAAGGACGCGAAGAGCGTGCTGATCGTGGGCGGGGGCGGCGGGGTGGTGCCCACCATCTTCCGCCGCGACTATCCGCAACTGGAGCGGGTGGACGTCGTCGAGATTGACCCCACAGTGGTGGAGGTGGCGCAGAAGTACTTCGGCTTCCGGCCCGGCGAGAACGGCGTCACCACCACGATCGTGGACGGGCGGGTCTACGTCCGCGACTGCACGCGCCAGTACGACATCATCATCCTGGACGCCTTCACGGGCGGGCGACCGCCGTTCCACCTCCTCACGCGCGAGTTCCTCGAGCTGGTGAAGGCCCGGCTGGGGCCGAAGGGGGTGGTGCACCTGAACATCATCAGCGCCCTGGAGGGCGAGATGAGCCCCCTGTTCTGGGCGATGCTCAAGACCTTCCACGCCGTGTTCGGGGAGAAGCACACCTACGTCTTCCCCAAGCTCTACGACCAGCGCTGGGCCGCTTCCCGCAGGCGCACGGAGGGGATGAACGTGGAGCTGTTGGCCCTGAACTTCGACGAGGCGGAGAACCCGCTGCCCGAGAGCGTGATCGAGGCCAGGGCGCGCGAGCGGGTCGGCACCCTCATCAAGCTCCCCAGCATCCTCCACCACGCGGCGAACCACCAGACGATGGACGAGTTGCTCTGCCGGCGCGACCCCGACGAGTCCCGGCGCCGCGCCCGCCTCCGCGAGTGGCAGAACGCGCCAATCCTGACCGACGACTATGCCCCGGTGGATAACTGGGTCACAGACTGAGGAGTGGATGAATGGATGATTGGATGAATGGATGAATGCCTGACAAGCATCCACTCATCCACCCATCCATTCATCCCCCCCGTGGCCCCGCCCGCCCCACCACCCACGCCACCGTCGCCTCGATGGCCGCCCCGCAATCAATATAGCCCAGGCGGTCCCAGAAGGGCTCCATCACGAAGGAGAGGAAGCTGCCCTTCGGCCCCAACCTCTCGACAAGCGGCCTCACCTCCGCGGTCGGCTCCGTCGTGGGCGCGAACTGCACGAGCAGCGTCGGCGGGAAATCCGCAATCCGCAGTCCGAAATCCGAAATCCTGAGAGCCTTGATCTCCTCGCACATCGCGCGGCTGGCCAGGAAGCCGTCGAGGTCAATCGTCTCCGCGCTGCCAGTGTCGCGCTCGCCCGTCGCCTTGCCGTGGGTCATCATCTGGCGGACCAGCATCCGGCGGATGTTGAGGCGATAGAAGAGCGCGCCGTCCACAATGGGCTGCCAGAGGACGAGGAGAGAGGGACGAGGGACGAGGGACGAGGGCAGAGGCGTGACGCGTGCCGCGTGCCGCGTGCCGCCGGAACCGGCCTCCTCTGGCTCTTGACACTCCGCACTCCGCACTCCGCACTCCACACTCTTGAGGGCGAGGCTTGCGCCCAGGCGGAGGCCGATGAGGCCGACGCGCGCGACGCCAGTGCGCTGGCTCAGGAAAGCTGCGGCGGCCTGGATGTCCCGGAGCGCGCCCGCCAGAGAGAACTCCGCGAACGCCCCGTGGCTATCCCCCGTCCCGCGGTAGTCGAAGCGGAGCGACGGGAAGCCCAGCCCCTCGAGGCGGCGAGCCATCTCCACGTAGACCCGGTATGCCTGCTTCTGCTCCTCGCCGAAAGGCGCGCAGAACACGAAGCCGATGCGTGACGCGTGACCCGTGACGCGTGACTCCGAAGATGGCGGCCGGGCGCCCTCTTGAAGGTGGAGCACACCAAAGAGGCGGAAGCCGTCAGAGGGGAAGTAGAGGGGTTCTTCCATCTGAATCACGCGTCACGGGTCACGCGTCACGCCTCAGCGGGGAGCTTGGTGCGAACGAGGTCGGAGATGGCCTTGACGCTCTCGAAGCGCTCGATGCTGAACTCGTCGTCCTCGAGGGAGATGTCGAAGACCTCTTCGAGGCCGATGACGATCTCGAAGAGGCGCACGGAGTCGATCTCGAACTTCTGCATCAGGATGTCGTCGTCGGCGATCTCGGAGGGGCTGACCTTGAGGAACAACCGCTCGACGATCATGGCCTTCAGGCGGTCCTCTATCGTGGCGTCGTCAGGCATGGAGCACTATCCTTAAGGGGGCTTTGCCACAACAAGAGAGGATGATTGGATGGATGGATGGATGAATGGATGAATGGATGAATGGATGAATGGATGAATGAAAGAGTCAAGCCCTCTGACATCCATCCACCCATCCAACGATCCATTCATCCAGCTCTTTCCCACCCATCCACCCATCCACACATCCATTCATCCCCCCATCATTTCATCCAAGGTCTAGCGATCGGGAGAACAGTCGGATGAAGTCGTTGAATGTGGCCAGGAGGAAGACTGCGACGACGAGGCCGAAGCCGGCCAGGATGATGGCCTCCTGGACCTTTCGGCTGGGGCGCTTGCCGCGGGCCTTCTCGTAGGCGAGCATGACGATGCGCCCGCCGTCGAGCGGCGGCAACGGCAGGAGGTTGAACACCCCGATGTTCACGGTGATCAGGTGGATGAGCCAGAAGAGGTCGGACCAGCCGCGCGTGGCGGAGATGTAGGTCACTTGCGCGATGCCCACCGGCCCCATGAGGTCGGAGGCGGGGACGTCGCCCTGGAAGAGGCTGATGATGACCCTGAAGGCGAAGGTGCTGATGCTGAGGGTGCGGCCGAGCGCGGGGACGAATGAGCCGAAGAAGCTCTCCTTGCGGGTGATCTCGGTCTCGGTCGCAACGATGCCCAGGCTCCCCACCTGGCGGGTGCCCGGCTGGACGGTGGCCTGTAGCTCGGCCTCTATGGGGCTGAGGGACCAGACGAGGCCGCTCAGGGTGAGCTGCGGCCCGCCCGGCCCCCTTCGGACGACGGTGAGGCGGACCTCGCGGTCCTCGCTGCCGAGCGTGCTCAGGACGTTTTCGATGGGGGTGTAAACGTAGCGTTCCGGGATGGCCTTCGCCAGGTCGGCGTTGCCAACCCTCACGATGCGGTCGCCTACCTGGAGGGGGGGCTCGGCCTGGCGGTGGATGCTGGCGATTTCGTACGCGGGCACCGGGGCGATGCCCACGGTGTCCGCGAGGAGCAGGCCGTCGCCGCGCGCGAGCTCCACGGTGAGGGTCTTCCTGGCGAGCTTCTCGACGGCGGCGCGGAGCGAGGCGGCGAAGCGGGCCTCGTCGGGCGAGAGCTCGACGATGGCCTTCCCCTGCGGGCGCTCGATGGTGAGGACGAGGTTCGCCGGCCCATCCGAGGCGGCGTCCTCCACCTCCCACCAGTCGCCGACGGGTCTGCCGTTGACGGCGACGATGCGGTCGCCGGCCAGGAGCTCGCCCTCGGCCGGGAAGCCCTTGCGGACGAACCCGACCTCGGCCGGGAGGCGAATCGTGAAGCCGGGGTCGGGCACCTTCTCGGCTCGGGGCGTGACGGTGAGGTCCAGGGTGCGGCCGGCGCGTTCGAGGGTGAGGGCGACAGGTTTGCCCGGGCTGGCGCGGACGGCGCGCTGGAAGTCGAACCAGCCGCGCAGCCGCTTGCCATTGACCGCCGCGATGCGGTCGCCCGCCTCGTTCGCCCGCGCGTCGGCCGCTCGGATGTCCGCCGAGGCTGCCGGGCTGTCCGGCTCGATGCGCTGGACGATTGGCAGGACGCGCGGGCAGAGCACGCCGAGGAGGCGGCCCCTGGGCCGAATGACCGTCAGGGTGAGCTCCTTGCCGCCGCGCTCGACGACGAGCTCGATGGGCACGCCGAAGGGGCATTCGTGGATCGCCTGCCGCAGCCCCTCGAAGCTCTCCACCGGCCGCGAGCCGATCGCCGTGATGCGGTCCCCCTGCTTCACCCCGGCGTCCCAGGCCGGGCCGCCCACCGCCACGTAGGAGACGTCGGCCGTCTGCGTCTCGCGCCCGACGATGAGCATGGCCATCGCCAGCGGGATGCCGAACAGGATGCTGAAGAGGGGGCCGGCCACGAAGACCAGGAGCCGCTGGCCGGGGGTTTTGGACACGAACTCGTCGGGCGCGCCCGTGGCCTCCTCGCCCTCGTCGCCGCCGGCCAGCTTCACGTAGCCGCCCAGCGGGATCGCCGAGATCATGTACTCGGTCTGCCCCCACTTGCGGCCCACGAGCTTCCAACCGAACCCGAACGAGAAACGGTCAACGCGGACGCCGACGAGCTTGGAGGCGAGGAAATGGCCAAGCTCGTGGACGAAAATCATGAAGCCGAAGGCGACGACGGTGAGGACGATGCCCCTGGCTATCGTGAGCGCGCTATCCACGCTGTGGCCTCCTGGCGCGCCCAGTGGTCTGCTGCATCAAGTGCCTCCGGTGTGGGGTGTTCCACGGTCTGGTGGTGGTCCATCACGCGAGCCACGAGGCCGGTGATGGCGGGAAAGCGGATGCGGCGGGCGAGGAAGGCCTCGACCGCGGCCTCGTTAGCGGCGTTGAGGACGGCTCCCATCGTGCCCGCGGCCTCGGCGGCGCGATAGCCGAGGGCGAGCGCGGGGAAGCGGGCGGGGTCGGGCTCCTCGAAGTCCAGCCGCCCAAGAGCCGCCAGGTCAGCCGCCCCCACGCTGCTAGAGCGCCGCTCGGGATACGTCAGCGCGTACTGGATCGGCACCCGCATGTCCGGCACCCCGAGCTGCGCGATGGTCGAGCCGTCGCAGAACTCGACCAGCGAGTGGACGACGGACTGCGGATGGATGAGGACGCGGATGCGGCTGACCTCGAGGCCGAAGAGCCACCTGGCCTCCACTATCTCGAGGGCCTTGTTCATCATCGTGGCTGAGTCCACAGTGACCTTCGGACCCATCGCCCAGTTGGGGTGCTGGAGTGCCTGCTCGGGCGTCACGGCGTCGAGCTCGCCGGCGGGCATCAGGCGGAACGGGCCGCCGGAGGCGGTGAGCCAGACGCGGCGCACCTCGCCCGGCCGGCCGCTGCGCATCGCCTGGAAGATGGCCGAGTGCTCGCTGTCTATCGGGATGATTCGCGCCCCCGAGGCATTGGCCGCGCGGGTGAGGAGCTCGCCCGCGATGACCATGCACTCCTTGTTGGCCAGGGCAAGGGTCTTGCCCGCCCGCACCGCGGCCAGGGCCGGCGCCAGCCCCGATGCCCCGACGATAGCATTCACCACAATATCAACGTCCGCCGCCGCGGCCAGCGCCGTCACCCCTTCGGGGCCGGAGCCGAGCTCCACGCAGTTCGTGCCCACCCGCTCGGCCAGACGCCGCAGGGCGTCGAGCGAGTGCAGGATGGCGCGTTTGGGCCGGAACTCAGCCAGTTGGCCGGCCAGGGCCTCCCACTGCGTGTTGGCTGCCAGGCCCACGAGCTCGAAGTCCGGCCCCAGCTCGCGCAGCACCGCCAGTGCGCTCGTGCCGATCGAGCCCGTGGAGCCCAGAACCGCTACTCGCTTGGCCATGATGGTACCCGACTCGGCGGGGACGCTTATCCACACGCTCATGCAGTATATCAGAAGACGCGGACAGCTTCAAACGAGTCGGGATACGTCCGTAGATTGTCCCCTGCCCCGATAGCGGGCCAATCGTCCTCGTCCTTCGTCCTCGTCCTCGATTCCTCTGCCTGCGGGGAGAAGAGTCGAGGACGAGGACGAGGGACGAGGACGAGGACGAGGACGATTAGCAACCCTCACTTATCATCATCATCATCATCATCATCGTCATCGTCATCGTCATCATCGTCGTCGTCGTCGTCATCATCGTCATCATCATCATCATCTTCTTCTTCGTCGTCGTCGTCCTCTTCGATCTCCATGCTCTTGATCTGGCCGTTCGCGCCCAGTGTGAACTCGACCTCGACGGCCTTGCCCTCCTTGGGCTTCACGGTGACTTCGATCTCGACGATTGCCTTGCCGCCCCTGGTCTCGGTCTCCTTCTCGGCCTCGACGATCTGGCCGTCGGGGAAGAGCGCGTTGATGACCGCGACGATGGCTTTCGGGAGGTCCTTGGGGGTGATCTTCTCCTCCTTGGCGCCGCCGAGAGCCAGCCCAGGCGCCAGGAGCGCCAACCCCGCCAGAAGCGTCCACAATGCCTTCGACATCTTCGTTTCTCCTTCTCAGCACGGCCGGTTGAAGGCGAGGGGCCACGCCGGCCCTCGCGCCACGGTGTCAGTCGCTGTCCTCCTTTCGGATGAAGTTCCCGTCGGGGTCGAGCCTCTCCTCGACCTCTTTGCCCTTGACGCGAAGCGTCACCTCGTAAGCCGTCGAGCCGCCGCGGACCTCGAGCTCGGCCTCCACCCACTGTGCGTCGGGGCCGTAGCGGGCGCGAACGGCGGCTCGGACGGCTGCCGGCAGCCCGGCGGGGGGCAGCTCGCGCGAGTGGCTCTGCACCAGGCCGTCGGGCGCGACCTTCGCCTCCACCTCCAGGTCGCCTATCTTGCCCTCTATCTCGATCACCGGGCCATCGAGCTTGGCGGTCACGCCCTGGACGGCTTCGCCTGGGAAGAGGAGCCTGAGCGCCAGCAACGCCCCTTCCCCCGACGCCGCGGGCGCCGGGAAGAGCCGCAGCGCCCCGGCGGGCACCGCCACGCTCCCCAGCGGCGGACGCTCCACCCGAACCCGTCCCTCGGCCACGCTCACCGCGAGGCCCAGGCGGGCATCGCCGCCCGCCGCGAGACGCACCCCGAAGCGAGTGCCCTCCGTCACAACGTCGCCGGCCCGCGTGCAGACGCGGAAGGGCTGTTCCCCCCTCGGCACTTCGCATTGCACGGCTCCGGCGTCCAGAGCGAGGCGCCAGCGGTCGCCGCCCTTCCTGCCGTGAAGCGTGAGCGACGACCCTGGCGCCAGCTCGACGAGCGACTTGTCGCTGCACGCGAGCGTCACGGGCGCCTTGCCCGCGCTGATGCGGCGGCCGAGCGGGACCCTGGCCGCGCCGGCCTCCAACCCCTCAGGGCTCCCACTGACGACGAGCGCCCCCGGAGGGATGGTCGGCTTGCGCGGGGGGAGGAGCAGGCTGAGAGCGGCGCCGAGGATCAGCCCTGCGGCAACGGCCCCGGCCCACAGAAGCCGGCGGCGGCCCTTCAGCCGCGCCCGGGCGCCCAGGCGGAGGCGAATGGCGGCCAGGGCCTTCTCCGGCTCGGCCTGGCGGCCGGCGAGGAGGCCGTGGATGAGGAGCGACGCCGCAAGCTCGCGGCCCGAGACGCCCGGCGCCTCGCCGCCGCTCTCCCCGGCCACCAGCTCCTCGGCCTCCTCATCAGCCAGTCGCCTCGGCTCATCCATCTGCCACCTCGAGCTTTCCCAGCACGCAGTCGGCCAGGCGCCGCCGCGCGCGGTAGAGCCGCTTCTTGACGCTCTCCAGGCTGGTCTTCAACCGCGCGCTGATCTCATCGTAGCTGCACCCCCCATCGTAGCGCAACGAGAGATGAAGGCGGTCAGCTTCGTCAAGCTCCGCCAGGCACGCCTCCAGGGCATCCAGCCTGTCGGCCCACTGCTCTCCTGGCGGCGCCTCGATGCGGCGGTAGACCCCTTCGAGCCATTCGAGCGCCGCGTCGCCCACGAACGCCACGGGCTGGGCCCGGCGGCGGGCGTTGCGGGCGAGGTTGCGGGCTATCCCGCGCAGCCACGGGCCGGGCGGAAGGCTCGGCCTCAGCTCGCCCCGCTTCCGCCAGGCGACCAGGAACACCTCCTGCGCCAGGTCCTCCGCCTCCGCTCGCCTGCCCACCAGGCTCGTGCAGAACGACAGCACCATCGGATACTGCTGGCGCACCCACTGGTCGAGAACGCTTGACACGCAGAGCTTCTCGTGGACAACGGGACAGTGCCGCTATGCCTGCCGCTCTATCTTATTATTGTGTCGAGGAACCGGAAAGTGGACAGTAGCCGCGACCAAATGGGATGATTGGATGGGTGGATGAATGGGGGGACAGGGAAAGGGAAAGTGAAAGTGAGAGGGAGAGGGAAAGACCGAGGCGGTTCGATCTCACTCTCCCTCTCACTCTCCCTCTCACTCTCCCTCTCACTCTCCCTCTCACTCTCCCTCTCACTCTCCCTCCTTCACCCATCCACCCATCCATTCTTCCATTCATCCCCTAAGGCCACACGGAGTGGCGCCGGAAAGGGAACACCATCCCCATCCGTCGTCCTCGTCCCTCGCCCCAACCCCTCTGGCCCCAAAACACAGAGGGATCGAGAACGAGGACGGGGACGACGGACGGGGACGCTGGGGGGCTAGTTCATGGTGGCGAAGGTGCCCCAGGTGGCCCTGCCGCCGCGGAGGTCGAGGTCAACCCCCACGATGCGGCGGCGCTGCTCGTCCCACAGACAGGTCTCCACCGACGCGATGATCGCCTGGCGCTGCGGCGAGCCGCACTTCGGGCAGAAGATCACGGGCACCGGTATCTGCACCTCGCGTCCGCAATGGCACGTGTGGCTGATGGTTGCGGCCGCGGCGCCCTTCACACCAGCATCGCGATGCCCACAAGGCAGTTCGGCGCCGACCACGATGCAGCAGCCGCACTCGCACCGCGCCACCCCCGTGCCGACAAGTGTAGTCCTACTCATCCCTGACTGCGACGCGCTCACGGGCAGGACCTCTGGCGGCGCGGGGGGGGTGCCGAGCGGGTGCACGCCATAACCCCAAACCAGCAGCCAACTTAGCGACTGCTCCTGCGCGCACGCCAGGCAATAGGCACGCTCGTGGGCCTCGTGCGGCCCCACGACCGTGAAGTGAACCCTCGCCTCTTCGCTCCAGCAGTTCTGGCACAACATCTCACGCCCCTGAACCTTGCCGGACAATCCAAACAAGTAGTCGGGGCCGGGCCTGCTTTGCTGCGCGCCAAAATCGCCCCCCTCACCCATTGTTGCGCCCTGCTCCGGGGCATGAACAATGCCGGGACCCCCTGAAACGGCCGAAACACCCATTCCTACCATTGTTGAGGCTCACATGCGCACACACACCTGCCTGCGCCGTCACCTCTTGACACATGCCCCATGACGCCACCACACCAAGCCATAAGCGCCTGCTACATATACGCTTACATTAGTGGTTTCCCGCAGCCCCCTCGCCCCAGCAGCGCTTCCCGGCCCGCTGTTGTGGCCCCCGGGCAGCCGCGAGGCCATCACGAAGGAGGCCGCCGAACGCCTCGCGGGCGTGGCCGACCGCCTCCGCGGGCGCGGGCTCGACCCCCACCAGGTCGCGCGCTTCCTCGACCGCATCGTCTTCTGCCTCTTCGCCGAGGACGTCGGCCTCCTGCCCGACGGCACACTCACCCAGGTGCTCGGAGAGTTCCGCTTCGACCCCGACCAGTTCACCGCCGCCGTCAGGGAGCTCTTCGAGAAGATGGCCGCAGGCGGCCGCTTCGGCGTCCGACGCATCAAGCACTTCGACGGCAACCTCTTCGAGAACGTCGAGGTCCTCGCCCTCGACCACCCCGAGATCGAGAGCATCTGGCTCGCAGGCAAGCTGGATTGGAGCGCGGTGGACGCCTCGATCTTCGGCACCCTCTTCGAGCGCGGGATGGACCCCGCCAAGCGCGCGCAACTGGGCGCCCACTACACCAGCCGCGCCGACATCGAGACCCTCGTCGAGCCCGCCGTCATGGCCCCCCTCCGCCGCGAGTGGGACGACGCCCGCGGCACCATCGAGTGCCTGCTCACGACCGGGAAGAAGACGTCTCACGCAGAGGCAGCAGAGAGGGGAGGAGAAAGAGAGGACGCAGAGAAGAGGGAATCTGGGTCTGAAATCGGCAATCGGCAATCGCAAATCGAAAATGCAAAGGGGCTTTTCGCCCCCGCGACGGAAAAGACCACCGGCGAGGCGGCCCTTCTTATCAACCGCTTCCTCACCCGCCTCAGCAAAGTCCACGTCCTCGACCCCGCCTGCGGCAGCGGAAACCTCCTCTACGTCACCCTCCAGAGGCTCAAGGACCTCGAAAAGGAGGCCATCCTGTACGCCGCCGAGCGGGGCCTGGGCGACTTCGCGCCCGCCGTCGGACCCTGGCAACTCCACGGCATCGAGATAAGCGAATACGCCTTCGAGCTCGCACAGCTCACCGTCTGGATCGGACACCTCCAGTGGCTCATCCACAACGGCTTCGGCCACCCCGCCGAGCCCATCCTCCGCCCAATGCACACCTTCGAGTGCAAGGACGCCATTCTCCAGTTCTGTCCCGCGGGCTCGACACGGACTGACACGGACCGACACGGGCAACTGCCTCCCGTCGAAGACTCTACCCGTCCGTGTGTGTCCGTGACTGTCCGTGTGGCTTCCGCCCAGCCCCAGAGCGATGGGTCAACCCAGGAGATGCCGCCTGAAGGCGGCACTACGAACTCAGAACCCGAGTGGCCCAGGGTGGACTTCCTCGTCGGCAATCCCCCCTTCCTGGGCGGGAACAAGATACGCCAGGAGTTGGGCGACGAATACGTTGACGCGCTCTTCGAGGTCTACCAAGGCCGCGTGCCGCCGTTCGCGGACCTGTGCTGCTACTGGTTTGAGAAAGCTCGCAAGCAGATCGAAGAGGGGAAGGCCCAACGCGCGGGCCTCCTTGCCACGCAGGGCATCCGCGGCGGCGCCAACCGCGAAGTGCTCAAGCGCATCAAGGCCACGGGCAGCATCTTCTTCGCCGAAAGCGACCGCCCGTGGGTGCTCGAAGGAGCAAACGTCCATGTCTCGATGGTTGCGTTCGACGCCGGCGCCGAGCGGACAAAAGTGCTCGATGGTCGCTCCGTGCCCTCGATCAACCCCAACCTGACGGCGGTTGCCGACATAACGACAGCGCGCGTTCTCAGGGCGAACTCGAGCATCTCCTTCATGGGGCCTTCGGCCAAAGCTCCTCTTGATATTCCTGAGAAGATGGCGCTTCAGATGCTCAATCAAGGAGGCAACGTCCACGGCTTGCCCAATTCCGACGTGATCAGGCGTGTGGCAAGCGCGGTGGACCTTGTGAAGAAGGACCGCTTCGTCTGGACCATCGACTTCGCCTCAATGGACGAGGCCACAGCTTCCCCCTACGAGGCGCCGTCCGAGCATGCGCGCAAGACGGTGTACCCACTACGGGCAAGGAATCCCAGGCAGACGAACGTGGAGTGGTGGCAGCACGAGCGACCGAGGGTGGACATGCGCAAGGCGCTCACGGGGCTCGGGCGGTTCCTCTCGACGCCCGGCGTCTCCAAGCACCGCATCTTCGTCTGGCGAGGCCACGAGACCCTCTGTAATCAGGGAACTCTTGTTTTCGCGCGCTCGGACGACTATTTCTTCGGTGTCCTGCACTCCCGGCTCCACGAGGTCTGGCCGAGAGCCCAGGCAACCCAACTGCGCGAGCGGGAGAGCGGCCTGCGCTACACCCCGACCACATGCTTTGAGACCTTTCCCTTTCCGTGGCCGGGGGAGGTGGCCCGCCGCTCCGCGGCGGAGGGGGTGGGCCGCGTCTCCGACGCGGAAGCGGGCCTCCGCCCCGGAGGGGCGGGCTACGACGCGGCCGAGGCGCACGTGGCGGCGATTGCGGAGGCGACCCGCGAGCTGAATGCGCTGCGGGAGAACTGGCTCAACCCGCCCGAATGGGTGAAGGAAGAGGTGCTGGAGTTCCCAGGCACGGTCGGGAGGCCGTGGAGCCGTTACATTGTGGATGTGGCTCAGCGGCCCTCCGCTGAGTCTGCACAGCCGAGGGCGGCTGTGCCACAAGGCAAGCCCCGCATCGGCTTGGTGCGCTACCCGCGTCTGGTGCCGCGCGACGTGGCGTGCGCGGAGAGGCTGCGGAAGCGGACGCTGACGGCTCTCTACAACCAGCGTCCGACCTGGCTGGCCCTGGCGCACCGGAAGCTCGACGAGGCGGTCTTCGCGGCCTACGGCTGGGACCCCGGGCTGAGCGACGAGGAGATTCTCGAGAAGCTGCTGGCGCTGAACCTCGAGCGCGCCGCGGCGGAGGGGTGAGGGATTCCGCGTGCAGGCCTGCCCTGAGCAGGCGAAGAGTCCGCACGCCCGGGCGCAGTAACGGATCTGCACGCGCCACCTTACGTCACCCCATTGCCTCCGCCGAACGCACCTTGCTGGGGCGATGGCTGGCAGCCACTCCGCGGCCTTGCCCGCCATCCTCCCCGAAGGCGCGACCTCGGCGTCTGCCTTCCGTCGAGCCCGAGCGGGGGCACTTGGCCGAACAGTGCCGTCCGCTGGCAC
>Ga0194112_10002632_pt1 | contig 25557 bp, 19 predicted proteins | sample TA2MahC400mmetaG_FD_146191 | JGI IMG/M metagenome (GOLD analysis project Ga0194112, IMG submission 146191) | Freshwater microbial communities from Lake Tanganyika, Tanzania - TA2015016 Mahale Deep Cast 400m | ecosystem: Environmental > Aquatic > Freshwater > Lake | place: Tanzania: Lake... | reverse complement strand
GAAAAATATGCAGCATGAAAAAAGTTGTTAACATTTTAACAAAAGAAAGAAAAAAAGAAGCAAAAAAAGAAAGAAAATTAGTCTTTCTACTAATATTTATTTTGTCTACTTTTTTCAGGACAAGACTTAGTAAACAGTAAATAGTAAACAGTGTCTTGTGTCTTGTCCTGAAATAGGTTGACTGGGGATGTAACTATAAAATTCTATTACTTTAAAAATCCAATACTTTAAAATTCCAATACTTTAAAATTCCAATACAATAAAATTTCAATACTTTAAAATTCCATTACTTTAAAATTCCAATACAATAAAATTTCAATACTTTAAAATTCCATTACTTTAAAATTCCATTACTTTAAAGTCTCACTGTAAGTAATTAAAAAAGAATTTCGTAATAATAGTATAGATTGAGGAAATAATTTTTTTTATCTTTGGGTATAAAATATTCAAATTGGAAAAGTTTTATAAATTTACTGTACCTAACATAAATCCGCGTGTCAGGATAGACAAATATCTTGCAGGTGCGATTGAAAATACCTCACGTACAAAAGTACAGAAAAGCATTAATCTCGGTTTCGTAACGGTAAACGGCGAACTTGTGAAATCAAATTATCTTCTGAAACGGAATGACGAAATCGAAGTTGAACTTCCGGTAGAGGAAAAACCGGAGATAGAACCGGAAGATATCCCACTCGATATCAAATATGAAGATGATTACTTACTCGTTGTGAATAAACCTGCAGGTATGGTAGTACATCCCGCATATAAAAATTATTCCGGAACGCTGGTTAATGCAATAATGTATTATTCCCAGCAGAAGAAAGACAAACTTTCCGATTTATTCGGCTTCGAGCGAGCGGGAATCGTACACAGACTCGATAAAGATACTTCAGGTCTAATAGTAGTGGCAAAAGACGAAATTACGCACAGAAAACTTGCAGAGCAATTCTTCAAACATACAATCGAAAGAGAATATAATGCAATAGTCTGGGGTAAGTTCAGACAAAACCGAGGCACAATAGAAACATTATTAGGCAGGGACAAAAAAGACAGAAAAAAAGTTAGTGTCATAAGAAATCCCGAAGGAACAGGAAAGACAGCAATAACACATTACGAAATAATCGAAGAATTCGAATATTTAACACTCCTTAAATTAAATCTGGAAACAGGCAGGACTCACCAAATCAGAGTTCATTTATCCTACACAGGTCATCCGGTTTTCGGCGATGAAACATACGGAGGCAGGAAACCGCATTTTATAAGCAACATAACAGGAAAAATAAAAAAAGAAATAAATGAACTACTCGAAATAATGCCGAGACAGGCACTGCATGCGAGGGTTATCGGTTTTTATCATCCGATCAAGAAAACAAAAATGAGGTTCGAATCTGATTTTCCAGATGATATGAATATGCTGCTCGATAAAATAAGAATCAATAAATAAAGGGGATAATTTTTTTTGTAGTTTTTGAATACTCTTTATAATCCGGAAAATGTTTTTTCAATATTTTTTCCTCGTAATTTATCTTCAGCAGAATAACAACGAGAAGCAGTGTCCACAATAATAATCTGATATAATCAAAATCGAATACCACCCATAATAATGTAATTGAAATGACTGAAGAATACATCGGATGACGGATTACGGCATAGGGTCCGCTTTTTACTAATTTTGTTCCCTTAAGTATTTCCGGTGCTACATTTACTTTTAATTTAAAAATTATCATAGCCCATAGTGCAGGAACAGACACCAGAATCAGCAACAAAGAAAAAAGTATATTGCCGAATAAAAATATTTTTCCGGAAAAAATTATTAATGCTACTAACAAAAACTGAAAAATAATCAGTAACAGAGATTTTAATGATTTGAAATAGAACAACTCAGGAGTCCTTTAAAATAACATCCTCTATGTTCCGACGTGGAGTGGGTTTAACTTCTTTTCCATAACCAAGTCTCATTATAAGCTGCGGGTATCCGTTGATTTTAAGAATATTTTTAAGTTGTTCCTTAAGTTCAGGAACTTCGACAGGTTGATTAAGATATGACGCGGCAATTCCTTCAGAAGCAGCAGTCAAAAGCAATCGTTCAAGGGCTACTCCGACTGCAATCCAGTCTTCGGGTTTATCATCATTACTTTCAAATACTCCGAGTACAGGCGAGCCGACGACAAGATTCCTGTCTCTGCCAGCCTGAATATTGCCCCAGTCAAGATTACCTATAAAGAAAGGACCGGTGTAAGATATCAGATCCCCCATTCCGAATGCATAACCCGGAATTCCGTCGCTTGTATTTGATCTATTGGGATGAACCCACTGGGCAAGCTCTCTGCAGAAACTTTTATTCTGTGCTTGCAGTCTGTCGCCTTTTTCGATTAATTTGATTATTTCTTCCTTAATTTCTTCGTTATATACTACTTTAAGTGTGACTTTTTCTTCAGATGCAATGGTTTCGAATTTTTGCAGAATCAATCCGTCAATTTCCTGTTCTGCAAACGGAAGCCGATTAGTATGCCTTTTAACAATAGCTCCAAAGGGTTTTTCATCGAGTTCGGTGCGTTCTGTTTCACCTGTATAACTCAGTTCAGCAAGTAAATCCATATCACCGTCAACCGGAAAATATTTTACATCAAGATTCATTCCGAAATATTTTGAAGAAACAAGAATATTACATAAAGCAGCTCCGCAACTGATTATAAGTTCTCTGTCGTCAGGGTCAATCACAGGAAGTGCACGAGTTCGGTCAGCAAATATCCTGATGGAATATTCGGACAACTTAAATAACCATGGTTGTGTATTATGTCCTGAAGGTGCAAGTATAGCATAACCGATAAGAAATTTCAATTTATCTTTGATGCTTCCCTGTGACGGAAAATCCGTTTCGGCAATATCCCATGCTATAAGGTTGTTTTTCATATTATTCCATTTTTAAATTTAAATAAAATATAATAAAATCCGAAAGTAAATTCAGTCTCAATCTTCAGTATCATTAATCGTTCATTTACACGTATTTCGTTTTATATTTTAATTTTTTTTAAAATAAATTATATTAATTTAAAGTTCAAAAAAACAATATGGAAAACAACGAATTATACCAAAAAGCGAAAGAAAGAGTCGGCGAACTCAAGGGTTTTTACACCCACCTGACAATATTCATTGTCATTAACTTAGTACTGTTTTTAATCAATTATTTCAGTATGCCTGAACAGTTATGGTTTTATTGGCCACTGCTTGGATGGGGAATCGGACTTGTTTCGCATGCTTTTTCAGTATTCGGAATAAAAGGATTTCTCGGAAGAGACTGGGAAGACAAGAAGATTAAAAAGTTAATGGAAAAGGAACAAAGAAAACAAAAGCCGGAATAGCTGTATGCTACTTAAGATATATCCGCAAAATCCGAATTCAAGAAATTTGAAACTAGTAACAGAATGCCTGCGTGACGGAGGTGTAATAATTTATCCGACCGATACGATTTACGGACTTGGATGCGATATATTTCAGCATAAGGCAGTAGATAGAATTTGCAGAATTAAAAATATAAAAGCGGAGAAAGCAAATTTATCATTTATCTGTAATGACCTCAGTCACATTACTGATTTTGTTTTTCATATAGACACTCCGATATACAAAGTCCTTAAAAAAACGCTTCCGGGTCCTTTCACATACATATTCAAAGCAAATAATAACGTTCCGAAGATTTTAAAAAGCAAGAAAAAAACTATCGGCATCCGCATACCCGATAATAACATTGCACGTGAAATTGTAAGACAGCTCGGCAATCCGATTATGTCAACTTCAATTCACGACACAGACAAAATAATAGAATACCCGACGGACCCGGAAGTTATATACGAAAGATACAAAGATGCAGTGGATATCGTTGTTGACGGCGGATTCGGAGGTAATATACCATCAACAATAATAGATTGTTCAGGCGTAGAAATAAAAGTAATAAGGCAGGGGCTCGGCGACATTTCCGAATTTATATAAAATTATTTCCATTTTACGGGTTCAATTTCTTCATCTTTTAATTCAAATATTACTGCACCGTCCAAATCGGTTCTGAATATTTGAGTATTAATTTTCGTCAATCTACCAATAATTAAATCCGACGGATTGTCGTATCTGTTATATAGACCACAGGAAATAACAGAATATTGCGGATTTGTTTTGACAAGAAAAGGAATCGAAGAGGAAGCTTCTCCGCCGTGATTGGAAATTTTGAGAATATCTGTTTTTAAAAATCCGCCGTAATATTTAACGAGAAAATTTTCGGTTACTTCTTCTATATCGCCCGGATATAAAATATCCGTGTTGCCGCAAACATATTTAAATACCAGACATCCGTCGTGAATGTCAGAAGTTTTATATTCCCCGCTGATTACATATTCCTTTAAAGGATAAATAAAATAAATTTTTGAATCGGACAAATTTAATGTATCTCCCGAAAAACAACTTACTTTAGGAATGTTTTTAACGGCTATCAAACTGTCTATTGATTTTGATAAAAGGTTATAACTGCTTTGTCCGTTGTCAATAATTTTATCTATTCGAATATTTTCAAGTAAATATTTTAATCCGCCGATGTGGTCGGAATGATAATGAGAAATCAGGAGTAAATCAATTTTTTCGATATGATTTCTTTTGAGATACGGAAGGACAACTCTTTCAGCAGAGTTATAATTACCGGAAACGACTCCGCAATCAACGAGTATATTTTCACCGGACGGAGTGGAAATCAGAGAACAGTCTCCCTGACCGACATCGAAGAAAATAACTTTCAGATTTTGAGTTTGCAAATTAGAATAGACAACAAATAATAAAACGATTAAAATACATATCAATAAACGAAACAAGATATTTTTTTTATTTGCATAAAGAATGAACAAAATAACAAAGTAATAAATTACAATTCCCGCTATAGAAAATCCGGAAAAATAAACATAAGAAAAACTTAAAGATGCGCACCAGTTTATGAATACAAGCTGCAGGGTAAGAAGCAATAAATTTGTTTCTGCGATTAGAGAAGCAAAGAATCCGGAAATCGTCGCTAAAAGTACCTGAAGAAATCCCATTGCAAGAGAAATATTAGCTACAGGAACAGCAATAATATTGGACAGAAAAGATATGATCGATATTTTTTCAAAGTAAGTAGCTGTAACGGGAATCGTACCGATTTGTGCGGCAAATGTAGCTACAGCAAGACTGATAATATAAAACAAAAACTTTCCTGCCCCGCTTAATTCTTTTTGAATTTTTTTAAGATACAATTCTTCGAATCTGTTGTAAAAGAAAACCATAGATAAAACTGCGGTATATGACAGTATGAAACCCGGGTCGAATAATTGCTTCGAATCGAACAATAAAATAAGAATTGCGGAAAATGCTGTAATATTATAAAAATTTGTTTTTTTCTGTATTAAGAAAGAAACCAAGAAGAGAATTCCCATAATCGAAGCACGAACGATAGACGCAGGCGCACCGGTAAAGAGACAATAAAATATTATTATTATGATAGTAATAATGGTTCTTTCCCTTTGTGGAATTCTAAAAAGCGACAGCAGCAGAGTAGCAAATAATATTATGTATGCTACATTTAGACCCGACACGGCAATAATATGCATTACGCCTGCTTTAATAAAATCATCCTTTACTTCTTTTGATATATCGCTTCTTTCACCGGTAACGAGACCTTTCAAATATCCTGCCTCATCTCCGATACCAATAAGCGAATCAATACTGCTCGAAGCAAATTCTTTAAAGGGGTAAACTATTCTCTGATAAATGAATCCAAGATTTTCAGACGATAGAATTTGAACGTCATTATACCCGAAGACATAAAATGATTTATAAATATTATGAATTTCAAGATACTTTCTGTAATTAAATTCTCCCGGATTTCTTTCATCGGGAAAATCTCTTAAGAATCCGCTCAATCGTACTCTATCGCCGGGTTTCAATGCAGGAGGAGGGATTTTCTTTTTTCCATCACTGCTCTCTTTTACCGTTACCATTACCATACCCTTAACATCTATAATATTTTTCTTTGTTTCGATAACCTCAGAATTCAGAACGAACTTAATTCTTGAAGAATCATATCTTGGAATTTCATCTACTACACCCGCTAAAATTATTTCTTCATTTTCGGCAGGGTAAAAATTTTTTATTGAATTTTCAGGAAGAATATTTTTATCAAAGTCTATTTTTAAACAACCTGCTGACATAATAAGAAGAAACGAAAATACAAACGACAGAACTTTTTTGTTATATTTTTTAGAAATCAAACTAAAAATCGAACTAAGCAATATAACCGGTCCTGAATAATAATATGGTATGCAGAAATAATTTCCTATAATAACCCCAACAATAAATAATATACAAAATTTTACAGCAGGGACAGTGTCGAGTTTTTTCATTATGAATATTTAAGTATAACAAAATTGTAAAAAATTTAGAAATAATAACTATAAAAAAAATTGAAAATTACACAAAATTAACAAAAGTACTAAAGTCAGGCAGGAAAAGGACAAATAGCAAAAAGTAAATAGTAAATAGTAAAATATATAGCATATAACATATAATATATAATATATAACATACGAGCATATAAATGTAGAATTAAAAATTAATAATGAAAAAAATATAGAAGAGTTCTTTATTATTCTGCATTATGCATTCTTAATTCTACATTAAAAAAAGGTTAACGTTTTTCAAAGATAACCCGAAACAAGCGACCCAGAGGGTACCCCGGAATGACAGGCATATACAATGTTAAATGGTAAATTGTAAATGTTAAATGAAAAGGAATGAAAGAGAAAGAGAGTTTGGTTTATAAGCGGGTTTTTAATTTAAGATTTTCTAAATTTGTAATGTTTCACTGACTTTAAATAACATACTTATTTTGTTAATTTTAGATATGAACATAATCGAGATTATAAAAAAGAAAAGGGACGGAAAAACTCTTTCAAAAACTGAAATAGAATTTATAATACACGGATACCTGAATAATAAAATCACAGACTATCAGATGTCATCTTTTCTGATGGCAGTGTATTTCAAAGGATTGAACGGGGAAGAAACATTTCATCTAACTGACGTGATGTTAAAAAGCGGAAAAACGGTTGATTTAAGTTTTCTGAAAATACCTAAAGTCGATAAACACTCAACGGGTGGAGTTGGAGATAAAACGTCATTAATCCTTGCACCGCAAGTAGCTTCCTGCGGAATAGCGGTTCCGATGATTTCGGGACGCAGTCTTGCACATACCGGAGGAACTTTGGACAAACTCGAATCTATTCCGTATTTTAACGTAAATCTGTCAATCAAAAAATATATAAAAGCACTTTCCGATATCGGAGTTGCAATGATTGGACAGACGACAGAATTAGCACCCGCTGATAAAAAAATCTATTCGCTGCGGGACGTAACGGCAACTGTAGATAATATTTCTCTGATTACCGCAAGCATAATGAGTAAAAAACTTGCCGAAGGGGCAGAAGCGATAGTATTCGATGTTAAAATCGGATGCGGTGCAAATTTACCTCAGGTAGATTTATCTGTTAAACTGGCAAAAACCCTGATTAGTACTTCAAAAAAATTCGGAAAAAAAGCCGTTGCTGTACTAACCGATATGAATGAACCGCTTGGATACAAAATCGGCAACTGGCTTGAGGTAGAAGAATGCCTCGAGGTAATGAGCGGAAAAATTATTGATGACTTATGCACAGTAAACAACACACTTGCAGGAGCAATGATTTATCTCAGCGGAAAAGTAAAAAATATAGATGCAGGGATTAAAATTGCAGAAGAAAAAATTTCAGAAGGCAGTACTTTAAAAAAATTCAGAGAGATAGTTTCTTATCAAGGCGGAGATTTAGAATATCTTGACGACTGGAAAAATTATAAGCGGACAAAAAAGAAAAAAATAATTAAATCCGAAAAAAACGGATACATCTCGGAAATGAACGCACTGCTGATTGGTTCAGCTTCAGTTGAATTAGGATGCGGCAGAAAAACCAAAGAAGATAAGATAGTGCCGCTTGCAGGTATTATATTAAATAAAAAATGCGGTAACCTTATTAGAAAAAATGAAAAGCTCTGTGAATTATATACGGATAATACGGAGTCCTTAAAATCGGCGGAAATTCTTATGAGCGAAGCAATAAAAATATCCGCTAAAAAACCTAAACAAAGAAAATTAATTCTGGATATACTATATTGAACAGAAAATATATACTATACTTATTTGTTTTATTGTTGTCGTTTTCTTCCTGCGATATCATAAGGAAAAATCAATCGGCAGGCAAAGAAATCCATATCGTAAAAAGAGTGATTGACGGTGATACTTTCGAACTCGATAACGGAGAACGTGTAAGACTGCTCGGGATAGATACACCGGAAAAATATCAGTCGAAAAAACTCGATAAGGATGCTGAACTGTCCGGACAGGATAAAGAAACAATAAAGAAACTCGGGCAACTTTCCACAGAATATGCCAAAAAACTCGCAGAAGGAAAAAAAGTCACTCTAGAAAGAGATGAAGAATCGAATGACAGGGATAAATACGGCAGATTACTACGTTATATTTACCTTGAAGACGGTACTTTTGTAAACGGTAAACTTGTTAAGGACGGATATGCTCAGGTGTATGATAAATTCCCTTTAACAAAACTCGACGAACTCAGGCAGTATCAAAGAGAAGCAAGAGAAAACAGAAAAGGACTTTGGGGAGACGTTGAGGGATTAAAACAGTTTGATAAATAATTTATTATAATAAACTAAAAATAAAATAGTTTTGTTGATTTCGATATGATAATGACAGAGAATAATGAATAAATACATATTAACCTTATTAATACTGACAACTATATTCTGCACAAGTGAATCTTTATATTCCCAGAAACAAAAAAATCCTCCCGACAAAATCAATAAAAATATAAATCTTGATTCAATATCTGAAAACATCAGGAAAACAAATTCAGACGGTAATTATATAATAAATCCTGCATACAGATGGAATACGATAATTACAAAAATCAGGAACGGAAAAATATCCAAGCAGGAAGCAATAGATTCCATAAAAATATTTCTCGAGAATTTAAGTGTTTACATAGAAAAAAAACAACATAAAATATACAAAGACACGGAATGGGTTTTTCCTGTCGAAGGATATGATTATACCGCAATCGGAGGACGAAACGGAAACGGTTACAATCCCACCGGATTCGATTTCTTCGATACAAATTCCGCCGGGCACCCGGCACAGGATATTTTTATCAAAGATAAAAATCAGGATAATATAGATGACATCAGCGGAAAACCTGTCAATATTTTGTCAATGAGCAGCGGAATAGTAATCGAGACCAGAAAAAACTGGACAAAAGAAATGAATGACATAAGAGGCGGAAATATTGTTTACGTTTACGATTACTTCAGCAACGGCTTGTTTTATTATGCACATCTTGATAAAGTATTTGTAAACACAGGAGAATACGTTATACCGGGAAAAATTCTCGGGACGATGGGAAGAACGGGAAAAAATGCATTCCCTTCACGTTCTCCAACTCATCTCCATATTATGTACCTTTTTTTAGATAATGGAAACTTAATACCGGATAATATTTACAAAGATTTAATTAAGGCAAAAACATTACCTTAAATTGTTTGTGGGGTATATTTATTTAGAATTTATTTTTACTTACATTATCTTTATTTTTAATTTTTGTGCAGTAAAAAAATGAATTGTAAAATCCTGAAAATAATTGTCAGTACGATAAATTTCTTTCTTTCTACGGGTATATTATTTTCGCAAATTGTCATTAATGAAATTATGTACACTCCTGCACCTTCAAACAATGAATGGTTTGAAATATATAACAAGGGAAATAATTCCATTAATATTAAAAATTGGAAATGGAAAGATGCTACGGCGATTTACAGAACTATTACAAATCAAAGCATTATCGTCAATCCGAATTCCTTTGCGGTTGTTTGTCAGGATTCCGTTTTATTCCGAAGTTCGTTTCCTAATGTTCAGGGTATAGTAATTCAGTCAATCGGATGGAGTCAGTTAAATAATACAGGAAATGAGAATGTTATAATTTTTGACAGTACAAATCAGATAATAGATTCGCTTTTATTTAATAACTCCTGGGGAGGAACAGGAGGTTTTTCACTTGAAAGGATTAATCCTCAGGGTCTTACAAATTTACAAACAAACTGGAGTACCTGTATTGATATATCAAAAGGTACTCCGAACAGAACTAATTCCGTCACTCCAAAACTAAACGATTTGATATTAAAATCTTTTGATATATTTCCATCCTTTCCCAAAATTAACGATACATTAAATTTAAAGTTCCTGATAAAAAATTCGGGATTAAATCCCGCAAATAATTTCACACTGAATATTTTTAAAGATTTAAATTTCGACAGTATTCCACAACCAGCAGAAATAATCAATACAAATAATTTCAGCCTTTTAAATCCGAACGATTCAATATATTATAATTATCATATACCAAGCATAGACAGCGGTTTGAAGCAATATATCGGAAAGATTATTTATCCTCCCGACGAAGATACTTTAAATAATAAACTTGTCAAAAGCGTATTTGTCGGCGGATATACTCCTTCAAGCGGAATAGTCATAAATGAAATTTTATATGACCCGGGTACAGGAAAATCGGAATGGTTCGAAATATATAACACTGGTAATGTTCCGATTAACCTCCAAAACTGGAAATGGAAAGATGCTGCAGTAAGTAATCCAGCAAGAACTTTAACGACACAAGAAGTACTTCTTAATCCGGGTACTTATGCGGTTGTATGCGAAGATTCATCAAACTTAAAAAATTACTTCCCGAATATATCGGGTATAATACTGCAGTCAAACGGATGGAATGCCTTAAATAATACAGGTTATGAAAACATTGTTCTTTATAACAGTTTTAATCAGATTGTCGATTCAATAACATATTCGAATGTATGGGGGGGGTCAACAGGAACTTCATTAGAAAAAAGAATTTCATCAGGTTCGGGCAACGATTCAACAAATTGGGGAACCTGCATAGACATAATGAGAGCCACACCGAACAGAATTAATTCATTATCGAACATAACGCCGGCGTTATGGAATGATATAGTTATAAATGAAATAATGTATGACCCGCTGACAGGAAATGCCGAATGGGTTGAAATATTTAACAGAACAAACAATACAATTGTTCTTTCAGGCTGGAGATTCTCGGAATCAAATTCATTTTATAATTTTTTCGACTCTTTAAAATACAAAATTAATCCAGGTGCTTATTTTATCCTTTCACAGGATTCAACTATTTATACAAGATTCCCATTTCTCAAAGATACTGCTTTATTTAATGTTGTTTTTAATAAAAATATAAGCCTGTCAAACACAGGTGAGACAGTAAAAATAACGGACCCGGTCAACACTATAATCGATTCGGTTGTTTACAGTCCAAAATGGCATAATCCGAATATTTCCGACCCAAAAGGAATTTCTCTCGAAAGAATAAATCCGAATTTCAATTCAAACGACAGGTACAACTGGAATTCCTGTGCAAATTATCTCGGCGGAACACCCGGAACAATAAACAGTATATACACAGAAAATTTAAGTACAAATTCGAAAATAACAGTCTCTCCGAATCCTTTTTCACCTGACGGGGACGGATTCGAAGATTTTACTGTCATTAATTATACTTTAACATCAAAAATATCACAAATAAGATTAAAGGTTTACGATGTCAAGGGACGGCTTGTAAGAACACTTGCAGGTAACCAGACAAGCGGAAGCACGGGTCAGATAATATTTGACGGTAAAGACGACGGAGGACAAAAGTTGAGAATCGGTATATATATACTTTACCTCGAGGCAGTAAATGATCAGAACGGTATTATTGACCAAGCAAAGACAACTGTCGTTATTGCAACAAAGTTATAAAATCAGATGGCTGCAAAAAAAATCGAAATAAAAAAGAAACAGGATTTTCTGGAATTAGCAAAAATAAACAAATACATTCCTTACGTTTTTATTATTATAATTACAGCAGTTGTTTATATAAACAGTCTTCAAAATGAATTTGTGTTCGATGACGAAAGTGTGGTGGTCAACAATACAGCAATTCAAAAACTTTCCAACATTCCGAAATATTTTACTGCAGAAGAAGGATTTCATAAAGTTATAGGAAGATATTACAGACCGGTAGTGTTTGCAACATATGCAACCGATTATGCTCTGGGAGGAGGATTAAATCCGTTTTATTTTCATCTGACGAACGTGATAATTCACGTAATTTCTTCGCTGCTTGTGCTCGCAATTTTTATAAAATTGTTTAAGAATAAAAAATACGGTTTGCTTGCCTCAATTGCCGGTGCATTAATATTTGCAGTACATCCTATTCATACAGAAGCAGTAAGCTGGATAAGCGGCAGAACAGATTCACTTGCTTCCTTATTTTTCTTCGCTGCTTTTCTTTTTTATATTTCAGACAGCAGAAAATATTTAATACCGGTAGTTTTATTTTACATTTTGGGACTCTTATCCAAAGAAATGGTAATTACATTTCCGCTTGTAATTATCGCGTATGACCTGATTTACAACAAAGAAAAAGTATCCGGAATAAGGAAAAAAATTACCGAATATTCCGTACTGATAATTGTAACACTGTTGTATCTGTATTTAAGATACTTAATGCTTATTGACATTCCCGAAAGAACAACTTATCTGTATTTTTATGAAAAAGATACACTAACGATAACAGCAACAATGCTTAAAACAATACCCGTATATTTCAAATTGTTGTTCTTCCCTTTCGGTCTGATTTATCATTATAACGGAATCATAAGAGATGCTTACGGTTTCTTGGATTACACGGTAATTCTGTCTGTTTTATTTATCGTTGTTCTGATTATTCTTGCAGTTTATATGTTCAAGAATAATAATGTAATTAGTTTCTGTATATTGTTCTTTTTTATTACACTTATTCCTGTAATGAATATTATACCCACTATGAATCTGATGGCAGAAAGGTTTTTATATATAACTTCTTTTTGTCTCTCAGTTTTTCTGTCTTATATAATCATCAAATATATTAAATCTAAAAATTCAAAATTCACTGCTTTCCTTATTATTATTATTGCTTTTATTTTTTCATATTACACATATAACAGAAATTCTGATTGGAAAACAAACAACACATTGTATTCTACCGGAGAAGGTATTGACGGTACAGTTTTGCTGGTTAATTCGGGAAATATATATGCCAACAGAAAACAGTTCGATGAAGCTGAAAAATTATACAGAAAAGCTCTTGAAATAAGAGATAATATATTGCTTGCTCATCATAATCTGGGGTTAATATATATGATAAGAGGAAACTACGATTCTGCAGAAATTAAATTCAAAAAAGGAATTTCAATCGATTCTTTGTCTCCTGTAGGATATGTTCAACTCTCAAATCTATATCAGCAAATGGGCAGATACGACGATGCCGTAGAAGCTCTTACAAAACTTCAAAAACTCATTCCAGATTATCCTGACGTAAAACTTCAGATTGAACAAATTAATGTCAAAAAAAACAATCCTGTTGCCGACCCGAAAGATCCGAAACTTCTTTCGATGGAAAAGCAATCATACGACTTATACCTAAGCGGCAAATACAACGAATCCATTAAAATTCTTGAAGAAATGATAAAATCTGACCCTGCAAACTCGGGAGGTTATTATAATAACATCGCGTTATGTTATGAAGGAATGAATGAACAGGACAAAGCAATTGAATCATACGAAAAAGCGCTTTCCTCAAACGAACAAAATTTAAATTCATTGAACGGTATTTCCAAAATACTTCTTAAAAAGGGCGACAATCAGAGTGCAATATATTATATGAATAAAATACTGGAACTTACACCTAATGATGAAATAACAAGACATACTATTGATTCACTTTTGAAAATAAAAGATAAATAAGTAAGTTGATTATGTTTGAAATTTTTGATAAAATTTTTTATTGAGCAAAGAGATTAAAAATATCAAAACAAAGAAAAAAATCCTCGACGGCAGATACTGGATTCTTTTAATAGTAAGTTTTATTATACTGGTCTGGATAATTGCAATAAAGGTTGCATCCAGCTATCTTCTTAATAATCTCGACAGTAACTGGACAAATATATCCGGCGACCGGAAAGAAGAAACAATCAAGAATTATACAAGTTCATTTACAGGATTCCAAAAAAATCTGGAAAAATATTCCGATGATATTAAAGAAAATTTGGACATCAGAACGAATATAAATCAATACGAACCGAGAAAATTTTTTCAGATATGCTTGAATTTGAACATACCTGAAGATGTCCAGGTGGAAATATTTAACAAAAATTACGAATCTGTTTTTTTTAAGGGAAGACAAATTGAGCCGGAATATCTGCTTTTTCAGAATGTATCGAAGGGAAATAAATTTTCCATAATAAAAGTATCAGGACTTTATACGTACCTTGTTATTTATTCACCAATCATTAATCCGGATACTCCCAACGAAGTATCCGGAGCAGTTATAGCAGCAAAAATACTTGATGTTGACCTCGATATCAGGGATAAATTTTTTTCAAGCACTAATTTTATTCAGGAATTAAAAAAGAGTAATAAAGAAAATTGTTACATATTACCTGTCAATTACCATACCGGATTGTTTGAAATCGACAGCAGCAGATTAAAAAATCATTCCGCAATCGATCTAAAAGGAATTGACGAGAAGATAATCGGAAAACTGCTTATACCAAATTATCAAAAATCTGATTATATAAAAGATTTGAACGTTTATAACGCAAGAATTACTTCCCTGCTGGTTTTTTTCCTTACTGTTTTAATTTCTGTAATATTAATAAAACATATAAACTCGGTTTCAAATGATATTTTGAAAATAACTTTTTTCGGCTTTCTTCTCGTCGCGGTAAGATATGTCTGGCTGTTATTCGGTTTTCCTTCTTCTACATTTGAACTCGATATACTTTCTCCGTCACTTTACAGTTCGAAATTCGGATTCGGGATTTCGAAATCTATCGGTGAACTGCTCATTACTATAATTATCTATTTAATATTTACTTTTTACATTACAAAAATTGCATTTGATAAACTGCACAGCACATCGGTATATTCATTTTTAAAAAACATATTTATAAATGCTCCAGCTTTTGTAATATTATCCGTATTTTTTTTCATTACGTTTAATTTATTCGGAGGACTGATTAACAGCATAATTTTTGAATCAAATATTGACTTTTTTGACAGCGCCAATTTTATTCCTTCTTTCGAACTGGCGATATTCCAGCTTTCGATTTTACTTTCGACATTCAGTCTCGTGCTTTTTACGACTACATTAATTTTAACGGTTTTAAGATTATTCAGAAATTTCTTTAAAAACAGATTATTCAAAAAATACTATTTTGCAGTACTGTTACTGCTGTTTCTTTGCGTAAATCATGTTTTGGAAACCATTAATATTTCTTTTGAAATTATTTATCTTCACAGAGTAATAATCATTGCAATAATATTTCTTTTCTGTTACTATCTGAACAAAACGGTATTCAGTAAAAAAATACCGCAATATCTTACATTCAGAAACTTTTCGATTATCATACTAATTTGCATAATTATAGCACCATTAATACTACTTGAAAGATTCAAATCACAGGAAACGAAATTCGTTGAATTACTCGGAAATGAATTAACACAACCGGATAACGAAAAACTTATATTTTTGATTTCGGGTGAACTGGAAAATATAGCAAAAGACCCGATAATAGAAAAAAATCTGTACGATAAAAATAAAATATCCGGATTGGCATTCTATCTATGGAAAAACTCAAAATTAAATTCTGAAAACCTGAATTTATCGACAGTAGTAATAGATACAAATAAAAAAATACTCAGTGATTTCAACATCACTCCGTCAAAACTGCAGACCGACAGTGTTGTATCATTTCTTAAGCAGTATCTTTTTAATGTTAAATTTAACATCAATATACCCGATTATGAAATGGACACGGTTACTTTCTTCGAAAGTATCGGGGATTATGATTTCGAACTCTCGGGCAGCATTCATATCCCTGTCCTTTCCGAAAACGTCAATCTTTTATGGAATAACACTGATAAATATATTGCAGGAGTCACACCAATTCAAAAAGTTGAACTAAGAAAAACACCTTATGCAAAAATTATCGGTTATATTATTTATGTGGTTCAACCGGAATTCATATCTCTATTTAATATATCTACCACACAAATTTTCGGTAAATATTCATTTGAAAATATCCTGAATAAACTGATTTCGAGACCGATTATAACAGAGTATATAAACAATGAAATTGTCAACAGTACAGACCTGGAAGTCTCTAAATTTCTGCAGTCATATTTAAGGCTGTTTACCGAACAGTATAAAAAAGAACCTGATAAGAAATACTGGCGGTACGATAACATAGGAGGAAACAATTACAGAACCTTTTTCATTCTTTCCGAGTCACCTGAAAAAAAAGACTCTGAAGTAAAACTCGATGTAGAAGACAAAATATACTCAATATCGATTAAAAGAGAAGATTTTATATTGAGTGTTTTCTATGTCTTAAAAATTGTACTGTTCTCTGTTTCTGTTTATCTGATTCTTTATATAATATTCGGTTCGGCTTATTTGCTTAAAAACAGGAAAATTATTCTGAATTTCAGCGGAAAAGTATTCACAGCATTCCTTTTTGTTTCCGTAATTCCGATAATAATTCTTGCTTTCTACACAAGAAGCCTGATTATTCAAAAAAACGATTATGCACAACAGGAACAGATTTTTTCCGATTTAAATCTCATCAGTGAAAGTATCAAAGGAGAAAAAACCAATTTTATAACTTCTTATTATATTAAAAATTATGACAGCCTTTTAATTCTGGGAAAAAATATACTCAAACAATCATTGCAAAGTTCAAATAAGAATTTTAATATCTTTATAAAAAATAAATTACTTTCAACTACCAACGAAGAACTTTATAAATCTGATTTACTGGATACAAGAATAGATGCCAATGCATATTATAATATATACCTCTGGAAAAAAGACTTCTTTTTGAAAACGCAGAATATCGGTGAGTATTCCTTTCTTGTGGGATATATTCCTTTTAAAGATAAATTCGGTACTACAATCGGTGTCATATCATCCCATCTGCTCTATAAACAAAGGGAAATCGACAAAGAATTAACAGAAACTCTTACTTTTATTCTCGGTTCTTATTCCGTGGTTATAATAATTCTGATATTTCTCGTGGGGATTTTTACAGAGAGAATAACAAAACCTGTACTTGAATTAAAAACCGCAACCGAAAAAATTTCCAAAGGCGAAAAATTTACCGATATAAAAATTAAAACAACAGACGAATTCGGAGAACTGATAGAATCTTTCAACAAAATGACCAAGGAACTCGAAAAATCCAAAATCCAGTTGAAAAAAGCTGAAAGAGAAGCCGCATGGAGAGATGTTGCCAGAAGAGTAGCTCACGAAGTCAAAAATCCCTTAACTCCTATGAAACTCTCCATCGAACACCTAATAAACATTTACAAAGAAAATAAAAACAACCCTGAATTTGAAAGTATCCTTTTAAAAACAAAAGATTTAATAATTAGCGAAATTGATAAATTAAACCGAATTGCTACCGACTTTTCTAATTTCGTTAAATTACCGGCAAGAAATTATGAGCCGATAAATATCAATAATGTCATCGATGAGGTTATTGATCTCTATTCTACCGAACCAAAAATTAAATTTTTAACATCTTTTCAGGAAAATATATTAAGAGTCATTGCCGACAGACAGGAATTGAACAGAATATTTCAAAACCTGTTTAAAAATTCGATACAATCAATTGAGACAGAAGGAATTATAGAAATCAATACATTCAGTAAGGATAAATTTGTGCATGTTATAATAAAAGACAATGGGAACGGAATACCTCCGGATATTTACGACAGATTATTTGAACCTTACTTCTCAACAAAATCAACCGGAATGGGACTAGGTCTGCCAATAACCAAAAAATCACTTGACGATATGAAAGCAAAAATCAAAATTGACAGTAAAGTGAACGAAGGAACTACAGTAACCCTGACTTTCAGGGCACACAACGATAACCCGGACAACAGATGAGGTATTTGCTCGGTCTTTTAATATTAGCAGTAATTACATTATTGGTAAACGGATGCGCTAATCAATTACCGCCGCCGGGTGGTCCGGAAGACCTTGAACCTCCCAAAATTGTTTATTTATATCCTCCGCCAAATACAGTTAATTTTAAAGGAGATTATGTCGAAATAGAATTTAATGAATATTTTGACGTTAGAAGTTTCAGAGATGCATTTTACGTCACACCTGTTCATGAAGGAGGAACCGAAATTACAATAAAAGGAAAAAAAGTAGTTATTGAATTTCCCGCCGGACTAAAATCCAACACAACCTACCTTTTTACAATTGGGAGAGATTTGAGAGATATTAATAAAGGTAACACTCTGTCCAAACCGATAAAATTCGCTGTATCCACCGGACCTGAAATAGATAAATGCAGTATATCGGGAAAAGTATATGCGGATAACCTGGAGAAAATGATTATTCTGCTTTACAAATTGAATGAAACGAACAGCGATAATATTGATGCTTCCGTTTTAAAACCGGATTATGTAACACAAGTAGACATTAACGGAAGTTACATATTTCAGAATATACCGGAAGGTAAATTCAGATTATTTGCACTGAAAGACACAGACAGAAATTCACTATTTGATAAAGATTTCGACAAAATTGCCGTACTGGACAGAGATATTGTTTTAGCAAAAAATGATGAAATCAGCAACGCAAATTTTCTTTTAAAAAAGTTATTAGTTTTACCTTCGGATAAAGATTTTGTGACCTATCTCACAAAAGATTCTTCGGGTTATATTTATTCTTCAGTACGTCCTTCAGAAACAAACATTCCCGTTGACCAGAAATTTTATTTCTTTTTTAACATTGATTCTGTAAAAAGAACAGACATAACCGACAATATAATATTATCTGACAGCACCAAAAATAAAAACTATAAACTTATTTTTAACTGGTATAACGATTCAATACTCGAAATATTTTCCCTTGAGAATTTCAGATATGCTGCCGAATTAAAAATCGTATTCAATTTTCTTGATATATCAATTAAATATTTTTATATATTAAATTTTAAATCCGCACCAGAAAACAAATTCGGACAATTATCCGGAAAAATATATTACCCTGAATCCAATATTCATCCTGTACCTCTTTATTTCATCAACAAATCCAATAAATTTATTGCATACAATAAAAAACTCTTAAAAGATACAACTTTTGTATTTAAAGAAGTACTGGATGGAGAATATATAATGTTCTCATTTATAGACGAAAATAACAACGGAATATATGATGAAGGAGATTATTATCCTTTTAAACCGGCCGAAAAATTCTTTATTCCCGAATATGAAATAAAACTCAAAGGCGGATGGAGTGTCGACAATATAATAGTAAATTTTTAAATTCCCTTTGCTGCATTCAAAGATGCTTTTTCTCTCTTATCAAAATCCCGACATCGTAAATAAAATTATTCAGTAATATCTCGGGATTAATATTATTTTCCAGTTCTTTTATAGTATCTTCAGTAATACTGATAATCTTATAAAAATCGAATTCATAGTTTGCACAAAATCTTCTTATGTTTTCTATCTTGTCTTTATTAATGATTTTATTTTCATAATTGTTCAAATAATAATTTGCATCCCTGAACCAAGTCATAATAATAAACAATGCATTGCTTATTCTTTCCCTGTCTTTGCCCTTAGATATGCTTTCAATTATTTTATTGGCTGAAGACATTTTTCCTCTGACAGTTTCTCTTAAAAGGTTTATTATATCTTCACGTAAATCCATCAGATAAGAATCTGCTATCTGAATTGCCCTAGATATACTTCCTTCGGAAATACACGCATAGAATAAAGCTTTTTCCTTATCAAGTTCCGGTTTGTATTTTATTAAATAATCCGCTATTTCTTTTTCCTGCAAAGAATCAAACTTGATTTTCTGACACCTTCCGTATATAGTAGGCAGAAGGCTGTTTACTCGCGATGTGGTTAACAACAAAAGACAATTTTCCGGCGGTTCTTCCAGTATCTTTAAAAGAGCATTTGAACTTTCCGGATTCATCAAATCAGCACATGATATCAGAATTACCTTATATTTTCCTTTGGAAAATGTAAACTGAAGTTCTCTTTTTATTTCTCTGATACTGTCAATCAAGATTTCGTTGGCTTTCGGTATAACAATTTTATAGTAATGATTTTGCTTTTTTTTATCAAGTTCTTCCAAATAGATTTCATATTCTTCTGATTTCTTAACAACCGTATTTACTTTATAATTTTCTTCAGTTCCTGATAATTCATCTTTTGTATCCATTCCTTTTAAATTTGACGGCAAAGCCGTAATTAATCTGAAATGAGACGAGTATAATTCATTTATACCCCTGCAATATTTGCAGGAGTCACAGGGATTCAAATCAGAATCCAAATTATTACAATTGATTAATTTTGCAAACTCCAGAGCAACCGCATCTTTTCCCGTACCTTCCTTACCCCAAAAAATATAAGCATGGGAGATTTTTTTATTTTTGTAAATATTTTTTAAAATATTTATTATTCTTTTTTGACCTACTATATCCGACCACATCGTTTTTTAAAAAGAATTTCCTATTCCGAATTGAAATGCAATGCGATTTGTAAATATCGATTTTAAATCATAGCTGAAAATCCATTCTTTATTGACATTTTCCGGGTCATACAATTTAAAACCAATGTCAAACCTGACGGGACCAACAATGGTATAATATCTTAAACCGAATCCTACTGCCATTGCTATCTGGTTAAATTTGAAATTTTTCGGTTTTTCCCAAAGATTTCCGACATCAAGAAAAGTTACGAATCCTAAATCTTTAAAAAGTCCCTTTGAATTAATAAAAGGGCGTGTCCTGTGTTCTATTGTTGTTTCAAATAAGAGATCTCCTCCGTTTTCTTTACCGTTAAACGTCCCGAGTGAACGGGCATTCCAACCCCTTATGCTTGTTCCTCCTCCTGCAATAAACCTCCAGTCCGACGGAATTATATTTATACTCAATTCATCTTCCACTGCTTCGGCTGTAATTTTATTGTCCCCGTATTCAAATATGGAACCAAGTCTAAACTTTATTGCCAAAACAGATTTTGAGGGAAATGTATTGCTGATGTTAATAAAAAAATTATTTAATATCGAAAATTTTATATAGTTTGTTGATGAAGTGTTAAAGAGCTTTTCGAATAAATTCCCGAGTAATCCGCTTTCTTCAATTAAAAACGACTGATAAAATCCTTTGGTGGGAAAAGCAAAATTATCGGTATTGTTATGCGCTATGGTATAAGTTAATATTGAATAAAAAGCTTTTATTTTCAATTTCAGGCTGACGTTGCTGTCGTTTATTATCACGGGAACTAATTCTTTCGATGTAAATCTCTGGTCGGATAATCTCCACTCGAGCGTCATAAGATTGAAATAAGTATGTTTTGGCAGTTCGAAGAAAGCTTCGAAGCGGTTGTCAATCTGTGATATATAATAGATATCGTCCGATAAATAGGACAGTCCCAATCTCCATTTTCCGGAAATTTTTCTGTTGTTGAATATATTCGGCTGCAACAATTCCATCAACAGCTCCCCGGCATATATGTCCTTGTTATGAACCAGACCTTTAATACTTATATTCTGAGTCCTGTTGCCCCCGAAAAAATTTCTGTCGAGATAACTCAACCCTAACCCCATATAAAATCTATTGAAGATTTCATACGCTACGAGTTCAGGCTGCACTTCGTATTTGTTCCTTAAAGAAATTTTAATAAGAAAATATATTACTCTATTTACCGTGTCCAGTTTTTCCACCTGAAACCTTGCATTTTCAACGATAGCAATCCTGCTTAAATTATTTTCGCTCAAAGTCAGATTTTCCTTATTATATAAATCACCTTCGCTGAACTCCAGTTGTTTGTATACATAATTGTCGCTGAAGTAATATTTTTTATCCGTAACTTCAATCTTGACTTTTCCGAATTTGTACTGTTCCCCTGTAATAAAATTTAAAATCAGGTCAACTTTATGAGATAATTTTTCATCATCAGAAATTATTTTTACTACTTCAGGCAAAAGAGCATTTGCTCTTGCATATCCATTGTTATTCAGAAAATTTAATATCCTAACAATCTCCGCACTCAGTGCGTCACGGTTGTAACGCGCATTGACTTTTATCAGAGGTTCGTCTTCGACAAAAAGTTTTTTTGTATATATATCACCTATTTTTTCCGGTTCTATCCCCCTGTAATAAATTTTATTTATTGTGTATTCCTGTTTTTGGGTAACAATAAATTGAGCAATAACTTTTTTGGATTTGTAATTAATGCTGAGTGAAGTATCAATGACAGCATCAAAAAAACCGTTATCAAAATAAAACTTTTCGATTCTCTGCCTGTCCAGTATGTATTCGTTAAAATCAAACTTATCGGACTGTCCAGTGGATATTATAGATTCAATTTGTTTTTTATCAAATGCAGGTGAATTGTTAAAGTTAATAATTAATTCATCAAGTTTAAGTTCACCGGTTTTATCGTCTTCATCATCTTGAGAATGGCAAATATTTAGAAATCGTAAAAATATAATAAATAAAAGCAGGTATTTAAAGCAGAATGATTTCAAAAGCAACTGAAATAAAAAAGCCCGATGTCAAATCTTGAATCAGGCATTGGGCTCGAAAAAATTATATTTTTTAAAAGTCTTTATTTTCTTCATCATAGAAGAAATCCTCATCAGTTGGATAATCAGGCCATACTTCTTCGATGCTCTCATAAGGTTCGTCGGTATCTTCCAGTTCGGATAAATTGTCAACAACTTCCTGCGGAGCTCCAGTTCGCGTGGCATAGTCTATTAATTCGGCTTTATTTGCCGGCCATGGAGCGTCATCTAAATAACTTGCAAGTTCTAATGTCCAGACCATCGAGTATATTCCTCCGGTTTTATAAAAAAGTTTATAAATTTAATAAAAATTTTTCTATTTTTAAAGTTCAATAATTTATAAAAAAAAAATTTTATAAATTACTACATTACACAAATTTAAGAAATTTAAAGTACTATTTAATCATTATTGCCGTCTTACTCAAAATCATGCTCGAAATATTCGATGGCTCTCCTTAATGATGCTGAGGTTTCACCTTTTCCTGATTTTTTGTTTAAACGTATTTTCTTTTTTAAATTTTCGGCAAAAACTTTGGCAGCATCGTATCCGTAATGCTTGCATAAATAATTTAATGCTATTACTTCGGATATCACGGTAATATTTTTACCCGGAAAAATAGGCAAACGTATCATCTCAATTTCAACGCCCATAATATTTCCCTTAACGGTATTCAGTCCTGTTCTTTCATACACTTTCCCAGGATCCCAGTGTTCGAGTTCCACTATTACTTCAACCCTTTTCTGAAACCGAATAGCTCTTATCCCAAAAACCTTTCTGATGTCTATAATTCCGAGACCTCTTATTTCCATAAAATGCTGAACAAATTCGGTTCCTGACCCCATTAAGACACTTTCTCCTTTTTTTGAAACTAAGACCACATCATCAGCAACAAGTCTGTGTCCTCTTTCAACAAGATCCAGTGCAATTTCACTTTTCCCTATACCCGATTTACCGCAAAACAAAACACCTATTCCGTAGACATCTACAAATGAGCCGTGTATCACTATCTGCGGTGCAAACTGGTCGTCAAGAAAATCAGACACAAGATATATGAATCTCGTAGTCGGATACGGTGTTTTAAATACAGGTATTTTGAATTTTTGTGCTATATGAATAAATTCAACAGGCAGCGGGTTATCATTGGTAATTATTACACAAGGAACATTAAAAGAAAAAAACCTCATTAAAGAGTCGATTCTTTTCTTTTTGTTTAATTGAGTAAGATATTTGATTTCTGTATTTCCGAGTACCTGTATTCTTTGATAAGTAAATAATTCTACGTATCCTGCAAGTGCCAATCCCGGTCTATGTAAATTCTTATCAAAAATTTTTTTTCGTTTGGGTATATCCAATTTTGTTATTTGTTCAAGCTTAAAGCGCTCTCCGGCTGCTTTAAAAAAGAACTCTACGGTAATAAATTTCTTTTTTACCTCTTTTAATTTTTCAAATCTGTCAGGCAATGTTTTTAAATTGTTTTAATTATTCGTTTTTGTTTTGAATATTTTTTTGATTTTATCTTGTCTTTATATTTATAAATCTGTGTTTTGATTTTCTCCTGTGCCCTGTCTACGGATAGCGTGAATTCGTCGCTGCCCTCCGTACATGTCAATATTTTATCCTTTAACTTCAGAATTATTTCACAGTATTTTGTGTTCAGAGGAGGTTTGTCATAAAATAATATCACTTCACTGTTCAAAATATTTTCATTGTATCTTTCCAGCTCTTCAATTTTTTCTGTTGCATACTTTTTCAAAGATTCTTTGGCTTTAAAGTGCCTTGCGGTTATTTTTACTTTCATGTTTTTAGTGATTTAATTATTGTATGGATATGATTATGATTTTTCATTCTTACACGAAAATGCAAAACAATATAATTAAAGTCAACAGATAAATATATTAATTTTACATTCGGCAATTTTATCGTATTTTTGAATAATCTACCGATATGGAAAAAAAAGTATATTTTATTTTTCTTACTTTAAGCTGCTTATGGCTGGGACTGATTGTTCTGGCTCCGGTTCTAAAACAAATCGGCGGGTTTTCCTTAATAATCTCCCGGTTTATTTATGATTTTTTTTCCGTCTCCTGTCATCAGATAGACAGCAGGTCATACTTTCTATGGGGAAATAAACTTGCTGTTTGTTCAAGATGTTTTCTGATATATATCGGTTTCGTTACCGGAGCACTTGCCTACCCCCTTATATCTAAGAAAAAAAAGTTTACCGACATTCCGTCTATCTGGATTTTATTGACGGCAGTTCTGTTACTTTTTACGGATGCAGTACTCGATATATCCGGAATACTGCCGAATTCGTTTACTACAAGAGCGATTACCGGATTTTTGACCGGATTCGTACTTACATTTTACCTTATACCGGGTTTTACGTTGTTCTTTACTGAAATTAAGTCAATATTGAAAAGAAAGAAAAAAAATGAAAACTAACCGAAACAGACTCTTGCCGATTATATACGGAAGTCTCGTAATGACTTTTTTATACTTAACACCGATTCTGAATTTCGTAAATCTCCTGTGCTGCGCAGGTGTAATTCTGGGCGCAGCAGTGGGTGTAATTACCTACATTAAACAAATTAAAAATACTGACATGGAATTATCGGTCAAGGACGGAGGAATTATCGGATTTTTATGCGGGCTCTTATCAGGTATATTGACAACCGTTATATATCTTACATTGATTATGTTCAGTAA
>Ga0194112_10002631_pt1 | contig 25565 bp, 30 predicted proteins | sample TA2MahC400mmetaG_FD_146191 | JGI IMG/M metagenome (GOLD analysis project Ga0194112, IMG submission 146191) | Freshwater microbial communities from Lake Tanganyika, Tanzania - TA2015016 Mahale Deep Cast 400m | ecosystem: Environmental > Aquatic > Freshwater > Lake | place: Tanzania: Lake... | reverse complement strand
TGCCCCTAGAGCACCGGTCAAGTAGTCCGTCACGGGCGACCGAGGTCGCTGCCACCCCTGCGAAGTCGCCCTGCGGCGACTGAATTCAGCCGACGAAGAGCCTGTCCTGAGCTTGTCGAAGGATCGGCTTTGCGCTGGTTGCAGCGGTTTCTAACCGCCCGATAGCATTACTTGACCGACGTTCTAGCGCGGCCCCCGGGTTCCTCCGTAGTTCCTCAACAGCGATATGACCAACGTCATTGGCGCGAACCTGGCTTCGTGATACCGTCTACACGGTCCGCGCAAACGTTGTGTCTGGCCGCGGGCCAATAGCGGGCCGGTCACATGCGCGGAGAGCGGCGCGCCAGCAGGCGTGAGTGTAGGGTAGATGGCCGATCTGCCCGATGAGTCTGGCCAGGCCCGATGGGGGGCAGCGACGCAGTGGTGAATCTGCAGCCAGTGATCACGGATGAGCCAGCAGCCAGACGGGCGAGGCTGCTGGCCGCGCTTTATATCGTCCAGGAGCAATATGGTTGGCTCAGCTCCGAGGCGATCGAGCGGGCAGCGCGCCGGCTGGGCGTACCGGCCGGTCAAGTCTACGCCACCGCCAGCTTTTACACCCTTTTCAAGCTGCAACCGCAGGGCCGCTACCGCATCCAGGTCTGCGAGGGGTTGTCGTGTCACCTTGTGGGCGGCGCCGATCCGGTTCTTGAACACCTGGGCCAGCGGCTGCAGATCGGGCCGGGCGAGACAACAGCGGATGGCCGGTTCACCCTCGAGGTGGTGGAATGCCTGGCCGCGTGTGGGTCCGCGCCGGTCCTGCGTGTGAACGACGATCTGTATGAGCATATGACGCCGGAGAGGATTGACGCGTTGCTGGAGAGGTTGCGTCAGGCGTGAATCGTCAAGCGTGAAGCGTGAAGTTCGAACCCATTCTCACCCGCAACATCCGCCGCCCCGACTCCGAGAAGATCGCCACCTACCTGGCGCACGGAGGCTACGAGGCTGTGCGCGTTGCACTCACGCAGCACACCCCTGCCGCGCTGGTTGAAATGGTCAAACGATCGGGACTGCGCGGGCGCGGGGGTGCGGGCTTTCCGGCGGGCGTCAAGTGGGGCTTCATGTCGCTCGATCCGGCGGTCCCCAGTGCGACTTTCACGATTCAGTTGCCGGTTAGACTGCCGACGACCGGCGGACCGCTGGAGCAGCCCGCGACGGCCGGCCGTTCGGAGAAGTCGAGCGGTCTGATCGGGTGAGGCGTCAGGCTGTGATAGGACGGCTGGTCTTTTCATGAAGTCGCATACCGAGTGCAACAACCTGTCATGACTGCACGCGCCAGAATCCTGGTCATTGATGACGAGCCCGGCATCCGCGAGGGCTGTCGCCGTGCGTTGACGCCCCAGGGCTACGCGGTGGACATCGCCGCGGATGGCAGTGAGGGTCTGGAGTGGGTCAAGGCGAACGGTTATGACCTCGTGCTGCTCGATGTGATGATGCCCGGCATCAGCGGCATTGACTTGATCGGCTCGATTCACGCGCACGACCCGGAAACTATCTGCATCGTCATTACTGGCTATGCCACAGTTGAGTTAGCGGTCAGAGCCATTAAGCAAGGCGCCTACGATTTCCTCACCAAGCCGTTCACTGCGGACGACTTACTGCTGGCGGTCAATCAAGGGTTGGAACGGCGACGGCTATCGCTGGAGGCCAAACGGCTCCAGGCGATCGAAGCCCAGGCGCAGCGACTGGCCGAAGAGAAGGCCCGGCTGGAAGAGCTTGACAAGGCCAAGGTGGCGTTCATTCGGTTGGCAACTCACGAACTGCAAGCGCCGATAGCCGCCATTCATAGTTACCTGGAGCTCATGCTTAGCGGCTATGTGCCGCCCATGCTGGCGGGGAAGCAACGCGAGATACTCGAAAAGGCTATGGCTCGGGCGCAAGAGCAACTAGCTCTGTTGGCCGATTTGCTGCAATTCGGCCGGCTGCGAGAAGTTAAGACCCTTGTTCAGCCAACGTCAGTGAGCCTGGCCGCGGGAGCACGTTTACCTTCAGCCTGCCCGCGGGCGCGGACCAGGCAGCTACAGACACTGCGACGATTGCCCCCGCGGACAACACGCAGTTATCATTTCCCAAGGGAGGTCGGATGACATTGAAGATCATAGACAAGGGAGCGATGGCAGGCTTTGTGTCCAGCCTGGCGCAGCAGTATGAGGTAGTCGGCCCGCGCGCGAAGCAGGGGCAGTTCGTCTTCGACTCGATCACCGACTACACTCAGTTGCGTCTGGACTACACCACCACCATCCTTCCGCCCAAGAAGTACCTGCTGCCGCAGGAAGAGGTCCTCTTCACCTTTGGCCGCCGATCAGCCAGCGAGTCCGAAGGCCTGTCGGCGACGCCCGCCTTTGACACACGCGCGCGCGTGATCTTGGGCGCGCACACGTGCGACATCCATGCCATGAGCCTGCTGGATGCGGTGTTCGCCACGGGACAGCGCGACGAGCACTACCTGAAGCGTCGCGCCGCCACGGTGATCATCGGTATCGAGTGCCTGCAGCCGTGCGACGAGCACAGCTTTTGCAAGAGCATGGGCACGCTGACCGCCGAGAAGGGCTTCGACCTGCACTTGATTGACCTGGGCGAGGCATACGCGGTGGAGACGGCCACGGCGGCCGGTGAGACGCTGCTCAGCGTCCACAGCGCAGCCCGGCCTGCAGACCAGGCTGACGTCGCGCTCTTGAACCAGGTGCTATCAGAGAAGTGGCCGCGCTTTCCGTACAAGCTGGACTTCGACGGCGCCGAGCTGCCCAACTTGATGGCGCTCAGCTACAAAGACCCCCTCTGGGATGAATTGGGGCAGCGCTGTCTGGCGTGTAGCTCGTGCAACCTGGTGTGTCCCACCTGCTACTGTTTCAATGTGGCAGATCGCATCGCATTGGATGGGAAGACCGGCGAGCGCATCCGCCTTTGGGACAGTTGCCAGCTCGACGAGTTTGCACGCGTGGCGACCGGCGAGAACTTCCGGCACAAGCGTTCCCAGCGCCAGCGCCATCGCTTTTTCCGCAAGGGCAAGTATATCCCTGACATGCACAGCGAGTTGGGCTGCGTGGGTTGCGGTCGCTGCGCGCGCGCCTGTCTGGTGGATATCACGCCTGTCGGCGTCTGGAACGCGCTCTATAAGGCGCACGCGAGCTAGTCTGTTCTGGCCACCGATTACACGAATCGCACGCAGAAGGAGATTGCGCGTAGTTCGTGGCCGATAGGGAGATACAAGTATGGCAATACCAACCATCGGTTCGATATACATTCCCAGCCCCGCGAAGATCGCCAGGGTTGAGTCGTTGACCGCCCTGGAGAAGCTGTTTACAGTCGAGCTCCCGTGGGGTCAATCGCTCGGCCATGAGCCGGGGCAGTTCGTAGAGGTGAGCATTCTGGGCGTCGGCGAGGCGCCGATCTCGATCAGCTCGTCTCCCAGTCGTAGCAACGGGACCTTCGAGCTGTGCGTGCGCAAGGTGGGCGATGTCACGAAGGCGCTGCACGGCCTGTCCGCTGGCGCGACGATTGGGGTGCGCGGGCCGTTCGGGCATGGCTTCCCGGTAGACAAGATGCGCGGCAAGGATATGCTCTTTGCGCCCGGCGGCCTGGGTCTGGCGCCCGCGCGCAGCCTGATCAACCAGGTGCTGGACGAGCGCGGCGCCTTTGGCCGCGTGATCATCCTCTATGGCGCGCGCAATCCCAATGAGTTGCTCTTCAAGGACGAGCTGCAGGCGTGGAGTACGCGCGGGGATATCGAGTTCCACGTCACGGTGGATCGTCCCGACCCGCTGTGGACCGGCAACGTGGGCGTCATCACGACCCTGTTCAAGAAGATCACGGTCAACCCGCGCAACACTGTGGCGGTGACCATCGGCCCGCCGATCATGTACCGGTTCGTGTTGATGGAACTTCTGGGCAAGGGCATTCCCGAGTCGCAGATCTGGATGTCGCTGGAGCGCCGCATGAAGTGCGGCGTGGGCAAGTGCGGCCATTGCCAGATCAACAACCTGTACTGCTGCCAACAAGGGCCAGCCTTCACCTACGCCCAGATCAAGGGCGTCGAGGAGGCCATCTGATGAAGCCGAAAGTCGCGTTTTTCGATTTTACCTCGTGCGAAGGCTGCCAGCTTACCGTCGTGGACAGCTTGCAAACGCACGTTGACCTGCTCGACGCGGTCGAGATCGTCCAGTTCCGTGAAGCGATGACCGAGAAGGGCGAGGATTACGCGGTGGCCTTTGTCGAGGGCTCGATCAGCCGGCAGAGCGATGAGGCCCGCCTGAAGCAGATTCGCGAACAGGCCGCTGTGTTGGTGGCCTTGGGCGCGTGCGCACACCTGGGCGGCGTCAATGCCATGAAGAACGCCATGCCGCTTGATGATGTGCGCCGCTACGTCTACGGCGACAAGGCTGAGTGGTATGAGACCTATGCCGCTCGGCCGATCAGCGCGGTGGTGAAGGTTGATGCGTTCATCCCAGGCTGTCCGATTGAGCGCGAGGAGTTCATCGAGGTCGTCAAGGCGCTGTTGATGGGGCGCAAGCCGCCCATTCCCGATTGGCCGATGTGCGTGGAGTGCAAACGCAAAGAAAACGTCTGTCTGTTCCACCAAGGCGGCTATTGCCTGGGGCCAGTCACGCGGGCCGGTTGCGGCGCGATCTGCCCGACCTATGGCGACGGCTGCGAGGGTTGCCGCGGCTTGATTCCCGATCCCAACAGCAACTCGATGAGCGATGTGTTGGTCAAGTACGGCCTGACTGTGGATGACATGCTGGCGCGTTGGACGATGTTCGGGACGTATCAGCAGATGGAGTTGCAGAAGTGACCAACATCAACATCGAAGTCCACCATATCACCCGTGTCGAGGGACACGGGAACATCGTGGTGAATGCCAAGAACGGTGTGCTGGAGGAATGCCGGCTCGATATCGTCGAGACCCCGCGCTTTTTCGAGGCGATGCTGCGCGGCCGGCCTTACACGCAATCCAGCCACATCACCAGCCGCATCTGCGGCATCTGCGCGGTGGGCCACGCGACGGCCAGCCTGCGCGCTACCGAGAACGCGCTGGGCATCGAGTTGTCGGAGCAGACGGCGCTGTTGCGCAAGCTGATCTTCCACGGTGAGATGCTCGACAGCCACGTGCTGCACGTCTACATGCTCGTCGCGCCCGATATGCTGGGCGTCGGCTCGGTGATCCCACTGGTCAAGATCGCGCCGGATGCGGTGCTGCGCGCGCTGCGCATCAAGAAGCTGGCCGGCGATCTGTGCGCGGCGATCGGCGGCCGCCACACGCACCCCATCGCCATGGCGGTGGGCGGCTTCACCCACTTCCCGTCGGTCGCCGAGCTGAAGGCGCTGCGCGGCCGGCTGGTAGATGCGCGCGCGGATATGGCTGAGACGATCAAGCTGGCCAAGACGCTGCCCTGGCCGCAATTCAACCGCGAGACCGAGTATGTGGCGCTGCGCAAGGAAGATGAGTACGCGTTCATTGATGGTGTGATCACCACGACCGATGGCGGCAAGTATGAGCTGTCGGACTACCGCCGTGTCACCAATGAGCGCATGATGCCGCACTCATCGGCCAAGCACTGCGCCCACAAGCGCGAGTCGTACATGGTGGGCGCGCTGGCGCGGTTCAACGTCAACTATGATAAGCTGCACCCGCGCGCGGTGGCCGCGGCCCAAGAGTTGGGGCTAAAGCCCATCTGCACCAATCCGTTCTTGAACACCGCCGCGCAAGTGGTGGAAATGGTGCACAGCGTCGAGGATGCCATCGGCATCATTGACGAGTTGGTTGGGCGCGGCGTGCATTCAGAGCCGCTGCCGCCGTTCCCCGGCAAGGGCGGCGAGGGGGTGGGCTCGTGCGAGGTGCCGCGCGGCATCCTCTTCCACGACTATCAGATCGGCGACGACGGCCGTGTGATCGGCGCGAACTGCATCATTCCTACCGGCCAGAACCTGGCCAACGTCGAGGCCGATATGCGGAAGCTGGTGCCCGAGATCATTGATCGGCCCCAGGACGAAATTCGCCAAATGCTGGAGATGCTCGTCCGCGCCTATGATCCGTGTATCTCGTGCTCGGTGCACTTCCTGGATGTGAAGTTTGTGTGATCCGATTCTCGTCCTCGGCCTCGGCAACTCGTTGCAAGCGGATGATGGGGTTGGCTGCCGGGTGATCGAGGCGCTGATGGGACGTGAGTTGCCGTCTGGCGTCGAGGCGCTGGACGGCGGCACGCCAGGCGTCGGATTGCTTCATCTGCTGGAAGGCCGAAGCCGCGTGATCATCGTGGACGCAGCCGAGATGGGCCGGCATCCCGGCGAGTTCGTCCGCTTCCGACCCGCAGAAGTGACGCTGACCGGGTCAGCCGAGCGTTTCTCGCTCCACCGTACCGCGGTCGCCGACGCGCTGGCCCTGGCCCGTGAGTTGGCCCTGCCGATGCCAGAGATCGTCTTTTACGGTGTGCAACCCGGCCGCATCGGTTGGAGCGACGAGCTCAGCCCGGAGGTCGCGGCGGCCGTGCCGGAGCTGGTTGACGCGGTTCTTGAGGAAGCGCGGCGTGAGGCGTAGTGCGTATTGCGTATCAGCCTTCACGCTTCACGTTTGACGTATGGGAGGAACCCAATGACAGAACTCAAAGGTCATATCCTGGTCATTGATGACGACCCTGACATGGTCGAGGCGCTGCGCATGCCGCTGGAGGCGAACGGCTATCAGGTATCGCACGCGGCCAACGGCGCGCTGGGCCTGAAGATGGTCAGGCAGCTCGTTCCCGATGCCATCATCCTCGACGTGATGATGGATACGGCCACCGAAGGCTTCCAGGTTTCGTTGGTCCTGCGCAGCCCTGACCCCAAGTCGGAGTACGCGGCGTTTCGGCGGATTCCGATTCTGATGTTGACATCCATCCACTCGACCACGCCGCTCCGCTTCGGGCCGGATCAGGACTATCTGCCGGTGGATGCATTCATTGACAAACCGATTGATCCTGATCGGTTGGTGGCCAAAGTGGGTGAGCTGCTGGCGAAGAAGTGACGGCCGGCGATCGGGCGCGCGGCGGGGCCAGATCCCTGCTGGGCGCCCGACCGACCTGCGCCAGTTACGCGAACCTGGCCGGATGCCCGAGGCCGATTTCTCGATATGACAGGCATCATTGCCCGCACACAGCCGGTGCGATTAAAGTTCAGCATACTACACCTTCCCGGCGATCCGGTCTTGAGGATCAAGCATGGCTGAAAACACGACCACCTTCGATCTGGCGCCGCTTCGACAGGTTCTCGACCAATATGGCGGCCAGAAGGGTGCTGTGATTCCGATTCTGCAGCACATCCAGGACGCCTACGGCTATCTGCCCAAAGAGATCCTGACAGAGGTGTCTCGGCGCACAGGCATCCCCGTCACGCGTTTGATCGGCGTGGCGACCTTCTATGCTCAGTTTCGCTTATCGCGGCGCGGCAAACACCTGATCCGTATCTGCGACGGAACAGCATGCCACGTGCGCGGCGCGCCCAAGAACGTCGCGGCGGTCGAGAAAGCGTTCGAGTTGGGCGATGATGGCACGTCGCCCGACTACAAGTATACCCTGGAGATCGTCTACTGCGTCGGTTCGTGCGGCCTGGCGCCGGTGGCGGTAGTGGACGACAGGGTCTACGGCCGCGTGGAGCCGGAAGATCTGGTTGAGAGGTTGCGCGAAGTCGCGCCAGAGGAGCACTGAAGATGGCGAAACTACAGAGCGTCGAGGAACTGGCGCATGTGAGCAACGCGGCGCGAAACGCGCTCGCGGCGCAGCGCGGGACCAGCACAACGATCTACGTTGGCATGGGGACCTGCGGCATTGCAGCCGGAGCACGCGACACTCTGCGCGCCATCACTGCCGAGCTGGCCCGCCTTCAGATCGAGGCGGACGTCGAGGGGGTTGGCTGCATCGGCATCTGCGTCAAGGAGCCGTTGGTTGACATCCAACAGGCGGGCCAACCGCGCATCAGCTATGGCAATGTCACGCTCGAAATGGCGACGCGCATCATCGAGGAGCACCTGGTCAAGGGCCAGCCGGTGACGAAGTGGATCGTGGGACGTGTACCGACGCACTATTGAGGGCGCGTCAGGAGTCTCGAGGGCATATGGACCGAGCCAACATGAATGACGCAACGACTCTGGTCAGCGAGATACTGGTGTCTGGCGGCGCGGGGAACGGCCTGCTGGAGGCGTTCACCGGGGAATTGACGCGCCGCGGGCTGACCGACCACGTGCGAGTCGCGTCGGCCAGCAGTCGCGGCTTCGGCGCATCGGAGCCGGCCGTGATCGCCCAGCCGGCCGGCATCCTGTATTGCCGCGTCGCAGCCGCCGATGTGGCCGAGATCGTTGAAGAGACAGTGCTCAACGGCCGCGTGATCGAGCGGCTTCGCTATTCAGAGCCAGAGATCCATCGGGCCTTGCCGTTTTATGATAGCCTGCCGTTTTACAGCAAGCAGGTCCGCATCGCTTTGCGGAATTGCGGTATCATTGACCCTGAGCGCATCGAGGCCTATTTCGCTCGCGATGGCTATCAGGGGCTTGGCAAGGCGTTGGCGATGTCGGCCGATGATGTGATCGGGATCATGAAGGATTCCGGCTTGCGCGGCCGCGGCGGCGCTGGCTTCAGCACAGGGCTCAAGTGGGAATTCGCCCGGCGGTCCAGAGCCATGCCCAAGTATGTGATCTGTAACGCCGACGAAGGGGACCCTGGCGCGTTCATGGACCGCTCGATCTTGGAAGGAGATCCGCACAGCGTCATCGAGGGGATGGCGATCGCAGGGTATGCGATCGGTGCGTCCGAGGGCTTCATCTACTGTCGTGCTGAGTATCCGCTGGCCATCGCCCGTCTCAAGTCTGCGATGGCCCAGGCGCGTGAGTATGGGCTGTTGGGCGAGAACATCCTGAACAGCGGATTCACCTTCGATCTGGCTCTCAAAGAAGGAGCGGGCGCGTTTGTCTGCGGTGAAGAGATGGCCCTGATCGCTTCGGTGGAGGGTCGCCGCGGCGAGCCGCGGCCAAAGCCGCCCTTCCCCGCGGTCGCCGGCCTGTGGCAGAAGCCCACGGTGGTCAACAACGTCAAGAGCTACGGCATGACGCCGCAGATCATCCTGAAGGGGCCTGAATGGTTTCGGGCCATCGGCACGCGTGGCTCGCCTGGTACGGCGGTCTTCGCGCTCACCGGCAAGATCAAGAACACCGGCTTGATCGAGGTGCCGATGGGCATCACCTTGCGCGAGATCATCTTCGACATCGGCGGGGGCATCCCGAAGAAGAAACGCTTCAAGGCGGTGCAGACCGGCGGGCCGTTGGGCGGCTGTTTGCCGGCGTCCGCGCTCGATACGCCGGTGGACTTCGATTCGCTCACCGCGGCCGGCGCGACGATGGGCTCCGGCGGCATGATCGTGGTGGATCAAGACACCTGCATGGTCGAATTTGCCAAGTATTTCCTCACCTTCGCCACAGCCGAATCTTGCGGTAAGTGTGTGCCGTGTCGGATCGGCGGGCAGCGTCTGCTAGAGGTGCTGACGCGCATTACCGAAGGGGTCAGTTCGCCGGCGGATTTGGATGAGATCGAGCGCATCTCGCGCAACATGCGCGAGGCGTCGTTGTGCGCGCTGGGCCAGCTCACGCCTGGCCCGGTGATGTCGGCGTTGCGTTTCTTCCGCCAGGAGTACGAGGCGCACATCCACGACAAGTTCTGTCCGGCCGGGGTCTGCAAGGGGCTGTTCGACTACTTCATCCTGGAGGACAAATGCAAAGGCTGTGGTCTGTGCAAGAAGGCCTGTCCCCAGGATGCCATCAGCGGCGAACGCAAGGGCTTGCATGTGATTGACCTGCTCAAGTGTATCCAATGCGACGCGTGCGTCGAAGCGTGCAACCTGGATGCCGTCATCGCGCAGCCGCGGTCGAAGGGCGTGCACGCGATTCCGGTGGCATGATCCGAAAGTCAGACCCATGACCATCGAAGATGAGATCCGCACCCTGGCGGCCCGACAGGCTCAGTTGTTGAAGCAACGCGTTGATACGCGGGTCGCAGAGATGCAGAGCGACGACCGTTCGCATTATCTGATTTACCAGGTACTCGGTATCACGGATGCCGAAGGGGAACTGATTGACGTTTACGAGAACAAGGGTCGCTTTCTCTACAAGTATGCGGGCGCCTTCCTGGAGGAGGCCGCTTTTTTGTGTTTCAAGGCCAGATTTCCTGATGCGAAGCCTGCGCAGATCGAGAACACCTCAGGACAGCGGCCGCGGCAATTCGGCATTGACTGTCTGATCGGCAACGATGCCATCGAAATCAAATGGCGCGATGCCACAACGGACGGCGATCATATCACCAAAGAACATACGCGGATCAGGGTCATCAAAGACCACGGACTGAACCCGGTTCGGGTAATGTTCTACTACCCCAATCGTGGGTGGGCGATGCGTATCCAGGAGACGATCAAAACGGTCTACCGAGGCATCGGCGGAGAGTGCTACATGGGGGATGATGCCTGGAGCTACGTTCACGAACGAACGGGCGTTGATCTCAAGGCCATCCTGACCGAAATCGCCGAGGAGAACCGGCGTGGGGGATAGCAATGGGAGTCTTGCAGGGGGATTGCAGGGAAGTCCTGAAATCGCTAGGCGCTGCCAGCGTTGATTTGGCCTACCTGGATCCGCCCTTTTTCACGCAGAAAACCCATTCGTTGAGCACCCGCGATAACAGCGCCGAGTATTCCTTCGAGGACCGCTGGGCTTCGCTCGATGACTATCTCGCCTTCATGCGCGAGGTGCTCCAGGCCTGCCATCGGGTGCTGAAGGAGACCGGCAGCATCTTTTTGCATTGTGACAGGTCGGCCGCGCACCACCTGCGGCTCCTGCTTGACCAGGTGTTCGGAGCGGACAACTTTCAGAGCGAGATCATCTGGGCGTACCGGCGGTGGTCGAGCGCCAAAAAGGGGCTGCTCAACGTCCACCAGACGATCTATTTCTACAGCAAGACCGACGACTATAAGTTCAAGACGCTTTATACAGACTACTCACCGACGACCAACGTTGACCAGATCTTGCAGGCGAGAGTTCGCAACGAGCTAGGGAAGGCCACGTATCGCCGCGACGAGAGCGGCGATGTAGTGATAGGCAAGGAAAAGCGGGGCGTGCCGTTGGCCGACGTCTGGAACATCCCGTTCCTGAATCCGAAGGCCAAGGAACGAGTGGGTTATCCGACGCAGAAGCCTATTCTCCTGATGGAGCGGATCATTGCCATCGCGACCGACGCGGGCGATTGCGTTTTGGATCCATTTTGCGGTAGTGGGACCACCCTCGTTGCCGCCAAGCTATTGGGCCGAAGCTACATCGGCATAGATAGCTCGCTCGATGCGGTGCGATTGGCGGAAGAACGGTTGCGCCAACCCATCAGAAGCGAATCGCAGCTCTTGACGGACGGCGAAGAGGGCTTTCTGGAGAAGAGCGACGCCGAGCGGCGCATCTTGCGGGCGCTCGACGCCGTGCCGGTGGAGAGGAACAGCGGCATTGATGGCTTCCTGCGACACTATGTTGACGGACGCCCGGTCGCGGTGCGGATTCAGAAGGCAGACGAGAACATCGAGACCGTCAAGCGCAAGCTCATCGCTGCCAGCAAGACCAAGCAGTGCGCGTTCATGATTCTGGTCAGGACAACGCAGAATGAAGGGCACGCGCTTTTTGATTGGATGGATGAAAATCTGTTGGTGATTGATTCCTATGATGTGGTGATTGCTGAGTGGCTAGAAGGCCATGGTCAGATCAACCACTCGATAGCTGGAGTCGCGTCGGCCCAAGAGAAGCCAGGTAATATACCCAAATCACGTAAGTCACTTCGCAGGGCCCTTGCGGACTTGGGGCCAGGCCCATCGGCTGAGGAGATTGATGACATCCAGCGCGAGATATGGTCCGCCTTCAAGTAGGTAGTACTATGGTGGGCCAGTATCTTTTCAATAAGTGGGGGCCGACGGGGGTCGCAGACCCCCTGAAAGCAGGCTCGTAGGCGGTCTGTGACCGCCGTTTCCCCGGATTATTGAGAAGATACGTCGTCGCGAGCTCATCATGCGTGCAACTGCTCTTGATGATGAAGCAGTGGTGGGTGAGGAATGCCATACACCTATGATGTCGGCGCTCTCAAGGCCATAAAGGCGAATCATGAGACCTGGGTGCGCGAAAAACTGAGTCCCGAACCAATAGGTCAGATCACTCCAGTGCTTTTTTCGTCATGCGACTGGGTTCGGGCAAGCAAGTTCTTGATGTGATCGGCGGGAGTGATGCTTACCACTTTATGGGTGTCAGCGAAAATGGAAGAAACGGAGTGGCGATCGTAGCTTAGGCTGGATAGTTGCTTGTGTCCGCATCTTTAGAAAAACCAATCCGATCGTTCGGTGCGGAGAAGATTTTGTCGAAAGTATACCTGATGTGAATCAGAGCGAACTCCTCTAGCTTTCTTGTGCTCAGCTATCGTCGTGGTTGCATCTAAACACACATCCATTGGTGGATAGTTCGGAACGCGAACTGAGGTAATGACTGTATGCCTAAAGTAGACATCACCATTGACGGCAAGAAACTCAAAGCCGAAGCCATGCAGACCGTCTACGAAGTCGCGACGGCCAACGGGATCTACATCCCGGCGCTGTGCCATCATCCGGCGCTGCCGCCGGAGGGCGCGTGCCGCGTCTGCCTGGTGGAGATCGAGCGCCAGCGCGCGCTGCAGCCGGCCTGCACCTTCCCCGTCACCGAGGGGTTGGTCATCCACACGAACTCCCCGAAGGTGCGCGAGGCGCGCAAGTTCGTGCTGGAGCTGATCATCTCGGACCACCCGCTGGACTGCATGACGTGTGAGGCGACGGGGGATTGCCGGCTGCAAGACCTGGCCTATGAGTACAATGTCAAGGGCAATGAGTACGCTGGCGGCGTGCAGCACGATTACCCGATTGACGACCCGAATCCGTTCATCCAGGTGGATCGCAACAAGTGTATCCTCTGCCGGCGGTGCGTCCGCGCGTGCAATCATGTGAACGGCGTCGAGGCGATCGGCATCGTCTACCGCGGGTTCAAGGCGCGTATAGCGTTCGGTATGGATTCGACGATGGCAGACAGCCCATGCGAGTTCTGCGGGAGCTGCGTCGAGGTGTGCCCCACCGCGGCGCTCTGGCCCAAGATGAGCCTGGGCAAGGGCCGCGCCTGGCAGCTTGATAAGGTCGAGACGACCTGTTCCTATTGCGGCGTCGGCTGTAGGATCAACCTGCACGTTCGCGACAATCATATCGTCAAGGTGACGGGAGCGAATGGCCCGGCCAACCATGGCTTCACCTGCGTCAAGGGTCGTTTCGGCTACGACTACGTCAATCACCCCGATCGGTTGAGCCGGCCCCTGGTGCGCCGGTATCTGCTGGAGGGCGGGACGAAACCGATTTTGGATTTTGGATTTCGGTTTTCGGATTTCGATGGCGGGAATGGTCACGGATTACACAATACGCAATACGATTTCGTCGAAACCGACTGGGACACCGCGCTCGACCTGGTCGCCAGGAAGTTCGCGGAAGTCAAGCAAATCCATGGCGGGGATGCGTTTGCGGCGTTGGCTTCGGCGCGCTGCACCAATGAGGAAAACTATCTGATCATGAAGCTGGCGCGTCAGGTGATGCAGACGCATAACATAGACCACTGTGCGCGGCTCTGACACAGCGCAACCGTCACCGGTCTGGTGACATCGTTCGGCTCCGGTGCTATGACCAACCCGTTCGAGGACATCGCCAGGCACGCGCAGTGTCTCTTCATCATCGGCTCGAACACCACCGAGCAGCACCCGGTCTTCGGGATGCAGTTACGCCAGGCGGTCAAACAGCGCGGCATTCCGCTGATCGTGGCTGACCCGCGGCGCATTCCGATTGCTGATTATGCGACGCTCTATTTGCGCCATAAACCGGGCACCGACACGGCTTTGCTCAACGGCTTGATGCATGTCCTGATCGCCGAGGATCTCTACGATCACGAGTTCGTGGCGAGTCGCACCGAGGGCTTCGAGGACCTGAAAGCCAAGATCGCCGAATATCCGCCAGAACGCGTGGCCGAGATTTGCGGCGTGGATGCCGAGGAGATTCGCCGCGCGGCGCGCATCATGGCCGCCAACCGACCCGGCGCAATGATGTACGCAATGGGCATCACCCAACACACCAGCGGACACGGCAATGTCGTGGCATGTGCTAACCTGCAAATGCTGTTGGGCAACGTCGGCGTGCCGGGCGGCGGCGTCAACCCGTTGCGCGGCCAGTCCAACGTCCAGGGTGCATGTGATATGGGCGGCCTGCCCAACTACTACACCGGGTATCAGAATGTAGCGTTGGAGCCCAGCCACAGGAAGTTCGAGGCAGCCTGGGGCGCGGTCCCGCCGGCCGATAGGCCCGGACTGACGCTGGTGGAGATGATGAACGCTGCCGGGCGCGGGCAAGTCAGGGCCATGTACGTGCTGGGCGAGAACCCCGCGCTCTCTGACCCCGACAGCAACCATGTGCGGCATTGCCTGGCGACGCTGGACTTCCTGGTCGTGCAAGACCTGTTCCTCACCGAGACGGCGCAGTTGGCCGATGTCGTGCTGCCCGGCGGCTCTTTCGCCGAGAAAGACGGCACTTTCACCAACAGCGAGCGGCGGGTGCAGTTGGTGCGGCGGGCCCTCCATCCGATTGGCGAGAACCGGCCCGATTGGGAAATCATCGCCGAATTGGGTCAGCGCACGCTGATGGCCGTGTGGCCTGAGTTACCCGCTGCCATGGTCGAGGCGCCCCAGGCCGCATGGGACTATATGAATCCGGCTGAGGTGCTGGATGAAATCGCGGCGTTGACGCCGAGTTACGGCGGCATTCGGCATCATCGGCTGGAACACGGCGGCTTGCAGTGGCCCTGCCCCGATGAAAAGCACGCCGGCACGCCGATCCTACACGTCGGCAAGTTTGCACGCGGGTTGGGCCGCTTGCAGCCGGTAGACTACCTGCCGCCGGCCGAGCTGCCGGATGAGACGTACCCCTTGCTGCTGACGACCGGCCGCGTTTTGTGGCACTATCATACCGGCTCGTTGACCCGCCGTTCGCAAGGTCTGGCCGCCATCTATCCAGACGGTCGCGTGGAAATGCACCCAGAGGATGCCACGCGCATTGGCGTGGCAGATGGCGAGCTGGTAGAGGTTGCCAGCCGGCGGGGCGCGGTGCGGGCCAAAGCCGAGGTCACCGAGAAGATTCAGCCCGGCGTCGTGTTTATGACCTTTCACTTCCCCGACAGCGCGGCCAACTTCTTGACTAACCCGGCGCTCGATCCGGTCGCCAAGATCCCCGAATTCAAGGCGTGCGCGGTCAAGGTGAACAGGGCAAGATGATATGCGTTGCTTTCGATATCGTCGTTTCGAGCTTTGAGTCAGGCGTGATATCTCACAGGAGATGCTGAGGAGGCGTAAAGGATGAGATTGCGTGATGTGCTGGAAGCTATCGAAGGGAAACCGGTATCCCAGCAGATAGACTTGGAGACGGAGGTGCAGATGGGTTGCGGCGCCGACCTGATGAGCGACGTGTTGGCGTTCACACATGCCGATACACTGCTCATGACCGGCCTGACCAATCCCCAGGTGGTGCGCACGGCCGACATGGCAGGCATCCGCGCGATCGTCTTCGTGCGTGGCAAGCTACCGCCGGCCGAAACGATCGCTCTGGCTGCGGAGAAAGGGATTCCACTGCTCGCTTCGAAATACACGCTGTTCGAAACATGTGGCCGGCTCTTCCAAAGAGGGTTGCCCAGTTGCGGTCTGTTCGAGAGCAGTTTGCATCGCTGGGAGGAGTATTTTCAGCGATAGGCTTCGCATTGCGGCGAAGTCCCGCGTGCGATGAGTTGTGAGGGATATTTTGTGCCTGCGGCCAAGATTCTGATCATCGAGGATAACCCGGATATGGCTTTGGCCTTGTGCATGACGCTCGAGGCCGAGGGCTACCAGGTCAATGTCGCCTCTTCGGGAGAGGAAGGTCTCGCCAGAATCCACCAGATCAACCCCGATCTGATCATTCTGGATGTGATGATGGAGACGAGCACGGCTGGCTTTCAGGTCTCGCTGCAACTGCGCAGTCCGGATCCCAAGTCCCAGTATGCTCCCTATCGTCACGTACCGATCCTCATGTTGACCGCCATCCACACGACCACCTCACTGCGCTTCGGCCCGGATGAAGTCTACCTGCCAGTGGACGACTTTGTTGACAAGCCGGTGGACCCAGACGTTCTGCTCGACAAGGTGCGTGGTCTATTAGGGAGTGGCGAAGGATGACGCCTGGCAAGAATCGGTATCCGGTATGAAGTTACAGACGAAATTCAATCTCGGCATTGTCGCGACCTTCGTGATCCTCGCTGTCTGTATGACGGCGTTGAGCATTAACTATGTCAATACGAACACGATTCGTGAGGCGGAGAACCGGGTTCGTACCTATGCGCGCGCCGCCTGGGAGATCCACGACGCAAAGATCAGCCGGGTCTGCACGGCCCTGCAAATCCTATCTCAGGACACCGTAGTCGGCGACTTTCTGGTGAACCCCCAGGGTGAGCGGTTGTTGGCTGTCCGGCGCTTGCTCGAAGACATTCGGCAGGAGCAAGAGATGGATGTGCTCAACCTGACTGGGCCGGACGGCAGAGTGCTGCTCAGGACCCGCGCCCCGTACAACGTCGGCGACAACCTGGCCGGAGAAAGGCGAACTCCAGGTCCACAAGCGCCAGGTTGCTCTTCAGACGGACGTAATCGGACCGGCGCTCGACTCACTAGAGCGTGAAATTCAGGAGCGGCGTATGACGGTAGACAATCGTCTTCCCGCAGGCCTGGTCTTCAACGCAGACGGCAACCTGATGCGGATCGTGTACGACAACCTGCGAGTATTTCCCACTTGACGTGGGTGAAACCGATAGGACGCAGATGCACGCAGATAAACGCTGATTTTGGGCTCCGAATCTGTGAAAATCTACGTGCATCTGCGTCCAAGTCGAAAGGTTGGTACGCCTACCCACGCTATGTGGGAGATACTCGCCCGGCCCCGATGGCATCGAGCTGTCGCGGCAGTTCAGCAAGGATCCGGACCTCAAAGGCCTGCCGCTGATCATCCTATCGGGAATCAAGACCGTCTTGGGTATCAATTACGAGATCGGCCCGGACGAAACCTGGATGCCGGTCAAGGCGTTTCTGGAGAAGCCGGTCAAGCCCGACAAGCTACTGAGCGAGATCGAGAAGATCCTCGGGCCGCGGTCGTAGGCCGGCGCCCCAACTGGGGGTAGGACGTGGATCTAGATCAAGTGCTGGACCGCCTGGCGGCGGCGGCGATGCGAGTTCCCGTGGCCGATGCGGCCGCTGTCTTGCTGTTCGATGAGACCGGGGACTACTTAACTGTCGCTGCCGGGCAGGGGTTTTCAGCCGGCTTTCTGGAGGTCAAACCTCTTCCGCTAAGTGAGAGCACGTTGGACCGTGAAGCGCGATCCAAAGGGGTGGCTCTCGCAGACATAGGGGCGGCGGATCCTTTTGGTTTGGACCGGGCGACCGGTCTGACTGGTGCGTTGGCGGTTCGTCTGGGTCCAGCCGCCCGGCCGCTGGGCGTGCTGCATGTGTACAGCGCGACCGGCCGGCAGTTTGGTCGCGCTGAGATCGCTCTGGTGCAGGGATTGGCTGAGTTGGGCGGGGCAGCCATCGAGGCGGCGTATGGGTTGCAAGATCTGGCTCGGCTGGAGGCCGAGAAGGCGCAGTTCATCCGCGTCACCACGCATGAGCTGCGTTCCCCGGTCACAGTGTCGCAGTCGCTGGTCCGAACTGTGCTCAAAGGCTATGCTGGTCCGCTCACAGCCAAGCAACGGGATGTCTTTGACCGCATCGGCCGGCAGCTTGATTCCCTGGAGAACCTGATCAATGACCTGTTGGACCTGGCTGCCAGCCGCGCCCCGGGCCTGGCCGCGGAAGAAGGACCGATTGCAGTCATGGCATCGGTGGGTCGGGCGGTGCTGCTGCTCCAGCCGCGCGCGGAGGAAAAAGGGGTCGCGCTCAAGCTCCAGCCGTGTCGAGAGGAGTTGGCGGTGTGGGCCAGCGAAGAGGGACTCGACCGCGTATTCGTGAACCTGGTGGGCAATGCCGTGAAGTATACTTCTGCCGGCGGCCAGGTGATTGTCTCGCTGGGGCGGAGAGGAGACGACATCCAGATTGACGTGGCGGACACGGGCATCGGCATACCCGAGGAGGCAATCCCTCACCTGTTCGAGGAGTTCTATCGCGCGCCCAACGCTCGTAGGCTTAACACGACAGGCACCGGGCTGGGGCTTGCCATCGTCAAGGAACTCGTAGAACGCTACGGCGGCCGGATTCGAGTGCAGAGTGAGCTTGGCGTGGGCACGACGTTCACTGTACTCCTCCCTGCCCACCAGCTCACGTGAGGGGCGTCTACGGAGATCATCCGAAAGCAGCCTACAACTGACCTGACTAACCCTGATATGATCAGCATCATGTTCGCTTGTGCGCGCGGGTGATATTCTCTTGGGTAGCAGCTTCGTGCTTTTTCTTACTATACTGTTTTCGCCTTGCTCAGGCCTTTTCAGTCCACCACTATGCTGGTCGAAGACACCACAACTCATTGACATCGAAGCGTTGTCGGTCTTCCCCAGAGCAGTCGCGTTGGCGGCAGGAAGTCACGATCCTCTGAGACACGGTTCGCCAGCGGTTGCTCGCTCGTCAGACAGCGCCTTCATCCAGACCAGAAGCACGCTTGCAGATTCAAGGAGGGCATTCTGTGACCGCGCCCGAGGTTTTCAACCTGACCGAAGTACGACGAGATCCGGCGTTTGGGGACCGCCTCACGCCTGCGGGGAGGCAGCTTCGTGCCTGCATCCAGTGCGGCACCTGCACAGCCTCATGTCCCTCGGCGTCCGCCATGGATATCACCCCGCGCAAGATGTGGCGCATGGTACAACTGGGCCTGGAAGACGATGTGCTGCGCAGCAAGACGATGTGGCTGTGCAGTATCTGCTATCAGTGTCAGGCCCGTTGTCCCCGTGGCATCCCCCTCACCCAGACGATCGCCAAACTCAAACAACTGGCGATCGAGCGCCAGATCAAGCAGTGGCGGGAAAGCACGGCCTTCTATCTTTCCTTCAGCAACGTGATGCGACGCTATGGACGGATGCGCGAAGTGGAGTTCATGGCGCATTACTTCCTGTCCACCAACCCGCTCGGGGCGTTGGGCTACGCGGGCATGGGCCTGACCCTGTTGCGTCGTGGCAAGTTGCGGCCGGAGCTGCCGCGGCTGCGTGGCGAAGGTCGGTTGGATCGGCTGTTCGACCGCGTCGCGGAGTTGGAGGGCAAGAAATGAGCTATCTCTTCTATCCCGGCTGCTCGATGGAAGCTTCCGCGCTTGAATACAAAACCTCCATGCTGACGGTCCTCCAGATGATGGGCGCGCATGTGGAAGAGTTGGAGGACTGGACCTGCTGCGGGGCAAGCGTGGCTTCTGTGATGAGCGACCTGTTGGGATTAGCCCTCCCTGCCCGCAACCTGGCCTTGGCCCAGAAGGCCGGCAACGGCGCGCAGATGCTGGTTGGCTGTAGCGCGTGCTTCACCAGTTTCCAGCACACAAACGCTGCCGTCGCTGATCCGGCCACGTTGGGGAAGGTCAACCAGGCGTTGGAGGTCGAGAACTTGAGCTACAGCGGCAAGGTGCAAGTCCGGCACCTCTTAGATGTGCTGGCCAACGATTTCGGCCCCGAGAAGATCGCCGCCTACATGAAACGACCGTTGACCGGCCTCAAGGTGGCGCCCTACTACGGCTGCCAGACGGTCCGGCCTTACAGCGATTTTGACGATGGTCAGAGTCCGTTCTCGATGGTGGGCATCATTAAGGCGCTTGGCGCCACCGTCTACCATCACCTGCGTGAGGCCGCCTGCTGCGGTACAGCCTTGCTGACGACCAAATCGGAGCTCGGCCTGCAGATCGTTGGAGAGATTCTGGATGCCGCCACCGCTGCGGATTGTATCGCTGTCGTCTGCCCGATGTGCCACATGAACCTGGATGCCTATCAGGACAAAGTTTCGCGGATTCACGGCAAGCCGATCAAGATCCCCGTGCTGTTCTTGCCGCAGTTGATCGGCGTGGCATTTGGGTTATCAGAGAAGGACCTTTTGTTCAAGCGACACGTCGTGCCGGTAGAGCCTGCCCTGGCGAAGCTGGCGACCTAGAGGGAGGAGCGATGAAGCTCGACGAAGTCGTCCGCCGCCTGGTGCTGGACGTGTGCGCCGGGTCTGAGAGGCTGGATAGGACTGTGACGGGCGGCTACGCCTGTGACCTCCTCAGTTATGTGATGGCAAGGGCCAAGGAGGGCAATCTCTGGATCACGGTTCAGGGGCATCCTAACATTGTGGCTGTGGCCAGCCTGGTCGGTCTGGCAGGCGTGATCGTCACGGAGGGGGCGAAGGTCGATCGTGCTACGATCGAGAAGGCGAACCAGGAGGGCGTGCCGATCATGACCACGCCGCACACCACGTTCGCAATAGCGTGCCGGCTGTGTGAGTTGGGCGTGCGCGAGGCGAACTCGGGCCAGGCGAGCGCCGCGTAACGGGGTCTCGATCTGGATGGCCGCTGCACCGAGTGGAACGCGTCGCCCCCTCGCGGGCGATTGCGCAGCCCGAAGCATCGAATCGCCAGAGTTGAGGCACTGGTCGGCCTGTATGCGCGAGCTGAGCTTGCACATCCTGGATGTCATGCAGAACTCACTGGAGGCGGGCGCAACCCTCATCGAGTTGGCCGTTGATGAGGATCTCCCTGCCGACAGACTGACCATCACGGTCCGCGACAACGGTCGTGGCATGGATGAGGCGACCCTGGCGCGCGTGACGGACCCGTTTTTCACCACGCGCAAGACTCGCCACGTCGGGCTGGGCATTCCCCTCTTCAAAGCTGCGGCAGAACGGTGTAACGGGGATCTGCGCCTAGCCTCCCAAGTTGGCGTGGGTACGACATTGACCGCCGGCTTCCAACACAGCCACCTGGATCGCGCTCCCTTGGGCGACTTGACAGGTACGCTGATGTCGGTGATCTTGGGGGGGACGTGTGAGGTGGGGTACGTGCATCGGGTTGTGAGACGGGTAGACAAGGAAACAAGTAGACAAGGGGAAATTGGTAGATTGGTAGAGTGGGAGGGTGGGAAAGGGGAGGAGGCCGAACGTAACGAGCGCGCCGACCTCGCGGTGCGCGAGTTCGAGTTTCACACTGCCGACATACGGGCCGAGTTAGGCGATGTGCCGTTGGCCCATCCCGAAGTGCGCGAATGGCTTCGCCAATTCATTACGGAAGGCGAAGGAGAGTTGAGATAGAGACGAGAGATAGAGACGAGAGATAGAGACGAGAGATAGAGACGAGAGATAGAGACGAGAGATAGAGACGAGAGATAGAGACGAGAGATAGAGACGAGAGATAGAGAGTCAATGCTTGGCTGATCAGTCCAGTTTGTCGCGCACCCTGGATGCGCTAACTCTAAAGAACATTGCCGAGTTACGCACCAGTCTTGGTCACATCTGGCAGCCGCTGAGTCGGGTGCGCACGCACGACTGGCGTCGCTACCTCTGGCTGGACTTTGATTTATCGGGTCTGCCTTGCGGACCCCAGGCCGAAGTCGGTCAAAAAGGGTACTTCGCCGGTAAAAAAACGTGCGCGGCAGGCAGTTAGCCCGTGTGAGTGCGATCCAGGAAGGTGAAACCATCTGGTCAGCGGTCTATCCTGGCAACTACCATACCGTGCACTGCCTGCAACCGGCCGTCGAAGCGACCGAAACTGCTTTAGAGTTCTCGCCCCAGCAGCGCCAGCGCACCGTCTGGCGTCTGGATGGTGGGGCCGGCTCGGATGAACAGCTGATCTGGCTGCTCGCCCGGGGCTACCAGATCCTGGCCAAGGGCATGTCCAACCGACGGGCCGAAGCCTTGGCCAGGCAGGTTCAGCGCTGGGACCCGTATACGGACCACGCCTGGCTTGGCGAGGTAGCGCCACCGACCGACTATGGGCGTCCGGTACGCGTTTTCGTGAAGCGCCGCTGGCAAGATGAGCAGTTTCTCCACAGCTACTATGTCTCGACCCTGGCGTTACCCTCCAAAGGTAGCTTTCTGCGCCTCTATGATGACCGGGGCGGCGCCGAAGTGGAGCAATTTCGCCATGACAAATCCGGCTTGAGCCTGGAGGCGCGGCGCAAGCGTAGTTTTACCGGTCAGCAAGGCCATATCCTGCTCACCGATCTGGCGCACAACCTGCTGACCGACTTCGCTCACCGTGGGCTGGCGGGATCACCTTTCGCAGGGTATGGCCCCAAACGCATCGTGCGCGATCTGCTCAACATGCCCGGCCTGGTCACCCTGACCGAAAACCAGGTGCAGATTGACCTGCTATCTCAAAACCAATTTGCTGAGGCGCTGGCTATGTGCTTGGTAAAGTACTGTTCGGGCTAACGCAAGCGACTAGAAACTGCCCCTGTTTGCACTCAGAAATAGAAATGGCTTCTATTTGCGCAAAAATAAGGTCTATCTCTATCTCTATCTCTATCTCTATCTCTATCTGATCATGCCCTTCTTCACCGCCGACCTCCACGTTCACACCGTTCTCTCCGCCTGTGCCGAGCCTGAGATGCTGCCGGAGTTGATCTTGGAGCGCGCAAGAGAGTTGGGTCTGGATCTGATCGCTGTCACCGATCATAACTCGGCGGAGAACGCAGCGGCGATGCTCCACGCGGCCGAAGACACAGCGATCACCGTGTGGCCCGGCATGGAAGTGCAGACCCGCGAGGAAGTTCATCTGCTGTGTCTGTTCGACCGGCTGCCGCAGGCGCTGGCCTGGCAAGCAGTAGTATACGCCAACCTGCCGCCGGGGAAGAACAAGCCAGCCGTCTTCGGCGAACAAGTGGTGCTGGCCGAGGATGGCGAGCCAATCCGCTACAATGACCGGCTATTGCAGACCTCGACTTTCCTTTCGGTTGACGAGGTCGTGACACAGGTGCAGGGGTTGGGCGGTCTATGTATTCCTGCCCATGTGGATCGACCGGTTTACAGCGTCATCGCCAACCTGGGGTTTGTCCCGCCAGAACTGGCGTTGCCCGGTGTGGAGATTTCACCTCTGATCACTGCCAGGGATGCGCGCGGCCGGTTCCCGCAGTTGGCGAGCTACGGGCTGATCGCCAACGGCGACGCGCACCGTCTGTGCGAGATGCTGCGGCGCACGACCCTCAAGCTGGCGCATCGCACCATCGCGGAGCTGGCCCTGGCGTTGGCCGGCGAGGGGGAGCGAGGCGTGTGGGTAGATGGGCTGCGGTCGGGGCCGGAGTAGCCACGAATCCCCAAACTGCGGGGACAGGTTGCACGGATTATCCGAAGATTTCCAATGAAACTGTGGGTCGAAAGCGCATATCGGGTTTGGCCGGTAGGAGATGGTACAACTGCCGACGGAGTGAGCACTGTAACAACTGAAGATCAGTTTGTAGCAGCCGTAGTCGGGGGGCAGGAGACAGGGGTCAGGAGTCACGGGCCAGGGATCAGTACGGGCATTGCGCGGCGAGTGACTGCTGAGCTGGTCTCCGGCGTCCCGATGGACGGCGTCGTGGCTGACGTGCTCGCCGCACTGCCAGCAGACGAGCACGTCGCTGCAGCTCTGCTGCGCATCGGCCGCAACGGGGGGGCGGAGTTGGCCGAGATTGATGCGCCGCCGCTGTTTGTGGCCCGCAAAGGTGAGTTTGTTCTACTCCCTGTCACCGAGGTGGAGCTCGGCGGCCGGCTGGTGCGCCGCTGCGACTTCACGGTGCAGGCCGGCGATCACTTGGCGCTGGTCAGTGAAGGCTACATTCGGGCGCGTGGCGGCGGCCGGCCGTGGAGTTGGCGCGATATCGCCCTCGCCATCCGTCGCCTGACCGCTACCGGCTGCGATGCCGAGCAGTTGGCGGGGGCGCTGGCGCGGCTGGCAGATCGCAAATCAGCAAATCAGCAAATCAGCAAATCGGAGTTTTGCCTTCTACCTTCTGCCTTCTGCCTCCTCGCGATGTTCGTCCGCCCCATGCGCACTGCCACGGTTTGGACTGGGCCGCCGGCGGATCGGGGGCGGGATCGGGAGGCGCTGGATCGGCTGCTGGCCGAGGAAGGGACGCGTATCATCTGTGGGGATACGACCGCGGAGATCGCGGCCCGATTGTTGGGCGGCAGGTTGGCGATGGAGCCGCCGCCCGCGGAGGGCTGGACGGAGGTCCCGCCGACCTCGCGCCTGGTCGGCTGCGCCGAGCGGATTGACCTGCTCACCGAGGGCGCGGTGACGCTCCGCGTGGCGCGCGAGCGGCTGGCTGAGGCGAGCCGGCCGCGCGACCTGGCGGGCCGGACGGATGGCGCTTCGCGGCTGGCGATGCGGCTGCTGACCGCGGACAAGGTGCGCTTCATCGTCGGCCTGGCGGTCAACCCCGCGCAGGTCGAACGGGACGGGACGCCGCTGCGCAAGGCCGCGGTCTCCAGCCTCGCCGAGGCGTTGCGGGCGCGAGGGAAGATTGTGAGGGTGGAGTATTTGTGAGGGGGGCCGTCCACGAATCGGACACGAATGCACGAATGGCCTGGTGTGCGATGCGTGCATCCGTGGAGATTGTTCATGGGGGGCCGTCCACGAATCGGACACGAATGCACGAATGGCCTGGTGTGCGATGCGTGCATCCGTGGAGATTGTTCATGGCGGGCCGTCCACAAATCGGACACGAATGCACGAAGGGTCTGGTGCGTCATTCGTGCATTCGTGAAAATCATTCGTGGATGGCACTTGTGGACAACCAAACAGGGTTACTGGCCAGGGACGCACAAGGAGAACTCGTTTATGCCCGGACTTGTGCGGGACGCTACCGGTAACGACTTAACCTACCGCATCATCGGCGCCGCGATGCGAGTACACAATCGTCTCGGACCTGGCTACAAAGAAGAGGTCTATGAACGCAGCCTGGCCGCTGAGTTGGCGAAAGAAGACCTGCCTGTCGAAACCCAATACCGGGTTGATGTCTACGATGTTGGCACGCTGGTAGCCGTGTTTTTTCTCGACCTGTTTGTAGCACGTACAGTTGTGGTTGAGATGAAAGCATTCTCGCACCAGCTCACACGAGATGAATTAGCGCAGGTCATCAACTACCTGAAGGCAACCGGCGCGCCTGTTGGCTTGCTGTTCAACTTTGGACGCCGGAAGTTGGAATACAAACGAATATTTCCTGGCAAGGCAGGAAATGAACCACCCGCACGACTGGGACGTGATAATGTTCGGCAGCGATTTGATATGCGTGGGTGAGGTGCCTTCCGCCAATAGAGCACGAATTGCATTACGCGCGATTCTCGATTCGTGCATTCGTGGAAACCATTCGTGGACGGCCACCTGGCTCATTCAACGCAGGAGGTAGGAGGTACCGTTCATGGAACAACCCAAAATCGGAGTCTACGTCTGTGACTGTGGCGTGAACATCGCGGCCACGGTCAATGTGCCCGCGGTCGTCAAGT
>Ga0194112_10002628_pt1 | contig 25585 bp, 15 predicted proteins | sample TA2MahC400mmetaG_FD_146191 | JGI IMG/M metagenome (GOLD analysis project Ga0194112, IMG submission 146191) | Freshwater microbial communities from Lake Tanganyika, Tanzania - TA2015016 Mahale Deep Cast 400m | ecosystem: Environmental > Aquatic > Freshwater > Lake | place: Tanzania: Lake... | reverse complement strand
CCTTTGGGGAGAGGATAAAGGTGAGGGGGAAATATTCCTATCCCACCCTCACCCTAACCCTCTCCCGCCAGCGGTAGAGGGGAATTTATTGGTTTTCATTGTTTGATTATTATTGTTATGGCTGAGAGCCTATTATATGCATATTCCAAAAAGATTAGGTGTGCACTTTTCAATTTTAAATGACAAGACGGGGTTTTCTCCTTGACAACTCAGGAATAATGGTTTAACAAGCGATATGGGCTATTCTGGTAGACTGGCTTAATTGAATTTTTTAGGGTAAGGAGGATATAAAAATTTATAGACAGGAGGGATGAATGGCTGATTTGAGAAGTTTTTTGGCCTTATTGGTGGGGAAGTATCCAGAAGAGGTTTTTGTGGTAGGTGAGGGTGTTGAGCCGGATTTTGAGATCCCAGCTATCATTAAAGAACTTGAAAAGAGGACAAACCCCGTAGTGATCTTCCGTGATGTGAAGGGATATTCGTTTCCTATAATCACCAATATTTTAGGTTCAAGGAGGCGGATTGCCTTAACCATTGGATCTGAACTTGATAATTTTTATGAGATTTGGAATAAGAAAGTTCAAAACCTTATAAATCCTCGAATCGTCCCATCTGGACCTTTGAAAGATGTTGTGCTCTTGGGTGATCAGGTGGATCTGACAAGGCTCCCCATTCATCAATACTTCCAGCAGGATGGTGGCAAATACATTACAAATGCCTTAATGGTCGTCAAGGACCCTGAGACAGGCATTCGCAATCTTTCCTTTAGCAGGGCTCAATTGGTGGATAAGGTAAGGTTACGAAATAGTATGCACTCGAGGGGACACCAGTGGATGATCTATTGCAAAGCCGAACAGTTGAATAAAAATTTAGAGGTGGCCATCGTGATCGGGGCTCACCCAGCCCTTCTGCTTGCTGCTGGCACCCGTTTTCTCCCCCTTGGACTCGATGAGTATGAGCTTGCCGGAGCCATTGTTGGCGAACCCGTAGATTTGGTCAGATGTGAAACCATCGATATTGAAGTGCCAGCGAACGCTGAAATTGTGATCGAAGGGGAGATACTGGCTCATATCAGAGAGGACGAAGGCCCTTTTGGTGAATATACAGGTTACGCCTCAGGTCGTTCAACCAGGAATGTCATAAATGTGAAGGCATTGACCCATCGTAAGGATGCTTACTACCAAGATATTATGGCAGGCAACTCTGCTGAGCATCTGTTATTAATGGGCGTTCCAAAACAAGCGATCATCTTTCAGAGGATGAAACAGATTATTCCGAATGTAAAACAAATGAATTGGCCGGAATCAGGCGTCAATTTAGTCTGTTTCATACAGCTCGCTGAACCCATTGAGGATGGGCAGCCCAACCTCGCTGGAATACTCCTCCTCGGCCTCGACAGCTATGTTAAGATTGTTGCAGTGGTCGATGAGGATATTAATATTTTTGATGAGCGGGAGGTCCTCTGGGCAATCTCCACGAGGGCCGATCCGAGCCATGCCATCAATATTTTAAAAGATGTCTTTTGCAATCGCTTGGATCCTTCAGCCACAGACGTGGGTACAGTTGGAAAGATCATCATCGACGCAACGAAAAAGAAGGGTGGTCAATACAAAAGATTAACTCTTCCTAAGGAGATAGAAAAGTGGGCCAGGGAGAAGGTAGCATCCCTTTACAGCAAATCTATTCGCTAATCCCCTTATAATAATCCTTCAATAGCCAGGACTCTACACGGAGCCCCATCCGTTCCTTTAAGCTTAATCGGAGCGCAGATCAGAAAGACCCGCGGTTCTCTTATGGATCTTAAATTTGTGCAAAACTCAATTAAACAAATCCCTTTGCCCAAAAATTTTTTATGATTTGGCGCCCAATCAGGAGAAGGCCATTTCCTCTCGGGCGGGGGGCTGAGAGGTGGATCGCATGTCATAAAATCTTGAACGAGAGCCTTAATCTCTTTCTCTATTAGCCAATCGGCGGCATCGGTGGTCAGGTAAATCATATCTTTCCAAAATTCCCAGGTTCCCCAAGCCCGGTCCGTCCAGCCGGTCCGGATAATCGCTATATCTCCTCTCTTCACCTCTACTCCGGAATGCTCCAGATCTCCTGCTGAGACCCCTTCGTTTTCCTTTTTATGCATCATATCAATCACGACAGCCTCCCCCACCAGGCAATCAAGGGGGACCTCGTGGTTCAGCAAACCACCTTCAATATAGTGAGCCGGGGCATCGTAGTGGGTAAATTCTTGTGTATACATCTCGAGCTTGCATGAGAATACACCATTTTCTTTGATCGTACCTACTGGAGTGATGACAGTCTTATAGGCTGGTTTGTTATAAACTTTGTCGCGAGGAAACCCTGTGTACTGCTTCTCTGGATCAATGATCAGACTCAAATCAATAATTCGCATAAGAACTTACCTCCTTAAATGATGGGGTCTCAAGGATGATCCCTATTTGAGACGTCTGCTCTATATCGCCTCCCTCTCTCTCATCGCCTTCTTTCTTAGATTGAAAAATATAAATAGAGAAGGGATCAGCCCAAGAAAATCTGTAACCTTTTCTGGAGTGATAAGCAAGATGGCACAGATGAACAATACGAATCTTTCAATCTTACTGATAGGTGAGTAAAAATATCCAGCGATGGCAGTGGCCAATACAAAAACTCCTAATGCTGCTGTAATTGAGACCCATGCTATTTCAAACATAGGTCCCTGAAAGAGAAGGGCGTGATTATAAACAAATGCATACGGGACGAGAAACGCCGTTAGCGCAAGTTTAAAGGCAGCAAAACCTGTCTCCCAGATTCCTGACTCAGCGATGGAAGCGGCAGCAAATGTGGCGAGGGCAACAGGAGGCGTGATCATGGAGATGACCGCAAAATAAAAGACAAACATATGAGCAATCAGAACAGGCAGTCCCATTTTGATTAGGGCAGGAGCCATTAAAACAGCAGCAATTAAGTATGCCGCACTGGTTGGCATACCCATCCCCAAAATAAGACATCCCACCATTGTAAAGAGTAAAGCAGGAAGAAGGTGACCTCCAGAAATCTGAATTAAAAATCCTGTAAATTTCAGCCCTATACCGGTGTAGACAATGATCCCTACCATGATCCCTGCAACCGCTGATGGGATGGCTACATTAATGGCTTCTTTTGCTCCTTTCTCTAAAGCCCCGATCACCTTTTCAAGATTCATCACCGTTGCCTTTCTTAAAAAACTTATCACAAATGCTGAACAAAGGGAGATAAGGGTGGCCTTCATCAAGGAGAGATTCATGATGAAATATATTAAAACAAAGATTGGAAAGAAGAGATGAACTCGTTGGAAAAAACCTTTTTTAACATCGGATAGATCGACCAACTTGCTTGCCTTCATACCACTTTTCCATGCCTCAAAATCTACCATAAAATAAATAGCAATATAGTAGATAATGGCGGGGATAGCCGCATGGATGATGATTTTGGAGTACGGTATCCCTGTCAGATCCGCCATTAAAAAAGCAGCCGCTCCCATAATGGGCGGCATAATTTGCCCCCCAGTAGAGGCTACAGCCTCTATAGCAGCCGCAAAATGAGGCCGAAAACCCGCTTTTTTCATCATCGGGATGGTAAAGACTCCATCCACTACCACATTGGCAACTGCACTGCCTGAAATCGTTCCGAAAAGAGCACTTGAGACAACAGATACTTTGGCAGGTCCACCTCTCGTTTGTGCTGTCAATCCACTGGCAACATCGGTGAAAAGGAGTCCGACTCCTGATTTTTCTAAGAAGGCGCCAAAAAGGACAAAATAGAAGACAATTTCGGCAGAAACCCCCACCGGCTCACTGAAAAGGCCCTGTGCCGATAAAAATTGAATATCGACGAAATACTCCAACGATATCCCACTATGCATCAGACCCCCTGGCATATAAGGCCCCAAAAAAGCATAGGCAATGAATATCATCCCTATGATTGGAAGGGCTAATCCAGTAGTCCTTCGGCAGGCTTCGAGGATAAGGACGATCATTGACAAGCCGAAAAATATATCCGAATTTAAAACCTTATCCACAAGGACCATGCGAGTTGATATTCTCCCAAAACCAATAATTAAATAAATCCCAATGAGCAGGGCCAGAAGGACTGGGAGATAATTGAAAATCGTAGAATGGGCTGATTTATTTCTCCATGCCGGATAAGAAATATAGGTAAGCATCAATGCGAAAATGATGTGAAGAGGTCTTTGAATCATGATGTGGAAAAGCCCGAAAGCCGCACCATAGAGTTGAAAAATAGACCACGATACAGCGATCACGGTCCCCACGATCAAAAATTTTCTCATCTCGAGATCTCCCCTTTATGACTTACTGCTTCTCCTATAACTTCCCTCTAACACAGATGGGGCTTCTCATAAATCCTTTGGATATTTCACGATAAGGACAGTAATAAAAAATGAGGGGATTTAAAGGGATTCAAATTTTATCAGCATATTTTCTATATGTGCTTTAAACTCTCTGAACCCAGGAATAAAATACCAATTGAAAAAGAGCCCCCCTCCTGCCGCAGGTGCAAAAGAGGGGGGACCTCTATTTCAACCTAATAATTTTTCTATTTCAACCATCCTTTCTCTTTAAAATATTTTGTAGCTCCCGGGTGCAGGTCTACCCATATCTTCTCCTTCTTCCATGCCTCTGATGGGTTAAAGTCTTTCATCCCTGCATGAGCCTGAACCAGTTTGACTTTTTCTTCTGAGACCGTTTTGGTGAGGAGATAGGCTACCTCATCCGGAATCGTCTTAGTTGAAACTATAACAGTTGGAGCTGAAACCGTTGGGACATCCTGCTCCTGTCTTTTGAAGGTATTTGCAGGGATATTACCTTTCCCCCATCCATATTTCTCTCCCAATAGTTTAATCGCTTCTCCTTTGAGGGGAAGAAATCTCATCTCGGTAGTCAATACAATTTCAGAAAGGGCGGGATGGCCTGGTGTAACAATATGGATGAATGCATCTGCATGTCCATCCCTTATTGAGCTTGCGATAACCTGCCTTGAGGTATGGGTCACCGATCCACCCCATGACTTCAGGGCCTCATAGCTCATTCCATAGGCTTCGAGGATATGGCGTGTCCCAAGCTCTCCGAGGCCACCGACATCAACTGTCATCAGACGGAGTGGAAATTTTTGCTCCCTGATTTGGTCAATCGAAGTGATCCCACATTTCTTAGTGACAACAACGGCCATATCATATTTGTCCATTTCACCAACAATCCCACAGATATTTTCCTGTTTCGTTTTGAAGGAAACTGTCCCATCATGGGCCCATCTTGCGATGACGCTATGCGTCAGGGCGATTTCTGCCCTGCCCTCTGAAATCAGGATGGCATTCCCAACCCCACCTGCACTTGGCAGGACATCTACGGTTGACCCCTGTGGTAACTGGGGCCTTAGAAGCTCGGATATGGCTGCGGCGACAACGTACCAGCTGCTTCCGAGCCCTGCTGCAGCGAATCGGAGTTTTACCGGTTTTGTCGTCTGTGAAAGTGAATTTCCTTCCCAAAGAAATATCATAGAAAAAATGGCGATGGCTAAAACGATTCTTTTAAACATCTTATTTCCCTCCTTCCTAAAGTCTTTGAGAATAAAGAATTGAATAGAGATCATCCGTTTCTAAAAATTTTTAAAAAATATACTTCAATTCAGCAGTTTGGTCAAGTAGAATTTTTAAAATAGAGTAACCCCTCACTTACCAGAGGAATGGAGGCTTCAGCCGGTAAAATTAGGGCGACCTGCCTTCGCCGAAGCTTTAGCGCAAGCAGGCTAAAGTCGCCCGCTCCACGGGAGGGTGAGAGGTTACAAAATAGATAATAGAAAGCTAATCTAATGGATGTATTAAACAACCAGTCTTTATCGAAATGATTTGACAAAAGACATCCACCTAAATAGAATGAGTTTCTCCCCGATTACCCTGACTTACCATCAGGAAGGCGCAAGTAAGATGTGAGAGGAGGAAAAACATGATCAAACCCTGGCCATGCGCTCGATCTCAAACCGAAAAGTCTTTCCGTGTCTTCTCTATACGGACAGATACAGCTATCTCTCCTCAGACGGGAATCGAACATAATTTCTATATTATCGAATCGAGGGACTGGGTTAACATCATTCCTCTCACGGCCGATCTTCAGGTTATAATGGTTAGACAATACCGCCATGGCTCAAGAGAAGTAACCCTTGAAATACCCGGGGGATTGTTGGATACTGGAGATACCCCACAAGAAGCCGCGGTTCGGGAATTATTGGAAGAGACCGGCTATCAGGCTGAGGATTGGAAGGAGATAGGGGTGGTCAGTCCAAACCCGGCAATCTTTAGCAATCGTTGTTATACTTTTCTGGCCCGAAACATGAAAAAGGTTAGTGACCCCCTCCCTGATCAGACTGAAGATATCGAGGTCATACTCATTCCCCTTTCAGATATTCCAGAACTGATTCGAAAAGGTGAGATCGATCACGCTTTGGTGATCACCGCATTCTACTGGTACTTTCTCCAGACTTAGGATGGGCTGAAGATCCCCTGTTTTCCCTTAACATCCTCCTGATTCTAATTTCTGTCTTTATCCTGTCCTTATGGATTCCTACATGGTTAAATTTGAGAATTTTCTTCTAACATTTTGTGTACCCCTCACCCCCACCTGCCAAAGAACTTGTTCGGCGGGCAGGCTTCCCCTCTCCCCTTGGGGGAGAGGGTGGGGGTGAGGGGAAATTTCAAATATTTTTGGCTAGAATTTTTTTACCAATTTTATTCGTTCTTCTTTTGTTAAGGCTTTATTTGTTCTATTGCCCGTAGCCTTTCCTCCAATAGTTTGATCTTTGCTCTTAGCTCCTCGACTTCAACATTACCAGTTGAGGGTATTTTAGCTTCCATCATTTCTAAGGAAATCAGAGGTTCATATTGTCTTTCCCGAAGACAGAGGCTCATGATGTCCCATCTACTATAAATACCTTTAAGATTGATACTGGATTTGGCTATTGCATTCATTTTCAAATCGATATCGTGATAAATAATTGTCTCTTTGTAAGTTTCAGGCCCAGCCACGATCTCCCCGTAAGGATTGATAATGCAGCTACCCCCAAACGTCTGATCAAAGGCATTGTTATCATAGAAATCCTTCGGTAACTGCTCTTCTGGAATATAAGAGCTCGCCAGGACTGCCCACAGCCCTCCAGCCAAACAAAGCGCCTGAGTCATGATCGGTGCGATCGACATGAGTCTTTCCCCTGTTCCTTTATGACCAGGCCATAGGGAACAGTTTACCTGCGCTCCCTGTATGATTAAAAATTGTTTTAAAAGAGGCTGAAAGTGCTCGCCACAGATCAACCCACTCATTTTACCTAAATCTGTGTCAAACACTTGAAGATTAGTTCCTCCATCGCCCCTTGTATGGTAAAAGAGCTCCTGGACGGTGATATTTATCTTTCTATGGACTCCCATTATTTCTCCATGACGACTGATAAATAGAATCGAATTGTACATTCTACCTTCGTATTTCTTATCCCTTTCGTTTATCCCAATGACGACATAGGCGTCGGAACTCTTTGCTGCCTTGCACAAGATATCTGTTTCCACGCTTGGAACCTCTATGGAGTGGCTTAAATATTCTGCCCAAATCCTACCCCATTCGGGACCTTTCACCATATTTAATGACCAATAGGTATAGCCGGGCAAAAAAGTCTCCGGAAAAACAATCAGCTTTGCTCCATTACGCCCTGCCTCGGTGATAAAGTCAACAGCCTTTGTTAAGGTGGCTTTCGAATCGAAATATACAGGCTTATCCTTATAGACTGATGCAGCCTGCACTGCTGCTGCTTTGAAAACCGAATATTCCTTAACCATGTTCCCCTCCTTATCTTCCTGTTTATTCAATAATTCTTGGCATTTATAATCTGAACGGGTGGGGCCGACTTCACCTGCCTGCGGTAGCCAGGTAAAGCTTCCCCTACATTGGAAGACGCTTCAATCGATCATAAGAGACCTGAGCTTCCTTTGCTTTAAGCCCAAGTTCTCTTGCTCCCCTGAGAATGTCCATGGCTTCCATCCCATCAGGACCAAGGGCTAACGTATGCCTTAATTGCTCTTGATCAACGGCAAGGCCATGATACCCCGCCACCATCACCAAACAGACAAGACCCGTATCAACCTTTCGTTCTTCCATAACCTTTTAAATAGGAAATGGGAATTGGAAAATGAGAAATTTTCTTCCTCCAATTCGTTTTGTCTAACTTCTTATTTCCTATTTTTTACTTCCCATTTCCCATTTCTTTATTTCCTATTTGTCATTTTTTACTTCTTACTTCCTATTTCCCATTTCCTATTTATCACTGTGATGGTTGCCAGTACTGGGCCAGGATCATCTGAACATCTTGTGGTCTTTGCTCAATCAACTGCGTCCAACTCATCCCAGTCTGAGCCGAAAACCCAGCCATCTCCTGAATCAATAAGGCCACCTTAGATGAAAGAATCTGCCTCCCATCATTCGCCTCAAAGACCTCCACCTGATAGGCAGCGCCCAAGTTCTGATTCTGAATCGTAAGAAGATCAGAACTATTGTATATCTGAGCCTTGAGGTCATTTCCATCTTTTACAAAAATAAGATCAATAGGATTCACACCCGAACCAAATTTGACCTTATCATTATTCCCCGCGGTCGTATCATAATCATTGATCTTATCCTGGCCAGAGCCACGACCAAATAGATAAAGATCATTGCCCACACCACCCTTGAGTGTATCATTACCCAAACCACCATCTAAAGTGTCAGCACCCGTACCCCCATCTAAGGTATCATTGCCAGCACCACCACTCAAGGTGTCTTCCCCTGAACCACCACTGAGGACATTTGCACCACTGTTGCCGGTCAGTACGTTGTTTAATGTATTCCCCGTCCCATTGATCGCTGAAGTGCCGGTCAGAGTGAGATTTTCAAGGTTTGAACCCAAGGTGTATGTAATGGAACTCTGCACTGTGTCTGTTCCTTCATTCAAGGCCTCTGTGACCACATCGTTTGTGTTATCAACAACATATGTATCATTACCCAAACCACCAATCAATTTATCAGCCCCTGCCCCACCATTTAAGGTATCATCCCCAGCATAACCAGTCAGTATGTTGGCTCCGCTATTGCCAGTCAGTACATTGCTTAATGTATTCCCCGTCCCATTGATCGCTGAAGTGCCGGTCAGGGTGAGATTTTCAAGGTTTGAACCCAAGGTGTAGGTAATGGAACTCTGCACTGTGTCTGTTCCTTCATTCAAGGCCTCAGTGACCACATCGTTTGTGTTATCAACAACGTATGTATCATTACCCAAACCACCAATCAATTTATCAGCCCCTGCCCCACCACTGAGGGTATTATTCCCACTGTTTCCAATGAGGATGTTACTCAAAGTGTTTCCTGTTGCGTTAATGTTTGTTGTCCCGATTAAGGTAAGATTCTCAACATTCGCAGGCAACGTGAAGGTAACCGAACTCTTAACCATATCAGTTCCCTCATTGGCTTTCTCAACCACTGTATCACCTGAACCCACAACATAGGTATCATTACCAGCACCACCAGTGAGTTTATTCGCTCCACTATTGCCCATAAGCACATTGCCTAATGCGTTACCCGTCCCATTGATCGCACTGGTCCCAATAAGAGTCAGATTCTCAATGTTTGCCCCTAAGCTGTAAGTGACTGAACTGTAGACCGTGTCCGCCCCTTCATTCAATCCCTCAGTCACTTTATCTCCAGTATTATCCACAATGAAGATGTCATTGCCCAAACCACCACTCATATTATCAGCACCCAAACCACCATTGATCAGATCATTTCCAGCTCCTCCACTTAGAGTATCATTTCCAGCATCTCCAATTAGGATACTATCTGAAGATGTGCCAGTTAATGTATCGTTTGCTGATGTCCCAAATTGAATATCTGATAGATTGAAAGCACTCCCATCCCAAAACTCCATAAGCTCCACTTTATAGTCATTACTGTAAAGATGGTTTGAGATTGCCACCTTATCAGAAGTTCCATTGATTGAAAATATTAAATTTTCTCCATCCTTTGATAACACCACATCACTGGGGATCACATCCGAACTAAACCGAAGTGTATCCAGATTTCCTGAGGTTGGATCATAGTCATAAACCGTATCCTGGCCAGAGCCACGACCAAAGAGATATAGATCATTACCATAATCCCCATAGAGGTAATCATTGTCGGGACCTCCATCCAATGTATCCGCTCCAGCTCCTCCCTGGAGATAGTCATATCCAGAACCACCATAAAGAGTATTATTCCCCTCCCCATCAATGAGCCAGTCATTCCCCTCCCCACCACGAAGGGTGTCATCTCCAGCCTCTCCAAAGAGGTAATCACTACCCGCTCCCCCATCCAGGGTGTCATTGCCAATATCCCCATAAATCGTATCATCACCACCTAAACCACTGATCACATCATCTCCCTCATAACCCTTCAACCAATTAGAACCCTCAGTCCCTATCATCGCCTTGGCCTTGATTGTAGAAACATCCCAAACCGTCCCATCAGAAAACCTCACCTGCTCCAACCTGTAAGGACTATTTGAATAGTTGTAAAAATAGTACCCTACCGTCAACTGATCCGTCGTCCCATCGATCGAAAGCACAAGATTATCACCACTGCGACTCACCCTCACATCAGAAGGCAATACATCAGAAGAAAACTGAATGGCATCAATCTTACTCACCGATTCATCATAGTTCCAAATCGTATCCTGACCAGATCCACGACCAAAAAGATAGACGTCAGACCCAGTGTCACCCTGAAGATAATCATTACCAGGCCCACCATCCAATAGATCATCGCCAGCATTGCCATAAATCGTATCATTGCCTCCATATCCATAAAGACGATCCATTACTCTGGAACCATAAATATAATCATCACCCAATGTCCCATAAATATCTACTGTTGAGTCCGTCACCTCCTGTGCCGTAAGTACCACCCCATCCCCAAACTCAACCCTCTCAACCTGATAATATGGATCATACATCCAATTCTTCACCAATACCTGGTCCCACGTACCCTTGATCCGAAATACCATATCGTCCCCACTGCGTATCATCTCCACATCCAATCGAGCTACATCCGATGAAAACCGAAGCGTATCCATATTTTCTGGGGTTGGGTCGTACTCTAATATCGTATCCTGACCTGACCCACGCCCAAAGAGGTAAGTGTCATTACCATAATCCCCATAGAGATAATCATTCCCCTCACCACCATCCAAAGTGTCTGCCCCAGAGCCACCATAGAGAGAATCGTTATCGGCACCACCAATAAGCAAATCGTCTCCATCATCCCCAGATAAATAGTCCCCTCCAGCCTGACCATAAAGTGTATCGTTACCATCTCCACCATCGAGATAGTCATAATCCGCCCCACCCCGAAGGGTGTCATCACCAGCCTCTCCAAAGAGGTAGTTACTTCCAGCTCCACCATCCAAGGTGTCATTGCCAATATCCCCATAAATCGTATCATCACCACCCAAACCACTGATCACATCATCGGTCTCATAACCCTTCATCCAATCAGAACTCTCAGTCCCTATGATCGCCTTGGCCTTGATCGTAGAAATGTCCCAAACCGTCCCATCAGAAAACCTCACCTGCTCCAACCTGTAAGGACTATTCCCATAGTTGTAAAAATAGTACCCTACCGTCAACTGATCCATCGTCCCATCGATCGAAAGCACAAGATTATCACCACTGCAACTCACCTTCACATCAGAAGGCAATACACCCGATGCAAACTGAATCGTATCGACCTTGCCCGCCGAATCATCATAGTTACAAATCGTATCCTGCCCAGAACCACGACCAAATAGGTAAGTGTCATTGCCCGCATCTCCAGAGAGGCAATCATTCCCTTCTCCTCCATTCAATAAATCGTTGCCCATCCCACCATAAAGGGAGTCAGTTCCATCACCACCCTCGATCAGATCATCTCCATCCATACCATAAAGGATATCATTACCCCCATATCCATAAAGATGATCCGGTGTCTCATTAGCAAAGATTGAATCATCGTCCACTGTCCCCATAAATACATTCCCAGCCGTATCAATAACCCATCCTAACTCCTCGCTTTGAGCCGAAAAGGTATTACGAAAACTAACATAATCCACCATATCTTCCGCATCGAATCCACAAAGCGTACGAGCAAATTCTCCTAAAACCTCCTTACCCTCAACTGGATCAATAGCTATCCTATTCTGCAATTCAGTAATCACTTCACTTAGATCACCCCTTAAACTTTGGGTTCCCTCATCCCATGTAAAAATAATCTTGTCATAGAAGTCCTTTAGGTGGGTCTGGGCCATAAGCCCAGCATAAAACATCTCAAATATACCTCGATAAGACTTATTTAACCAAGGAGCCGCAAGGAAATTCGGATTTGTATTATTACTTTGAACAAAATCCTCACCAAAGAATTTCCCCAATACCGCCAATTTCCTGGCATCAATGTTTTCACCACGGCTGCCTGGATCAATTCCCTCACTTCCTGTCCATTTGAAAAGAATCTGCTCCATCAAACTGTTGCGAATACTTGGATCAGTCTCTGCTATAAAACTCTCAACCAGGGTTTTTAACTCCCCACTCATATCCCTTACTATTGCCTGATGAAGATCGTAAACATTTCCGTACCCCTGCAAATCTGGAAGAACTGCAATATCTTCGGGGACATCCAACCACTCATTGGCTATGGTATACATCTTGTCCGCCTTAAACCAGACATCTGAGGCAGTCCCTGTGGTACCATCAGACCAAGAAAAACTTCCAACCTGACGATGCTCATTTTCCTGGGGATCAATATAGCTGGAATCTGTATAATCAGTATTAATAGAAAGAATCCCTAATTCAGAAAGAGTCTGTAATTCATCTGCACTGCTATACCCATCCCCATCATAGTCTTGCCAGATCTTAAGATTAGACCAGATGCTGTCATTGCTATCAATTTTTCCATCCAAATTATCATCCCACTCTGCCAACGCTTGAAACCCATTGGATGCTTTATAGCCGCTTTGAAGCAGAGTCTCGTTCCCAAACAGTTCCTTTCCATCGTTAATGATCCCGTCTCCATTTCTATCCCATGCCAATAACCCATCATCAGATGAAGCCCATCCTGTTTGTTCTGCAAAGCCATTGGCATCATGGTCAAAGTAGCTACCATCATTTACACTGGTTGTTTCTACTCCATCCCCATCCAAATCCAGAACCAAGGGGGAGCCCGTTGGCTGTGGATCTACCGACGTAATGGCAGTGGTGAAGAGTTGACAAATCCATTCTGTTTTGCAATTAATAAGAATGGTTTGATATTTATGAGAATTCACATATCCTAATATTTCCTGTTTCCGCGTTTGTAAAAGTTCTTTTAAAAAATTGTTATATTCTTCTTTTGTGGTAGCAGCGATGAGAGGACTTAAATCATAGTCTTTAAATAACTGCATATACACTGTAAAGGCAATCCCATTGCCATCTGCTGCCCTATAATCGTTTACATCGATAGTTTCTCCTAATAAAACTTTGTTTAACATTTCCGCCAAACGCCCTTGGCCTATGAGGTGTGCTGCTGCAGATATCCCTGCTTGGGTAAACTTCACTGTTTCCTCTATCCCATTTGAAAAGTAAACTATAAACTCCTGTCCTAAAAAATTGTCTAAGTCATAGTAGACAATGCCATTCTCAGTTTCCTCAGCACTTATTTTCTTTAATTGTTTGTTGGTTGCGGTGTACTTACTTGAACATCCTCCCGTCTCGAGTCCACTGAATTCCTTGAGTGCCGCTATTTCTTGGGCAATAGGATTTCTGAGAAAATCATTCACATTGTGAACGTTTAAGTTATTCCCATCACGGCTGTAGAGTTTTACATCTGTCAGCACGCCTTCGCCGATTTGATAGATGCCATAGTAACCCTTGTTGTTTTTTGCTCCATAAGTATCGGACCCACCTTCAACCACCCCAAGTGCCCTGAAAAAATCAGTCCAATCATTGTGTCGAGGATTAGTATCGGGATTAAAATACTCATTTATTGCATTTCCTCGGTTCGTTAGGAACCCTTCACGCCAGTTACCTTTTTCATCATAATATCCATCATATGATCTTCCCCAGTTAATTATCGCCATATTCATTTACCCCCTTTCGTCAAGACGGTTAAATTACAATTTTGATAATAGACCGCCTTTTCTTTTGAGTTGATAGAAATTTCGCGGTCAGGCGAAAAACAATCCTCGGGTATTAACACGATACGATATGCTCCTCCTTGAGAGTTATATATAAGTTTCCTTCCTTTTACTGGTTTATTCCTTTTATAAAGAGCGAATCCAGTAAAGAAGTCTTCTATCCCATCGAAGTTTATGTCTATTAAAGTACTGAACTTGACAGTCGGCGTATCGCATCGGTATCCTTCGCTTGCGGGCGCAATTGCCTCACACGCCTCAATTACAGCTTTCAAAATATCATCATACCTTCTTTGGGTTTCTGGACTAAGTGGCGTGTGGATGAAGGGAATTTTTTCTTCTACCACGATGGCTATATTCATATCAGGGTGAAGTAGACAAATATTCTTTGTAAAAAAAGAAAGGGTTGCTATTTTGGACAGATAAAGGTCGTTCCATGGATGCCTTGACTCCAAGCTTATTTGGGATTCTATTTTCTTACCCCCCTTTTTGGCAGTCATGAAAAAATATCCCTTTTCAAAGTTAAACTCTGCTTCTCGGATAAATTTTTCAAAATCCTTACTCTCATATTCTTCTTTACCAATACCATATGCAATAAAATTTCCCGCAGAAACGGTTTTATATGCGCCCCATTTTTTGGAGAGGATAATTAAATGGCTCATTCCCTTATGCTCAGTTCCTACATAAATATCTGCCTTCATCTTTCCGATATAGCGCTGCGGATCGATCCATGTGACATTTAAGAATTCATAGCACATGGGGAATTTCTGCCTGAGCTCCTCTGGCACGTTCTTCATAAAAGCAACGTTTTCATAATTCTGTGCAAACAAAAGAGAAGGTATAATAGATACCATCCAGCATATGACGAATATAAATAAGGCAGTTTTATTTTTCTTCCTCATCTTTCTTGGGCCTCCCTTTTCATTTGATCGTGAACGTGTCCGTTATCCGTGTCCGTAGTAACAAAAACTCCTTTTTATCTGGCTCTAAACCTACCTATGGCAGGCAAACGTGTTGCGTGTTGGCACGCAAAAGAAAAAGCCCTTATAGTTTAATATTCTCCTGCCTTCAACAGGCATGTTAGAACTAAAAGGGCTTCTCCTTTTGGATGGTTAGGGCCTCTCATCACCCTCCCCTTAGATTCTAAGGTCCCATTTTAACCATACCAGTTACTCCAATACAGCCTCTGCCATGTTTGTAATAAAACTAAAATCCTTTGCAAAAGTCAATTAAATTTTAGTCCTTGTTCATTTCTTTCTAATAATCTTTTTTAGGCTTCATTTCCCATTTCTAACTTCCCAATTCCCATCGATTCTCCCATCCCATCATCACATCAAGAAATATTTTCTTCCTCTCGTTACCTCTGCTTGTAATATGATACAAAGCACCAGCGTACTCTATTCTATTCTGATCGGCCTGCCCATAATTTAACCATACAAAAATTAAGAACCTCTGCCAAGTTTCAAGGCCACCTTTTTTCTCCCAACCAAGCTTTTTAACAGTCGCCCTCACCGAGGATGACCCAATCTACCCAAAATACAATAAAATATTGATGATCATTCCCTTTACAGGCAACATCGGTTATATTAAAGAGTAATGAATAAGAGAGATTATTATCAGACCTTAGAAGTTGAAAGGAGTGCCACCCCTCAAGCCATCAAAGAGGCTTACCGTAGACTGGCTTTCCAATACCATCCGGACAGAAACAGGGGAAATGCTTCAGCAGTCGAAAAGATGAAGGAGATCAACGAGTCTTATGCTGTCCTCTCCGATCCCAAAAAGAGAAAGGATTATGACACCTTTCATGATCAGTCCGGAGCTTATGGATACGATCAGTTTAAACAGAGATATTCTGAGCAGGATATTTTTAGAGGGTCTGATATCAATCAGATTTTCGAGGAGATGGCTAAGGCCTTCGGATTTAGAAGCTTTGACGAGGTCTTCAGAGAGTCATATGGCCGGGTATACCACACCTTTGAATTTCGGAGACCAGGCGTTTTTGGGAGGGGATTCATCTTTTTCGGTCCCTGCTTTGGAAGAAGCGGCCAACAAAAGACTCCTGTTTCATCTGAGCTTTTACCGGGAGTCCTGGGTAAATTTGCCCGGTCTCTTTTAAAGAAGATGCTTGGGATGACAGAATCCGATAAGGGGAAAGATCTGGATGACATCATCTATCTTGATCCCCGCCAGGCGCTTGAAGGAGGGAAGGGAAAATACTTTCACCGGAAGAGGTCGAAAGAGCTAATCATTACAATCCCCCCTGGAATGAAGGAAGGTCAGAAGATAAGATTGAAGGGGATGGGCACACCCGGCAAAGACGGGGGAGATCCCGGTGACCTCTATTTAAAAGTGAAAATCCATAAACCGTTGTTAGAGAAAGTCAGAGAATTCTTAAAAGTTTAATCTTCGAAGCTCCACCTTAGGCATGAAGTGTGAAACATGAGATGTTAAGTACATATGGGTTCAGCCTGTTGACTTTTGACAAACTGTGAATTCTTGATCTTTGGAATGAAATCATATTTTAGGACCTACCGGAAATATATCAACCCTCACCTTTTCAAAAGAGAGAAAAAGGAGGAAAGAAACTAAGAGCGGTAGGAGGCATTGATCTTCACATAATCGATGGAGAGATCGGTTGTGAAGGCTGAAAACTGGTTTTCCCCTTGATGTAGGTTAACGGTTATTTTGAAAGATCTCTTCTTGAGGACTTGACCTGCCCTTTCTTCCTGTTGACCACCTACCCCCATTCCTCCCCTTACAATAGGGACCTTATCAAAAAAGACATCGATTCGATCTGGATTGATTTGGACACCAGAGTGGCCCAGTGCAGAAAGGATCCTACCCCAGTTTGCATCCTCTCCAAAAAAAGCGGTCTTCACAAGTGGAGAATGGGCAATGGCAAGGGCCGCCTGTTTGGCTTCTTGCCTGCTCCTTGCTCCTTGGATTAGAATCTCAACGAATTTCGTCGCTCCCTCTCCATCCTTCACCACACTCTTAGCCAACTCCTGACAGACTTCAGAAAGCATCGATAGAAAAACCTCTGCTTCCTTATCCCTTCGATAAAGGACAGGATGATTTGCCATCCCATTAGCTAAAAGCAGTACGGTATCATTGGTGCTAGTCTCACCATCCACGGTGATCCTGTTGAAGGAATTCTCACCGGCCTGCTTGAGCATCCATTGAAGGAGTGGGGTTTTAATATTGGCATCGGTGATGATGAAAGAGAGTAAGGTTGCCAGATCAGGCCGTATCATTCCTGCCCCTTTCACCATTGCGCAAAGTTTCACTCTCTTCCCTTTGAGCCGACAAGTTGCGGCCTCAACCTTTGGGAGCGTATCTGTTGTCATGATCGCCTGAACAGTCTTCATCCAACCCTCTGGGGAAAGGGCTTTAACCAATTCTGGAATCCCCTTTACAATCTTCTCCGATGGAAGAGGAACTCCGATGACTCCAGTGGAAGAAACGAGCACCCACCTTTCATCAATGCCCAGCTCTTTGGCTACCAATTCGGAAACCCTTTTCGCATCTTTGAGTCCCTGACTTCCTGTACAGGCATTCGCATTCCCGCTGTTGACAATCACTGCCTGGCAGAGGCCTCCCTTAATCCGATTCATATCCAGCTGGACAGGCGCTGCCTTTATGGCATTGGTGGTGAAGAGACCGGCTACCTGTGCAGGGACTTCTGAGTAGATCAAACCTAAGTCCCTCGCTCCATCCTTCTTTATCCCTACCGATATCCCGGAAAAGAGAAAACCCGATACCTTGAAATCGAGTGTTTTCATCTTATACCTTATCTCCTCTTACCCCCCTCTTCTTGAAGACTGTGTCGTAATGAGTATATCAAGACAAAATGTTATGCTGAACTCGGTTCAGCATCTCTAAAAATCAAATGTTACGAGACCCTGAAATCGAAGATCCTGAACCTTGTCCTGAATCAAGTTCAGGATCAAATTCAGGACATGGCTCAGGGTGACAAAGATGGTATTACGAAACAGTCTCTGGGCAAGAGGGATAAATTATCTGAGAATTTGATTCCGCATTCTGCTTTCTGCAATCTGCATTCTGAAATATTTAGGCCCTCGCTTCCTCTCGTAATAAACAACATTTCTTATATTTCTTCCCGCTTCCACATGGACAGGGATCATTTCGTCCGACCTTCTTTCCTTCCCGGCGAACCGTCACACCCTTTCCATCCTCTCTCTCCCCACCACTCTGTGCCGCTTCCATCCCACGGCTCAGGATGAAGGTCTGTCTTCGTTCAACCTTCATCTCTTTGACCTCCTGATCCCTGGCGATCTGAATGGCGAAGAGCTTTTCAACCGTATCCCTCTTAATCCTCTCTAACATCTCAAGGAACATCTGATAGGCCTCTTTCTGATACTCAATCTTGGGGTCTTTCTGAGCGTAGCCCCTTAACCCTATCCCCTCCTTTAATTGATCGATGGCGAGGAGGTGGTCCTTCCAGTGATGATCAATCGATTGGAGCATAATGACCTTCTCTAAATATCGAAGGGTCGTTTCTCCGAATTCCTCCTCCTTTTTTTGATAAACCTCTTTTGCCTCCTCGATAATAAGTCCTTTCAATCGCTCCCGATTTAAACCATCCTCATCCCAGGAGGGGGCAGACCAACGAAAAGAGAACTGTTGATAGATAGCATCCTGGAGCCCTTTCAGATCCCAATCTTCTGGAGGTCCTTTCTCATCGGCATAGAGGTCAACGATCCCCTCGACCTGCTCTTCAACGATCTCAATCACAGACTCTTTCAGGTTCTCACTGGCAAGCACTTCTCTCCGTTGAGAGTAGATCACCTCTCTCTGTTGGTTCATCACGTTATCGTATTCCAACAGATGTTTTCTGATCTCAAAATTATGGGCCTCTACCCTTCCCTGTGCATTCTCAATGGCTTTCGTCACGAGTTTATGTTCAATTGGTTGATCCTCTTCCATTCCCAATCGCCCCATGATATTAGAAATCCTCTCCGAACCGAAAATCCTCAGAAGATCATCTTCCAGGGAGAGATAGAATCGAGAGGAACCAGGATCGCCCTGCCTTCCAGATCTTCCCCTCAACTGATTGTCAATCCGTCGGGCCTCGTGTCTCTCAGTCCCCAAGACATGGAGTCCCCCTAACTCGATGACCTTCTCCTTCTCCTTCTGGACGATGCTTAAGGCCTTCTCATAAGCCTTCTGCATGGCCTCAGGCTCGGCTTTCTCATCCAAAAATATCTTGGCCAAGAATTTGGGATTCCCTCCCAGGAGGATATCCGTTCCTCTTCCAGCCATATTGGTTGAGATGGTGACGGCTCCCACCCTTCCTGCCTGGGCAATGATTTCTGCCTCCCTCTCATGATGTTTAGCATTGAGAACGTTATGCGGAACCCCCCGTTTTTTCAATAAATGACTCAGCCTTTCAGACTTTTCGATGGAGATCGTTCCCACCAGCACTGGACGACCCGACCGATGGAGTTCTTCGATCTCTCGGACGGCAGCACGAAATTTTTCTTCCTCCGTTTTGTATATGACATCTGGATAATTGGTACGAATCAAAGGCATATTGGTGGGGATGACTACCACATCCAAATTGTAAATCTTTCTGAATTCCGCCGCTTCGGTATCTGCAGTACCGGTCATCCCGGCTAACTTCTGATACATCCTGAAGTAATTCTGAAATGTAATGGTAGCTAAGGTCTGATTTTCGTTTTCGATCCTGACATTTTCCTTGGCCTCCACGGCCTGGTGGAGACCATCGCTCCATCTCCTGCCGGGCATAAGTCTTCCCGTGAATTCATCGACAATGACCACCTGTCCTTCCTTTACTACATAGTCCACATCTCTTTTGAAAAGGGTATGAGCTTTTAAAGCCTGGTTGACATGATGAAGAATCTCAATGTTCCTTGGCTCGTAGAGGTTCTCCACATGGAGCAATTTCTCTACATGGCCAACACCTTCCTCTGTCAAAAAGGCTGTATGGCTCTTCTCTTCCAACTGATAATCCCTTCCCTGTCTTAGGGAAGGGATGATGCGATTGATCTTATAGTATTTATCCGTCGACTCCTCAGCAGGACCGGAGATGATGAGGGGGGTTCTCGCCTCATCAATCAGGATACTATCCACCTCATCAACAATCGCATAATTTAAATCCCGTTGTACATAATCTTCGATGTCGAATTTCATATTGTCCCTGAGGTAGTCGAACCCGAATTCGTTATTCGTACCATAAGTGATATCACAACTATACGCCTTCTTCCGTTCCTCGTCGTTTAACTCATGGACAATTACCCCTACCGAAAGGCCCAAAAATTGATAGATCACTCCCATCCATTCACTATCCCTTTTTGCCAAGTAATCATTCACTGTTACAATATGCACACCTTTCCCTTTGAGACCATTCAGATAGGCAGGCAGGGTAGCCACCAATGTCTTACCTTCTCCAGTGGCCATTTCAGCGATCTTGCCTTCATGAAGGACAATGCCTCCGATCAATTGGACATCGAAATGCCGTTCCCCAAGGGTCCTTTTTGCTGTCTCCCGAACCACAGAAAAGGCCTCAGGAAGGATCTCCTCGAGTTCTTCTCCCCTATCGATCCGTTCCTTGAATTCTCCGGTCTTGGCCCGGAGTTGGTCATCGTTCAAGGGTTGTATCTCCCTCTCCAACTGGTTTATCTGTTGAACGAGAGGCTGGATCCTTTTTAACTCCCTTTCGTTTTTACTTCCCACGATCTTCTTTATCAATGAACCAAACATAAAATTTTCCTCTCCTCAGGGTTCTTCTTTAATTTCAACAAATTATATAACGGATGGGAAATGGTTTCAACACCCAAAATAAAAGCCCGATAAAGGAATCCTTTATCGGGCTTTCTCTAAATGATTGACTGTTCCAATTAATTCAAAAAATATCTCGTCGGATTGACTGGAATACCGTGAAGCCTAACCTCATAATGGAGATGAGGGCCTGTTGATTTCCCAGTCATTCCGATTTCTGCAATCTTGGTCCCACGTTTCACCCTCTGCCCAACCTTCACAAACACCTTATTGAGGTGGCTATAACGGGTGGTCATCCCAAATCCATGGGAGATCACTAAGATTTTTCCATGAGCCCAATCACTTCCGATATCTGAAACAAACCCATCAGCAGGAGCAACGATAATCGTTCCTACTCTATTCGAAATATCAATGCCCTCGTGCATCTGGTTCAATCCAGTAAAAGGATTTGTCCGAAAACCAAAACCTGAAGTTACCCATCCTTGGGTAGGCCAGATGGAAGGGGTATGAGTCAACATCTCCTTTTTTGTCTGTAGAAGCTTCTCAAGTTCAGAAAGACTAACCTCTCTGGACGTGGCTTCAGATTGGATACGATCGATATCAATTCTCATTTGGTGAACCAACCCCTTTTCGCCCTTCTCTCCTTTTAACTTCTCTCGGATATCAGAGGGAGATGGACCGCCCATCCCCATCAAGGGAGTTGTCTCTTGGCCCTTCTCCAGGTTGGCAATGATACGAATCTTCCTGTCGAATTCTTTCAGTTTTGAGAGTTGCTTCTCCAATTCTTCGAGTCTTGAAGAAAAATAATTGATCTGAGATTTCTGGTTTTGCGTCTCCTGAAGCAATCGAGCGACATTAAAAGCCTTTTTCTTGACTTGAATATAATCACAAAAGAAAAAGGTGGTGCAAAGGACTGTAAAAGCAAATAGATAGAGGGCTATCTTAAAGGTCTTTTTGTGTATCTTCAGGTGCCTAGTCTTGGAGGTTTTATGGCCGAAAATAAGAATATTTATATATTCTTTATCCAAAATACACCCCCTTTTCCACCCGGATAGTAGTTTTCTCAGTTTCCTAACAATGCCTGTTTTTAATACCAAACTTGAGACACCCATGTCAAGTCTTTTTTTTAACTGGGTGTCCCCCCTCACTTTTCCGTGGCCCAATAGGGTAGGGGAGGGTTTACCTGCCTGCCCTGCCTACCAGTAGGCAGGCCCTCCCATTTTTAGGCCATGCTTCACAGAGAATTGCTGCAAAGTCTGCCTTGACCTTTTCCTCCTACTTTTGATATTCTTATGATGGTTTTGATGCAAGAGGTGGATGCCCCGGATGGGGAATAAAGGAATGAGTGTACCTTTCAGAGGTTAAAGGGAGGTTTTTGGCATGGGAAAATTATTACGAAAAATTTTTCCAATAACTCTTCTAATTTTAATCGTCTTTTTTCTAAATGCTCAGGTTTACGTTAGAAGTTCTCCCATTGAATTTATCGATGTCCATAACCATCTCCACGGAGTATATGGAGCAGGGCCAGGTAGGGTCGATCATGACTTTGAGGGAGCAGCCAGGGTAGCCCTGCAGAGAATGAAAGAGGCAGGGATAAAGAAGATGTATATCATGCCTCCGCCCATTTCGCTCAATCATCCTGCAGGTTACGATTTTGAGGATTTTCTGAAGACTGTAAAGAAGTATTCTGATCGTTTCAGCTTCCTTGGCGGAGGTGGGACATTGAATGTCATGATTCAGAAAGCGGTCCACGAAGGCAGTATAACCGAAGAAATGAAGATCAGATTTGAGAAGAGGGCTATTGAAATTCTTTCCAAAGATGCAATGGGCTTTGGCGAACTCACTGCGGAACACGTTTCTTTAGGTCCAGATCACCCTTATGAATCTGCACCTCCTGACCATCCCCTCTTTCTGCTTTTGGCCGATATTGCGGCGAGCCATGATGCAGTGATCGACATTCATATGGAGGCTGTTCCTGGAGACATGGACCTTCCACCAGAGTTAAGCCGATCGCAGAATCCAAAAACCCTGAAAGCAAATATCGTTCCTTTCGAAAGGCTCCTTTCTCACAATCGGAAAGCAAAGATCATTTGGGCCCATGCAGGCTGGTGTCAGACTGGAAGGCGAACGCCTACCTTGTGTGCCGATCTGCTGGAACGACATCCAAATCTCTACATGAGCATCAAGATCGGACCTGACAGCCGGCCTGAAACTCGGCCAATGGAAAGGAGAATGGGACTAAAACATGAATGGTTCGATTTGATTCTCAAATTCCCTGGCCGGTTTTTTATCGGCAGCGATCAGTTCTATGTCACTCCAAGATCGAACAAACGATTTCCTGAACATCTGAAGGCCTCAACAGACTTCCTGTCTTTTCTTCCAACCGAGATTGCTTACAAGCTTGCCATGGAAAATCCAAAAATGATTTTTACTCGCGAAAGATGAGAAATCGTCGGATTTATCCATAGCAAAATAAGCGATCAAAATGTTCTGAACGATATAAACCGCATCAACTACTTACTTAACTTTGGGGTGAAAAAAAGAAGCCTGTCATTTTTGACAGGCTTCTTTTTCCGCTTTTGCAGGAATAATTTTTAATCTCGGCAACGTCCTACTCTCCCACACAGTTTCCCATGCAGTACCATCGGCGCTGAAGGGCTTAACTTCCGTGTTCGGAATGGGAACGGGTGTTTCCCCTTCGCTATGGTCACCAAGAAAAATAAAAATCTTGGAATAATGGAAAAAAAACTAAATTGTTCTTAACCCGGTATTCCAATATTCCATTTTTCCCTGTTTTTTGGAATATGGATGAAGAGAATCAGGCGTAGAATAATTCCAATTATGGTCAAGCCGATCGACCTATTAGTATCAGTCTGCTCAATACCTTACGGTACTTACACATCTGACCTATCAACCTCGTAGTCTCCGAGGGGTCTTATTCCCGATATTACTATCGGGAAGGGATACCTTATCTTGGGGTGGGCTTCCCGCTTAGATGCTTTCAGCGGTTATCCCTTCCGAACATGGCTACCCAGCGTTGCGACTGGCGTCACAACTGGAACACCGTAGGTTCGTCCATCCCGGTCCTCTCGTACTAGGGACAGCTCCCCTCAAGTATCCTGCGCCCACGGCAGATAGGGACCAAACTGTCTCACGACGTTTTAAACCCAGCTCGCGTACCGCTTTAATTGGCGAACAGCCAAACCCTTGGGACCTGCTACAGCCCCAGGATGCGATGAGCCGACATCGAGGTGCCAAACTTCCCCGTCGATATGAACTCTTGGGAGAAATTAGCCTGTTATCCCCGGCGTACCTTTTATCCGTTGAGCGACGGCCCTTCCATGCGGAACCGCCGGATCACTAAGGCCTACTTTCGTACCTGCTTGACTTGTTGGTCTTGCAGTCAAGCTCCCTTATGCCTTTACACTCTACGGCTGGTTTCCAATCAGCCTGAGGGAACCTTTGCGCGCCTCCGTTATCTTTTGGGAGGCGACCGCCCCAGTCAAACTACCCACCAGGCAATGTCCCCGACCCGGATAACGGGTCTAGGTTAGAAGTCCAAAACAATCAGGGTGGTATTTCAAGGTTGACTCCATCCCGACTAGCGCCGGGATCTCACAGTCTCCCACCTATCCTACACAAACTATTCCGAAATTCATTGCCAAGTTGTAGTAAAGGTGCACGGGGTCTTTCCGTCTTGCCGCGGGTAGACGGCATCGGCACCGTCAATACAATTTCGCTGAGTCCCTGGTTGAGACAGCGGGGAAGTCGTTACGCCATTCGTGCAGGTCGGAACTTACCCGACAAGGAATTTCGCTACCTTAGGACCGTTATAGTTACGGCCGCCGTTTACTGGGGCTTCGGTTCAACGCTTCTGCCGTATTGCTACGACATGACGAATCCCCTTAACCTTCCAGCACCGGGCAGGCGTCAGACCCTATACATTGTCTTTCGACTTCGCAGAGTCCTGTGTTTTTATTAAACAGTCGCCACCCCCATTTCACTGCGATCACAATCCGCTCCGGGAGCAAGTCCCTTCACGAATCATGACACACCTTCTTCCGAAGTTACGGTGTTAGTGTGCCGAGTTCCTTAACCAGGGTTCTCTCAAGCGCCTTAGGATATTCTCCTCACCTACCTGAGTCGGTTTGCGGTACGATCACCTGATAGACTCGCTAGGGGCTTTTCTTGTCAGCATGGGCTCAATCACTTCAATCCTGATTGCTCAGGAAATGGTCATCACCTCTCGGTGTTTATAATTGGAACTCCGGATTTGCCTGGAATTCCCACCTACGGGCTTGAACCAGGGCGTCCAACACCTGGATGACCTACCCTTCTGCACCCCCCCATCGCTCAAACGCCAATCCGGTGGTACAGGAATATTAACCTGTTTTCCATCACCTACGCTTCTCAGCCTCGGCTTAGGGATCGACTAACCCTGAGAGGATTAACCTTGCTCAGGAAACCTTAGGTTTACGGCGTGCTGATTTCTCATCAGCATTATCGCTACTCATGCCTGCATGATCCCTTCCATCTCGTCCAGATGTCCTCACGGTCATCCTTCGCTCTACAATGGAATGCTCCCCTACCA
>Ga0194112_10002624_pt1 | contig 25600 bp, 20 predicted proteins | sample TA2MahC400mmetaG_FD_146191 | JGI IMG/M metagenome (GOLD analysis project Ga0194112, IMG submission 146191) | Freshwater microbial communities from Lake Tanganyika, Tanzania - TA2015016 Mahale Deep Cast 400m | ecosystem: Environmental > Aquatic > Freshwater > Lake | place: Tanzania: Lake... | reverse complement strand
TCCTTCGGGCACCAATGCCACGGCGCGCGGGGCGCAGCGGCCGGACGCGGTGCGCTCGGGCAATATCTCCGCTCCCACCGCCGACCGCTTCTGGGACCGGGAAGCCTTTGTCTGCCCCGGGCGCGTTCCCGGCGCCGCGAACCAGTTCGACTGCAACGTGGCGCCGATCGGGCGGTTCGGCAACGGCGGCGTCGGCACGCTGGTGGGCCCCGGAACCGTCAACCTGTCGATGGGCATCGGCAAGCAGTTCCCGATCAAGGAGCGGGCCACCCTGAAGTTCGAGGGCAGCTTCACCAACTTGCCGAACCACCCGAATTTGGCCAATCCTGGCGCCAACATCGCCAGCATCGCCTTCGGGCGGACCACCAGCGCGCGCGGCGCTGATAGCGGCGGCAACCGCGTGGGCCAGTTCGCCCTGCGACTGGAATTCTGAGATGGGTTCGGCCGAGGCGGCTGATACCATGTGCGCGCCGCCCCGGCCCGCGGGCGCGTGCGCATGCTGAGTCGCGAGGAGCTCAAGAGCCGGGTCGAGGACGGCGAAATAGACACGGTGGTGACGGCTTTCCCGGACCTCTACGGGCGGCTGCTCGGCAAGCGCCTGGACGCCCGCTTCTTCCTCGATCAGGCCTCGCCTGGAACCCATGCCTGCGACTACCTGCTGACCGCGGACATGAACATGGAACCGGCCCCGGGCTACCGGTTCGCGAACTGGGAGCGCGGCTACGGCGATTTCCACCTGATTCCTGACTTGGCCACCCTGCGCGTGGCCGCCTGGCTGGAACAGAGCGCACTGGTGATCTGCGACCTGGCCGCGCCGGATACCCACAGGCTGATCCCGCAAGCGCCGCGCTCGATTCTCAAGCGCCAGCTTCAGCGTGCGGCGGATATGGGCTTGCAGGCGATGATCGGCTCGGAGCTGGAGTACTACGTTTTCCGCACCGCATACCGGCAGGCCGCCGCAGCGGGTTACACCGGGCTGGAGCCGGCCGGCTGGTACCTGGAAGACTACCACCTGCTGCAAGGGGCGCGCGAAGAAGGCCTCCACGGGCCGGTGCGGCGCCTGCTGAATCTGTCGGGCGTGCCGGTGGAATCCTCCAAGGGCGAATGGGGCAAAGGCCAGCACGAGCTGAACCTGCGTTACAGCGATGCCCTCACGATGGCCGACCGGCACGCCATCTTCAAGCAGTGCTTGAAAGAAGTGGCCGACCGCATGGGCCTCAGCGTTACCTTTATGGCCAAGTACGATGCCGCCCAGGCGGGTTCGAGCTGCCACGTTCACTGTAGCCTGTGGCGGGACGGGCGGAGCGCCCTGGCCGGAGAAGAGGAGTTCGGCCCGGTTCGCGCGAGCAAGGAATTCGGCTGGTTCCTGGGCGGCTGGATCGCGCGCGTGCCGGAGTTCATGGTCTTCTACGCGCCCACGGTGAATTCTTACAAGCGTTACAGGGCGGGCTCGTGGGCGCCCACGCGCCTGGCTTGGGGTTATGACAATCGTACCGCTGCCTTCCGCGTGCTAGGCCGAGGCGACGACGTCAGAATCGAATGCCGCTTGCCGGGAGCGGACTGCAACCCGTATCTCTGTTTCGCGGCCGTGCTGGCCTCGGGACTGGACGGCATCGAACGGAAGACCGTCCCCCCGCCTCTGTGTCAAGGCGATAGTTACAGGACCACAGAGCTGCCTCGGGTCCACGGCTCGCTGCGCGAGGCGCTGGAGCGGTTCGAGTCCAGCGCGTTCGTCCGCGAGGCGCTGGGAACCGATGTGGTCGAGCACTACGCCCATTTCTTCCGCCTCGAGCAAGAGGCCTACGACGCCGCCGTTACGGACTGGGAACGGCGGCGCTACTTCGAGCAGATCTGAGAGCCGAGCGCCCGGCCCAAGCGCGGGTGCGCCCTCTGCTATACTGGTGAGGACTAGAGGGTTAATTCGACCTAGCGAGGAGATTCGAATGCGTGGAAACGAGAAGGTGATTGCGCTATTGAACGAAGCGCTGAAGGAGGAACTGACGGCCATCAGCCAGTACTTCCTGCACGCCGAGATGAACGAGAACTGGGGCTACGTGCGGATCTCAAAGGCGGTCAAGAAGACCTCCATCGACGAGATGAAGCACGCCGAGGCGCTCATCGAGCGCATCCTCTTCCTGGAGGGGGAGCCGAAGATGACGGAGCTGCTGCCGCTGAAGATCGGCAGCACGGTGAAGGCCCAGATGGAGAACGACCTGGCCGGGGAGCTGGCCGCCATAAGCATGTACAACGCGGCCATCAAGGCGTGCGCGGAGGCCGGTGACGCCGGGACGCGCGCGCTGTTTCGCAAGCTGCTGGCGGACGAAGAGCGTCACGCCGACTTCTTCGAAACACAACTGGGTCTGATCGAGCAGTTGGGTTTGCAGAACTACCTGGCGCAGCAACTGGCCGGGGAATAAGCAGGGGCGCGTGAGTTACCGGCCGGGGCACCACCTGGGGACCTCGCCCGCGCTGATGGTCCCTTTTCTGTTGCTGACGCTCACCGAGCCGGCCTATGTGCAGCGGCACCTGGGCGGGGCGGCGCGCACGCGGCTGGCCCTCGAGCGGCTGAACGTGCTGGGCAGCGTGCTGATGATCGGGGCGCACCCGGACGACGAGAACACGGCGCTGCTGGCCTACTTCGCCCGGGGCCGCCACCTGCGCACGGCGTACCTTTCGGTGACCCGGGGCGAAGGCGGGCAGAACCTGATCGGCTCCGAGCAGGGGGCCCTGCTGGGGGTGCTGCGGACGCACGAGTTGCTGGCGGCGCGGCGCATCGACGGGGCGGAGCAGTTCTTCACCCGGGCCATCGACTTCGGCTACTCGAAGAGCGCCGAGGAGACCCTGGAGAAGTGGGGCCGGGAGCAGATTCTGTCCGACATCGTCTGGGTGATCCGACGGTTCCGGCCGGACGTGATCATACTGTGTTCCTCGCCCGCCTCCAGCGGAGGCCACGGTCATCACCAGGCCTCGGCGATTCTGGGCCAGGAGGCCTTTGCGGCGGCCGCCGACCCCAAGCGCTTTCCCGAGCAGCTCGGCTGGGTGGAAGCGTGGCGGGCCACGCGGCTGGTGCAGCAGATGTATCGGGGCGGGTCCGGCGAAATACCGGGCGCGGTGGGAGTGGATACCGGAGAGTACAGCGCCTGGCTGGGGCATTCTTACGCCGAGATCGCGGGGATGAGCCGCAGCATGCACCGCAGCCAGGGATTCGGGGCGCCGGAGCGGCGCGGCTCGCAGAGGAACTACATGGTCCAGTTGGCGGGGCAAGCGGCCGCCAAAGACGTCCTTGACGGCATCGACGCGGGCTGGAGCCGCGTGCCGGGCGGGGCGGAAGCGGGCCGGCTGCTGGGAGAGGCGGCGCGCGCGCTGGAGCCGGAGCGGCCGGAGAAGATCATCCCGCTGCTGGCGAAGGCCCGGCCGCTGGTGGCCGGGTTGAAGCACCCCTGGGCCGCGCAGAAGCTCGAGGAACTGGATGAGGCCATCGCGCTGTGCGCCGGGCTGTGGCTGGACGCGGCGGCGGACCGGGAGACCGCCGTGCCGGGCTCGCGGCTCGCGGTGCGGGCCACGGCGCTGAACCGTTCCCGGGCGGCGCTGTGGCTGGAGGAGGTGAGGCTGGAAGCGGACCACCGCTCCCTGACGGTCGCGGCTCAGAAGGGGGAGGCGCCACGGGTGTCGGAGCTGCGCTACAACCAGCCGGAAACGCGCGAGCTGACGTGGGAAGCTCGGCTGGGTCAAGTGTATACGGAGCCGTTCTGGCTGACCGAACCCTCCAGCGGCTTCACTTACGCTCTGGCGGACCAGACACTGGTGGGTGTGGCGGAGAACCCGCCGGTGCTGCGGGCGCGGTTTCGCCTGCGCGCGGGCGACCAGAGCCTGGAGTTGACGCGACCCGTGCTGTACCGCTACGTGGACCGGGTGGAAGGGGAACAGACCCGGCCGCTGGCCATCGTGCCGCCGGCCTCGGTGCGGCTGCCGGTGGAGGCCATGGTTTTTCCCAGCGCCGAGCCGCGGCGGCTGGAGGTGGAGGTGCGGTCGAACCTGGCGGGGGTGGCGGGCGAGGTGCGGCTGGAGGCGCCCGCCGGATGGCGGGTGGCGCCCGCGGCGCGGCCGTTCCAGATCGCCGAGGCGGGCGAGCAGACCAGTCTGGACTTCGAGATCGCGCCGCCGGAGGGCGCGGCTTCAGGAGTGGTCGAGGCGGTGGCGCGCATCACGGCTCCGCCGCAAACCCGTGAGCCGCGGGCCCGCGCCGGGCTGGTGCGTGCCGACATTCGCACCCTGGCGCGCAGGATCGGGTACGTGATGGGAGCGGGCGACGAGGTGCCCGAGGCGTTGCGGCAGATAGGGTGCGAGGTGCGGCTGCTGGAAGCCCAGGACCTGGCGCGAGGTGACCTGAGCCGCTTCGAGGCCATAGTGACGGGCGTGCGGGCTTACAACGTGCGAGCCGACCTGCGGGCCAACCAGCAGCGGCTGCTCGACTACGTGCAGCGGGGCGGCACGCTGGTGGTCCAGTACAACGTAGCGGATGGCGCCGCGGCGCAGACGCTGGCGCGGCTGGGGCCATATCCGCTCCGGGTGGGCCGTGAGCGGGTCACGCGCGAGGACGCTCCGGTGACCTTCCCGACCCCGGACAGCCCGCTGCTGAAGGTCCCCAACGCCATCACAGCCGCGGATTTCGAGGGCTGGGTGCAGGAACGGGGGCTGTACTTCGCGACGGAATGGGACCCGCGCTACAGCTCGCTGCTGGAGTCGCACGATCCTGGCGAGCCGGCGCGTCCCGGCGGCACGCTCTTCACCCGGTACGGGAAGGGCGTCTACGTGTTTACGGCCTACGCCTGGTTCCGGCAGTTGCCCGCCGGAGCGCCTGGCGCCTTGCGCCTGTTCGCCAACCTGCTGAGCGCCGGGCGCTAGGGTGGCCTATGCGGCGCAGAGACTCTTCCCATTCGCTCCGTAGTTTTGTATAAAGGAACTGCGTAGTCTTCCGGGAGGAGAGTGTATGCTGAACTGCCCGGTTTGCGATGCCGAGCTGGACATCGAGGAAGAAGAACTGGACGAAGGCGAAGTGCTGATCTGCGACGAATGCGGGGCGGAGGCGCGCGTGGTGGGGGTGGATCCGCTGGAACTGGAGTCGGCCGAGGAGGACGAGGAGGAGGATGAGGAGTTCGGCGAGGAGGAAGCCGAGGAGGACTGGAAGTAGCTTCGCTCCCGCCGGGCCGGGCGCCCCGGTGCGCTAGAATGGAAATGAGAGGTCGGCCATGTCGCCGCAGAGAGGGGAACCCGTGAACCAGGCGCTCAGAAGCGCGGGCGCGGTCTTGGCGCTCGTGATACTGGCACTGATGGCTGTGATGGCGCCCACGTTGCGGGCTCAGAGCAGGGGCAAGGACAAGGATCAGGATCTGACCGTGCGCTCGGTCGAGGGGACGGTCAGCGACGCGGAGGAGCGGCTGGTGGAAGGGGCGGTGGTGCATCTGAAGAACACCAAGACGCTCCAGATCCGGTCGTTTATCACGCGCCGGGACGGCACGTACGCTTTCCACGGGCTGAGCACGAACATCGACTACGAGCTGCGGGCCGAGCACCAGGGGGCGGCCAGCGACGCGCGCATGTTGAGCGTGTTCGATAGCCGGCGGAAGGCGATCATTCATTTGAAACTGAACAAGAAGTGAGCCCGCGCCCTTTGCCGGGGCGGGCGTTCTCCAGGAGGGAGCGATGGGAAGAGCAATATCTTTGTGGGCGGCCACGCTGCTGGCCGCGGGGGCTTTCGGGCAGGAGTTCAAGCTGGGCTCCAAGGTGAGCGATTTCGGTCTCCGGGACGTGTCGGGCGCGCCGGTGGCCTTCGGGAAGCTGAAGGGCCAGGTCACGGTGATCGGCTTCATTGCCACCCAGTGCCCCATTTCCAACGACTACAACGGGCGCATGAAGGCGCTCTACACGGACTACCATCCCAAGGGCGTGCACTTCGTGTTCATCAACCCGAACAACACGGAGCCGGCCGGGGACGTGGCCCAGCACACCAAGCAGAACGGGTTTCCGTTCGCGGTGTACAAGGACGAGCGCAACGTGGTGGCGGACCGGTTCGGGGCGGAATTCACGCCGGAGGTCTTTGTGGTGGACAGTGAGGGCGTGATCCGCTATCACGGGGCCATCGACGACTCCCGGGTGGAAGCCCGCGTCAAGGCGCAGTCGCTGCGCAAGGCGCTGGATGCCATGCTGGCCGGGCAGAGCGTGGAGCCGGCCCGGACGCGGGCCTTCGGCTGCACCATCAAGCGGGTGAAGAAGACCTCGTGAGGCGGCGGGATTTCCTGGTGGCTGCGGGGGCGGCCGCGGCCCTGCCGGGGGCGGAGTCTGGCCTGACGCCGGTGGACGAGGCGGGCTACCGCAGGCTGCTGGAAGCCGGGCGGGGGAAGGTGCTTCTAGTGGACTTCTGGGCCACCTGGTGCGCGCCGTGCCGGGTGGATCTTCCGCTGCTGGTGAAGCTGGAGGCCAAGTACCAAGCCCGAGGCCTGAAGCTGATAACCGTCTCGTGCGACGAACCGGAGCAGGAGGCGGACGCCTCCCGGTTCCTGCGACAGTTGAGAGTCAGCGGCCCGGCTTACATCAAGCGGTCCGCGGACGACGACCGGTTCATCACATCGGTGGATGCCCGGTGGAGCGGAGCGCTGCCAGCGCTGTTCATCTACGACCGGCAGGGCCGCCGGGCCGGATCGTATGTGGGCGAGAGCGACAAGGCGGCGGTGGAAGCGGCCCTGGTAAAGCTGCTGTAGGGCGGGACGGCGCGGCGAGGAGGCGTCAATGACCATCCTGGGGAAGCACCTGGTGCGGCTGAAGAATCAGACCGCCTGGATCACCGGGGGCAAGCGCATCGGGCAGGTGGTGGCCCGGGCGCTGGCCGAGCAGGGGGTCAACATCGTGGCCAGCTACCGGCTCTCGGAGAAGGAAGCGGCGGATACGGTGGCCGAGGCCCGGGGCCTTGGGGTCCGGGCCCTGGGCGTGCACGCGGACGTTTCCTCGCTGGCCAGCCTGCGGGCCGCCGTCGAGCGGGTCCAGGCGGAATTCGCCCGGATCCATGTCCTGGTGAACCTGGCGTCGGTGTACCGGCCGGTGCCCTGGAACGAAGTGACCACGGCGGATTGGCAAGAGCATTTCTCGGCGCATGTGCTGGGGACTTTCTGGCCCACGCAATTGATCGTGCCGCTGATGCCGCCCGGGTCGCATATCATCAACGTGGCGGATATCAGCTCGGTGGCCAAGATGCAGCAGGCCAACATGCCCTACGTGGTGACCAAGGCTGCGGTGGCGTCCATGACGCGGGCCATGGCGCTGGAGTATGGCGGGCGGGGCATCTTCGTCAACGCGCTGGCGCCCGGCCCCATTCTGGCGCCGGAAGACTTCTCCCCGGAGAAATGGGCGCGCATCCGGGAGCGGTCGCCGGTCAAGTTCGCGGTCACGGATGAAGAGGCGGTGGAGCAGTTCTCGCTGCTGGTACTGTACCTGTCGATGACCACCATGAGCACGGGGCAGGTCTACCCGCTGGACCAAGGGCAGCACGTGTGAGGCAGGGAGTGTGGCCGGCGGGGGTTGCGGGGAGAACCAAGGTACTAGACTAACCGGGCCGGGCCAGAAGCAGGCAGATTGCTGTAAAATAACTTATTGATGCCATCAGGCCAGCGGGGTGTGGGTAGAGCACCAACTCAAGCCCAAGAAAAGGAACGACATGCCAGTTCTCTGTAGAGGGAGTGTGGCGGCAGCCGCCTGCGTGCTGGCGGCGGTCCTGTGGGCGGTCCAGGAAAAAGCGGAGACGCCGCAAAGCAAGCCGGCAGGCCAGCCCGAGCCGGTGGGTGCGGAACCGCTCAAGCCGGAGGCGGGGCTGGCGGCCGCGCCAAGCGCGCCGGTGGACCCGAAGACTTACGAACTGGGAGCTGAGGATGTGGTGCAGATCCGGGTGTGGCGCGAGCCGGATCTATCCGGGCTGGTGGTGATCCGGCCGGACGGGCGGATCACTTTGCCGCTGATCGGGGACGTGGTGGCGGCGGGGCTGACTCCGCTGGAGCTGTCCGCCAGGGTGGCGGAGAAGCTGGCGGAGTACATCAACCGGCCCGAGGTGATCATCTCGGTGCAGAGCGTTCGCAGCAAACGCTACTACGTGACCGGCGAGGTGAACCGGACGGGGGCCTATCCCCTGGCGGTGCCCACCACGGTGCTGGAAGCGCTGACCCAGGCGGGCGGATTCCGCGAATTCGCCAACACCAAGAACATCACCGTGCTGCGAGGCAGCAAGCGATTCAGGTTCAACTACAAGGACGTGGTCAAAGGGAAGAACCTGGGGCAGAACATCCGGCTGGAGAGCGGCGACTACATCATCGTGCCATGAGGGGGATGGCAGGAGCGGGACGGCGGGGCGAGCCGGGGCTGATCCGGGGCCCGCGGCCCGCGGGACGAGGCGGAGCGTAAGGCTATGCAACAGGAATATTCAAGCGTCTCCCGGCGCCCGTTGGACGTGGAGGACTACATCGACATCGTGCGGCGGCACCGGGGCTGGATCATCGGGCCCGCTTTCGCCGGGCTGGTGGTCGCGGTGGTAGGGGCGTTTCTATGGCCGGACACCTACGTCTCGCAGGCGGCCATCCGGGTACTGCCTTCGCAGGTTCCCGAGAAGCTGGTCCCCAGCAACGTGAACCTGGAGATGTCTCAGCACATCAACTCCATGGCGTCGGGCATCCTGAGCCGCACCATGCTGACCAACATCATCCAGACCTACAATCTGTATCCGTCCGAGCGCAGCGGCCGGCCGCTGGAGGACGTCCTCGAGAAGATGCAGGGGGCCATCCGGGTGGGCCAGGTGCGGGAGATGCAAGGGAGCACCAGCCGGGGGCCGCTGTCGGCCTTTTACGTGGCCTTCGAGTACCAGAATCGGTACCTGGCGCAGAAGGTTACGCAGGATCTGGCGGGCCGCTTCATCAGCGAGAATGTGCGGACCCGGTCCAACCAGTCCAGGGAAACCACGCAGTTTCTGCGCGACCAGTTGCAGACCGCGGCGAAGGAACTCACCGACCTGGAGCAGCGGCGCACCGAGTTCCGGGTGAAATACGCCGGGCGGCTGCCCGAGGAGCTGGCCACCAACCTGCAAACGCTGCGCTCGCTGGAGACCCAGTTGAACGGCGTGAATGACGGCCTCAGCCGCTCCGGGCAGGAGAAGCTGTTGCTGGAATCGCAGTTGAGGATTCTCCAGGAGCAAGCCGAGGCCCTGAATGCGGCCCCGGATCAGTTCAGCGCCGCGGTGAAGAGCGAGCGTCTGGTGCAGATGGAGCGGGAGATAATGGCCCAGGAGGCCAGACTCTCGGCCCTGCGGGAGCGCTACCGGGACAACCACCCCGACATCCGGGCGCAGCGAGGGCAGATCGAAGTGCTCAAGCGGATGCGCGACGGGCTGCTCAAGCAGGAGGAGCAGAAGCAGACGGAGACGCCGGCCAGCCAGCCGCCGCCGGCCGCGCCAACACGCGCCAGCCGGGAATTGGAGGCCGCGATGGCCCGCTTGCAGAGCCAGATCCAGGCCAAGGATATGGACCTGGAGGAGCGGACCAAGGAGCAGAAGCAGTTGCGCGATCTGATCCGGAGCATTCACTCCCGTATCGAAGCGCGCCCGGTGCTGGAGCAGCAGTACACGGACCTGATCCGGAACTACGAACAGGCCAAGGCCAAGTACGACGACCTGAACCGCAAGATGTCGCAATCGGAGATCGCCACGGATCTGACCAATCGCAATCAGGCGGAGACGCTGGAGATCCTGGACCCGGCCTCTTTGCCGGAGAAGCCCGCCAAGCCGCAGCGGCTGATGATTGTAGGGGCGGGCCTGGGTCTGGGGCTGGTCCTGGGAGTGTTTGTGGCGGGCTTCCGGGAGCTGAAGGACACCTCGCTGAAGAGTCTGAAAGACGCGCGCGCTTACACTAACCTGCCGGTGCTGGGCATGGTCCCCTTGCTGGAGAACGATCTGGTGGTGCGGCGCAAACGGCGGCTGTCCTGGTTGTTCTGGTCGGCGGCTTGTATGCTGGGCGTGCTGGCCATGAGCGGCGCCATGTACTACTACTACGCCATCCGGGTATGAGCGGAGAGAGTGCGGCAAGAGAACTGGAGACCAGATGAGCCGAGTACACGATGCACTGCGCCGGGCGGAACAACAGGTTACGGCCACCCCGGGTACAGCAGAAGCGGAAGACGGCGCGGCGGCGGATCCGCGCCTATCCCCCGATCTGGCCAGCCTGCTGGCAGGAGTGGAGGAGGTGCCCTACACGCCGGCCCCCGAAGCGCTGTTGATTGAGGACCTCCGCCCGCAGGACCCGCCGGGGGAGGAGTTCCGCAGCCTGCGCACGCGGCTGAACCACTTGCAGAAACTCCAGCCCATCCGCAGCGTGGTGGTGACCAGTCCCTCGCCGGCCGAGGGCAAGAGTTTCGCGGCGGCCAACCTGGCGCTGGCGGAGGCGCAGTTGTCCAGCGGCTTCGCGCTGCTGGCGGATTTCGACTTGCGGCGGCCGCTGTTGCACAACATGTTCCAGATCGAGCGCTCGCCCGGGCTGACCGACTGCTTGCTGGGCCAGGTTCCCCTGAAGGCGGCTCTCCGCAAGATCGCTGGCCGGAACCTGTGCGTGATGACCGCGGGCACGGTGGTGAAGAATCCGCTGGAGCTGCTGAACCTCCCGGAGGTGCGGACGCTGATTGGCGAGGTATCCAGACTGTTCAGTTGGGTGGTGCTGGACAGCCCTCCGCTGCTGCTGTCGGCGGACGCCAACCTGCTGGGGACGCTCACGGATGGGACCATCCTGGTGGTGCGCATCGGTTCGACCACCATTGACGCGGTGACGCGGGCCATGCAGTCGCTGTGCGAGAACAACGTGCTGGGACTGGTGGTCAACGGGGCGCGGGCCGGGGAGTTGTACAGCAAGTACACCTACTACTACTCCCGCTACAGCTACAGCTACCGGTCGCCGGAGGAGAGCGCGCCGGAGGGCGAGGAGCAGTCCGAGGCGAAGCGGTGAAAGGCGGCGGGCGCCGGCCCGCCTTCAGTCTGGCATGCAATCCAACAGGCCGGGGCGGTCGCGGATCCACGCCTGCCGGTGGCTGGCGGGAATGGAGGCGGGGGTGGGGGCGGGGGTGGGGATGCTGGGTTGGTTCGCACTGATGGCGGTGTGGTCCCGGCACTCGGTGTGGGAAATGCCCTTCCGGCTGGGAACCGTGTTCTACGGGGCGGGGTGGCGTGGTGGTTCTGTCGCGGTCACTGTGGCGGGGCTGGCGCTGCACCTGTTTGCTTCGGGGGCCGTGGGCGTGCTGTTCGCCGTGCTGGCACGGGAGGGAGACAACCGGCTGCGCGTGGGGCTGCTGGGCCTGGTGGTGGGGCTGGCCTGGTGCTACTTTTCGTATGCCTGGTTCTGGAATCGGCTGCTGCCGCCGGCGGATGAGGCCCCGCTCTCGTTGCTGGTGGCCTGCCTGTGGTTCGGCGTGGGGCTGGGCCGCTATCCCGCGCGGCTGCGGTCGGCGCGGCGGCACTTCCTGGATGAGCGGGCGGCCGAGCCGGGTGGGGACCGGCCGGCGCCGGAAGCCTCGGCAACGGGCTGAGGGGTGAGTTTGTTGCTGCCAGCCGCCATCGGGTAGAATGGAAAGTTCGGTTCTGCGCCGGTCCGGCGGAATTCCAGGTGAAACCGGGCATGCCGGGTGAACGTCTGAATGGTGGCGCAGAGTGAGAGGAACTGGATCTAGATGAGGTTCTTCAGGCGCGGTTGCCTGACCCTGTCGCTGGTGTGCTTCGGATGTGGGTCCGCGCTGGCGCAGGCGCCCCAGCCCCCTGCGCCCCAGCCGAAGAAGCCGAGCCCCTTTGAGAGGGTCCCCCAGGCGGTCGAGGAGCCCAAGCCGCAGCCCGCGCCAGCGCCCCAGCCGCGGTTGGAGCCGCCCAAGGCGGTCGAAGTTCCGGCGGCGGCCCCCGGTGACTTCGTAGAGGCCATCGAGATCCGCGGGGCCCGCCGCATCCCGCAGGACACCCTGCGGGCCATGATCTTCACCAAGCGGGGCGACAAGTTCGACCCGGAGATCCTGCGCCGGGATTTCATGGCCCTGTGGAACACCGGGCGCTTCGACGACATCCGCCTGGAAAGCGAGCCGGGGCGCCAGGGCGTCATCGTGCGCTTCGTGGTCACCGAGCGTCCGGTGGTGCGCTCGATCAAGTACGAAGGCATCAAGTCGGTGACCGTCTCCGAGATCCTGGACCGCTTCAAGGAACGCCGGGTGGGTCTCTCGGTCGAGTCGCAGTACGACCCCAACCGGATTCAGCGGGCCACCGTGGTGCTCAAGGAGTTCCTGGCCGAGCGCGGCCGCCAGTACGCCACCGTCGAGCCGGAGGTGCGGCAGATTCCGCCGGCCTCGCTGGAGGTGACTTTCCAGGTCAAGGAAGGCCCCAAGGTGAAGGTGGGCCACATCGAGATCCAGGACAACCAGGTCTTCGGCGACCGCGCCGTCATCCGGGCCATGCGGGGGCTGCGGCCCATCGGCATCCCGCGCTCGCTGCTGTTCGAGAACCTGTTCGCCAAGACCTACGACCTCAGCAAGCTGGAGATCGACAAGGAGATGATCCGCGACTTCTACCAGCAGCGGGGCTACTTCCTGGCGCGGGCCCTGGAGCACAAAGTGACCATCCGCAACGTGGGCGGGGGCAAGTTCCGGGTGCCGCTGTTCTACATGAACAAGCCGGGCATCCGCGCCGACATCGTCATACCGGTGGAAGAGGGCCGCCTGTACCGCATCAACAAGTTCAATTTCGTGGGGGTGAAGCTGTTCCGCACTCCGGAGACCCTGATGAGGCCGCTGTTCCAGATGGCCGAAGGGGACGTGTTCTCGACCGAGAAGCTGCGCAAGGGCCTCAAGAACATGCAGGACCTCTACGGGCGGTTCGGCTACATCGACTTCGTGCCGGAGCCGTATCCGGAACCCTTACAGGGCAGCGACAAGATCGACCTGACCATCAACGCCGACGAGGGCAAGCAGTTCTTTGTGCGGCGCATCGACTTCTCGGGCAACACCACCACGCGGGACAAGGTGATCCGCCGGGAGCTGCTCATCGACGAGGGGGACATCTACAACACCCACCTGTGGGAGGTCAGCATCCTGCGGCTGAACCAGCTCGGCTACTTCGAGCAGCTCAAGAAGGAGGAGGCGGCGGAGATCAAGCGCGACACCCGCACCTCGACGGTGGACATCACCTTGAAGGTCAAGGAGCGGGGCAAGAACTCGGTAGGCCTGACCGGGGGAGTGAGCGGCATCGCCGGCAGCTTCATCGGATTCAACTACTCGACTAACAACTTCCTGGGCCTGGGCGAGACCCTCTCCATCGACTCGCAAATGGGCGACCGCATCCGCGCCATCACCTTCGGCTTCACCGAGCCGTACTTCCTGGACCGGCCCATCCAGCTCGGCTTCACCGTCTTCACCCAGCGTTTCAGCTTCGACCAGGGCCGCGAGGTCTCGCTGTTCACCGGCCGCAACCTGATGCCCTACTACGAGGCGCTGGGCAAAGACAACCTGATGAACTACGTCTCCAACGGCCACGGCTTCACGGTGTTCACCAGCTACCCGCTGCGACGCAGTTTCGCGCGGCTGGGGCTGTCGTATGCCTACAGCACCTCGAAGTACCAGGCCATCAGCGCGGCCTCGCGCACCTACTTCGAGTACATCAACTTCCAGGGGCTGGGGGGGCCGAACACGCTGACCGGGATCCGCACCAGCCAGATCATTCCCTCTTACAGCTACAACACGGTGAACCATCCGATCACGCCGACCGCGGGCAAGGAGATCTCCATCTCGGGAGGTTTTGCGGGCAGCTTCCTGGGGGGCAACGTGAACATGGTGCAGCCTACGGTAAGTCTCCGCTACTTCCGGCCGGCTCCGTACAAGAACCACGTACTGGGCATGCGGTTCATGGGCGCGTTCGTGAGCGGCTATGGGGGGAGGTCGGCGCCGCCCTTCAACCGCTGGTACATCGGCGGCGAGCAGGATGTGCGCGGTTTCGAGATCTGGGGCGTCAGCCCGGTGGCCTTCGTGCCCAGCGAGGCCACGGTGAACGTGCTGAACTCGGACGGTTCGGCGCGCACCCAGAAGATCATCCTGGACGGCCAAATGGTGAGCACGCCGGTCACTCAGAGGATTCCGATCTACCAGATGATCTTCCCGGGCGGGGACGCCCAGGCCATCGGCAATTTCGAGTACCGCATACCCATCGCCGGGCCGGTGAATCTGGCGTATTTTTTCGACGCGGGGCTGAACAAGCTGCTGCGTCCGTCGCAGTTGGCCATGAACCCGGACCGGCTGAAGGAGCTGAACGCCACCTTCCCGCAGGCGGCCTACGATGGCCGGGCGCGCATCGCCCCCGGCACACAGCGCATCCGCACCTCGACGGGCCTGGAGCTGCAAGTGCTCCTGCCGGTGGTCAATGCTCCTTTCCGCATCTACTGGGCCTACAACCCCACCATCGTGCGGCAGTTCATCCAGCCGCCCATCGTGGCCGACCGCTCCATGTTCCCCAACCAGACCACCTTCATCAACTCGGTGGCCCTGTTCGGCCAGCCGGTGCCCTTCTGGGAGCAGCGCAAGACCTTCCGCTTCACCATCGGCCGCACGTTCTGAGCTACCGGGCCACGAATGAAAATTCCCGTTTGGAGGATTGAGGCGGGTGATATACTGCATAGCCGAGTGGTGCGGGAATTGGAAATGAACATCCCCACCAAATGGAACTTCCGGTCTGGAGGCATCTCGTGAAAACAGATCGTGACCGCAGGACCTTTCTGGAAGGCAGCCTGGCAACCGCAACAGGACTGGGTCTGACTGCCTCGGAAGCTATCGTCGCCAAGACCGTGGCTTGGGCGACCGAACCGTCCACTAGTCCCATACCCAAGAGACCTCTCGGCAAGACCGGACACCAGGTAGGCATCTACGGCTTGGGCGGACTGTTCACCCTGGCGAGACACGACCGGCGCGACCAAGCGGTCGAAATCGTCAACCGGGCGCTGGATTTGGGCATCAACTACATCGACACCGCTGCCAATTACGGCGACGGCGCCAGCGAACTGAACATCGGCCCCGTGATGCGGAAGCGTCGAACCGAGGTCTTCTTGGCCTCAAAGAGCCACAATTACACTTACGACGGCACCATGGCGCTGGTCGAACAGAGTTTGCGGCGTTTGCAGACCGACCACATCGACCTGTATCAGCACCATCATCTCGACAAGTTAGGGACGCTCGATCAACTTCGGCAGAAGAACAGCGCTCGCCAGGCCTTCGAACGGCTCCGCGACAAAGGCGTGATCCGCTATATCGGCGTGACGGGACACTCCTCCCGGGTGCTTGCTGATGCCCTCGACGACTATCCGTACGACTGTGCATTGATCACCCTCAATGCTGCCCGGGCCGACATGGACGACCCCGAAGACCTGGACCGGTTCTTCCGCTTGGCGCAAGAGAAAAAGGTCGGTGTGATCGCCATGAAAGTGGTAGAACGCGGTGCACTAATCAAACTGGGTCTTGGCATCCGGCAACTGCTGCCCTACGTCTTGAGCTACCCGGTGGCGACTGCGGTTGTGGGTATTACGGATGTTTCGCATCTCGAAGAGAATGTGCGCATCGCCAGCGGCTTCAAGCCGCTCTCGGCAGAAGAGATGACCGAAGTTCGCGCGGTCGCCCGGAGATGATCCGAACCCGGGGACAGCCCGCATGTTTCCGCGCCGCTGGGGGGAAACACGCGGGCTGTCCCCGCTCGCCCAGGCGGCTTACGACGGCCGGGCGCGCATCGCTCCCGGCACACAGCGCATCCGCACCTCGACGGGACTGGAGCTGCAAGTGCTCCTGCCGGTGGTCAATGCTCCCTTCCGCATCTACTGGGCTTACAACCCCACCATCGTGCGGCAGTTCATCCAGCCGCCCATCGTGGCCGACCGCTCCATGTTCCCCAACCAGACCACCTTCATCAACTCGGTGGCGCTGTTCGGCCAGCCGGTGCCCTTCTGGGAGCAGCGCAAGACCTTCCGCTTCACCATCGGGCGGACGTTTTGAGGCCTCCGCGGCGAGCACTGGGCAGGGATACCCCTTTCACCGGCGCTCAGGGCATGCCTTCAAGGGCAACAGCAGACCTCTCTTGTTCTGGCTCAAGTGCTGATTGGGCTGCACCGTGGGGCAGGGGGTTCCGTCCGACCGGGTGGCGTTCAAGGTAAAGCCAAAGTACCAGTCGTCCCGCCCCTTCGGTGCGATGGAAATCTCGATGAAGAGATTGGCGACCTCTGCTGCCCGCACCTGCCCTGGTGCTTTCAGTGGTATCTCTATTGACTTGAATATCGGGAACTCCTCGAGGCCTTGTTGCGTGTACGACGCATACAGAACCTGCTTCTTGTCGACGACGCGCACCGATAGCACAGTATTGGCGTTCTTGTTGTCCTTGCCGGTGCGGAACTCGACCGACTCGAACTTGACCATGACAGGCTCGCGCACGGACACGGTCCGTTGCCATGGCGGGGCCCCGCCGTTTCCACTCGAGGCCCGGAGCGTGTAGGTGTAGTCCCCGACTGTCGCGGGCTGGACAACCAGTTCACCGGAAGCCTGTACGGGAAGCCTGTCATTCGGGAGGCCGTGACCCGGTCCCGCCCCCAGCAGTTCAACGGTGTCCGCGTGGCGGGTCTTCCAGGTAAGCGAGACCGGGTCTCCCGATTCGATCACTTGTGGCTTGGCTTCGAAATGGTCGATCACGGGCTTGGGAGGTGGCGGCGGCGGGAGAGGCTTGTCCACTACAACGGTTACCGTGGTGGGCTTCGTCTTTCTGAAAAAGCGGCCGGCGCGCAGCCGGTAAACCTTCTTGCCCGCGCCCTCCGGGTGGATGTCCCTTCGGCCTTCACGCTCGACGGGCTGCCAGCCTTTATCCAGGCCGCTGCCACGGGACTCCGATGACAGCTCGACCCAAAGCGCCCCGTCTGTCTTCCAGCTCAGGGTGAACGGTTGTCCGTCCTCGACCGGGCTGGGGTTTGCTTTGGGGTCCCTGATCTCCGGCTGGGCGATGACCAAATGCCAAACGACCAAGAACGCGAACGCGCACCACATAACGGAGAGCGCAGCTTTCCTACATTCCAGCCAGGAGTAAAGCACGAGCGCGAACGTCACACATGCCCATACCAGCCAGTTAACAGGAGAGGCAATGGGGCGGAAGAAGATCCCGCCAATGCTGATTCCACCACCACCAACGAGGGCGCCGAGAAGCAGTCGGATAGACAGCGTCTTCCCGCTGGGTTTCGCGGTGCGTCCAGGTTCCTGGGCGCCGGGCGTTGGACCGGCGCCCCAAAGCCGTAGCCCGGCGAGCATGCTCCACGGATCAACGCCGGGGAGCGGTGGAATTGGCGGCTGACTCTGCGGAGGTCTCGCCTCCGCTTGCGGCTTGACCGGCCCGCCTGGCTTCTGCGGTCTGCGGGTCCCCATGCCACCCTCCTTAACCGTACCCCCCTTCGGGGGTGGCGGATGGCCAGATAATAGCACAACCGGCTGGTGCACGAATCAGACCAGCCTGCCTCCGAGGACCCTCAAGACCGGTCCGCGTCGAGGGGCTGCGTCGGGGGAAGCCAGCCGGGGGGCTGGCTAGCGGGTCAGGGGACCCGCCGCACGGGAGGCGGTCGTGAGGCGGGCGCCCCCGCCCGCGTTCGGTCCCCTGGCCGAACTTCTGGTCGCGGACGGACAACGGCCTGCCAAGGCCCTGTGACGATGCTACTCCGGACCTTGCCTGCCACCGTAGCTTCCCCTGCCCGTTACCAGATCAGCTTAAGGCCGAACTGGAGGTTGCGCGGGGTCTCGGCGCCGCTGATGCGGCCGAAAGTGGCGGTGCCCACGGCGTTGCCGGCCTGGCCGAAGCGCGGCGTATTCGAGAAGTGGAAGGCTTCGAAGCGGAACTGAAGCCTGAGCCGCTCGTGGAGCCGGAAATTCTTGAGCGCCGAGAAATCCCAATTAAAGAAACTACGCTGGCGCAGGATGTTGCGGCCGGCATTGCCGACCTGGAACTGGCGGTTGGGCGCAAAGGCCGCGATGTTGAAGTCCTGGTCGAGGGTGCGGGTTCCGGACCAGGGATCACCGGCGAGGTTGGGCCGGTTAACGATGCCGAAGGTGCCGGTGTTGGCGGGGTTGCCGGAAACGGTCGGGCTGTAAGGCCTGCCGTTGGCGTAGACCACGATGCTGCCGAGCGACCAGCCGCCGAAAACGGCCTCGGCAGCGGCGGGCAGGCCGGAGCCCCACTGGCGGCCCTGGCCGAAGGGCAGCTCGTAGACCCCGCTGCCCACGAAGCGGTGGGGTACGTCCTCATTGGCGACGGCCCGCTCCAGATGCAGGTAGCGGGTGTCCTGATACCCGCAGCCGCTGGTGTCGCCCGAGGCCGCGTTGCCGCAGGTATCGCCGAGGGCCTTCGAGTAGGCGTAGGAGGTCAGCAGGGTGAAGCCGTTGGAGAAGCGCTTTTCCAGCTTGGCCAGCAGGGCGTGGTAGTTGGAATTGCCGTCGTTGTAGTGCCCGTACATGGGTCCCAGCGGGGAGGTCACGATGCCCGTGCCGGGGATCTCGGCTTTCTGATAGCGGCGCTTGGCGTTGAGATTGCCCGGGCCGGGAGGCGAGAAGTTGTCCTCGTAGCGGCGCAGCAGGTGTGTCCCTTTGGATCCCGAGTAGCCGACCTCGACCATCCAGTCCCGGCCCAGCTCGCGCTGGATGTTGAAATTCCACTGCTGTCCGTAGCCGATATCGCCGCGGCGCTGGTAGCTGATGAAAGTCAACCCCGTGGCCTTGGCCAGCTCGAGCGACCCTGGCGGCGGGCCTTGACTGAAAATCACCGCCGGCACGGTGGGGCTGGAGGTCAGCGTTACCCCGTAAGCGTTGGGGGGATTGCCGATGATGTATTCGGTGTCGCCGTAAGGCTCCAGGTACCCGTAGAAGATGCCGTAGCCGGAGCGGACCACGGTGCGGTCATTCAGTTTGTAGGCGAAGCCGAACCGGGGCATGAGGTTGTTCTTGTCGGTGGCGTACATGGCCCGGTTGTAGCGGTCCTTACCTTCGGCGCCGCCGTAGATGAGGCGGGGGTTGTTGGGGTCCGTCCAGGTGTCGAAGATGCCGATGCGGTCGTACTTGTCGATGAAGGGCAACACCACCTCGTAGCGGGCGCCCAGGTTGAGGGTGAGCCGCGGGGTGATCTTCCAGTCGTCCTGGATGAAGAAGCCGTTGTTCCAGCTTCGCAACTGCACTTGCAGGCGGGTGTTCCACAAGTACTGGCTGGCCATGCCCAGCAGGAAGTCGGCCACTCCATCTCGTGTGTACTGGGCGTTGAAGGTGTAATTGCCGAGCTCGTTGCGAATGTTGAAAATGTTGTTCTGCGAACGCAGGATGCTGGCGCCGAACTTCACCGCATGTTTGCCGCGGGTCCAGGTAGCGTCGGCGGCCAGTTGGCGGTTCTGCGAGTCCCGGTCCACCGGATTGAAGCCGCCGATGCCCAGCCCGCGGTACCCCGTGATCCCGATCGATGAGAAGCCGCCCGGAATAGTATCCGTGCCGCCCCGGATGCCGTACTTGCGGTTGAGCAGCTCACCGCCGGTCTGAGCGGGATTGTCGCGCTTGAACAGGGCGAAGTTCCAGGCGCCGCGAAGGGACATGATGAAGTTGGGGGTCCAGATGTGGTTCCAGTTGACGCCGGTGTTGTAGCCCTCGGTGATCCAGTCGAGTCCGCCGCCGCCATAGGCGGGCGGCGGCAGGGTCAAGGCGGCCGGGTTGACGGAGTCGTGCTTGCTGATCCGCCAGGAGACGTTGTCCTCCGCGGTGAGGTTCACGTCGGTGCGGAAATCCCACTTCTTGACGTCCTGCGTCACGGGGGCCTGGTAGAGGTAGTTGGAGGCGATGCCCGGCTTCTGAGGCTCGGGATAAAGCTTGATCAGAGTCAGGCCCAGCGGGTCGAAGCGGCTGGCCGGGATGAGGTTGCCCGGGAAGGGCTGGCCGGCGCGGGGATCGGTGATGGTCTTCGCGGGGAGCAACTCGCCGAAGTCGCCGCCGCGCATGCGCAGAGTGGGGATGGTGCTGGTGGTGGTGCTGCTCTCGCGGACCTTGGTCCCCTCGTAGTCGCCGAAGAAGAAGACCTTGTTGCGGCCGTCGAAGAGCTTGCCCAGGTAGACCGGCCCGCCGATGGAAAAGCCATACTGGTTGCGCTTAAAGGGGGGCTTGGGTTTCTCCGGCGGGTCGAAGAAGTTCTTGGCGTCGAGCTTCTCGTTGCGCAGAAACTCGAAAGCCGTGCCGTGGACCTGGTTAGTGCCGGACTTGGTGGTGACGTTCACCACGCTGGCCATGGCGCGGCCGTACTCGGCGGCGTAGGCGTTGGTCTGAACCTTGAACTCCCGGATGGCGTCGATGGAGGGCTGCACCATCTCGGAGCGGCGCTGCGCGCCGGCCAGCTCGATGCCGTTGTTGTCCACGCCGTCCAGGATGAAGTTGTTCTGGGTGTTGCGCATGCCGCCGGAGCTGAAGCCCTCGTAGCGGCTGCTGAGGGGCTGCACGGTTCCGGCCGACAGCAGCGCCAGATCGGTGTATGTGCGGCCGTTGAGGGGCAATTCGACAATGCGCTGGTTCTCGATGACCTGGCCCTGGCTGGCTTCGACCGTGTTCAACTGAGCCACCGCCGCGGTGACCTCGATCTGCTCGGTGAGGGCGCCCACCTCGAGGGTGAAGTTCAGCTCGGCCCGCTGGTCCACCTCGAGGGTGATGCCGGAACGGGTGATGGGCCTGAAGCCCTGCTGCTGGACCACCACCCGGTACTGGCCGGGAGGCAGCAGCGGCACCGTGTAGTAACCGGCTTCGTTGGTGGTGACCTGGCGGTCCACTCCGGTGGCCACGTTGGTGACCGCCAGGGAGGTGCCCGGGATGACCGCGCCGGTGGAGTCCGTAACCCGGCCCGTGATCTGGGCGGTCTGGCCGAGACACAGCCCCGCCAGAGCTCCTAGGCACATCACAGCGAAGAAGGTACGCAGGCTGAAACGCATGTGCTTCATGCCCACACCGTACCATATCAGGTGGCTGCCCGCCGTGCGGCGGGTCCCCTGACCCGCTAGCCAGCCCCCGGCTGGCTCGCCAGGTTCGGCCAGGGGGCCGAACGCGCACGGGGGCGTCCGCCCCACCGCAGCCCGCCAAGGGCTCCCCGCAATCGTGCTACCCTGAAATATCCGCTGGTTTCCAAGATGCCGGCCCGGGTGAGCGAAGCGATCGTGCTGCGCGCTTATCCGTTGCGGGAAGCGGACCTGGTAGTGAGTTTTCTGGCCAGGGATGTGGGGAAACTGCGGGGAGTGGCCCGGAACGCCCGGCGGCCGAAAAGCCGTTTCGGAGCGGGTCTGGAGCGGCTCTCCCACGTCCGGATGTTTTACTTCCAGCGCGAGACCAGGGAACTGGTAAGCCTGGATTCCTGCGAGTTGATCGCCTCGCAGCTCGGACTGGTTTCCGAGTATGCCACCGGCGTGGCGCTGGACTACGTGGCGGAGGTGGCCGACCAGCTTCTGCCTCCGGCGGAGCCGAACGAGCGGTTCTTCCGGTTGCTGGCGGCGGTGCTGGAGTTCCTGCGAGCCCGCCGCGAGCAGGGCGTCTGGCAGGCGGTGAGTTATTTCACTTATTGGGCGGTGCGGCTTTCGGGCTTCCTGCCGGAGCTCAAGGTCTCACCCGCTTCCAGGGCTATCGCGGAACGGATGTTGCACAACCGCATCGAGCACTGCGCCCCGGCCGAATGGCGCAAGGAGACGGCGGCCGATCTGCGCCGCTTTCTGGTGCGCGCCATCGAGGAGCAGATCGAGCGCCGGCTGGTCACGGCGCCCCTCCTGGAAGCCCTCTGAGCCATGGATTCATTCCAAGACATCCTCTTCAAGCTGAAGAGCTACTGGGCCGAGCGCGGCTGCGTGATCCAGGAGCCGTACGATCTGGAGGTGGGCGCGGGCACCATGGCGCCCGAGACCTTTCTCCGCGTCCTGGGACCCAAGCCCTACCGGGTGGCCTACGTGCAGCCCAGCCGGCGCCCCGCCGACGGTCGTTACGGCGAGAACCCTAACCGTCTCTACAAGCACTGGCAGCTTCAGGTCATCCTGAAGCCATCACCGGCCGACATCGTCGAGCAGTACCTGGACAGCCTTACGGCCATCGGCATCGACCTGCGCCAGCACGACATCAAGTTCGAGGAAGACAACTGGGAGTCGCCCACCCTGGGCGCCTGGGGCATCGGCTGGCAGGTGATGCTGGATGGACTCGAGATCACCCAGTTCACCTACTTCCAGCAGTGCGGCGGGGTGGACCTGGACCTGGTGCCCGCCGAGCTTACCTACGGCCTGGAGCGGCTGACGGCCTTCCTGCAAGGCCGGGACAGCGTCTACGACATCGAGTGGGCGCCGGGTTTCAGCTACGGCGACGTGCGGCTGGCCGACGAGGTGCAGTTCTCGGTGTACAACTTCGAGCTGGCCGGCGTGCCCACGCTGTGGAAGCTCTTCGAGCTGCACGAGGGTGAGTGCCGGCGGCTGCTGGACGCCTTTGCTGACTACCCGGACCAGCGGCGCTTTCCGGTGCTGCCCGCCTACGATCAGGTGCTCAAGTGTTCCCACCTGTTTAACCTGCTGGACTCGCGCGGGGCCATCAGCGTCACCGAGCGGGTGGGCGTGATCGGACGGGTGAGGAAGCTGGCCGTTGGCGTGGCCGGGATGTGGCTCGAGCAGGAGGCCCTGGGATGAGCGGGGAGAACTTCCTGCTGGAGATCGGAACCGAGGAGATCCCCGACTGGATGATCCCGCCCGCCCTCAAGGACCTCGAGCGGCTCTTCCAGGGGCTGTTGGAGGCCAACGGGCTGTCCTCGCCGGGGGTGTCGCTGCGCCTGGATGCCACCCCGCGCCGGCTGGTCCTGCGCGCCTCCGGCGTCCCGGTGCGGCAGGCCGACTCCGAGGAGATTCTCACCGGGCCGCCCCGGGCCGCAGCCTTCAAGGACGGCCAGCCCACTCCCGCCGCCCTGGGCTTTGCCCGCAAGATGGGGGTCGAAGTCTCCGCCCTGGAGGTGCAGTCCACGCCCAAGGGCGACTACCTCTGCCACCGCCGTCTGGCCCCCGGCCGGGCCGCCGCCGACATCCTGGCCGAGGCCCTGCCCGAGCTGATCCTGAAGATTTATTTCCCCAAGACGATGTATTGGAGTGGCAAGGGCGGGCCGCGCTTCATCCGGCCCATCCGATGGATCGTGGCCTTACTCGGTGAACAGGTCGTGCCGTTTGAAATCGCCGGCGTACGCTCCGGTGGCAGTACGTGTGGGCACCGGCTGCTAGGGGCGCCCGAGGTGGCTGTCTCCTGCGCCGACTACGAGGAGCGGATCCGCGAGAACGGCGTGCTCGTCTCCGCCGAGGAACGCCGCCGCCGAATCGAGCAGGGAATCGACGCGCTGCTGGCCGGCACGGGCCTGCGCCTCAAGCCCGATCCTGGCCTCATGCAGACTCTGGTGTATCTCACGGAGTGGCCCACGCCGATCCTGGGCGGCTTTGATCAGGCCTACCTCGAGTTGCCGGAAGAGGTGCTGGTTACGGTGATGCGCCACCACCAGAAGTACTTCTCCGTCGCGGACGCCGAAGGCAGGCTGGCGCCACGCTTCGTGGCCGTCATGAACACCAGCGGCGACCCGGAGGGGCTGGTGCGCCAGGGCAACGAGCGCGTGCTGCGCGCGCGCTTCAACGACGCCCGCTTCTTCTGGGACGTGGATCGGCGCAAGAGCCTGGAGGCGCGGCTGGAGGACCTGGCCCACGTCACCTATCAGGCCAAACTGGGCACCTACCGGGACAAGACCGACAGGATGGTGGCCCTGGTGCGCCAACTCGGCGGCTCGGAGCACGCGGTGCGCGCGGCGTTGCTCTCCAAGTGCGATCTGACCACCGACATGGTCAAGGAGCTCACGGAGCTCCAGGGCATCATGGGCGGCCTGTACGCCCGCGCGCAGGGCGAGCCTGAGCCAGTCTGGCGGGCCATCTACGAGCACTACCGGCCGGAGAGCATGGAGGACGCGATTCCGTCCACGCTGGAGGGACGGCTGGTATCGCTGGCCGACAAGCTCGACGCCCTCCAGGGCTGCTTCGCGCAGGGCATGATTCCCAGCGGATCGCGCGATCCGTTCGCGCTGCGCCGCGCCGCGCAAGGCGTGGTGAGGGTTTTGGTCGAGGGCGAGCTGGCGCTGCCGCTGAAGAAGCTGCTGGCTGGGGACCAGGCCCTGGCGGAGTTCTTCGCGGACCGCCTGCGGTACTACTTCCGCGATGTGCGCGGCTTCCGCTACGACGAAGTCAATGCGGTGCTGGCCGCGGGCTGGGACGATCTGAGCGACCTCGCCAGCCGGCTGGCGGCGCTTCAGCAGGTCCGGCCCACGGAGAACTTCGAGCCGCTGGCCGCCAGCTTCAAGCGCATCCAGAACATCCTGCGCCAGGCCGGAGTAGCACCGGCTTCAGCCGGTGTAGTTGACACTACGCTGCTCGAGCCTGGCGCGGAGCGAGAGCTGCGGGAGGGCTTCCTGGCGGCGCGGGTCAGCGGGCGGCTGATCGGGCAACACGATTACACCATGGCTCTGGAGCGCATCGCCGCGTTGCGGCCGCGGGTGGACAAGTTCTTTGATGAAGTGCTGGTGAACGCCCCGGATGCGCGCATCCGCGCCAACCGGCTCACCCTGTTAGGGAATCTGTTGAGTGAGTTTTCGGCCATCGCCGATTTCTCGGAGATTGTCACTACCGAATAGGAGAAGGACTGACTGCTATGACCAAGTACGTCTACGCCTTCGGCGAAGGAACCGCCGACGGCGATGGGAAGATGAAGGACCTGTTGGGCGGCAAGGGCGCCGGGCTGGCGGAGATGTCACGCTCCGGAGCGCCGGTCCCGCCCGGGTTCACCATTACCACCGAAGTCTGCGGCATCTACTTCAACAACCACAACCAGGTGCCGGCGGAAGTTGACGCGCAGATCGGACGGGCCCTGGCGCAGCTCGAGCAGCGCATGGGGCAGAAGCTGGGCGACACGGGAAACCCGCTGCTGGTGAGCGTGCGCTCGGGCGCCAAGTTCTCCATGCCCGGCATGATGGACACCATTCTCAACCTGGGCATGAACGACCGGACGGTGGGGGCCATCGAGGCCAAGAGCGGCAACCCGCGCTTCGCCTACGACTGCTACCGCCGCTTCATCCAGATGTTCGGCAACGTCGTGCTGGAGATCCCCAAGGCGGAATTCGAGCACATCTTCGACGGGCGCAAGAAGAAGGTCAAGGCCGCGCTGGACACCGACCTGACGGCCGAGGATTTGAAGGCGGTCATCGCCGACTACAAGAGGCTGGTGGAGAAGAAGACCGGCCAGGCCTTCCCGCAGGACGCCCGCCAGCAGCTCGCCATGGCGCGCGACGCGGTGTTCCGCTCCTGGCATAACCCCCGCGCCACCCACTATCGCCGGATGAACAAGATCGCCGAGGACCTGGGCACCGCGGTCAACGTGCAGGCCATGGTGTTCGGCAACCTGGGCGAGACCTCGGCCACTGGCGTGGGCTTCACCC